>Ga0307425_1001905_pt1 | contig 12120 bp, 10 predicted proteins | sample SalMarWE160330MG_FD_202152 | JGI IMG/M metagenome (GOLD analysis project Ga0307425, IMG submission 202152) | Salt marsh sediment microbial communities from the Plum Island Ecosystem LTER, Massachusetts, United States - WE1603-30 | ecosystem: Environmental > Aquatic > Marine > Intertidal zone >... | reverse complement strand
GTAAAAAAATAATAAGTGATTATATAGAAAAGAACGGAGGGACAGAAAATAATCTTGCTAAAAGATGGGAAATATTTACTAAAATAATCTCTACACCTCAAACGCCTTCAGGTTTGCAGGATTAGATAAACATCTTCTTAAAATTTTCGGCTAATGAAGTAAAGGTTTTGGGGTTGAGAGAAACTTCATTTAATATTTCCCGAGTTAATTCTTTATTCATCCTTTTAAAATCACTTTCGCGCGGTGTTATCAAAACCCCTCCCAAATCAATAGCCGCAGGACTGACTAAAATCTTTTCAGGATCTTTACGGAAAAAATAGTCTGGACGATGTTTCTCCCTGAGAAAGATAATTACATTCCAGCCAACTTCCATTTCGTAGCTGCATATTATATTCATCATTGGTTCAATGGAATTAGAAGACAAATTTTTATAAAGACTAAATACTATCTTAAAAATATTGTTGATCTCCGATTTATCATCAGATTCAATAAATACCATTCTTCTTATTCCATCATCAATAAAAGACACACACACTTTATCATTTTCATTAATCACGATCCCATATTCATTTTTAAGCTGCTGAATGTCATCTTCAATGGTCATGAAAAATTTAGTCCCTGCCTGAAAGTGAAAATGATCCGGAGCGGAAGCACCACAGGCAGGTCCATTATAAATTAATGTATAAGCAGGTGCAAGCAACCTTGCTATATCGAGCAGATCGTCAAAATACTCAGATATTCTTTGCGGTTTATGGATTAGTAAATTAATTGTAAAATGCTGTGGGAATATTGGATAAGGATTGCAGAGCAGAAGAAACTTATCAAGAAGTATAATACCTTTCTGTTCTGTTGGCAGGTTTTCAACACAAAGAAAACAGGTCCGTTCCGATATAGATTTCTCATCAACTTCTGCAGCAGTTGATTTAATTCTTTCCGGATTGAATTGAGTATTTATTTTGAAACCATCATACCAGAATGATTTTGTTTGAATATTTTTAAGCGTTTCATAGTTTTTGCTTAGCATTTCCCAATTACTTAGTTGAGTATGAAACAGATATTTTGCTGCTTCCGCATAATTATCCTGGTCAATTAAATTTTTAATAAACGGATCATTCAATATTTTTTGAACAGGAATTCTCATTTCTTCTCTTTACTTTTATTCAGTCTTTGGCGGGCAATTATTTCTTCAGTGCGAAGAGAATCTTTATAGTAGTTATTGGCGTTCTGTTTTTCTAAAGAGAGCACTGCGTCGGTGTTCCCTTTCCATCTTCTGCAAAGATAAATTGGATCAAATATTCTTCCAACTTTGTATTGACGCGATACAGCCAGCCCCATTGCATAATCTTCTCCATAACTGACGTTAGGAAATTTTATTTCTCTTGCAATCGGTGTATAAAATGCGCGTGGTGCACCAAGTCCATTAATTCTTAGTGCATTATTAAGACCATTATCATCGGTCCACTCACGATGTTCAACTATTCCTGGCGGGATCTCATTCAAATCATAATCAGTTAATTTATAGCTTCCGATAACCATTGCACATTTATCTTCATAAAACTTGTCAACTATTCTCTTCAACGTATTTTCATCCTTATACAAATCATCACTATCCAGTTGAACGGTAAACTTACCACAATCTCGATGAAAGATAGCTTCATTCCAGCATCCGCCAATTTCTAAGTCCTCTCTTGATGGAATTATGTGAATTATATTTTTATTTGTTCGTGAAAATTTCTTTACAATCGCTGAAGTACCATCAGTTGAGTGATTATCAACTATAATTATGTTGAATTTAAATTTTGTATTCTCTTTTAATGCTGAATTGATTGCTTCTCCGATTGTGTTTTCCCTGTTCTTAACAGGAATTATAATTGAAGCTTCATTATCAAAATCACTTTTGAAATTCAACAGCTTAATTGTAGATGAATCAAGATATGCATTAATCTTTTGTAAATGATTAGTTGCAACTTTTTCCATTTCGATCTGAACATAACGGTTTTTCGGATCAACATATTCAAATATTTTTTTTGAAGCATCTGTTTCAGAATTATTTATTACAGAATAAACTGGCTCGGAAATTCTGATCACAGAATGCTTTCGTGAAACAGCCAATCTTAAATCATATAAACCCGAATAACGTAAATTATTTTTTACAGAGACTAAATCGTGCAAAATCTTTCTGGCAAAATCCATATTTACTAAATAGCAATAACCAAAATCAAAATTATCTCTAATGCTTCCTGTTTGATAATCAATCAGTGAATGAAGCTCCAACTGATTTTTCTTTTTATCGTAATAGTTGGAATACACCCAACCTGCGTTTGTTTTTTCAGATTGTGAAATAAGAGTTTTAATTGATTCTGCAGATAGTTCAACATCACTAGTGGCATTTATCAACAGTAAATATGTTGTTTCCGTTTGGTTTAAAACCTCGCTGATTGTATTCCCGCTAAAAAGATAATCTGATATAAATAAATTAATATTGTTTGTGTTGTCTACTTCAATTTTTGAAATAACAATGGTTTTGTTAATCAGATCGATATTATTTATTCTTGAGATTATTCGATTGGTAATATCATTATTGAATGAAAAGATTACTGCAGTAATTTTTTTAGAGTTAGCCATTCTCTCTGGTAACTTTGTTTATTTCCTCCTGATAAATCTTTATAACTTTATCAGTAACAATTTCAATATCAAAGTTTTCAACCACTCTTCTTCTGGCATTTTCACCAAACTTACATCGGGTTTCTTTTGAATCTATTAATAGTTTTAGTTTAGCTTTCAAGTCTTCAGCATTCTTATTCTCGAATAAGAAGGATGTTTCACCATCAACTGCAATATCAAGTACTCCCTCAGCATTTGAGCACACAGATGGTTTCTTCATGGCCATTGCTTCAACAAGAGCTATTCCAAAAGCTTCAGAATGGGAAGGGAACGCAAAAATATCCATAGCGAAAAGAACTTCTGGTATATCTTCTCTATAACCGGTGAAAATTAAATTTCTCATTTCATATTCTTTAGCAAGTTGTTTTATTGTATCCGAGTATTCACTTTCTCCCCTGCTAGGTTCACCAACTATCATAAAGCGAAGATTTTTATATTCTTTATTTAATTCTTTTGCCGCCCACAAAAATTCTTCATGTCCTTTGCCTGGCGTAAAACGCCCCAACATACCTAATACAATTTCTTCGGATCCAATATTATATTCTTTTCGAATTTTCATCCGGTTAACATTATAAGGGTCGAATTTGTTTGTGTCTGTCCCGTTAGGCAGAATTTCTATCTTCTCAGGTTTTACAGGTGTTGTTTCAATGAGGTTTTTTCTGATTACTGTGCTTATAGCAAATAGTCTAGTCACCCGACGGTATAGAAGTTTATGGAAAAAATCTTTTTTTTCAATGAATGATCCCACCTGTTTTGTAAGAAACAATGGTATTTTACTGTTCGCTAAAAATAATGCCGGGACAAGCAGCCATAAATCTTTTGATGCTTGTGTGTGAACGACTGAGTATTCGTTTTCCCGGATAAGCAGTGAGAGCCGCAATGATTTGAAAGGATGAAAATAGCTGCCTGCTTTAATTGGATGAAGCATAATTCCCATATTATTTGCTTCAATATGAATCCTGGAATCAGCTGAACAAATTAGTTCTACTTTTATCTCCCTTTTTAAAAGCTGGTTTATCGAAGTAAGTGTGAACATTTCCATCCCACCCCAGCTTTTCGACAGACAAGAATATAATATCTTCATTAAATACGATCAGTAGATTTTTTTCAATTCTGAATTTTTAAAGTAATGCAAAAGAATCTCATCAAAATGATAACCTTTCTCAGCCATAACCGCAGCACCAATCTGGCAGAGACCAACACCGTGTCCCCAACCTGCACCATAAAGAACAAACTTCTCGGGAATATTTTTACCAACTTTTTTTACAATAAATGCAGAACTATAAAGATGGGTTTTCGATAACACTCTTCTAATCTCTAATTCTTTTCCTATGGTCAATGTTTTATTTGTACCGACAATTTTAATTTTTACTAGTCTCGCCGAATCACCCCGTTCAATGGGAATAAGATCAACAATATTCCCAAAATCAATTCCACTTTTCTCTTTGATAATTGAAGCTAACTCAGTCTGTGTATATTCAATTTTCCATCTGAAAAAATCTTTTGTCTCTCTATCGTAATCTACAAGTATATGTGAAAGAATTTTAGTATCCGAAGTATTGCAGAATGCAGGGGGCTGTCCCTCTATCCACTTTATCGAATTTTCCTCATCGGAAAAGTCAAGCTTATAATTTTCGGGTTCAAATTTGTAATCTACAATTGAAGTTAAATAAGGATGTTTTACTGGTTCCCAAACATTCTCGAATGATTCTGTTATTCCACCACAGCATTTTGAATATCTTGCATCACAAATTTTACCTCCACTAAGAAGAACGATACCATTTGTTCGCTGCACAGCAGTAAATGATGCTTCTGAAATTATTTTAGTTACGCCCTGAAATCTTTGGCAATGATCGTCTGCACAAACATCAAAGAATTCATGCTCTTCCCTATCATACCATTTAATTAATTCATTCTTAAATTCAAGTGCCGTTTCATGAATTTCCTTTTGCTTTTTTAATTCGGTGGATCTAGAAATCTGTGCCAGAACCCAGCTTCTTGCAATCACTGCCTGAGCTTCCAGCAATTCGATGGAACTTTTTGCACTCATTTCAGAGGAGATAACGCTGGTTAAATATCTTTCCAGCGGAATACGGTTAATAGCAATAATTTCTTCACCTACTCTTTTCAGGAGTAGTGAATAAATGAATCTCTGTTTTTCTTTGCGTTCCCAATGGAATTTGTTCCCAATAATTACATCTCTTAAAAGGAAAGATTCAGAAACAGGTTCGGAAGGTATAAATTCTATTTCGTTCATAACTTCAAGCTTGTGTTTACTGCTCTTACATAAAATCGTATCATCTTTACATTCTGCCGTAAAAACACCACTAAATGTATCTTTAAATCCAAAGACACTGAAATCTCCGTAAAGTTCAAACCTTATTTTCTTTTCAGTAAGAATACCAACATTTATAAAAGGTTCTTCTCTTGGTAACATGTCAATTATTATAAATACTCTAAATTAAATTTATTATTATTCGGGACAAAATATAATGAATAGTTTTATTTGATGTTGAGAGGTTTAGATTATAACTTTCTTGTAATAAATAAAAAAAATGAAGAGCATGCAAAAAGAGAATGTCGTCATTATAGGATTCCCTATGGATCTTGGAGCGGACCGCCGGGGGGTAGATATGGGTCCTTCAGCTTTGAGAATTGCTGGCTTACAGAAAAAGCTTGAGAACCTTGGATATAAAGTTGAGGATACCGGCGATATAAAAATTGAGATAATGGAAAAGCAAAAAATCAAAAATCCTAAGCTGAAATATCTTAATGAGATAATAAAAACATCAAAGAAACTGGCAGAGAAAGTTGAAAAAGTTTTAGACAACGGCGGTTTCCCACTTTGCATTGGTGGAGATCATTCTATAGCACTGGGAACTATTTCAGGTATATCCACTTTTTGCAGAAAAAAAAAGCTCAAGCTTGGTGTTATCTGGATTGATGCACACAGTGATATGAATACTGAAAAAAGCAGTCCTTCAGGGAATATACATGGTATGCCACTTGCGGCATTAATGGGATTTGGACATGATGATTTAGTAAACTTCCAGGGTTTCTCACCAAAACTACAACCCCAAAATTGTGCAATTATTGGCGTGAGAAGTGTTGATGAAGCAGAAAAGTTGAATATACAAAAACTAAAGGTTCCAATTTATACAATGAATGATATTGACAAACTTAGCATTCACAGGATAATTACAAAAGTATTGAAGCAGTTCCGCGAGAGAGTTGATCACATCCATGTTAGCTTTGATCTGGACAGCGTTGATCCCTCGGTTGCACCTGGTGTGGGGACACCGGTACCAGGTGGCTTAAGTTACAGGGAGGCTCATCTTCTCATGGAAATTATTGCTGAATGTGGTTGTATGTCTTCATTAGAGGTTGCAGAAATTAATCCTATTCTCGACCAAAAAAACCAGAGCGCAGATTTCACAGCCGAATTAATTGCATCAAGTATGGGGCAAAGAATTTTATGATGAGATTAAACGATATTGCATTAGTTATTGCAATATTCATTATTGCATCTCTTATACTTTCATTTTTAAATATAATATCAACTAGCTTTACAAATATTTTATCCTATTCGCTTATAACTATCGGTATTGCTCTGGTATACAGCGAAGTTATTAAGCAAAACCGATTATTAATATTTATAGGTTCAATAGTTTTTCTTACAGGGATATTTTTCTTAATTACTGAAAACTTTGATGTGCATGCAACCAGTGGAATGAGATTACCCTTTATCCTTATTTTCTCAGGATCTGGTTTACTAATGGTTCATATCAGCACTTCAACCAAAAAAATTGTGTTATTAATATCTGTAATTCTTTTATCGGCAGGTTTAACTTTATTGCTGGTCGATAGCAGTTGGAAGCTTGGATCGTTTATTCAATCGGTTTTATCAGTTGTAAATTTCCTTTGGCCTATTGCTATAATAATTGTTATTCTTGTCCTTTTATTACGTATTAAATAAAAAAACAAATAATAAATTTTGTTTAGGAGGTGGATGAAGTAATAGTTAACGAATTAAAATAACTTTAATAGCTATCCAATAAAGTACAAAACTACAATTAGGACTAAAGTAAATAGAAAAAAAGCTAGGCTCAACAACCTGTTTTTCTTCATACCTTGTTTTAACGCTTCAAGTTCCTTCTCAATATACGATTTGAAATAATCCCTTGTTATCTTTTCTATAAGCTCTCTGTCTAGGACAGATTTTACGGTCGCTGTGTCTTTGCCTTCAACGTTATATTTAGGACTATCTGCTACTGTTTTTTCTTGAACAGGTGTCTGAATCAGAGTTGGCACTTTTTCATCTAAGTGCAGCTCTTCACCTTTAAATTGAACTCCTTCTTCAACCTCTTCTAATACTGTTTCTTTTACTACTGGTTTTTCTTCTATAAGTGGTTCATTTATTACTTCTTTGGGCTTCTTTGCATCTAACTTAGCCTTTATTTCGTCTCTGATTTTGTAAAGTTTCGTTGCTGTTTTATCCTTTAAATCACTATCAGGATAAATTAAAGGTAAAGTCAAAGGCAGTAAGGCAATCAGGTTCTGATACTCTGCAAGTACCTTCCAGGGAAAGTTCTCGTCAGCTTCTTTCATCTTTAGCAGACTTTCTCTGTCTTTTTCATTTATACACCCCAAAACTTCCAGCTTAATTAGTTCTATACCTTTTTTGTTATCCATACCTACTTTCCGCCCTCTGAAAGTTTCTGCATTAGATTTCCGATAGCTACTTGCAACTTAGATTTTACAGTCATTGCAGGTATCTTTAATTTTCCTGCTATCTCTGCTTCGTTCATACCTCCAAAGTAGCTTAGTTCCATAACATATTTCTGTGCATCTGTTAAACTCCCTAACGCCCCTTCAATCTTTTCTTTCTTTTCCAGAACTTTATTCAATTCTGTGGCTTCTGTTTCCGGTGAAAGTTTAGGAATGATCTTTTCTTTTTCATATTCATCAGTATAATCTTGTGTTACTTTACCTCCCTTCCGGTTTAATACATCTATGGCCTTGTTTCTTGCAAGCATTATCAACCATGTATATACATTACTGGTTTTGAAATCAAACAGATCTATATGCCTCCAAATTATTACGAATACATCTGAAAGAATTTCTTCTGCGGTTTCTTTATCAGTAACTATCTTCTTTATTAATGTATACAAAATAGGAGCATAACGATCGTACAATTGCTCTAATGCCTTGGAATCATATCCTGCAATCTTGAGCATTATTTCGGCATCTGTTAGTGTATTACTTTCAGCCAATTCAGTATTTCCTTCAATTTTTTAATGTTTTAAGGTCAAAACTAAAATTATTGAAAAAAATAAGCAATTTAAGTACCACTGATGTAATGCATCATTTGGATACAAAATCGTAGAAATGATTGGATTATTTTCAAATAGGAATTGGTAGGACGTAAAAAAGACCACCCGTAAAATTTCAGAGCATTTCTAGATTAATCTTTAAAGCTTAAACAGAATTGGTATTGTGACCTGAACTTTAATCGCTTTCCCTCGCTGTTTGCCAGGATTAAACTTTGTTTTTAAAATAGCATCCAATGCCGCTTCATCACAACCTCCTCCAATACCTTTAACAACTTCTGCATTTGTCACTACACCCATTTCATCAACAAATGCTCTAACAAAAACTTTTCCTTCAATGCCAACTCGCTTTGCTATTACAGGATATTCTATTTTACTTTGAATTTCCTGAAGACCACCAATCGGCTCAGGCATCTCTTCGACAGCAACGAAATAAGTTGGTTCCTCCTTAATTTCTAAATTTTCTTTTGGGGGGGGGAGAGAAATTTCCTCTTTCACCTTAGAATCTTCCACCGGCGAATTTTTTGTCAACTCAATCAGCGGTGCATCGATAGGTTCAGGTAGGGTCGGCGGTGCTGTAGGAAGAATATTTTGTTCAATCTTTGAAGCAACGTTTGTTTTTTTATCCTGAATATTTTCAATAGGAATATTTTTTACAACCTCGACATTCGCAGAATGCATCAAACTATTTGTCCTTAACAAATTCAATATGTTATGCGTGTTATCAACAGGTTCAAGAATTTCATTCTTAAATTCTGTTATTTCCGAAGTATTACCAATAAGAAAATATGCTGCAACAGAGACTGACAAGACAAATAAAATAAGAGAAATTAATACATATTTTCTTAGATTATTGTGCGGTGAGGAAATTTTTTCGGATTTGATTTTATATTGATTACGAGAAGGTTCCAAAAGTTCTTTTTTCTCTAAATCATTTGTGATTTGAGTCGATGTAACAAACTCGTTTAGATCTCTTCTGGACTTCTTTGTTTTAACTTCCTGAAATTCACTTACATCCATTGGTAAAGAATCGGAAATTGATAAAGAACCCCAGTCCATATTGTCTTTTGCAGCAAGTTTTTCTGAAGATTCATCAATAGAATTTTCTTCTTTTATCTCAACAATTTCCAATTCATTATCATCTTCCGCTCCAAATATCGAACGGTTCAATTTTTTTATCATATTATCTTTTGCATGGGTGGAAGGTATTTCAGCCACCAGGACAGAAGGTAGCAGTGAAGCAAGGTTTTGATATTGCGCAAGTTCTTTCCAGGGAAAGTTCTCATCATTTTCTTTCATAACGCGTAGATTTCTTATCTCATTTTCATTTATACATCCTAAAACTTCCAGTTTTACTAGTTCTATCTCCTTTTGTTTATCCATATAACCTACTTTACTCCAAAGTGTTTTTGCTTTTATTATTGAATGATTTCCTTACTCGATATTATGAGTAATAACATTATTTAAATGCAATCATTTAATTGATGTTCATGTTTGTGCAATTTGAATACCATCTCCATTTTTAACAAAATTAGTATAAAAATCTAAACTTGCCTCATCGTTAAATGACGGAGCGCCAGAATTGACCGTCACATACATTATGTATTTCAAGGATTTATGCTTACAACGTATTTTAGTATTTTTGTTTGTTAATTAAATCAATACTGAAAACAATGACTTCTAATCAGATAAGAAAACAATTTTTAGAATTTTTTAAGGGTAAAGAACATAAAATAGTTTCTTCAGCCCCGGTTGTTCCATTTGACGATCCTACCCTTTTATTTACAAATGCAGGTATGAACCAGTTCAAGGATGTATTTCTTGGAACCGGGCGAAGAGACTACAAGCGAGCAGCAGATACACAAAAATGTATCCGCGTCAGCGGCAAGCATAACGACCTCGAGGAAGTTGGTCACGATACTTATCACCATACTTTTTTTGAAATGCTGGGTAACTGGTCTTTCGGCGATTACTATAAACCTGAAGCAATTGAGTGGGCCTGGGAACTTTTAACAGAAGTATGGAAACTACCAAAAGAAAGACTTTGGGCAACAGTCTATAAAGATGATGACGAAGCTTACAAGTTGTGGAAAACCAAAACAGATATTAAACACAATCATATTCTAAAGTTCGGAGAAAAAGACAATTTCTGGGAAATGGGTGATACCGGACCTTGCGGACCGTGTTCAGAAATTCATATAAACCTTGGTGACGATTTTGATAATCCTGAATATGTAAACGCTGGAACACCAGAATGTATAGAAATCTGGAATCTCGTTTTCATTCAATACAATCGTGATGAAAATGGTGTGCTGCATGATCTCCCTGCAAAACATGTTGACACCGGAATGGGTTTCGAACGTGTTTGTGCGGTTCTTCAAAAGAAAAATTCCAATTATGATACTGATATTTTCTCTCCTTTGATCGAAGAGATTTCAATTCTTAGTAAAGTCAGCTACGAAAAAGAAGAAGATAAAATACCGATGAGAGTAATTGCCGATCACATTCGTGCGTTAACTTTTGCTATAGCTGACGGAGCTGTCCCGGGAAACGAAGGAAGAGGTTATGTTCTTCGGAGAATATTGAGGAGAGCTGCACAATACGGAAGAAAAATTAATCTGAACGAACCTTTTCTTTACAAGCTTGTAGACATTCTTTCGGTTACTATGGGAGAAGTTTTTCCCGAGATAAAAGAAAAAAATGATTACGTTAAAAAAGTAATTCAAGGTGAAGAAGAAAGTTTCAACGCAACACTGGACAGAGGTATTGAACTATTTGAAGAAATAGTGAAAAAGCTTAATAAGAAAAAAGAAAAAATAATTCCGGGTGAAGATGTATTTAAACTTTATGATACTTTTGGATTTCCGGTTGATCTTACAAACATAATGGCAACCGAAAAAGGATTTTCAATTGATGAAGTCAGGTTCAGTGAGCTGATGGACCAGCAGAAAGAAAGAGCTCGTGAAGCCTCAAAAGAAAAATTTTCATCAGTTAATGTTGTTCTAAATGATCTAAAAGGATTTAAGCTGATAAATCCCGAGCCAACTGTCTTTACAGGATATGATGAACTTGAAACTAATTCGAAAGTTACCGGTTTTAAACGTGATTATGAGACCGACCTGGTTATTCTTGACAAGAGTCCGTTTTATGTTGAAGCAGGCGGACAGGTCGATGATACGGGTTTTCTCCTTATAAATGATAATAAACTGAAAGTGGTTGATCTTCAAAAAGTCGATAATCAAATCATTCATATTGTTCCGAATGATAAGCAGAAATTAATTGAACCTGGTAAAGAAGTAATTGCCGAAGTTGATTCTAATCGACGGTGGGACATTATGCGTAATCATTCGGTTACACATTTTCTTCATGCTGCATTAAGAAAAATCCTGGGGACACACGTTCAGCAAGCAGGTTCTTATGTGGGTCCCGATCATTTGCGCTTCGATTTTACTCATTTCACAAAACCAAGTCCAGAAGAAATGAAAGAGATTGAAACACTTGTAAATGAACAGCTCAGAAGAAATTTACCTATGATTCATCACAGAAACATTCCGTTTGAAGAAGCAAAAAAGATGGGGGCGTTAATGTTTTTTGGTGATAAGTATGGCGACAAAGTAAATGTGGTTCAATTTGGAGATTACACTATGGAATTTTGTGGCGGTACCCACGTTAAAAATTCATCTGAGATAGGTTTGTTTAAGATTATCAGTGAATCTTCAATTGCAAGCGGGGTAAGAAGAATTGAGGCTGTTACCGGTGCGGGTGTCGAGAAGTATATTCAATCTCAGCTCGAACATATGAAACAATTCAGCCACAGGATTGATGAACTGCTAGAAACTAAAAAGAAACTTGAAAAAGAAATCTCTGACTTAAAGCTCAAAGAAAAACTCGGACAACTTGATCATATTCTATCATTACATTCAGAAGAAAAAGGAATAAAAGTATTTAAAGGAAAAGTTCAGGCAGATAGTATGGATGAATTAAAATCCTTTGGTGATGAGCTGAGAAATAAAATGGGTAGCGGAGTGGGAGTTCTTGTTGCACAAATAGAAGATAAAGTAGGGATTGTAGCAGTTGTTAGTGATGATCTGATTAAAGAAAAAAAACTAAGTTCAGGGAAAATAGT
>Ga0307425_1001904_pt1 | contig 12121 bp, 5 predicted proteins | sample SalMarWE160330MG_FD_202152 | JGI IMG/M metagenome (GOLD analysis project Ga0307425, IMG submission 202152) | Salt marsh sediment microbial communities from the Plum Island Ecosystem LTER, Massachusetts, United States - WE1603-30 | ecosystem: Environmental > Aquatic > Marine > Intertidal zone >... | reverse complement strand
TTCGACCAGCTCGTGGTGTCAAGCGCAACGTTCGAAACGCTGCCGCCCGAGGTGCGGTCGCTCCTCGCGTGCGGAGACGACGGGTCCCGCCAGTCCGGCAGGCTGATTCGCATCGGCGACAAGGCCTACGGCGCAGGCCACGTGCCGATGGCCGACGTGCTCGGGCGGACCGTGGGTCACGCCCTCATCCTGCGCGACATGACGAGCCGCCTGACGGCCCTCAGACAGACAACCCGGACCCAGGCGCTCGTTGGCGCCGGCATCGCCTGCGCGCTCGCCCTGGTCGCCTATGCCGGGCTGCGCCGCATCATGCAGACCTTGGCCGCCTCGCGCGCCGCGCTCAAGCATCACGCCGCAGACCTCAGCGACGCCCTCGAGCGCGAGCGCCGCGTAAGCGACCTGCTCGCCGCGGTCCTCAACGAGACGACCCTCGACACGCCGCTCCAACTCCTGGCTGACTCAGCCCGCGAGAGCTGCAACGCCAACATCGGCCTCATCGCGCTGCTCGATACCGACACAGGCGAGGTGGCAAGCCTCACGTGGAGCAACTGCTCGCCCCACGAGATCCCGCCGGACTTCACGCTGCAGCAGAGCCCGCCCTTCGCCACGCTGCTCAGGAGCGACGGTGTCGTCTGCCTCGACGACGTCATGGCGCACCCCGAGGTCAGACGCCACCCGCAGCGCCACCTGAAGCTGCACGCCATGCTCGGCACGGCGCTCCGAGACGATAACGGCGTATTCGGCCTCGTCGCCGTCGGCCACACCAAGCCGCAGCGGCCATTCACCGGCGAGCACAAGAAGGCCCTCGCCACGATGGCCGATCTCGCCACCGTGGCCATCAACCGCGCGCGCATCATCGACGAGCTCAAGCGGATAGCCACTGAGGCGGAAGAGGCCTCTCGCAAGGCACTCGTCGCGCGCGAGGCGGCCGAACACCACGCGGCCGACTCGGTCGCCGCCTACGAGGCGCTCCTCGCCACCAAGCAACGGCTCGCGATCCACATCGCCATCAGCGAGGCGGCCAACCGGCCTCGGAGCCTGAACCAGGCGCTCGCGTCGATCACGGACACGTGCCTGACCGAACTCGACTTCGACAGCGTCGCCACCTATCTGCTCGACGAGAAAACAGGCCAATTCGTGATCGCGTCCGACCGGGGCCTCTCCAAGCGGTTCGTGGCGCACATGCGGTACCGCACGGTCAAAGCACCCGATCGGCGCGAAAGCCTCCACGGCAAGGTGCTCTTCTTCAACCACCAAGAGCTGCATGAGCGGTTCGCCGACGAGCCCGAGTTCCTGGCCGAGGGGCTCACGTCGGCTGCCTCGGTGCCGCTCGCGGTCGGCGAGCGCTTGGTCGGGCTGGTCTTCTTCTGCTCACACGCACAGACCGAAATCGGCCCGCGGGCGCGCGCCATCATCGCCGAGATCGCGGCCTCGGTACAGCCCGCGCTCGCCAACGCGCTCCAGACCGATGAACGCAAGCGCGTCAACCCGGCCGCCGCCGGGCACGAGGATCGCGTCACCGAAATGGAACACGAGGTGAACGCCTTGCTCGCCGAGCTCGGCCGGCCGCCCAAGTACACAATCCCTGAAGAGACGCTCACGCAAAAACAGGGCGCCGCGAGCGCGCCACGCCAATAGAACGCACACGCCCTCGACGGCGATTGCATACAAAGGCACTGCAGCACATACAGCGAAAGGAACCGGAAACCATGAAGCGCCACTGGACCATTGCAGCCCTGGTCGCCGTACTGGCCGCCGCCGTCGCCATGTGGTTCGTGCAGCCATTCGGCGCCAAGGGTCCGCGCGAAACCCAGCCTGACCCGGCCGTCCAGCCGACCCAACCGGCCACGCCGGACACCACGAAGCAGCTCAACTGGATGGCACGCTGGAAGGGCGAGCACGATCGCGAAACCTTCGTGCGCGAGGTCGCCAGGGAGTTTGAGTTCCTCAACCCCGACGTTGACCTCACCTTCAAGTTCCATCAGGAGGTCGGCTTGCCCACCGAGAAGGCGGTCGCGGCCGAGATCGTCGACATGATCAAGACCGGCGACATCCGCTGGGACGTCGTGCCCCTCAACACCGGCCAGTACCGCGACGTCGCCCAGCTCCTGGGCGATCCCCATTGGGGCCACAAATACCTCGTGGATTTCGCCGAGGTTGACTGGTTCGCCAAGACACAGAAGCCGTTCATCACCGAGAACCCGATGTACCGAGCCGCCTTCGACAACATGTTCGTCGGCCCCTACATCGAGGGCTTCTACTGCATGCTCTGGTACAACCGCGACGTGGCCGAGCGGCTCGGCCTCACCATCGACCCCCACGCGGTGACGATCGACGACCTGGTCAGCTACGTCCGGGCCGTCTACGACTACAACCAGGCGCACGGCACCAACATCGTCGCCATCCACGAGGCCAAGGACTGGCGCACCACCGAGTACCTGTTCCGGCACCTGTTCGCCTCGGCCGTCGGGAATCTCGACGAGGTGAAACAAAGAACCGCCTCGGAGAGCAAGCGCGCCGCGTTGCTCCGCACCTTCCAGGCCCTCGAGCGGCTCGGCCAGTACAAGGCACTCGGCGACTCCTACAACGACAACGTCTGGTGGGACACACGCCACTACGTGCTTGACGGCCAGGCGCTTTTCTTCGTGAACGGCTCGTGGATGTACAGCCATTGGATGGAAATCGACGGGGAAAAGACGGCGCACATGATGCCGGCCGAGCTGCCCGTGTTCCAGCCCGTCGACTTCTACATCGGCAGCTACACGCCCCAATACGCCATCATGAAGGCGTCGCCCAACCGCGAGACGGCCATCGCGCTGTTCAAGTTCTGGTCGCAGCCCAAGATCGCCGAGAAGTGGGTCCGCTACACCAAGGCGCCCACCGGCATCCAAGGCCACCTGACCCAGTCCGATGTGGCCAACGACCAGTTCGAACAGTTCCAGCGCCGCATGCACGAGAAGTACCAGGGCAACCTGCACTTCAGCGACGACGTGGGCTTCATCCTCGGCGAGGAAAACAAACTGCTCACCGGCCTCGTGAACAACAAGGTGGTCGAGCTGCTCGCCGGCACCACGACCGCCCAAGAGGCGTATGACGAGATCATCGCAAACTGCAAGTAACGGGGTAGCGGGCGCGCCGCCGGACCGGCGGCGCGCCCACACCCGGCAGGCGAGACAATGAGACGGCCACGCGTATTCAGCAGCCTCGTCTTCAAGATCAGCTTCGCCATCTTCGTGATGGAGGCGGCGGTCTTTGTCCTCCTGGGCTACTACTACGTGGACCGCTACGGCCGGGAGATCGACCGCCAGGTCAAAACCAAGATGCAGATCCCCGGCCTGCTCATGGCCGAACAAGCACTCAACTACGAGGCCGTCCAGGACGCCGCCGCGCTCGAACGCCTCATTGGAGAAAAAGTCGAGCGCGCCTTCATCGTGCGCGCCAACGGCCGGCTCTTCTACGCCTCGGACCCGAATCTCGACGGGCGACACGTCAGCAGCGTGCTCGCCCCTGGCGACACGTGGCAGCCGGACCCGACCGATCAGACCGGCCAGATCCGGCGTGTCACGCGCGACTCGAGGACCTTCCTGACTAGCCTCACGCCGCTGTACTCGGGCGAGAAGCTGATCGGCTACCTCTATCTCGACGTCGACACGAGCCGCCTGACGGCCGAGAAACGCGCCACGGCCGTCTCGTTCATTGTCAGCTCGCTGCTGTGCGTTTTCTTGACCACGCTGACCGAGGTGGTGCTCGTCCACTCGCTCACGGGCCCGCGCATCCGAGAGACCGTGCAATGCCTGCGCCTCGTCGAAGCCGGTGACCTGACCGCACGCCTCGCCTCGAAAACGTGGTCCGACGAGCTTGGCGACCTCCAGCACAGCGTCAACGCCATGATCGCCGAAGTCGAAAACCGAACCCAGGAACGGCAGGCGGCCGAGGCCGCCCTACGCAAGAGCGAGAAACGCTTCCGCGAGATGTTCGAAGCAATGACCGAAGGGGTCGCCTTGCACGAGCTCGTCACCGACGGACAGGGAACCGCCGTCGACTACGTGATCCTGGACGTCAACCCCGCGTACGAACACCAGCACGGCCTCGCGCGCCACGAGGTGGTCGGCAGACACGCCACCGAGGTGTTCGACCTGCCCACCCCGCCGCATCTCGACGTCTACGCCGGGGTGGCCGCGACCGGTCAGCCCATCCATTTCGAGCACTACCTCGCGCGGCTCGACAAGCACTTCATGATCTCGGCTTTCTCGCCCGGTCTCGGGCGCTTCACGACGATTACTCAGGACATCACCGAGCGCAAACAAGCCGAGGAGCTCACCCGCGCCCGACGCGAGGCCGAGGCCGCCAACGAGGCCAAGAGCCAATTCCTGGCCCACATGAGCCACGAAATCCGCACCCCGATGAACGCCATCATCGGCTTCTCAACCTTGTTGCTCGAGGAGGAGTTGTCAGCCGAACAGCGCGAGACCATCGGCATGATCCACACCAGCGGCAACACCCTGCTCCGGCTCATCAACGACATCCTCGACCTGTCCAAGGTCGAGGCCGGGCGCATGACCGTCGAGCAGGTCGACTTCTCGCTCCACGCACTCATCGACCGATGCGCCGACCTCGTTCGCGGCCGCTGCAGGGAGAAGGGCGTCGCACTCCAGGTCAGCATCTCCCCGGACGTGCCTGATTCCGTTCGCTCCGACGAAGTCAAGGTGCAGCAGATCATGACGAACCTGCTCGCGAACGCCTCGAAGTTCACCGAGCAGGGCTCGATCACGGTCGAGGCCAGACGCCGAGACGCACACATCGAGGTCGTCGTGGCCGACACCGGCATCGGCATCGCACCCGAAAAACTCGCTCAGATCTTCGACCCGTTCACCCAGGCCGACACAAGCACCACGCGCCGCTTCGGCGGCACCGGACTCGGCCTGACCCTGTGCAAACACATGGCCGAGCTTCTCGGCGGCGATATCACGGTCGAAAGCAGGGAGGGCAAAGGCTCGACCTTCGCATTCTCCTTCCCGTACATGCCCGCTCAGGAGGCTGTCTCAGACAAGAAGCCTATCGCAGAGCCGACCGCCGACTTCGTCTGGGACGGGCTCCGCGTGCTGGTGGCCGAGGACGACGAGATCAACCGCCGCTATATGCTCCGGTTGCTCGACGGCCGCGGCTTCCAGGTGACCTTCGCCGAGGACGGCGGCCAGGCACTCGAGCTTGCCCACCGGGGGCCCGACCTGATCCTGATGGATATGCACATGCCCGTGATGAGCGGCTACGACACCACGCGCGCGATCAAGGACGACCCCGAGCTTGCCCGCATCCCGATCGTCGCTCTGACCGCCTCGGCCCTGAACGAGGACCGCCTCAAAGCGGCTGACGCCGGGTGCGACGGGTTTGCCGCCAAACCGGTCCAGACCAGTGAGCTGTTCTCCGAGATGAAACGCGTCCTCGCGGAACATGGCCCCCTCGGCACGCCGGCCACCACGGCCAAGCCCCGTGCCCAAGACGACGCTGCCGGCCGGCAACCTGCGCGCGCAGCCGCGCCCGAGGCCGCGCCGCGGACCGCGCCGGCGCAGACCGCGCCGGCGCCCGACGACGAGATGGCCGACCTGATGCGCGAGCTGCGTGTCGAGTACATGACCGAGTTCCCGAGCGTGCTTACCCAGATGCAGGCGCTGGTGACCGACGGCGACGCCGCCGGCCTCGGCGCCCTTGGCCACCGACTCAAAGGCAACGGCGCCTCCTACGGATTCCCCGAGATCACAGAGATCGGCACCCAGATCGAACAGCTCGGCGAAGCCGGGCAACTCGAGGCCATCCGGCCCCATATCGAGCGGCTCCGCCAGATCCACGCCGCGTTCGAGCCACCCCAGATGGAGGACAGGAGCGCTCCAACGCCCTGAGGTGCATATATCATGGCATGCTTATTGTTCCTGCTGCCTCCAGTTATCGGGCGCAGCCGTCTGCGCCCGGCCAAGCCGGGGGCTGCAACGGGGGGTCATCACCCCGAGCGCCTGGGGCGCAACGAAATCGAGACGAGAGGGGCAGGATCTGCCGGCCGGATCGAATGGTGCACTGGCAGCCGGCGTGCTGGGCGGCTCCTGAGTGGCAAGAGAGTAGCTTAAGGATATCATGATGAGACGTCTGCTCTTCGCCGTTGTCCTGTCGGTCGCGATCGCCCCGGCCTGGGCCGATCACCCCGGCCGCGATCTGGCGGACCTGACGATCGAAGAGCTGATGAACATCGAGATCACGGTCACCTCCGCTGCCAAGAAACCGCAGAAGCTCACGGAGGCCGCGGCCGCGATCTCGGTCGTCACCGGCGACCAGATCCGCCGCGCGGGCGTCACGAGCATCCCCGAGGCGTTTCGCCTCGTGCCCGGCATGCACGTGGCCCGCGTGGACGCCAACAAGTGGGCGATCAGCTCGCGCGGCTTCGACGGCCGGATCTCCAACAAGCTGCTCGTGCTCGTCGACGGCCGTCACGTCTACACCCCCTTGTTCACGGGCGTCTTCTGGGAGGTGCAGGACACGGTCCTCGGCGACATCGACCGGATCGAGATCATCCGCGGGCCCGGCGGCACGCTCTGGGGCGCCAACGCTGTCAACGGCGTCATCAACGTGGTCACCAAGAGCGCCAAAGACACCCAGGGCGGCCTGCTGCGGCTCGGCGCCGGCACCGAAGAGCGGACCTTCGGCGAGGCGCGCTACGGCGGCACGCTCAGCCCGGACGCCTACTACCGTATCTACGCCAAGTACGTCGACCGCGACGGCTTCGTCGACGAGGCCGGCAACAACACGAACGATGAGTGGCAGATGCGCCTCACCGGCTTCCGGGTCGACTGGAACCTCACACCCGACGACTCGCTCACCATCCAGGGCGAGTACTACGACGGCGACGGCCGACAAACAGTCATCGAACCAATCTTCACGCCGCCATTCGCCCAACCGGTCCCCGACGCGATCGAGATGACCGGCGGCCACCTGTCGGCCTGCTGGGAACGGCACCTGGGCGAGGACTCCGATCTGGCGCTGCTCGCCTATCACCACGAGGGCAATCGCCGCGAGGCCATCGCCTCGGGCGACACGGCCATCACGGAAGTCGACTTCCAGCACCGGCTCCCGGCCGGCGAACGCCACGACCTCCTGTGGGGGCTGGGAGTGCGTGTCACGAGCGACAAGGTCCGCTGTGGCGCCGTGCTCGACGTCGAGCCGGCCGAAGCGACCGATTCCGTCTACCAGGCCTTCATCCAGGACGAGATCACCATCACGCCCGAGCGGCTCTTGTTGACCGTCGGCTCCAAATTCGAGCACAACGACTACACCGGCTTCGAATACCAGCCCAGCGTCCGGCTCGCGTGGGAGCCCACGGCCAACCAGACCGTCTGGGCCGCGGTCTCTCGCGCGGTCCGAACGCCGTCGCGCACCGAGCGCGGCCTGCGCTTCACCATGCCGGGCACGCCCGACGGCGTCTTCCTCATGTGGACGCCCAGCGACGACTACGACTCGGAGACGCTGCTCGCCTACGAGCTCGGCTACCGGGTGCAGCCCAGCGAACGGCTCACCCTCGACGCGGCCGCCTTCTACAACTGCTACGACAACCTGCAGACGAGCGTGCCCGGCATGCCGACGATCGAGCCCTCGCCGCTGCCCCATGCAGTGCTGCCCCTGCACTTCACCAACGACAGCCACGGCGACGCGTACGGCTTCGAACTGGCCGCTAATCTCAAGGCCTCCGAGCGCTGGCGCCTCTCCGGCGGCTACTCACTGCTCAGGATGGACATTGAGCTCGGAGACGACGCGCTCCCGGGCACCCAGACGACTTACACCGAAGGCAAGAGCCCCGAGCAGATGGCGTTCCTGCACTCGTCGTGGGCTCTGCCTGGCAACGTCGACGTCGACGCGGTGCTGCGCTACGTCGACGCGCTCCCGGCCATCGACGTGGACGCCTACACTGAGCTTGACGCGCGAGTGGCCTGGCGCCCAACACAGGATCTGGAGCTCTTTGTCGTGGGGCAGAACCTCCTCGAGGCCCAACATGCCGAGTTCCGCCCAGCGATGATCCAAACGCTCCCAACACAGGTCGAACGGAGTGTCTATGTGGGGATTACGTGGCACTTCTAGGACAACTCACAACAGACCGACATAGGGTGGGTATCGTGCGCGCGCAACATAACGGAACCGAATGTCGAATGCACCGGAAGTCACGACGGGTGTGCGTCCTCGCCGCGGCCGTTCTCGCAGCGCTCTCGGTAAGCAGTCTCGCGCCGGCCGCCGAACCGGCGCCGACCGAGTACGAGATCAAGGTCGCCTTTATCTACAACTTCGCCAAGTACGTCGAATGGCCCGAAGAGACCGCGCTCGATTCCGGTGGTGTGTTTATCATCGGCGTCCTGGGCGACGACCCGTTCGGCGCGCTCCTTGATCGGATCGCCCACAACAGGACAATCGGCGACAAGCCGATCGTGATCCGGCGCTTCGAACGCTTCGAGGACTACACGCCGTGCCACATCTTGTTCGTTGCCGCCTCGGAACAAGAACGCTTGCCGGCCATCGTTGAGGCGCTCGCCGACTCGCCCGTCCTCCTGATCGGAGACACGGAAGGCTTCGCCCGCAGAGGCGTCGCCGTCAACTTCTTCATCGAGGAGAGCAAGGTGCGCTTCGAGGTCAATCCGGAGGCCGCGGCGCGCGCCGGCCTCAAGATCAGCTCGAAGCTCCTGCGTCTGGCCACGATTATCACCGAAGAGACCCCCAACGAGGCCGATACCGGCGAGAGATAGTAGCGTGCGGCGCTTCCGCGACCTATCAATCAAGTCGAAGCTCACTGTGCTCCTGGCCGTCACGGCGGCCGTGTCCGTGCTGCTGTGCGGCGCCCTGTTCGTCGCCAACGAAGTCCGCGTGATCCGCGCCTCGACCGTGCGCACGCTCACGGCGCTGGCCGAGGTGCTGGGCGCCAACAGCGCGGCGGCGGTCACCTTCGACGACCCGGCCACCGCCGGCGAAACGCTCGCCTCGCTTCGCGAGGAGCACGCCGTCCTCGGTGCCTGTGTCTACGATGCCGACGACGCCGTGTTCGCCCAGTACCACGCCGAGTCGCAGCCGAACCACTGGCCGTCCACACCACCCAAAGAGGGCTACCGCATCCACGAGGGCTACCTGGAGGTGTCGATGCCCATCCGCCAGGGCGCCGAGCCGATCGGCACGATCCTGGTGCGGGCGCACATGGGCGAGATCCGCGCCCGCATCACGCAGACCGTGATGATCGTCGCCGTCGTTGTGGTCGTTTCGCTCGGCGTGGCCGTCCTGCTCGGTGTCCGCCTCCAGCGCATCATCTCGGCGCCCGTGCTCCACCTGGCGCGCACCGCCAAGGCCGTCTCGGCCTACGGCGACTACGCCATCCGGGTCGACCCGGATCGGACCGACGAGCTCGGCGTGCTCTATCGCGGCTTCAACGAAATGCTCGACCAGATCCAGACGCGCGACGCCGAGCTCGAACAGCATCGCCTCCACCTCGAAGAACTCGTGCAGGAACGCACGCGCGATCTCGAGGCCAAAACCGAAGAGGCAAAAGCCGCGTCCATTGCTAAAAGCCAGTTCCTGGCCAACATGAGCCACGAGATCCGCACCCCGATGAACGCCATCATCGGCTTCTCAACCCTCCTGATGGAGGAAGGCCTCACACCCGAGCAGCACGACACGCTGCGCATGATCTACACCAGCGGCATGAACCTGCTCGACCTCATCAACGACATCCTCGACCTGTCCAAGGTCGAGGCCGGCCGCATGAGCCTCGAACACGTCGACTTCTCCCTGCACACGCTGCTGCGCAACGCCGCCAGCCTCGTGCGCAACCGCTGCGACGAACGCGGCCTCGTCCTCGTCGTCGACATCGCCGACAACGTGCCCGACGCCATCCGAACCGACGAGGTTAAGGTGCGCCAAGTAGTCACCAACCTGCTGTCGAACGCGGTCAAGTTCACCGACGAAGGGCAGGTCACGCTGCGAGCACGCTGCAACGGCCCCATGATCGAGATCGCCGTCATCGACAGCGGCATCGGCATCCCGCCCGAGAAGCTCAAGGCCGTCTTCGATCCATTCACCCAGGCCGACGCCAGCACCACGCGCCGCTTCGGCGGCACCGGACTCGGCCTCACCCTGTGCCAGCACCTGAGCCAAACGCTCGGCGGCTCCATCCAGGTCAGCAGCGCGGAGGGCCAGGGCTCGACCTTCACCTTCTCGTTCCCCTACATCCCCGCCCGGCGCGACGTGGCAGACGAAATCCAGCCCGGCGAGGTTGGCCAGCTCGCCGGCAACGGCTTGCGCGTGCTGGTGGCCGAGGACGACGAGCTCAACCGCCGCTTCATCTCGCGACTGCTCACCAGCCGCGGCTTCGAGGTCAGCTTCGCCGAGAACGGCATCGAAGCCATCCAGCTCGCCTTCCAACACCCCGACCTGATCCTGATGGACATGCACATGCCCGTGATGAGCGGCTACGAGGCGACCCTCACACTCAAACGCGAGAGCGACCTCGCCTCGATCCCCGTGATCGCGCTGACGGCCTCGGCCATGAAAGAGGACCGCGAACGAGCCATCGAGGCCGGCTGCGACGGGTTCGTCGCCAAGCCTGTGCAGCTCGCCGAACTGTTCCCCGAGATGCGACGCGCCCTGGCCCAGAGCGGCAGACTCGCCGAGCCCGACGCGTTCGACGGCTCTCAGCCTCCTGCCCACCCGGACGCTCCGACCGAGCCGCACACGCTCGCCCAGCCCGATACCCCCACCGTTAGTGTCGCCGGCACGGCACCTGCCGAGACGCCCGCAGAGGCCGAGCCCACACCCGACGACGACATGGCCGACCTGATGGTCGAGCTGCGCGGCGAGTACATGAAGCTGTTTGTCGACGTGCTCACCGAGTGCGACACCCTGGTCAGCGACGGCGATGCCGCCGCCCTCGGCGCCATCGGCCACCGCCTCAAGGGCAACGGCGCCTCATATGGCTTCCCCCAGATCACCGAGATCGGCGCCCAGATCGAACAGCTCGGCAAGGCCGACAAACTCGACGCCATCCGCCCGCTCGTCGAGCAGCTCCGCCAAATCCACACCGAATTCTCCGGTCAGACCGCCTAACCCCCGGACGCGGCCGCGAGCCGTGCCCACTGCCGATTCCGTTGGCGTGGCGCCGCCAACACAGGAAAGGAGTGTCCCGCCCCCTGCCGTGCATGTATGGCACGCTTGTTGTTTCTAGAGCCACCGGTCACCGGGAGTGGTATAGCGTGGGCAACAGCCGGTGACCCCTTCGGACGTGGCAACAGGAAGGCAGGGCCTCAAGCTCTTGCTGCCCAACGAGATCGGGGTGGCAAGGGGTGAGGTTCTCCACTGCCAGAGCGACAGCCGCGCTCAGGATCCGGCGCGCAGGACGGCTCATAAGCACCGAGAACGGAGCGTAAATGAGACGATGAAACGCCTGCTCGTCCTCGCAGTTGTCCTGCCGCTCGTCGCGGCCGCCGCGTGGGCCGAACGTCCCGGCCGCAGTCTGACCGACTTGACGATCGAAGAGCTGATGAACGTCAGGGTCACGGTCACCTCCGCCGCGAAGAAGCCGCAGAAGCTGACCGAGGCGGCGGCTGCGATCTCGGCCGTCACCGGCGACCAGATCCGCCGCGCAGGCGTTACCAGCATCCCCGAAGCGTTCCGCCTCGTGCCCGGCATGCACGTGGCCCGCGTCGACGCCAACAAGTGGGCGATCAGCTCACGCGGCTTCAGCGGCCGGATGGCCAACAAGCTGCTTGTGCTCATCGACGGCCGGCACATCTACACCCCGCTCTTCAGGGGCGTGTTCTGGGAAATGCAGGACACCGTGCTCGAGGATATCGACCGGATCGAGATCATCCGCGGGCCCGGCGGCACGCTCTGGGGGGCCAACGCCGTCAACGGCGTCATCAACGTGGTCACCAAGAGCGCCGAAGACACCCAAGGCGGCTTGCTCACGCTCGGCGCCGGCACGGAAGAGCAGGCCTTCGGCACGGTCCGCTACGGCGGCGCGCTCGGCAACGACGCCTTCTACCGGATCTACGCCAAGTACTTCGAGCGCGACAGCCTCGTCGACGACGCCGGCAACGACGCCTACGAT
>Ga0307425_1001903_pt1 | contig 12123 bp, 12 predicted proteins | sample SalMarWE160330MG_FD_202152 | JGI IMG/M metagenome (GOLD analysis project Ga0307425, IMG submission 202152) | Salt marsh sediment microbial communities from the Plum Island Ecosystem LTER, Massachusetts, United States - WE1603-30 | ecosystem: Environmental > Aquatic > Marine > Intertidal zone >... | reverse complement strand
TTTTTTTATTGTCTCTATCATATTCTTAAAAGTTATTTAGTAAGATGAAGAACTGCTTCAGCAAATTGAAGAGCTGAATGGGCATCATTTGCTGTTACTATATTTCCATCCACAACTACATTCTTCTCCTGATAATCAATTCCAGCGTTAATTAGTTCCATTTTATCTTCAGAGTAGCTGGTGGCTTTTTTATTTTGAAGAATTCCGGCTTTTGCCAGAGTTATCGGTGAGGAACAAATTGCAGCAATTATTTTTTTAGAGTCGAAAAATTTTTTAACGATTTTATGAAGCGGTTCATTTTTCCAATAATTTCTGCTTCCTGTGCCGCCAATTAAAATGAAAGCAATAAAATTATTCACATTTACATTATAAAAACTCGTGTCTGACTTCACTTTCATTCCTTTGCTGCCTGAACAAACCGACTGATCATCTGAAGTGATAAACACTTGCTTTCCAGCCTTCAATAATCGCTTCTTTATTATAGTGAATTCCTCTTCATTAAAATCTTTTTTTGGAAGAAATATAAGAAAGCTATTTTGTGTGGGTTTTATCATTCTAATCACCAAATTTGTATACAAATATATGAAATATGCACAGGTGTGAAAAAGTGTGTTTTAAGCCACTTAACAATTGTTTGAAATTACGATTATATTTACGGAAGAATTGTTAAAACAGATATGAGAATTCCCGAATCCAAAATAGAAGAAATTAGAGAATCAACTAATATTGTTGATGTTATATCGCAGTTTGTTCAGCTCCGGAAAAGAGGAAAGAATTATGTTGGACTTTGTCCGTTTCATTCAGAAAAAACACCATCATTTACAGTAAGTGATGAAAAGCAGATATTTCATTGTTTTGGGTGTCACACTGGCGGAAATGTATTTAAGTTTTTAACTGAGTTTCATAAAATATCTTTTGTCGAAGCAGTTCAGGAGCTTGCTGAGCAACAAGGAATTACAATTGAATTTGACAAAGCTGAATTTACTGAGCAGCAATCTGAACAGGAAGTTCTTTATGACATTAATACAGAAGCTGCAAGATATTTCCTTAATAATCTTTTAAATGATGACGAAGGAGAGGGTGCAAGAAAATATCTCCAAGAAAGAAATATAAAGACACAGACACTGCGTGCATTCGGGTTAGGTTATGCCTTAAGAGGCTGGGAAAATTTTATCAACTATGCTAAAAGCAGAAACTTAAATCTTGATAGATGTATTCAGCTTGGATTGATCGGTAAAACATCAGAAGGAAAGTTGTATGATAAATTCCCCGGAAGATTAATCTTTCCTATATTCTCACCAAATGGCAGAGTCGTTGCATTTGCCGGTAGAGTACTTGATCCAAAAGAAACAGGTGCAAAATATATAAACTCACCTGAATCTCTCATTTATATTAAAGGAAGAATTCTCTACGGACTTTCATTTGCGAAGGATGACATACGCAGGCTGGATAAAGCAATAATTGTTGAAGGTTATATGGATTTAATTTCGCTTTACCAAAGCGGAGTTAAAAATGTAGTGGCTGTTTCAGGAACTGCTTTGACTGATGATCAGGTTCAACTTTTATCAAGGTATACAAAAAATGTTGTTCTTCTTTTTGATGCTGATGTAGCAGGAATAAAGGCGTCAATGAGAAGTATAGAGATTCTTCTAAAAAGAGATATGGAAATAAGAGTAGTCTCTCTTCCAAAAGGGGAGGATCCGGATTCTTATGTTAATAAATATGGTAAAGAAGAATTTGAAGAGCTGATAAAAAGAGCCGAAAACTTTTTGGAGTATGAAAGTAAATATTATGAATCTCAAGGAAAATTTAATGATCCTTCAACTGCAGCAGATTCAATTAGGGAATTGGTTAAACCGGTTGCTCTGATGAATGATGAGTTGAAAAGAAACTTGCTTATAAAAAACATTGCTCGAAAATTTAACTTAAGAGAAAAACTTCTTGAATCGGAACTAGAAAAACAGATAAAGCAGGTTAAAAAATTTGAGAAAAGCGATTCAAAACTTTTGCAGAACAGGAGAGCTGAGGAAGCCGCGACAATTCTTACAGAGGCAGTTCCTGAGATATCCCCTTTTTTATACAATCTTGAAAAAGAAATACTGAAGTTGCTATTCGAGGCTGATAAATCTATTGCGGATTTAATATTCAGTTACATTCATCCTGAAGACTTTACTTTAGATATTAATCGTGAATTATTTGAGTTAGTCAAAGAGGAGTTTGAAAATGATGATGAAAAAGGTGGTTTTACAACTAGCGGATTAATTACAGTTCTAAACGATGAAAGTAAAGAATTATATGTTAGAGAATTAACATTTGATAAATATGCTGTTAGCAGCAGCTGGGAAGACAGGTTTCCGAGTATAACTACAGAAATGACTTTGATGAAATTCACCAAAGACACCGTAATGAAATTTGTTATTGAAAGAATTGAAAAAATAATTCAATCTAACAGAAGAGAAATTGAGTTGACCGATGACGAAAAGAAACAACTTGAGGTAATGAAAAGTAATAATGAACTTGAAATAGAAAAGAAGCGTATTAGAGAAGAGCTGGGGAGTTGATAAACTAATTCTACATTCTAAATTATCCATAATAAATTGAAATGTATCGCCAGGCAAAAACAGGCAAATTGATGATAGAAATACTTCCGGATAAATGCGACTTTTGCGGCTGCTGTGTCGGAGTCTGTCCTGAAGATGCTATCGAACTTAAAGAAGCAGAGATTTTTATTATTGATCCGAGATGTACGAATTGTGCAAAGTGTGTATGGAGTTGCCCGATTGAGGTTATTAAGTTTAACAAGGAAGGGGTTCTTTTTTAATGAGTCTTCAGTCGACAGTTATCAGTCTTCAATTCAGAAAATTTGAGTGTATGAAATGAGTTCGTTCAGAGACTTAAAAGTTTATCAAAAAGCATTTAAGCTATCAATGGATATATTTGAGTTAACCAAATCATATCCCGATGAAGAAAAGTATGGATTGACTTCACAAATGAGAAGATCATCGCGAAGTGTTTGTTCTTCAATTGCCGAGGGATATAGAAAAAGAAAATATCCTGCTCATTTTGTATCTAAATTAACTGATGCCGATATGGAAAACTCGGAAACGCAAGTGTGGTTAGACTTTTCTTTAAGTTGTAAATACATTGAGAAGCCCAAATACAAGAATTTCCTTGAAAGATCTGAAGAGATTGGACGAATGCTTAATCATATGATTGAAAATCCAGAAAAATATTTATAAAAAATTGCTTACTCCTTTTTGAAGACTGAGGACTTTTAAACTAAAACGAGAATTTGGAATAACAGAAAAGTACTATTAAACTGAAAAAAGAATACGACATAGTAGTAGTTGGTGCCGGACCAGCTGGAAGTATAGCTGCGCGTTTTGCTGCAGAGCAGGGAGTTTCTGTTTTAATGCTGGAAAAAGATCGTGATGTCGGATATCCTGTCCGTTGTGGTGAAGCGATAAGTAAAGTCGGAGTTGAAGAATTTATTCCTTCAGATAACAAGTGGATTGCAGCAAAGATTAGCAAGTTTTCATTCAATGCACCAGATGGAACGGAAGTCATTTTAGATTTTGGTGAAGCAGGTTATGTATTGGAGCGCAGAATTTTTGATTACGAATTAGCAAGAACTGCTGCAGATGCCGGAACTGAAATTTTAACACGTGCTTATGTGAATGGATTGTTGTTTGATGACGGAAAGGTGAGTGTAGTTAAATATGAATACAATGGTGAACAAAAAGAAGTAAAAGCAAAAGTAGTTATCGCAGCTGACGGAGTTGAATCACGCGTCGGTCGCTGGGCAGGATTAGAAACCCACATTGATTTCAGGGATATGGAAAGCGCTGTTCAGATTACTGCTGCTAATATTCTTGTCGATCAGAATACACTTTATTTTTATTTTGGAAAAGATGTTTCTCCGAATGGATATTTCTGGATTTTTCCCAAAGGACATAATAAAGCAAATATAGGATTAGGTGTAAGTGGCTTAATTGGAAAGAAAAAATCTGCTCAGTCTTTTCTTGATGATTTTATGAACAAACATTATCCAAATGCACCAGTGCTAACAAAAATTGCTGGTGGAGTTCCTTGTGCAATCACACTTAAGAAAATCTCGGCACCGGGAATAATGCTTGTCGGTGATGCGGCAAGACAGGTGAATCCATTAAGCGGTGGAGGAATTGCAAGTGGAATGATCGGAGGAAGTATTGCAGGAAGAATTGCAGCAGAAGCAGTAAAGATGAACAATCCGGATCATATTTTAACTTACGATAAAGCCTGGGCAGACAGACTTGGTAAACGTCACGAAATTTTTAACAGAATTAAAGAAGGCATATACAATTTTTCAGATGAAAAGTTTAATAACATTGCACATGCCTTCAACAAAGTTCCTTATGATAAACGAACACTTGGCAGATTATTTACTACCGCACTAATTAATCAGCCTTCGCTTCTGGTTGATATAGCAAAAGTGTTTGTTGTCTAAAACATCGCACTAATTCCAACAGAAGGAAGTATACCTATCGTTTCATTAAATTCAGGCGCTTGTGATCGAGGATCCCACCTGATTCCAGTAATATTTTTACGGTTGTAGATATTCTGAATATCAACATAAGTAATTAAAGTCCATCCGCTAAAGAACCATCTTTTATCAACTCGTACATCCAGGCTATGATTTATTGGAAATCTGATAGAATTAATTTGTTCAACACTCTGTGTTCCATCCGCATTATACGGGGTATAAGGTTTTCCGGTTGAGTAACGGAACTTTGTTGCCACTTCCCATTCTTCTGTAATTTTGTAACCGCCACTTATGTTGAAAATCCAGGTCTGATCATAACTACCAATTCTTTCTATCCCATCCAACGCAGTAAAATCGACTTTACTGTAAGTCAAGCTTAATATTCCATAGTAAGGAGTATCAGAAAGCTTTTTCTGAAGTGAAACTTCAAATCCTTTTGCTATACCTGTTCCGGCAGAGTTCAGAGGATCCAGTCCAAAAGAAGCAAAATTTTCATCCGAGCCGGCAAAGCCTGCACCTGTGTTTGCCATAATTAAATAGGTTCTTCTCAAACTTGTTGGATAATCAAAATAATCTTTTAGAAATCCTTCAACTCTGAATAGTGCGTCCGCGGAAAAATATTGATCAACACCGACCACATATTGATTTACCCTGATATCTTTCAATTCAAGATTTGTTTCGTTTCCAACCAACCAGATGTAAGAAGGTGCCTGGTGATAAAGACCAGTGCTGAAAATAATAGATGTTAAATCGGTTAACCGGTACGATGCTGAAAAACGCGGACTGAAATATGTTTTTGTTTTAAGTGAATTGAAATAATCAGCTCTTATTCCAAGATTCACATTCAATCTATCTAAAAGAAGAAAATTGAAATTTGTGTAAGCAGAAAACTTGTTGTAATTATTATTTGCATTTATTGAAGTGATTGGAATGCTGTCTCCAAAAGTGCTGATAAATTCAGGAACGAAAATATCAGTATCAAAATTAATTAGCTGTCCGGAAGCACCGACGTTTAATTCGGTTACATTCGATATTTTATAAGTAAGATCTGCTTTAAGTGTGTTTTCCTTTTCGAGAGATTTATTTGTAAAAATCGGATTTAAGAGAGAGTCTTTCTGCTGTGTATTAAAATCAACGTAGTTTCTATTTAAAGTAATGTTTAGAAAACCTTTGTTAAATAAATGACGGTAAGATAAACCCGTTGCATACTGTGTTTGATCACTTCCGAGGATTCTGGAATTATCATATCGCTGATCTTCTGTACTATTAAAATATTTTACATTATCAAAAGCAGCAATAAGAAGAAACGAAATAGAATTTCTGTTATCAAGTTTCCAATCATACTTGGCAAATCCGTCATAATATTCCGGGACGAATGAAAAGTCTGCTGCTTTAAAGATAAAATCAAGGTAGCTTCTTCTTGCCGAAAGAATAAAAGTTGAGTTATCAGATACCGGACCTTCAAGATCGAGTCCAAATTGAGTAGCCGAAATGGTACCTTTCCCACCGATTTTATCCTTTCTTCCTTCACGAAGATCAATAGAAAGGACAGATGAAATTTTATCTCCATTAATAACAGAAAAACCACCTGTTGAAAACGTAGTGTTGCTCACAAAGTCCAGATTCACATAACTGAGCGGACCACCGGTTGCTCCTTGAGTTCCGAAATGGTTTATGTTTTGAACCGGTATACCATCAATCAAATATAAATTTTCTGAAGGGGCACCACCTCTAACTATTAAGTCATTTCTACCCGGGTCAGCTTGTGCTACTCCCGGAAGAATTGATACTGCTCTTACCACATCTTCAAAACCACCGGCGCTTCGTCTAATTTCTTCATTACTAAATCCTATAGTACTATTTACCTCAATTTGATTTCTATCGAAGTAGCCACTCTGGACAACCACACCTTCAAGTTCTATAGCTGCTGTAGTTAATTCAAAATCAACTTGAGCAGGTCTGCCCGGCATAACACTAATGTCAGTTTTAATTAAACTGTTATATCCAATTATCGATACTTTGATTTGATAAGTGTTTGGAGGTAAACCGGTAATCAAATATTCCCCATCGATGCTTGTTGCGGCTCCATAGTTTGTTCCAACAACAATTACATTTGCACCTACCAGAGGTTCATTTGTAGAATTATCCATAATCCTGCCATAAACGGATCCTGTACTTTCTTGAGCTAAAAGCAGGATTGGTGTCATCAAGTTAAGAATTGATACTAATAAAAGTTTCATTATAATTGTTCTATTTTGAAATATTTTTTGATTAATAACAAAAAGATACCAATTAAAGTTCTGCGATTTCATTCTATTTCCTGTTATAAGTTGCAATTATTTTTTATAATTGATATACCGAATTTACAAAAGATGGGAAACTCAGCACCAATAAGAACTACTGATTTAAAGACTAAACAAAAGAACTATCTAAATTGAGCTTTGATAAGGTTATAGATAATTTCAACGGAATATTTTTTTGGACTGGTGATTCTCATAATTCAGCAGCCGAGTACTCTGAGAATATTTTTTTCGTTACAGGTTTTGACAGTTCAGAGATTCTAAAACTGGAAAATACCTGGTCATTCTTAATTTTCAAGGATGATATTCAAGAATACAAAAAGAAATTGACTGAATTTGAGAATGATAAGAAAAAAGAATATATGGAATTCAATTATAGAATTACCAGGAAAGATGGTGCGATTATTTTTGTCAACGAAAAAATTAAAGTTATCCGCAAATCTGATGGTAAGATTAAGAAAAAATTTGGAATGGTAACAGATATCACAGATTATATTGGAGAAGTAGAAGAACTTAAAATAAAAAACGAAGAGCTGGAACAGCTTAATGCCTCAAAGGACAATTTTATTTCCATTCTCTCACACGATCTCCGGGCACCATTTACAAGCATACTGGGGTTTTCAGAAATTATTTTAAACGAAAGTAAACTGCCTGAAAAAGATAAAGCTGAGTACGTTAAATTTATTCATGATTCTTCCCAGAGTCAGCTGCAACTAATTAATCATCTTTTCGACTGGTCACACCTTCAGACAGGACGAATAAAGCTCGAATTCCAAAGACTTCATGCCCAAAGTATTACTTACAATTGTGTATCATATCTAACTGGACTTGCAGTTAGAAAAAACATTAATATTGATGTAAAAGTACCCGAGGCATTTCATATAGATGCTGATGAAAGGCTTATTACTAAAGTTTTGATTAATCTTATAAGTAATGCGGTTAAGTTTTCACCCGTAAATGAGTTGGTTGAAATTTCTGCTAACATTTACAATAGCGATTTTATTGAATTTATTGTAAGAGATAACGGAGTTGGAATATCAGAGACTAACCGGGAAAAGGTATTTAATATAGGAAAAATTTTTACAACAGAAGGAACAAAGGGAGAAAAAGGAAGCGGTTTGGGGTTGATGCTTGCAAAACTTGTTATTGAAAAACACGGAGGTGAAATTTGGTTTTACTCAAAAGAGGGCAAAGGAAGCGAATTTCATTTTACGGTACCGTTAGCAGCAAACACTATTCTTCTTGTTTTAGAAAACAGTGAAATTTTAAATGATTTGAAACGAGAAATGGAAAAAAGTTTTCCGGGACTTAAAGTAGTTGCTGCGGAAAATGCCTTTGAAGCAATTGAAAAAATCTCTAATAAACTACCTTCACTATTAATTTGCGAGCACAACTTACCTCTGATGGATGGTTTGCAGTTTGTAAACACAGTTCGTGAGAAACATAAAAACATGCAGTTGCCGTTCATAGTTTTTCTTTATTCTGATTCAGAAGAGTTGTTTAAATCTTATCAGGAAATTGGAGTTAAAGCAATAAAGCAAGAACCATCACTCAGTGATCAGCTAAAAGAAAGAATAGAATCATTGCTTGTTATGTAATTATTGTTTACTGAAATTAAAATTTTTATTGTTGTTTTTGTAAATAAGTTAGGAAAAAGATAAAATTGTTAAATCAAGCTGACCTAAATACTCTGGTAAAGAACGATCAGGTCGATCATTTCCTTGTTATAAGAAAGATTGAACTACGAACTACAAGAGCCGGAAAAGACTTTCTTTCAATGGAGCTTGGTGATAAATCAGCAACATTAAACGCAAATGTCTGGGATGGCTTCACGGAAATTGCTGCCGGGGGAAATACAGGTGATGTTGTTAAAGTGCTTGGCACAATTGAAGAATATCAGGGTAATTTTCAAATAAGAGTTGCATCTGTTAAATTAGCACGTCCTTCTGATAATGTAAGTCCGAGAGATTTTCTACCTGAATCGAAGCGAAACCTTGAAGAAATGAAAAAAGAATTCAACCAGAAAATTAAAAGTATAACGAATGACTCTCTCGCGAAATTAATAGAGCAGATTTTTTCCGGGGAAACGTATGAAAAATTTTGCAATGCACCTGCCGGTAAATCCTGGCACCATGCCTATGTTCACGGTTTATTGGAACACACTTTGGAAATAATTAGAATCTGTGAACTTATGTGTGAATTTCATACTGAGCTGAATAGAGATTTGCTTATTTCCGGTGCAATGCTGCACGATATCGGCAAAATTGAAGAACTAAGTTTTGATTCAGTTTTTGAATACACAGACAAAGGAAAACTTGTCGGACATATAGTTATTGCTTTTAACCTGGTCAATGATGAAATAAATAATATTCCGGGCTTTCCCGTTGAAATGAAAAATAATCTTTTACATCTGATTTTAAGTCATCAGGGAAAACTTGAGCATGCATCTCCTGTTGTTCCTAAAACAGCAGAAGCAATAACACTTTATCAGGCTGATGAATTAAGTGCAAAAGTTAATGCTTACAAAAATGCAATTGATTCAGAGATTAGAGCTGACTCAAACTGGACCAGATACATCCCGCTTGCGGATACTGATCTTCACAAGCACGATATAAGTAATAGATCAGAAAATAAATCAAACAAAACCTTATTTGAATAATCATAGGTGAAAAATGAAAACTTCAACTTTTTTACTTGTACTGTTTTTTGCATTAATTAGCATTAACAGTAGTCTTTACTCACAAACTACTGAAGAATTAATTCAGGAAGGCGATAAATATTATACAGAGTTCGATAATCAGAAAGCTTTAGAGACTTATCAGAAAGCGGATAAATTAAATCCTGGAAATTGGGAGGTGCTCTGGAGGATAAGCAGAGCTATAGTTGATATTGCTAATAAAATGCCCGAAGCTACCGATGAGCAAAAAGATGCGAAGTACGATCAATATAAAAAATCATTTGTATATGCAGACAGTGCTGTAAAACTTGCACCCGATCAATCAGTAACTTACGTTCGTAGAGCTATTGTAAATGGTAGAATAGCTTTGTTTGAAGGAATATTTTCAGCAATCGGAACCGTAAATGATGTTAAAGACGATTGTGAAAGAGCAATAGAATTAAACAACGGCGGGAACTATGTTCAGGCACTTTCGCATTATGTGCTGGGAAGGACGCACGCTAAAGTTTGTGAAAAAGCATATCTGTTAAGACTTCCACTCGGGTTGGGATGGGGTGATATGGAGGTTGCCATACGGGAATATCAAAATGCGATTAAGCTAAAACCGAATTACAGAATGTTTTATCTCGGTCTTGCGAAAGCATACATTGAAGAAGATGAATATGAGCTGGCAAAAGAAAATCTACTATTAGTTGAGAAAGCTCCGGTTGTTTTGGAAGACGATGATGAGTATTTAAAAGAGGCAAAACAGCTTTTAGTGGAAGTCAATAAAGAACTCGAGTGATACAAATGGATAAAAGTTTAATTGATACTCTGAGAGAATCAGAATCAATTGTATTCTTTACCGGCGCAGGAATATCGTCTGAAAGCGGAATACCAACTTTCAGGGGGAAGGATGGAATTTGGAATAAACTAAAACCTGAAGAACTAGCTAACTTTAATGCTTTCATCAGAAACCCAGAAATGGTATGGGAGTGGTATAATCACCGGAAGAAAATAATACACGAAGCCCAGCCAAACGCCGCACACCTTACAATTGCAGAGATGCAAAACCACTTTAAGAATGTTACTGTTGTAACGCAAAATATCGATAACCTTCACCGACGAGCGGGCAGCAATACTGTATTTGAGCTTCACGGTAATATCGAAAGAAATTTCTGTATCAATTGCAAAAAGTATTATAATGAAGAGCTTGATTTCTCAGGTGGTGTCCCTAAATGTGAGTGCGGCGGTTTAATTCGTCCTGATGTTGTCTGGTTTGGTGAATATCTTCCTGAAGATCAGTTCCTCGATGGAGAAAAAGCAGCAATCAGTTCTGATGTTTTTTTTGTTGTTGGAACTTCTGCTATAGTTTATCCTGCTGCTGGATTGGTCTATACGGCTAAGCAAAGTGGAGCGACAATCGTTGAAGTTAATATTGAAGAAACACCACTTTCTTCAATTGCTAATTTTTCATATTTTGGTAAAGCGGGGGAAATATTACCCGGGATTTTAGAGGAATATAAGTTAAGCCTTAAATATTAATTTAATAACGTACTTGTAGTCCGATAATTTTACAGAGACTTCCAAGTTCCTTCTGTTCTTCCAGATTTAATATTTCTAGGTGTTTCTTTATTACTTTTACTACTTGAGGCAATACTTCTGTTATTTTACTTTCCCCCTTTTTTGTTAAATGAATTATAAAATGCCTTCTATCTTTCTCACCTCTTTTTCGTTTAACTAAATCCTGTTTCTCAAGATTGTCGATGACCATCGTTATATTGCCACCACTCTTCAAAATCTTTTTGCCGATCTCTTTTTGTTTCATTGGTCCCAGATGTAAAAGTGCATCCAGAACACCAAACTGGCTTTCTGTTAAACCGAATTCACTTAGCTCGAGATTGATTTTAGAATTAAGTGTTTCGGCAGCACGAATAAATTTAATATAAGTGTTTAAAGCTTGTATTTCTTTTTTTGAACCTGTGTAATTGGAACCCATATGTCGTTCTTATTTCTTCTTACCCGGGGTGATTAAACTTAAAACGGCAGTAAAAATCACAGCACCAATAATCGTCCACAAAATATGATACTCAGACCCACGTATATTAAAAACAATTAAATCAGGCAGATTAAATTCACGCGCAAGCCATGTTCCTATCATCGCACCGATGAAGCCCACAACTATTGAAATTATGCATCCGCCACGATCAAGTCCTACCAGTGATTTAGCAATTGCCCCCGCAATTCCTGCTATAATAAGAGAAATTAGAATGTCTATCATTTTAAAATATTATTTATTAAATAAAGAGTAAAGTAAACTAAATTTTATCGCTCTAAGAATCAATTATTGTTTTTTTGTGATATTTTAAATCCTCAGCCGGTAATCTGCATCTTAAGGTTGGGTAATATTAAAAGAAAGAGAAAGTGGATAGAAGAAAATTTTTAAGAAATAGTGCGTTAATTACGCTTGGTTCGATGGTTATTCCTCCGCAGTTTATGAAGGGATTAAAAGCTGCCTCTGTTGAGAGCATGATTAAACCTGCTTCAAATCCGAATGTTGATAGCTGGAAAGATGATGAAATAAATATTGCGTGGATTGGACACGCAACTGTTCTAATTAATTTTTATGGTAAAATTATTCTTAC
>Ga0307425_1001900_pt1 | contig 12133 bp, 10 predicted proteins | sample SalMarWE160330MG_FD_202152 | JGI IMG/M metagenome (GOLD analysis project Ga0307425, IMG submission 202152) | Salt marsh sediment microbial communities from the Plum Island Ecosystem LTER, Massachusetts, United States - WE1603-30 | ecosystem: Environmental > Aquatic > Marine > Intertidal zone >... | reverse complement strand
CTTCGGCTGTGCAGACCTCCACACACTGGAAGCATTCACAGCAGTATCCGCAGTTCAGGCAACGGTGGGCCTCTCCTTTTCCCCCGTCTTCATCATAGCCCAGTTCGACTTCCTTGAAGTTGCCTTTCCGATCCTTCACAGGAAGCTCCGGCATTTCTGCCCTGTCTTTCTTGGCTTCATCTTCAGGTATAGGGCGGTACGCCGGATTTTCCAATGTAATGGGCTCCCTTCCTTCGGCCATGTCCCTGCCGTCCAGGTATCGGACAATAGACTCGGCAGCCTCGCGACCAGCAGCAATGGCTCCAATGGCTACCCAGGGGCCTGTTTGCAGATCGCCACCGGCAAAAACACCCTCGCGTTCAGTTGCATAAGTTATGGGATCTGCCTCGGCGGTCCCCCAGCGTGAGAAAGTCAAGCCTTTTATATCCTCAAGAGCTGAAAGATCCGGTCTCTGACCAATGGCCGGAATAAGCTGATCAATCTCAATCTCATATTCGGTGCCAGGGATAGGGACAGGCCTTCTTCTGCCGGATGAATCTGTTCCTCCAAGCTCCATCCGGATACACCGTATACCCACAATCTTTCCGTCATGGATAAGCACCTCCTGGGGGGCAGCAAGATAGGTGATTTTGACTCCTTCTGCTTCTGCTGCGTGGATCTCCTCTTCCCAGGCAGGCATCTCGGCACGAGTTCGACGATATATGATGTTGACTTCCTCGGCACCCAAGCGGACCGCCGAGCGGGAAACGTCTATTGCCACGTTTCCACCACCGATGATACCTAGCTTCTTCCCCACAGATGTTTTTCCGGTCAGATTCAATTCTCTTAGAAAATCCACTCCCTGGCGGACGCCTTTGGCCTTCTCACCCGGGATGCCCAGCTCGATTCCCTTGTGTGCCCCGATGGCCAGATACACCGCCTTATAGCCTTCTTTGAACAGGTCATCTACAGTCAATTGCGGACCAAGGGGCATATTAACCTTTATCTCTACTCCGAGGTTGGTAATCAGCTCTATCTCACGGTCAAGTATTTCCCTGGGAAGGCGATGGTCTGGAATTCCCACCCGCAGCATGCCACCTGCTTCAGGCAGAGACTCAAAAATCGTGGAAAGAACTCCTTTGCGCGCTAAGTGGTAGGCGGCGGAAAGCCCCGCAGGTCCGGAACCAACAATGGCAACCTTCTCTTCCCTTGGTGGCAGACATTCAACCTTAATATTGCGGGGATCAAATTGATCCGCAGCAAGACGCTTGAGGTCCCGGATGGCTACCGGATCATCAACTTCACACCGGCGGCATGCATCCTCGCAACCGTGCGGACAAATCCTACCGAGTACGCCGGGCAGGGGCAGGTCTTCCATGATAATTTTGAGGGCTTCTTCGTATTTTCCTTGGCCGACCATCTGGACGTATCCCTGGACGTTCAGGCCCGCAGGACAGGCCAAACTACAGGGGGCCTTATCTGTTTTCTGAATTGCATAGGCACTTGGTATGGCCTGGGCATAAAGCTTATGAGCGGCTTTTCTGTTGGAGAGCCCCTCATCATATTCGTTGCTTAATTCAACGGGACAAACCTTTGCGCATTCTCCACAAGCGGTACATTTGCTGAGGTCGATATAGCGTGGTTTTTGTAACACACGCGCGTTAAAATGACCCACCTTACCTTTTATGTCCAAAAGTTCTGTATTGGTCAGAAGTTCTATATTCAGGTGCCGGCCGACCTCGACCAGTTTGGGCGAGATAATTCACATGGCACAGTCATTAGTGGGAAACGTCTTGTCCAGTTGAGACATTAAGCCACCAATGGCCGAGGATTTTTCAAGAAGATATACGTAATAACCAGACTCTGCGAGGTCAAGAGCGGATTGCATACCAGCAATCCCTCCCCCCACGACCATAATGGACCCGGACAGGTCGTCGGATTTGCTATTGGGCATCACTCTGTTTCCTTTCTGTTCAGGGGTTAAAGTTTTGCTGCATCCAGAACCTGCGGGAGCTTGTCCTCCCAGCCAATGGTTGAGATCATTACTCCTGCCATCCCCATCTCTTTTAAATGGACTATGATTTCCGCTGTGAGCTTAATGCAATGGGTCAACTTGTCCGGAGCTTTTTGAATGTCACGGATTATTTCTTTAGGGATGGTTATGCTTTTTATATTCCTATCAATATAACGCGCCATGCCTGCCGATTTCAGCAGGAGGACCGTGGGTATTATCGCCACTTTGCCGGTGTCTATATGCTTTACGAACTGCTGGAAGCGATGAAGATCGAATACCGGTGTGGTAATAAGAAACTTGACCCCTGAGCCAATCATCTTCTGGAGGTTTTCTATCTCTATGTCGAGGACTCCCCCGATAGCGCCTGCATTAACGGTCGAACCTACACAGAATTTGGGCGCTCCATTAAGTTCTACGCCGGCCATGTCTTTGCCGTTTTGGAGTTTTTGAATGGTTTCAAGCAGCTGAATCAGATCCAAATCGTTTACAAGCCTTGCCTGGGGTTGATCTCCGTGGGTGATGTCTTCACCGGATATTGCCATCAAATTGAGTATGCCAAGGGCCCCGGCAGAGAGGATGTCGGCCTGGAGGGCCAGGCGATTACGGTCTCTACAGCAGGCCTGAAACACAGTTTCGATGCCGTGTAGTTGTAAAAAGGCACATCCGCCTAAAGAACTGGCTTTCATTACGGCATTGCCCATTTCGGGAACTACAAGTGCATCTACACGCCCTTTGATCTGCTTGGCATTTTTTAGAAGATAGGAGAAATCAGCCCCTTTAGGCGGTTCGAATTCTCCTAATACAACAAATTCACCTGACTCAATCTTGGACTCTAACGACATAGTATGATCCTCCAAGGCTAATGGGATAGCTTATAAATGGCATTGGATATAGCCATTTCCAGATCCTGGGTTCCAAAGGATTTAATATGATAAAAGAATATCCCTTGCTGCCGGATGCTGCTTTCTAATTCGGGGGTATTGGTTTCAGCGCAGATGATAATGGGAAGGTCTTCTTCAATGCCTTTGATGATTGAGATAAAGGCACAATCTTCCTCCAGAAGATCTGCGTCAAGCAGAAGGACATCAGCCTTTTGGCTCTGCAATGTTAGGAGCGTATCCTTCAGGGTGTTTGCATGGATTATGGTAAAAGCCTTCTCAGCAAAGAAAGAACGCAATTCGGATGCAAGAACCTCAGCCGGCTCAGCAATAATGATGGTTATATCGCTCCTCATGGAATACCGGGCTTTTTGATGTCTTTCAGATATTTATTTATGAAAAAACTCCTGTTGGCTCTTATATCCCTTAGCAAACTTCATGCCTGTTACATTTATTTAGGCATTTTTTTCATATTCTGATTTTATTTTGCCCTGTTCGGTCTATGCCGGCTTTTCACCGTAACTTATTGTTTTAACAAACTGAAATATCATGCCTCTAAATCGGGTTATATTTTGCCTTGTTGTAACTTAATGATATTGTTTGTTTTATCTATTCGAAAATTTTTGTGTGCGGGTATACTAATTTGGAAAATCTGCTAATCACTTATAATAAATTTCCTTTAGTAAATATGCAAGTGGGGCATTTTGTAACAATAATAATGCATGAAAGGGCATAACATACTGCCAGGACAGTAAATTTAAGAAAAGAGACAATATGTAGCAAATGTTACAAAATTACCCTTGAATAGAGGCCTGTCCTTAAGGTGGGGTTCTGGAGCTGCTGGTCAAAGGCTCGGTATGTCACTCTTCTTAAGCCTGCATCCACTCCTACATTGCCGAGCGGCCCTCCCTCCGGTCTTCTTGAGCCGAGGCCTATAGATCCCATTTAATATAGGGAGTACTTTTTTATCTTGAGGTTAAGGGTCTTGCGGTTTATGCCAAGGATATCAGCTGCTTCTGTCTTTTTACCTTTTGTCCGCTTGAGCACAAAACGGATGTATTTTTTCTCCAGTTCCTTAAGGCTGAAGGGCTCTTCGGAAAACATCTTAAATTCGTCCTGCCTTTCGGTGACAAAGGAAGGCAGGTCCCTGGCCCTTATAACTTCGCTGTCTTCAAGGATAAGGATTCGTTCAATAGTATGCTCAAGTTCTCTAACATTTCCAGGCCAGGCATAGTCTTGAAGGATTTCCATTGCCTCTGGAGAAACCTCGGGCACAGGTTTTTTAATTTTGCGGCTGAATTTCTCGAGAAAGTGATTGGCAAGAAGAGGTATGTCTTCTTTTCTTTTTCTCAAAGGAGGAAGGTGAATTGGTACTACACTCAGTCGATAATATAGATCCTCTCTAATATCGCCATTTCGTATTGACTCCTCAAGGTTTTTATTGGATGCAGATATGATCCGAATATCCAACTTGATTTTTTTTTGATCCCCCACCTTCATGAATTCACGTTCCTGAATAACCCTGAGGAGCTTGGCCTGAATTTTCAAACTCAGATTCGTGATTTCATCAAAAAAGAAGGTGCCATGGTTCGCGAGTTCAAAAAACCCGTGTTTGGTTTGATGGGCGCCGGTAAAAGAACCCTTGACATGTCCAAAGAGCTCGCTTTCAAGCAATGTTTCCACAAGAGACGAACAATCCACGGCCACGAATTTATTGTCTTTGCGACTACTGTGGGAGTGAATGGCGCGGGCAATAAGCTCCTTGCCTGTGCCGGATTCACCGGTTATCAGAACCGTGCTGTCAGTGGGGGCAACTCTGAGTGTTTTTTTAAATATACTTTTCATTGGGCGGCTTTGCCCGACAATGAGATCCTTTTCGGAATCAATTTTTAGTCCATTACAATTTACCGGGGATTCGGGGCTGGTAGACTTAATCGGAACGATATTTTCTAAGGACTTCTCAAGTTCGTTGAGTTGGAAGGGCTTGACCAGGTAGTCCAGGGCACCAAGTTTGATACAGTCCACAGCAGAATCAATGGCGGGGTAGCCTGTGATCATAATAACATTTGTTTCGGGATATCGTGAACGTATCTGTTTGAGCAAAATGATACCATCCATATCAGGCATGCGTATATCTAACAGCACGAGGTCAAAGTGGTGCTCCCGCATAAGCTCGAGCGCCTCCCTGCCGCTTTCTGCTGATTCCGTTGTTATTCCCCTGCTGCGAAGGGCCCTGGAAATTCCTTTTCTAATAACGGCCTCGTCGTCAACTATAAGGGCATGTTGCTTGTCATTTTTTTTGTTCATACTTAGTTAACGCTGACTAGTGAAATTTAAAAGTTGCGTATTTAAGGTTGTGAGCGTTGATTGATCAACTTTAAGTTAACGATTAACTAATCAGCGATCACAGGCAGAAGTACCCTGAATGTGGTGCCTTTATCCACGGTGCTTTCCACGTCAACTGTTCCTTGATGGGCCTCAACAATCCCTTTAACAATAGCAAGCCCCAATCCGGTGCCAATAACCTGGCGGGTTTTCGGGCTCTTGACCCTATAAAACTTGTCAAAGATTTTTGAAAGTTCTTCTGGAGGTATTCCTACTCCGGTATCTTGGACCTTTATCTCCATATATTCTCCAAGCCCTTGCGCGGTTACCGTAACATGGCCTCCCTCCGGAGAATAATTGATGGCATTGCTTATAAGATTATTAAAAATTTCCTCCATATTCTTTGGGTCCGCCTGTACCGGTTTAAGGTCCCGGCAGGAATGGGTGAGGGTAATGCCCTGTTCCTCCGCCCTTGGCCTCATAAGTGATACGGTTTCTTCAATAATTTTGCCGATATCTGTAGGTATCCGGCGCTGGACATATTGGCCGGCTTCGATCTTGGCTACGTCAAGCAGGTCATTAATAAGCTCCAGCAGTGCATCTATCTTTTTTTTCCCCCTGTCAACAAAGTCCTGTTGTTTCTCTTTAAGCGGTCCCGCGAGCCCCTCCAGAAGAACGCTGTTTATCTGTCTAATGGAAACAAGGGGACTGCGGAGTTCGTGTGCGACCATATTGACAAAGTCGGATTTCATCTGGTCGAGTTGCTTGAATGCCGTAATATCTTCAAGAACAGTCACAGTTCCCACGATGTTTTTGTCCGGTCCGAGGGCAGGGGCAGAAATGGCCCTTAATACATTTTTCCCTGTGTTTATCTCTTGGGAGATGGATTCGCTTTCCGAGATCTTTCCTCTCTGTATCCGTTTGAGTGTTTCAATAAGGGATTCATAAGTCATGATCTCGGTAATAGGGGCCGGATTCTCAATTTCTTTGGATATTTCCAATAATCGCATGAAAGCGGGATTGTGAAGAACTATCTCTAGGTTCCTGTTTGTTACCATAACTCCGTTTGCCATACGATTGATGATGGTTTTAAGGCGGCTCTTTTCAAGGTTGAGGTCATACAGGTTCCGGATATTTTCCTCTTCGAATTGAATGGCCTTTTGTTCCAGCTTTCTCTTTTCAGCGGCCCTGGTAACGGTTAAAAGAAATTCATCGATCTGAAAAGGCTTGGTAATAAAATCATAGGCCCCCTTTTTCATACAATCGACAGCCGTATCAACAGTCCCGTGGCCAGTAATGATGATAACCGGAATCTCCTTATAGTCTGTGCGGGTTATCTCGAGAACCTCTTCCCCGCTCATTACCGGCATTTTCAGGTCAAGCAGGATCAAGTCCACAGAATTTGCAGCCAATAGATCAAGGGCCTGTTGGCCGTTTTCAGCAGTGGCTACCTCATATCCCTTGCCGCTTAAGACGCGATGGCAGCCATCTCTTACAACCTTTTCGTCGTCAACAACCAGAACTCTTGTTTTCTCATCCATTATTTATTCATCCAGTCCGATAAAAATAGGTTCTTCAACAGAAGCTTCACCAGATTCCAAAGGCAGCTCGACGATAAAGGTGGTCCCCCCTTCCGGAGGGCACTCAAATCGCAGGCTGCCGCCGTGCAGACTAATAATGTTCTGGGAAATGCTTAAACCGAGCCCGGTTCCCTTTCCTACGGGCTTGGTAGTAAAAAACATGTCAAAGATTTTGTCCTTATAAGAGTCAGGTATGCCGGGCCCGGTATCGGAAACCTTGATTATAAAACGGCTTTTGGAGGTATCGAACCGGGCCTCAATATCCAATCTGCCTTTTCCCTCCATCGCGTGAGCGGCGTTGATGAAGAGATTGCTGAATACCTGCTGGAGCTGACCCATATCGCCGTGCAGTTGGGGCATATTGGGGTCAATCACGGTGTTTACCTGGATATCTTGGAAAAGCGCCTGGTTGACCAGGAGATTCAAGCATTTGGTAATCAGTTGATCCAAGCTGAATGAAAATGCCTTTCCCATGGATTGCCGGCTGAATTCCAGCAAATCAGCAACGATTTTTTTGCAGCGGAGGGTCTGGTCAATGATTTCCTGGATGTCGCTTTTAAGCTGGGGGTCGCTGTCAATAAGTGACTCTTTAAGGAGTTCAGCATACATGAGAACTCCTGATAAAGGATTGTTGATTTCATGAGCGACGCCCGCAGCCATTCTGCCCACCGAGGCTATTTTGTCCGATTGGACTAACTGGAAATGTGCCTGTTCAAGTTCCTTCCGCATTTGGAGTATTTCCCGCATATCGGTGAATACGCCAACACTACCAATCTCCTTTCCGTTGATGACAATAATGGAGGCTGACAGCGTGACCGGTATCTGTTCACCGTCCTTGTTTGTTATAGACATGCTTGTCGGATTCAGTTTGCCCACAGGTCCATACTTATCGCTCCGCATTTTTTTCATGTTTTCTTTGGCAACATCAATGTTGTAAAAACTGCTGAGATGCCCTTTTTCCATAATTTCCTTGGCCGAATATCCTGTCAGGCGCTCCATACCCTCGTTAAAAATCATTACATTACCCTTGGTGTCCACCATAACTATCCCGTCCACTGTACTCTGGATCACGTTCTGGAAAAAAATGTTGGACTTCTGAGCCTCGCGCTCCAGTTTGATTCTTTCTGTGACATCTCTTGATGCTTCCAAAAGTTGAACTAAATTTCCATCCTCATCCAGGATAGGTGAGAATGTGAGAACGTCGAAATGTGTCTCTCCATTGTCCGACTGGTATTCATGAATGGTGCTGATAATTTCGCGTCTATCCATAATTTCTTCCAAATAGCAGGGTCTTCCGTATTCCCCGCAGGGACGATCCAGCCGATATCTCACTTCGTAGCAATGCTTTCCGACAATATCTTTATAGGTAAGAGATTGTTCGCGAAGAAAGGTTTGATTAATCGTGCTTATGGTCCTATCACGATTGACAGCCATGATTCTGTACGGGAGAGAGTCAAGAATCACCTGTGTGTATTTTCTCTCTTTTTCCTGGTACTCATGACGTTTTGTTTCCAGCTCGGTCCTTTCGACTTCCATCTGTACCAAATCCCATAAAAGCCTCGCCCCCCTGTGGCCTATTAGCGAGATTTTTTGAGGCTTTGTCCGGATAATCTCTTCCTTTACTAAGTCCGAGCCTGTCAGTTCTATGATGAAATTTAGTTTTTCCAGTTTGTAAAGATCCTGGAAGTTGTTAGTCGTGAAGATATTGAGGCTTTTGGCATAAACAATTGCCGGCGCATCAGGGTTAATATCCGCTACACCCAAAATATCCATTTTAAGCCTTGAAAGGCGCTCTTTGTCCAGGATTTTCAGGAGGTTATAGCAGGCTTTTCCTCCTCCCACAAAAGCAACATTAAAGGGTATATCGGCCTGTTCACCGCGTACAACCTTTAACAATTTATCCGTTTTGTCCTGAGCCGGCATTTTCAAGGTTACCCTTCCGGTCTTCCATGGTAGGTGGCTGGCACCATTTTACCGGAATTCATACCCTACATGGAGACGTTCGCCAATCGGTCAATCACCTTTTTTTCCATATCCTTGATAATTATTCTTAAAGCGGCACTTTCTTTTATGGGGCCTGAGTTATTCCAACCCTTTTGAAAAGCTTCTTCCTTCTTCTTTCTAAATTGCTCAAGGCTTGTCGCCATAGTTTCCCATGCGAACAATTTTTGAAGGATATGGCGTTCTTCCGAGATCAGGTCTTTTTCCGTGTTGAATGACCGGCCATTTTTTGTTGTGATAATCATACCAATATTTTACGTGCAATTCTTTTTATAGTACAAGAAAAAAAGCCCGGGGGATCATACTGGTATTATCCCGCGGGCTTGATTCCGGCAATTAAACACGTATAGCTTTTTAGAAAAAGTTTTTGGGATGATTGCTGGCCGTGCATTTCCATGATTTCGAGGTTTGCACAAAGGCTCACGGCACAGGGCTCTCATGACGCAAGGCCTTTACCTTACGCCTTACGCCTTGTGCCTTATGCCGAATGATTATACCGAGCCCCGGCAATACTCTCTCCGATCCGCAAAATACTCAAAATTCTTTTTCTGGAAATGTATGTTATTTATACTTGAGGCCTGGGAAGAACACCTGCCATTTCGGCGATCTCCGGCACCCTGTGTTCCCATTCAATTGCCATAAGATGTACGCCTGCAACTCCTTCCATCTCTTTGAATTCTTCGATTTGTTCCACGGCGAACTTGATGCCTTCTGCGGCGACTTTTCCTTTGCCGGCACCCTGCAAACGCTTTATCAAGTTATCAGGAACATCCATTCCGGGTACCTGCTTTGACATATACCGGGCCATACCAACGCTTTTCATGGGTGTTACACCCGCCAGGATGTAGCATTTTTCGTGAAGTCCCATATCAACGGCTCTTTTCATAAACTCCCTGAACTTGGCCATATTGTATATACACTGTGTCTGGATGAAATCAGCTCCGGCAGCGATTTTCTTTGCAAGTCGGTAGACACGAAAATCAAAAGGTTCAGCAAAGGGGTTGCATGCCGCACCGATGAAAAGCTCCGGCGGCACATCAATTTCTTGCCCGTTTAAAAATTTGCCGTCATCCCTCATGGTTTTTGCGGTGTGGATCAATTGCATTGAATCAATATCAAAGACATTTTTTGCCTCGGGGTGGTTGCCGAACTTCTGGTGGTCGCCCGACAGGCAGAGCATATTCCGGATGCCATTCGAATATACACCTAGAATGTCGCTCTGTATTGCCAAGCGATTGCGATCCCGGCATACCATCTGAAAATTGGGCTCAAGACCCTGTTCAAGTAGAATCAACGAAGCAGCCCAGCTTGACATACGGACTACGGCCGTCTGGTTGTCTGTAACATTTACGGCGTCTACATGGCCTTTTAAGTGACCGGCCTTCTCTTTCAGGTGAGCAACGTTTGCTCCCTGCGGAGGGCCGCATTCACCTGTAAACGCGAAATGCCCGGCCTTCAGCACCTTTTCGAGATTGCTTCCTGATTTATATTCGCTCATTTTACCAGTTCCTCCCTGGTCATCATTCTTGGTCCGCCGTCCCGAGCAGTCATCCAGCTCTTAGGTGGCTTGAATTCAAGTAGTTCATCAAGCCGACCCTGTTCCATCATCTTTCTCACAATGATATCCCAGATGCAGTCCACCTCTTTGGATATCTCACATTTTCCATTATTTGATCCACCGCATGGTCCATTGAGCAAGCTCTTGGAGCAACGGGCAATGGGGCATAGTCCGCCGAAGTAATGAACCACACAGGTGCCGCAACCGGCACATCTCTCCGACCATATGCCATGTTCAATCGCTCCACCCATGAATTTGGTATTGACACCGGGAAATACCCTTATTTCAGGATATCGTTCTGAGAGAAATTGCGGCCCAACGCCACAGGCAATAGATATGACGGCATCATAGTCTGCAACAAAGTCCCTTATTTCATCTATGTATTCGGGATCGCACTGGCGTTCCAGAGTATGTTCCCCTACCTCAATTTCTTTGCCGTTTTTCTTTGCGGCAATCCTCAGTGTAGAGGCCAGTATGGCCACTTCCTTTGTGCCGCCCACATTGCAGACCGTTACGCAGCCTTTGCATCCCACGATAAGGATTTTCCTGAGATCCCTGACCATATCCAATATTTCTTTTACGGGTTTTGGTTCGGCGACAATCATTACATGTACCTCGCGCAATATCTATGGTTTTATCATGACATAACCGGTCCTAATTCATTGATCCTGCCCGTCATTGTGTGGGCTACCTCAACAAATTCCTGACCTTTACCTGCAGAGAGATTAAACAACTCTATCCTGTCCGGCTCAATCTCAAGCTCTTCCAATATCTTTTTCACATGTGCTACTCTTTTGGCGGCTTTTGTTATTCCAGTGACATACTGGCAACTGTCCTGCTGGCAGCCTGCCACGTAAACACCGTCCGCTCCTTCTTCAAACGGTTTCAGAAGGTGCAGCACTTCAATGCGGCCGGTACAGGGGACCTGGATTATTTTCACATTGCCCGGCATTGCCTTTTTCATACCGTCGGCCACACCCGCTGCTGCCGAGGCGCAATTGGAGCAGCAAAAGGCTATGATCTGGGGTTTGAAGTCATTCATATTCTATTCTCCCTCAAATTTCATTTTTCAACATTCAACAAAACAGATGGTGCTCCGGTCAGCATCTGGTCACTGCACGTGGACATAACAATAGCCTTCCCGGGACACTCCGCCACGCACATGCCGCATCCCTGGCAGAGCCCGGGATCAATAAAGGCCGCGCCCCTCTCATGATCAATAAATGGGACGTTGAAGGGGCATGTCCTGACGCAGGTGCAGCACACTGCACACTTTTCAGGTATAACCTCGGCCACCTGTCCTCCAACCTGGACAGTGTTTTTTGAGAGTATTTCAAGTGCAATGGCAGAGGCGGCCTTGGCCTGTGTGATACTCTCGGTTGTGTCTTTGGGATAAACCGCAAGGCCGGCCATATAAATTCCTCTGTTCGAGGCATGTACGGGTTTGAGTTTTTCTGGGGATTCTGAGAGGAATCCGTTGTTGTCCAGATTTATCCTGAAAATGCCGGCCAGTTCCCTGTTGTTGGTCCCTACGATTGCGGTTTGAAGTGAAACAAAATCGGCTTTCAAAGCAACGGGTCTTTCGAGGATAGGATCATAAACCGTTACGCTCAGCTTGCTCCGATCGTTTTTCGATTTTATTTCGGGTCTATTATCCAGGTCATATCGAATAAAGATAATGCCCTTATCGCGTGCTTCACTGTAGAGGTTTTCCCTTTCCCCGTATGTACGCATTTCCCTGTATAGGACAAAAATCTTCATGTCCGGCTTTTTGTTCTTCAGATCCACCGCGGTTCGG
>Ga0307425_1001899_pt1 | contig 12136 bp, 9 predicted proteins | sample SalMarWE160330MG_FD_202152 | JGI IMG/M metagenome (GOLD analysis project Ga0307425, IMG submission 202152) | Salt marsh sediment microbial communities from the Plum Island Ecosystem LTER, Massachusetts, United States - WE1603-30 | ecosystem: Environmental > Aquatic > Marine > Intertidal zone >... | reverse complement strand
AAAATAATTTGGGTCAGATGGAAAAGGCATTCCCGCAAGACTATCGAACTTTGCAGGGGTAAACAGCCTTAGTGAATCCCACCTGTTTCGCCAGGAATCACCAACACGTTCATTTGCATCGAGAATCAGGAAATCAATTTTATTTTTTTTCAGGAAGTAGCCTGCTGAAAGTCCAGCCTGCCCAGCACCAATTACAATTACTTTATACTGTCCTGGATTTTGTTTTTTATTCATTTTATCACCTCATTATTAAATATCAATTCGGTTAATTACTGATTCGAAAATAGAAGTGATAAATGCAAATAAAATCAGGGGTACTACGTAATTATGGGTTGGTTTACACGTAATTATGTGAATATCAATTTGTGCTTTATTGCATAAGAAGCAACATACGCCCTTGCAGATTTTCCCGAAACGCCAACTTTGCTGTAAATATTTGTGAGGTGTTTTTCCACGGTACGAACGCTGAGGAAAAGTTTTCCAGCTATCTCTTCATTATTCTTTCCATCGGCAATCAATCTTAAAACTTCAAGTTCTCTCCCGGTAAACTCATACTTGTTACTTCCAGAATCTTTAACATTTTCTTTATAAAGGTTTTTCAGAGTTGATTTTGCCTTTTCAAAATCTTTCTCCGCTCCGAGCTCTTTAAATTTTGTTATTGCGGTATCAAGTTCTCCTTCAGCCTGAGCATATTTATTAAGTCTTGCCAGCACATCAGCAAGTAAGACCCTGGTTCGTGCTGACTCAAGTGGTGATTTTATTTTATCGTAAATATCAACAGCATCTTCAAGGTTTTGTTTTGCTTGTTCGTAGTTTTTCTGAGCATGGGATAAGTTTCCTTTTGCGCCTAGAAATGCTGCCTTTAAAGGTAAAGTATTAATTGAATCAGCAATGTCTTTTAATTCATTCAATAAACTTTTAGCATTTTCCAGTTTACCAAGTTTTAAGTTTATCGTGATTAATAATTCTGTTACGACCGTTCTTTCAGCTTTTTCATTCTCAGAAAATCTTCTTGCGTATCTTTCAGCCATATCAAGTGCTTTTTCATATTCTTCCATATCAAAGTAAAGAAATGCCGAGAACAATTGTTTAAGAGGATGTGACTCTACTTTGTTTAAAAGTTCTTCCGTTTCTTTCCATTTTCCCTGTCTTCTTTTTAGATCAGCAAGCCTTACTGTGCAGGCGTTTACCTGTACTGGTCTGAATTCCTTTAGTTCATTTGCAGCAGTTAAAAGTTCTTCTTCAGCGTCTTTCCATTCGCCTTTCCAGATTAAAATCCCAGCATGCTTCATCCTGCAGTTTGCAAACATTGCTTTGTACCGCCATTGTTTACATAGTTCTTTAACGTTATTGCACCATTGTGTTGCACGTTCATAATCTCTAATCCTCTCACAGGCATCAATAAGGTAGCAGCAGGTTATGGTTGTATATTTAATGTCACTCTGTTCTGAAGTAAGTGCAAGCAATGTTGCATCATCCAGCAAAGGCATTCCTTCGGATATTTTACCTTCAATAACCAGGATGAATCCTTTCAAAGCTTCGGCAAGCATTTCCCCATCAACATTTTTTAGCGATTTGCTGATCTGTAAAGCTTCATCGAGTAGTTTAAAAGCATGTTCTGAATTTTTGTCAACCTGGAATGTCCATCTTGCTTTTAAAATTTTGAACATGCATAACTCTGAAGATGCGGGTAAACCCTCAAGTAGATTTTCAGCTCTTTTAAACCATCCGCTTGCAACAGCAAACTCACCTTTGAACTCAATGTAATCCAAACCAATCCAGCAAGAATTCCGGGCTGCACTAAGCTTATCATTATTTTCAATAAACAGGTTAAAAGCTTTCGCCCTGTTTTCAAAAACACCGGAAGCATCATTTAACCACCAGCAAGCCCAGCCAAGCTCTTCGTACACTTCTGCAGTTTCATCTTCCTTCAGAGCTATTGTCAGAAATTCTTTGGCTTTTTCCCACTCGCCGTTAGATAATGCCTTGTGACCTTTATGTAATAATTCGTTTGCCAACTGTTTCCTTTTTTGAGTAATATAGGAAAAATTTTTGTCTATTTTCAGATAAAAATTAAAAAGCGATTCAATGAATCGCCTTAAAAAAGAAATTATATAGAAAAGTTAATTTATTGTTATTGTTTATCTTTCCAGTTAAGAACTTTATATTCTGCCTCACCATTTTTACTTACTTCTAATTGCAAATTCGGTATCCCTTCTATTCCATCAATGAACGCTTCTTTGTCCCAGGTTCCCCTTGTAAATTTAAATTGAGCCGGGGTGTGAATCTTAAGTGTAATCTGCCGCTCAAAATCGGAAGTTCTTTTCAGCATTAATTTTTCCGGATTCCAGTTTGCCAGCCCCGGTTGATTGCCTGTTATATAAACCGTATCATTCTTATCAGGAACAGTAACTTTAAATGTAATCTCATAAGTATCTACAGAATACCTCCTGAATAAACTCTCTCTTTGCTTACCAGTTGCTTTTACCACTTCATCTATATATTTATCTAAGTATCCGCTTTCTTCTAAAAATTTATAAGGATCATCGATATTAATAATATTGTGAACTGCCTGCTGTTTGTCTTTCTGCTTATTAAAATATGCAGACGTAATTTTATAGCCCATCCAGTAACCGAGATCATTCGGGCGATCATCTTTTCCGGTAGTTCCGTAAAGCCAATCGCTGATATCTTCCTGGCTCATCCGTAAAACAAATTCTTTGCTTAAGCTATCTTTGTGTAATTCGCCGTAATCAAAAGGAACAGGATTGATAAAATCACCGGAGATTAATTCTCCTAAGAAATCCGCGCTTCCTTCAAGAATTGATTGTTTTAACAGACAATTATCTCCGAATATTTTCTGCTGAAAGTGTATCAGCTCATGGGCAACTAATCCCGGAAGCCCATCTAAGTTTTTTAACATTTCCGTGCCTAAAAGTAAGCCAGCATCAGATGTTGTTCCGCCTGTATTAAATCTTCCTATTAAAAAATAGATCGGTGGAAACACAGCTTCAGGGTACCAGTATTTCATAGCAGCGTAGATTGCTTTAATTTTTTTCTTTTTGCTTTCTAAATCCCGAAGAACGTTTCTCGACTTTTTATAATCTTCTTTTCTTCTCAATACCATCTTGTACAATGAATCCGCATTAACAATTCTGCCCATCATAAAACCTTTAACTCCCGGCGAACCTTTTTCCACATATTCATTAAAAGGATTTGTTGATGAGGAATCTATTTTATCAAAACATTCCCAGAATCTCTGCACATCTTCAGTTATAAATTTAGCCTCTAATGGATTGCTGGAAAAGTTTGTTTGTGCCCGAATGTTTAAAGCAAAAGATAAAATTAATAGAACGGGGAGAATTAGATTATTTGCAGTCATCTTATTTCACTAATTATTGTACAACAAATTTAATACATCGTGATAATAAATTAATGGCGAATTTTTGTTCCCCGTTCGATTTAATGTACAGTAAATGATGTAAGATTTGTTATCAAAGAAGCTAAATAATTTAAATTACTTTTGATGGATGAACTATCTGGAACAAAATCTAATATATGCCGGGAATGTTCAGCTTAAGAGTTTGTTATACCATGTATTACTATTTATAATTAATAAGAATAACACCGACTAAACTTAGTACGATACCAATGATATTTATAAATGTTAATTCTTCTTTGTACAACAGAATCCCGATTAATGCTAACGCGACTGTTGTAAAGGAGCCTGCAATTATTGATGTGGTACTTATTTTCCAGCCTGTTCTATAAGCGTAAAGATAGCCCAGTTCAATCATTATTATTGAAAAGCCTAACAAAATAATCGGTAACCATTTTTGACCACTGAAAAATGATGTCCCCTTTTTGAATTCACCATTGAAAGATAATGCCACAATACAACTTACAAAGGCAATCAGATATGCCGACGCAATGGCAACTAATGCGTTAGCGTTTTGGGGAATACTTTTCTGAGATACATTATAAAGCAAAACTCCAATTATGATTACCGGTATGGAAATATTAAACCAATTCATAAGTTATCTTTCTTTTTTTTACTTTCATATCACCCGAATATTTTATCTATCCGCTTATTATAGAACAAACGATACCCGGGCTTTTGTTTTCAGTTTGTAGCTTAAATATTGATTTCTAAAAGTTTCGGCAAGTAATTTTTCTTCCTTTTTTAGTTTAATAAATTTGCTAAATTAAAAGTAAGTAAAAAGCCGATAAAGATATTATGAAAAGCAAAGAAAAATTATTTCAGGAATGTATGGATGAGGGAAAGAAATATTTCTACGAGCATAAGAACACCAGACCAAATTTTATGGTCTTCCTCCAGGATATGCTTAAACATTTTGGGGATGAAAATAGTGCCTTAATAGAGGGAGTTTATTACAGTCTTGTTAAAAATTTAACTGCTACGAAAATATTTGGTTTCGATTCAGAACAATTCAAAGAAAAGTTAAATCATTTAAAGGGTACGGAGGAAACCGATAAAATTTATGATCAGGAAAAAAATAAAGCCAGAGAACTTTTGAAGGCACTGAATACTTATAGATCAGAATATTATTATAAAATTAAAGAAGTTTATAAAGGTAAGGCGGATTATGACAGGTTAGACGAAAAAGCTTACGTTAAAAAAGGTAGTGTTAAATTCGGCGGTTATAAAGAGGAACGTTTAAAATATTACACTGAAGGAATGAACAATAATGCCCTGATTGGAATTTTTTCTTATGAATTTGTGAGCAACTATTCAAATATTGACAAATCTGAAAGTAGTTACGCTAAAAGGATAATAGATAAAATTGAAGAAAAGATAATAAATTATTTATCCGATATCAGGAAAGTTTATCAGGATAAATTAACACCTGAACCTGCTGAAGAGATACCCGAACCCATTGAAGAGACACCTAAATCTACCGAAGTGACACCCGGACCTATTAAGGAAAAACCCGAACCTATCGTAGAGACATCCGAACCCATAGAGGATATATTCAAACCTATTGAAAAGAATTCCGAACCGGTTGAGAAGACAACTAAACCTACCGAAGAGGAACCCAAACCAATTAAAGAGAAACCAAAGCTTACTGAAGTAAAACCTAAATCAACCAAGGTGAAACCTGTAAGCAAATCTATACCGGAGAAAATTTCAATTACCAAAGAACAGATTGATATTGTTAGAATACTTGGTGCAATGTATTCATCGGGAATTATTCCATCAAAAACCGAAGTAAAACAGATTGCACAACTATTTTTTAGCAAACCGGATGAAATTGAGAAATTTGTATCTGATTATGATAGTCAAAAAAAGAGAATCCTTGACGGAGACTCAGGAAGTGATAGCGAAAACCTTATACGGTTTATAAAATCACTTTCGAACCAATTAAAGAAATTTGAGATTAAAGAAATTATTGAACACCTTTTAACTATCAGTTTCGATAAGTAACTCACCAAAAGCATTGTATGACTTTGAAGTTTTCATACTCATAACCCAATAAATCTCATAATTATAAAAACTATAATCCCGGATATTGCTCCTAAATAAATCCACCGGATAAATTTCCTTCCTTCTTCATTTTTTGATTTAAACAATCTCAAAGCCGGATATGCAATTGATATATCCATTATCCCGATTGGTATTAAATAAATAATTGGAAACCAGTTCAGTACAAACGGAACAAAGGATAACAGTATAACTAAAAAGAAAATGCTTACACTTACTTTAATAGCTGATGATTTGCCAAACTTTATTGCTAATGAATTTGAGTTAATTAGTTTGTCGCCTTTAATATCCATTGCATCTGCGGCAATTTCTTCTCCAAGATCTATTAACGCAGCAATCAATCCGAAGAACAGAACTGTTTTATTAAATGGATAACCGACGGATGCACCACCGTAAATGAATGTCATCCCGACAGAAAAGCTAACTATTAGATTTCCAGGCAAACCGCTTTTCTTAAAATAACGGTTGTAAAGAAAACCGATAACAGCAAGGACAATTGAAATTAAAAGTACATTAATATTAATAAGGTAGCTCGTGAATATTCCTGCGAACAAAAGCAGCAATGAAAAAAGTAAAGCTTTTGCAGGTGAAACAAGACCGGATGGAATAGGACGTGAAGGTGCATTTATTTTATCGGTTTCTACATCAAAATAATCATTCAGTACTAATATTGAGGAGGAGATTAAAAATACAGATGCAAAACCAAAAACTGTAACAGGAATTGATGCAAACTCTCCCAGCGCTAACATTTGCCCCATTACAACACACACTCCGGCTGAGAATGGAAGCTCGAAACGTAATAACTTTATAAAACCATTAATTTTATTCATAACATTGTAAAACTACAGCCAGTAATAATATTCTTAGAATTCTCATTGGTAAATTTTAAAATGAATTTAACTCAGTAAATCATTGGAATTTAATAGGAAAGTTAAGATATATTCCAGAAAGATTAATAAAAAACTTAAAGGAGTAGTTTATGAGTTTAAATCAAATGCAGGAAGAGCTTTGCACTTCGAGCAAATGGGATTTTTCAGATCTCAAAGCATTGTTCATTAATTGTACGTTAAAAAAATCCCCGGCACTTTCCCACACAGAAGGACTGATGAACATTTCAAAAAGCATTATGGAAAAGAATAAAGTAACCGTCGAGCTTCTCCGGGCTGTTGATTACGAAATTGCTTACGGGGTTTATCCTGATATGACAGAACATGGCTGGAAGAAAGATGAATGGCCGGGGATATATGAAAAGGTTAAAGCTGCCGATATAGTTGTTATCGGTTCCCCCATCTGGCTTGGAGAAAAATCTTCTGTCTGCACAAAAATTATTGAAAGATTTTATTCGCAGTCGGGATTGTTGAACAAAGAAGGACAATACTCCTTTTATGGTAAAGTCGGCGGCTGTCTTATTACAGGGAATGAAGATGGAATCAAACATTGTTCTATGAGTATTTTATATGCACTGCAGCACGTCGGTTTTCTAATTCCACCACAGGCAGATGCAGGATGGATAGGTGAAGCAGGACCAGGTCCTTCATATTTAGATCCCGGTTCAGGCGGACCCGAAAATGATTTCACCAATCGCAATACAACTTTTATGACATGGAATCTTTTGCACTTAGCACGAATGTTAAAAGATAACGGCGGTATACCCGCGCACGGAAATCAGAGATCGGAGTGGGACGCCGGCTGCAGGTTCGATTATGAAAATCCTGAACATAGGTAGTTGATTATTCTGTGGTTGTAATCTTCGCAAATCCAGACGCTTATTAAAGAAGGACAGAACGCCGGTGAAGCAGGTTACCTGGTTGGTTATAATAGTCCCGCGCAGTTTAGCCGCGAGTACAAACAGCATTATGGTTTTGCACCTTCGGCAATGTGAGGAATACTGTATTATTTAAAACTCTTAATCACGACCGTTATAGTCATAAGTATACTGATAATAAATACAATAAGATTAACTAATATTGTTGACACAGATATAAAATTTAAGAATATAACTTTGGTTAGTGATAGACAGGTTACAGATAATAATATTGATATTATAGATACAGTAAACGTTACTTTTGAAAAGAAAATAATCTTGTCGTAAAGTTCCTTGGTTTTACAAAATTTTTCATATATAAATTGAAGCCCCTTTTCTTTATTTGTTTGTATCCCTCTTCGATCTGCCTCCTTTTCTTTATTAGCATAAAATGAAATAACATTTTTTACTTCACTAATATCTTTTCTGTTAACACCATCTCTTAGCCTTCGATCTTGTTTCTTTCTCTCCTTACTTTCTTCCTCATTTTTTCCAAAAAGAAAATTATATTCACCTTCAGCAGATCTATTTAAGATAGCAGTGCCATCACCTATTAAAAGATTTTTAAGGATCTCCAATCTTCGAAACAGAAAAACTGCAAGAATGGCGCTAATTGCTGCAACAACTTGTGGTATAGTACTTAGGGTATAATAAAATATGTTTTCATCCACAATTAGTCTCTGTTCATTAGTTTTATAGCTTTCGCATACCAACTATCCAAGCAATCGGTATATATAGTTAAAGTTAGGGATTGATGTGCTGTCTGCAAAGAGATATTAATCTCCATAATAAACTTCATAATTCTTCCCAGAGAAACCAACGAAAAGAACAATTTAAAATAAAAAAACCGCAGAAGATTTTCCTGCGGTTTATATATTAATTATAAAATACTTTGTCATCCTTCAAGACAGAATCAAACGGAAATACCGAAATAAATTCAAGGACTGAGCAACTTTTAGTTTATTCAGATTAAAACCAACATATTATTCGTAAGATCAGTATCTCTGAGAGTTTTATCCATTATCTCTAACTTTTTTATTTTTTTATTTGCAGGAACAGTAACCATAAAAATATTTTCACCACTCATCCACACCGAGGCTTTATATTCAAGCGTATCACAACTATCATCGGAATAGTTAATCACCAACCCGAAGTGGGCAGGCAGCAATCCTTTCTTCTCAATATGTATTTCATAATTCCCATTGCTTATTACAGCATCTTTAATTGACAGATCTACATATCCATATTGAAAAAACCACGGCTTAATAAGCCATTCAAGATTTTTACCCGTCACATTTTCAAATGTGTAAAAGAAATCATAAGGAACCGGATGCTTTCCATTCCACCTGTTCATAAATTCCTGTAATGTGTTTTTAAAAACATCTTCTCCTAAAAAGTCCTGCAAAACAAGAAAGAAAGACAAGGGCTTATCATAACAGATATAATTATAATCTGGTCTTTTTAATTTGTTGGAATTTACAAATAAAGGCTCGTCGCCAAAATTCCCGATAAGGTTTTTATAGTCATCACCAAAAGGCTGATTCCATTCAGCTTCGGGATAGACACTTTTCATTATACAATAAGTAATAAATGAAGTTATTCCTTCATCCATCCAGGCATAATTCGTTTCGTTAATTCCCATATAAAAAGGAAAATAAGAATGAAAGATTTCATGAGTTGCAAGCGCATAAACTTCTTTAAAACCGATTGTTGTATCATTTACCATCATCGGGTATTCCATTTGATCGAGCCCGTTAAAAACAGTCATAGATGGATAAGGAAAAGGAACACCCGGAAAATTGTATGACATATAACCAATTACTTTTTTAGCAATCCCTTCCACATCATAAAAATCTTCTGATGATTTATCATACACAGCGCCAATTAAAGTTTTACGTCCTGTTTTTTTATCTACCGGAAGGTTCAAAGCATCCCATAAGTAATGATCACTTAATGCAAATGCTGCATCCGAAACATTGTCAGCAGAAAATTTAAAAGTGTTAAAAGAATTTTGTTGCGTAATATCTTTGTTTAAATAATCCAGAGAATCTATTATTTGAATTACATTATCAGAATTTAATGCTTCATTAAGGAGTTTTAAATATTTTGGAGTAAATACTTCTTCAGAGTTTTGTAATGTCCCGGTAGCCCAGACGATAAAATTCTTGGGAACTATAACGGCAAGCTTAAAGTTTCCGAAATCATTGTAGAATTCGGCATCACCCGTATAATCAAAATTATTCCATCCGTTTATGTCATCGTAAACAGCTAGCCTCGGGAAAAAATATGCTATAAAAAATGAAGTTGAATCTACTCCCCCTGTTCTGATTTGGGAGCCTTTATTCACAATATAGTTCCATTCTACATTTATATTTATTTTCGCTCCCGGTAAGACAAAATCACCCAGGGAAAGAGTAAATGATGTATGATTTAAAAAAAGATTCTTGTTGTTAACATCGTAATTAATTTCCTTTCCATTTATGATCAGTTTTGTAATTGTTACACCACCTGATTCATCTTCTGCATCTACATCGAAATCTCTTCTGTTCCCTTTTTTATAAAGATCGGGGAAAAGATGAAATACTAATTTTTTCAAAGTATCGGGACTGTTGTTATAGCAATCTATATTTTCATTTCCGGTAAGTTTGCGTGAGGATGGATCAAAGTTTACTTTTATATCATAGTCAGCTTTGTTTTGCCAGTAATCTTTTCCCGGCTTGCCATCATAAGAACGCGTGTTATTTGTGTAAGCTTTTTGAAAATTAATCGGTATGTAGTAACCTGATTGACCAAGGGCAATCGTGCCAATAGACATTACACCAAGGAAAAGAAAATATTTTGTATAAGCTTTCAATTTTAGAGCGCCTTTCTTTTTTAACTTCTTTAATTTCATCATTCTATCCTAAGAAAACAACGAAAACATGAAAATTTAAGCAAGTTGTAAATATGTACTATTAGTTTATATTCACTTTATATTTGTTGAGTTATTTGCTGCTTGCTTTACAGTCTTTGATAAGCCTCAATTAAGTTTAAAATAAAATTTAGAAACTAACATGAAAAATTTTATTCTGTTTTCAATTCCGGCACTGATATGGGGCTCTACCTGGCTGGCAATTAAGTACCAGCTTGGAGTTGTCGATCCCTTAGTTTCGGTAAGCTATAGATTTTTATTAGCTGCAATAATTCTGTTTGCATACTGCAGCCTCAGGGGTATGAATCTAAAATATTCTGTAAAGCAGCATTTCTATATAGCATTACAGGGTTTGCTATTATTCGGCGTAAATTACTGGCTGGTTTATTTAGCAGAAGTCCACCTGGAAAGCGGATTAGTCGCTGTTTTATTTTCGACGGTAATTTTCTTTAACATTATAAACGGAGCCATATTTCTCAAATCTAAAATCAGGTTAAATGTTTTGTTTAGCGCGCTTATCGGATTTATAGGTATTGCGTTAGTTTTCAAAGATGAACTATTTGGTTTCACATTTTCTAATGAAGAATCCTCCGCTTTATTAGTTGCTGGAATCAGCATAGTGATAGCCTCACTTGGCAATATTACTTCTGCGCATAATCAAAAAAATAAACTCCCGGTGGTTCAAACCAATGCCTTCGGAATGCTCTATGGTTCATTATTAATGCTGTTATTAGGTTTGGTAACAGGTAAGTCTCTTAATTTTAATTTTTCCATATCTTACATCGGTTCGCTGATGTACTTAACTGTATTCGGATCTATAATAGCCTTTACAAGTTACCTTACCCTCCTCGGCAAGATCGGTGCGGACAGGGCTGCTTATGTGATGCTTGTGTTTCCCATAATTGCTTTGATTTTATCTACATTGTTTGAGGGTTACGTTTGGGATACGTATGCAATAATCGGTGTTGCCCTGGTTACCCTCGGAAACTTTATGGTACTGAAAGGAAAGAAAAAATTTTCTGTCAATTGATTATTTAATTTGGATGCTGAAGAAGAAGTAACACAGCAGTAGCAACGTGAAGGCAAATTAAAAAAAGACACGCAGTATCCCTGCATACAAAATCAATTTTCTCCTATTACTTTATTATTCTTTCCATAGAAATATCAATAAGAGTTTTTATCCTTCCTATTTGCCGAATATATATAACCATCAGAAAAAACTATTAAGGATCACAACCTTCTGAGATTATGCAGGTCTAATACTTAGATTAAAACCTTATAACAGAGGAGTTAAGAGAATGAAACGACAAACAACTACCAGAAAACGTTTATTAAAAAAATTTTGCTATATACTAATTAGCTTGTCTCTTTTTGCAATCTTTCCAATTAATACCACTGCTCAAACCGCAAAATATACAGGACTGGAACCCGGAACATTTATGCAACAATGGCTTGTACTGGGATCTATTCCGACATTTCTGGATAAAGCAAAAAGCGAAGATATAGATGCACAAAAAGTAGCCTTTGAGTATGAACAGCTTCCAGTTGAAGAATATGATATTATAAAAAATGGTCAATCCGTTAATATATCGGGTAAGACATACCAATGGGAATATTTAAACAGTGATGACGAAATTGTGGACCTGGATAAGCTATATAACGGTGTTGATTTTGCCATCGCTTATGCCTGTGCTGATATCACAATGGCGAATCCCGAAAAAATGCTGCTGGGAATTGGCAGTGATGATGGAATCAAAATATGGCTGAATGGAGAACTCGTTCATCAGAACTGGGTTGCACGTCCGGTTAATCAGGATGATGACCTTATTATGTTGAACATGAAAAAAGGTAACAATCGCCTGATCATCAAAGTTCAGGATATACAACAAGGGTGGAGTTTTTGTTGTCGTGCTTTGGG
>Ga0307425_1001898_pt1 | contig 12144 bp, 10 predicted proteins | sample SalMarWE160330MG_FD_202152 | JGI IMG/M metagenome (GOLD analysis project Ga0307425, IMG submission 202152) | Salt marsh sediment microbial communities from the Plum Island Ecosystem LTER, Massachusetts, United States - WE1603-30 | ecosystem: Environmental > Aquatic > Marine > Intertidal zone >... | reverse complement strand
AAAACAGGAACCGGTGTCAAAAAGCATGCCTTTTCCATGAATCAGGTTTTCACTGTCATCCGATTCTTTTTTCCGCAATCCGTAAAGGGATTCCCAGCTTCCAACATCGCTCCAACCAAAATCACCGGGAACTGCAAACACGGGATGGTCTGTTTTTTCCATTACACCATAATCAATTGAAACGGAAGGAAACTCCTGATAAGCGGATCTAAGTACATCCCGGTAATTCTTCTCACCCAGGCGCTGTTCTATTTTTAAAAGCCCTTCATATACTCCGGGAAGATGAAGTTGCATTTCCCTGAGAATTGTCTCAGGTGTAAAAATAAATATCCCGCTGTTCCAGAAATAGTCCCTGCTTTTTACGTATCGCAGCGCGTCTTCCTCGCCGGGCTTTTCCACGAACCCTTCGATCTTGTAGACTTCAACACCTTCAATTTCATCCTCAACCGCGCCTTTTCGGAGATACCCATAGCCGGTTTCCGGCCTTGTCGGTGGGATACCAATCGTGACGATTGATCCCTTCCGCGCCAGATTTTCGCCAATTGAAAGAATGCTGAGGAATCGCTTCTCATCAGAGATAAAGTGGTCGGCCGGCAGGACTGCCATTGGTTCGTCAACCACTCCATGCCTTCTCAGGTAAACTGCGGCCAAACCAATGCAGGGAGCCGTGTTGCGACCGAAAGGTTCTTCCAAGATTATAAACCGTTTTTTGCCAGAGATTTTTTTGAGAAGCCCATGGTGTGCCTCGTTGCCGACAATGATAACCTTTTCTTCCTCAGCGACCGAACTCACCCTCTGGATGGTCTGTTCAATCATTGTCTTTGAACCTATAATGTTCAAGAACTGCTTGGGAATATTAGATCTGCTTGCAGGCCAGAATCTGGTCCCGGCCCCTCCGGCCATTATGATAGGATACATTTCCATATATCTTCCCCGTTTAGCCTAATTAACTATTACAGCTTTTTCTTCTTCTCTTCCGAGAATTTCTCTACCTTCAAGGTCTATATCTACAGCATTTTTTTCTTAATACTGTGATAATACCATTACCCTTTCGCATTATATTTTCGGGAGAAATCTCGCGTCTCAAAAACTAACCGTTGACTGCCACCTAAAACATTATTCTTAATCTGCCACGCAAACACGATTTCTCCCCTCGTGTTTTGCCTTGTAAAGGGCCTCATCCGCCCTGCCAATAAGTGAATCCACACTATCTTCCAATTCCAACCGTAAAGCGACTATCCCAAAGCTGGCTGTAATCCACACTGATTGTGAGCCATCAGGCAGCACGATTCTCATGTCCTCAACTCTCTTACGCATTCTTTCCGCAACTGCCCGGGTCTGAGATCCACCTGCAGTCGGCAAGCAAATAACAAACTCCTCCCCTCCATATCGTCCCACAAAATCATACGGTCTGGACGATTCCATCAATTGACTGACAAACCTTTGAAGCACAAGATCTCCCACCTGATGACCATGCCTGTCATTGACTCTCTTGAAATGATCAATGTCAGAAAGTATGAGAGAAAGGGGCAAATTGTCCCGGAAGGATCTACTAATCTCCTGTTCCATCCTTTCCATAAATGCCCTTCTATTAAGCACTCCTGTCAAAGAGTCGGTGGAAGCAAGCCGTAATATCCGGCGCTCCAGATCAATAATCCTTTCACCTATCTTGACACGATATTTCAATTCATCCCTGTTAAAAGGTTTGGTTAAGTAATCATCCGCCCCTGCCTCCAACCCCGTGATAACGTCTTCTTTTTTCCCCTTTGCCGTCAGAATGATAAAGTAGGTGTATTCGGCCCTTTCCACTTCCCGGATTTTCCGGCATAGTTCAAGTCCGTCCATATCCGGCATTATCCAGTCCGAAACGACAAGACTCGGGGCTTCCGGCTCCTGAAGCAATTCCCATGCCTCACGGCCGTTACTTGTAATCAAGACATCGTATCCCCACTTGCGCAGGAAAGACTCTAACAAGCGCCTGGAAACCGCATCATCCTCAGCAATCAGTATTTTCACTTTTCATCCCTGCTATAGCTTCTTTTAATGCAGCTTCGAGGTCCTTCATTTGCTTTTCAAGTTGTGATAGTGCTGCATCTGCTTCCTCCAATCTTTCTTCCCTTCCGATGACCTCCAATTTCAAATAGACACTCATTTTGTCATTAGGGTGTCCGTAATCGTATTTCTTAATTCCTCCAGCACAAAAGGTTTGGCCATGATGGCTTCGACGCCATGTTGCTTTAACTTGGCAAGATTTTCATCTGTTGCATTGCCGGTTATGATAATAATCCGAGTGTCGGGGCTGGTCTGCTTGATCTTCTCTGCCAAGTTAAAACCATCAAGTTGCGGCATGAGAAGGTCCAGGAGAACAAGATCGGGTTTTGAACCTCCAATATAAAGGGCGGCATCCAAAGGATTGTTGAAGGTATTAAGCTGGTACATGTAGGGCATATCACCACTTGAAAAGAAATTTTTTAGCAGACCCAGGATATTGTCATCATCATCAACGGCCACTACCTGTTTCTTTGTATCTGTTTTGAGGAAATCAGGAATGGTCATGCCCTGTTCACTTAAGAAGTCCCTCAGATCCTGCTTTGTAACCTTGTACCTTCCTCCAGGAGTTCGAGCCGCTTTCAGCGCCCCCTTCTTTATCCAGTTTGTGACCGTCACCCGGTGCACACCCAAGATTTTTGCCAGATCGATTGATGAATAGCTCTCATCAAAAATACCCATATTTTCTCCTTTCCCGCATAAGCCATGTTGCCGGGGCAATAGCCATTTAAATCTAAAAATTAGCTATTTAACTCGTCGGCTGATACGGCGGTCTCACTTTTTAATACTTTATTGCTTTACGCTACGTTTTTACCATAATATATCATTACACATCATGTCAATCATTATTTTACAAAAAGGACATATTTTAACCTTTTTAATAATTATAAACCCCTACATCCAGGACTGAAATGCGGCTAAATACCGGAGGGAGAATGCCCTCGGCCATGAGCGACTCGGCCTGAGCAGTTCGGCCATGAGCTCACGGCCGAAGGGCTCGTCGACAAGTCTCGGGCCGAATGGGCCTCGCGGAATGCATTTTCACCCATTTATCCTTGACAGGGCTTCCCGACAGTAGTAAATGATCCTAATCTTGCAGACATCTTGATTAAGGAGACGCAAAGACATGGCTTCGAACTCCAAAAAGACGAAAAGTATCCGCTACAGAAAGGCAAAACCAAACAGGCGTAACCTGAAGGCGGACCAAAAGCGCATCCAAAGGAATGCCGAGATCCTCAAAGAATTGGCTTCAAAGGAAAAAGTATAGACCCTTAGAAAACATTCCCTACAGTTTTTTCTTTTAAAGACCCACTTTTTCCCCTTTGGGCCAAAATACTGGGTACTGCATATATAAATTCCCTGTTTATCCGCATCCAGAATCAAGCAACCTGAATCCGGTATCGCTTCTTTGGCCATAGCAATACTGATATCGGCCGGGGACTAAGAAAAGAGGGGCATCGAACAAGAAAAAAAGGAGTTATTATGAAAGAAATCGTTATTGTTTCTGCATGCAGAACGGCTATCGGAGCTTTTGGGGGAGCCCTGAGAGACCTGAACGCCCCGTTTATCGGAAGTATAACCATGAAAGAAGCGATCAACCGAGCCGGGATTAGTGCCGATATGATTGACGACGTCCGATTCGGCTGTTGTCTTGAACCGACGGATGCCATGAATGTAGCACGCGTTGCCGCACTGATGGCAGGCATACCGGATAATATCACGGCGGTTACCATCAACCGGGTATGTACCTCAGCCATGGAAGCGATAATATCGGGGATGGCCATGATACAGGTTGGTATGGCCGATATTATCCTGGCCGGGGGGGTAGAACACATGTCGGGTGTGGACTACACCGTACCCGGGGCACGCTGGGGATGCCGCCTTCAGGATAAAGTATTTGTAGATGGCCTGATTCATGGCCTGCACTGTGGTTCTCACCTGATTCCTCATCCTGAAGAAGGCCCTGTAAAGGAAGGAATGCCTCTTGAGCTCTTCAAGGGAAAACCTTATATCATGGGGCATACCGCCGAATTTGTAGCCCAGTTGCATAACATCAGCCGCGAAGAGATGGATGAGGTTGCCCTGCGCAGTCATAACAATACCGAGAGGGCGACACTGGAAGGCGATTTTGTGGAAGAGATCGTACCTGTAGAAGTGCCCCAGAAAAAGAAAAAGCCTCCCATTATTTTCGACAAGGATGAACACTTCAGGCCGGGCCTTACAATGGATCAACTGTCCAAACTACCTCCGGCCTTTGTCCCGAAGACCGGGAAGGTCACGGCAGGCAACTCTTCGGGTATCAACGACGGCTCAAGCGCTATGGTCATTATGTCTGCTGAAAAGGCAAAGGAACTCGGCATCCAGCCCATTGCGCGGATAAAAGCTACGGGCCGTGGCGCATGCCATCCCTCCGTGATGGGGTTAAGCCCTGTCCCGGCGGTCAAGAACCTGCTCCAAAAAAATCCCGATCTTAAGCTTGAAGACTTCGAACTGATTGAACTCAACGAGGCATTTGCGGCCCAGTACTTGGGGTGTGAAAAGGAGCTGGGGTTGAATCGGAAAATTACAAATGTGAACGGATCCGGCATTGGACTGGGTCATCCCGTCGGATCAACCGGATGCCGCATCATGGTGACCCTTCTTTATGCCATGAAAAAACGGGAAAAGAGCCTGGGACTGGCAACCCTTTGCGGGGGAGGCGGTGTATCCATGGCATGTGCTCTGGAGATGATTTAGATAAATATATTAAGGAGGAGACCTTTGAAAAATACCGGAATTGTCATTGCGAGCGCAGCGAAGCAATCTCGGTTTTGCAAGAAATTCAATGAGATTGCCGCGTCGCTTCTCTCCTCGCAATGACCCAAACTGCAAGTTTTCAAAGGTCTCTTAAGGCGCAGGGATCAAGGTTAACGACATTTTTTTCCCTGCGCCTCCCCTATTCAAGATACTCGGCAGTCTTTAATCTCCTTCCGATTCTATACTCAATGTGCAGCTTGAGTAATTTTTTAATGTCCTGAATCACATCATTTGTGAAGGACAATTCTTCTACTGTCTTCCACCTGCCCGACTGCATAAGCCCAAACACCTTAATTGAATCAGGAGAAAGACCCGGTGAAGTCGTAGACTCCTCCCCGCATTTCAGGCAGCAGATACCACCTTTGTTCGGCCTGAATACCGCCCTCCCCTCTCCTTTATAATCCCTCCCGCAAACACAACACTTATTCAAATCAATCCTGTATCCACCAAGACTCATTGCTTTTGCGTCAAAAAAAATACCGAGCGCATCCTTTCTCGCACCATGATTCAGGATATGAAATGAATTTTCAAGCAACTCAAACATTTTCCCGTCAATCACACCAAGAGGAAAGAGTATTTCGGTAAGCTCAATCATATGACTTGCCAGGGACAGAGAAAAAAAATCCGATCTGAGTCCCGGAAATGCGTTAATCAGCCTGCATGAATGAAGGAAATGGAGGTCTCCTTTTCTTTTCAGCTCGTATTCCAGGTTTGCAAGACAAAAGAGGTCCAGACAATTAGCGAAGCGCCTACGGCTTTTCCTGGCCCCTTTTGCTACCCCCTTTAACCTCCCCCTGTCAGGGGTAAAAAAAGTCACCAGGAGATCGGATTCCCCAAACTCGTTAATCCGCATTATTATCGCAGGGGAAATGTGAGAGTTCATTTATAAACCTATTGTTCAGGAGTCAGAATTCAGAAGACAGAATACAGAAGCCAGTATCCTGAAAAGGCTTAGTAAACTATCATTTATAATAAAACTCCAATTATCCGAAAAAATCAATCGGCTCATTGCATAGCCCGCAAGAAGCACGGCGGACAGTCGGCAGGATGGACTCATAGAGCAAGTAACGAGGTGTGAGGTATGGGACTCTTCGAAAGGACGCATCTTTCGGATAAAACTACCTCTGACATATGCCGCGGCCCGAGTCGTGATCTGCAATGCAACGACCCGATTGAACCTATATCCTTCCTTTCCAGCAGACCTTAGACAGGGCCGCTTGCAACGGAGGAGCAGATGCGGACTGGAGAAGAGTGCCATGCCGAGATGTTCCGAAGTTGACCCTTAAAGTTTTCCCAATCTGTATCGATACATTGCCGACAGGGACTTTATTGCCCTTTCCGATGATTGAAAGACCGGCAGGGAATGCGACTCAACCAACTCAATCAACTCAGATTCCTGGCTGTCCATTGAGGAACACCACATTGCGAAAGGTTTTCCGTTTACTCGCATGTTCAAAATCAATTCAATGTACTGTTCGGTAAGATAAGAGGCCGTCTCTTTAAGGACATTTTGACTTGACGATGTGAAATGGGAAAGCGTGGCGGGCATCTGCATAATTGCGCAATCGACATTTTCATCCGCAGGTATTGCACTGAGGGTATCAAAAAATATCTTGAGATCGGAAAGATGGAACTCCATACAAACCCCGGCATCAAAAGGGTTAAGCGGAATCTCCCACGAGGGGAAAACCGTTTTGAGCTTCTTATGGGTCCTGTCACTAAGGCGAGCCAGCACAAGTCCGTTCATCTCACATGTATCCGTAGCCATCACGCCCTCCCCTCCTGAGAGATTAATTATGGCCAGGCGATTTCCACGTGGCAGCTCAAGAAATTCAAATGCCTTGGCCAGATCGAAAAAATCTTCCAGGTTACATGCACGAATAGCCCCTGCCTGTTTGATCACGCTGTCAAATATCAGGTCATTTTCCCTGGCCATGGAACCCGTGTGGGAGGCTGCGGCCCGCGATCCGGCCTGAGTCCGACCGGATTTTAAAATAATGACCGGCTTTTTTCTGCAGGCGGATTCGACCAGGTCAAAGAAATCCCGGCCGTTCCCGTGAAGGCTTTCTATGTGCATGGCTATGACCCTTGTATCGGGATCCTTTGAAAAATATTCCAGGGCGTCTACTTCATTAATATCCATCTTGTTCCCCATATCCAGCATCTTGTTAATACCTAAATGAGAAAACAGCCAGTTCAGCTTGGGTTCATAGAGCCCCGACTGAAAGGCAAACGACAGACCACCCCGTCTCAATTTTTTAATTGGGTTAAAACTAATAACCATATTGTTGGAGGTATTGATGGGGCTGAGAGTATTGGGGCCGAGGGTTCGAATACTTTTATCTTTGACAAAAGAGGCCATTTGTTGGTGAAGTTTTTGCCCGTTTTCACCGCCTTCTGAAAATCCGCCCGTGACGATTACAACCTGCCTCACTCCAATTGAATCACATTCCCTGACAATATCCATGGTCTTTGATGCCGGAACAGCTGAAACAACCAGATCTATCCTGTCTTTGATATCCCGCAGGCGTGAAAATACCTTTATTCCGAGTATCTCTTTAGAATGCCGGTTCACGGGATAGATCCGGCCCTTGAATTTGAGCCTTATGAGATTTTCCAAAATGCGAAAATTCATCTTAAAGGGATTATTGGTAGCTCCCACGATAGCGACTGATTCAGGATTGAAGAAGCGGTCTAAGAAGTGATCTGTCCTTTTCATGGTTTTCCTCTTCTATTCCAACACAATCAAGGCATCCACTGCCACAGGTTTGTTACCGGAAATGATCACCGGATTGATGTCGATCTCCTTGACCTTCTCATTCTCCAGGCCGATTTGTCCCACATTTATCAGTATGTCCGCAAGCATATCCAAATCCACAGCCTCCATGCCACGCACATCCTCCAGGATCTTATATCCCTTTATATCGTGCATCATCTCCAGCGCGTCCCGCTTCTCAATAGGGGCTATGCGAAAGGAAATATCCTTCAATATCTCGGTAAATATCCCCCCGAGGCCAAACATCACGCAGGGCCCAAACTGGACATCACGGGTCAGACCTATTACCAGTTCCCGCTTACCCTTCACCATCTCCTGTACCAGGACGCCGTGTCCGGCCCCTTCAATCTTTGACATGATCTCTTCAAAGGCTGCCCTGGCCTCTTTATCATTTCTGATGTCCACACGGATAAGTCCCTTTTCAGTCTTGTGTGCTATTTCGGATGAGCAGGCCTTTAAGACAACAGGGTAACCGATCTCTTGTGTCGCTGCCGTCAGGTCCTTAACATCATCAACCAGAATTTCTCTGGTGACAGGGATCTGATAAGCGGCCAGGACCTGCTTTGACTCATATTCGGAAAGGGCTGTTCGCCCCTCCTTTAATGCTTTCTGGATAACATTCATATATTCCTCCTTAGATCTAATTGATAACTTCCCCCCTTATTTCCCTTCCCCGCCAGTAGTCCCTTAACATTCTCAAGGCACGAACACTCTCCACAGGGTTATTAAAAACCGGGAATGTGTTTATCCTTTTGAATTCCTCGATGCACGGTCTCTCAGCGAAAAAGCTGAGTGCAATTGGCTTGCCGGTTCCTTCACACATATTCCTGGTGAATTTCAGCATCTGCTGAGGACTGCCGATTTCCCCGCCAAACATTCTTGCCATTTCCGGTTCGTACATAAATGACAACACAAGACCATCTATATAATCAAGGGCCAGACAATGCTTGAGTGTAAAGACAAGGGCCTCGATTTCGTGAACATCACCGAAATCCATGGGATTTGACATACGTATGACGCCACCCCGGCGGAAACCTTCAATCTTGTCCAAGAGTTTGCGCGGTAGCTGGGGACAAATGAAGCCATGTTTTTCACAGGCATCTCCGAGAATCACGGCAAAGCCCCCTGATAAAGATATAACAGCCAAGCGGTTCCCCTTTAAGGGTGGAAGTTGAAGTGCCTTTGCACACACCGTCATATCGTGAATATCCTTTACACTGACAATTCCCGCCTGTCTCATTGCTCCGTCCACAATAAGTGATTCATTGGATAGCGCTGCTGTATGGGATTTTGCAATTTCCGATGCGGTCTTGGTCACATTGGACTTGTATATCACTATGGGTTTTTTTGAAGCCCGGGCCAGATCAAAAAATCTCCTGCCGTCTTCAATGCTTTCCAGATACATATGAATCTGCTCCGTCTCGTCATCGCCCATAAGATATTCAAGAAAATCGATCTCATCCAGGTTCAGCTTATTACCGGCACTGATGATCTTCGAAAACCCAACATGTTCTTCTGAAAAGTAATAGGCGGTCTGAGTGGTTACACCGCCGCTTTGAGCAATTAGACCTATATTCCCTTTTTTGAATCGTTTTGGTTGCATGGGGTTAAACGGTGTACAAACGCCTGAACCTGTACATATAACGCCGATACTGTTGGGGCCGATAAATCGAATACCGTGTCGTTTTGCCGCATAAAGGACATCCATTTCGGCCTGATTGTCTTTTTCTTTGAATTCCCCAAAACCGCCCGTGGATATAATAGCGTTACGAATGCCCTTTCGCCCGCAAATTTCCAGTGTATCGGCAACAAACCTGGCCGGAACCAGGATCACTGCCAGATCAATTCCCTTTGGCAGTGATTCTGGGCTGGTTATTATATTTCTTCCATATACCTTGCCCGGAACCCTGCCCACAGGATAAATCTCTCCGGAAAATTCCATATCCTGGCAATTGAATACAATATTCTTGGCCAAGTTTTTTGGATTGTCCGCTACACCAAAGACCGCTATGCTGGAAGGATAGAAAAACTGTCTCATTTCCTTTTTCCCATCCTCTCTGAAATCCTGCCCGCAGTTTCAACAACCATCCGTCCCAGATATCCCCTGTCTTCCAATTCAAAACTGAAGAGGGTGGCGGCAATTCCGATGCAACCTGCCAGATCATTGCGGAAATCATAGATGGGAGCTGCAACCCTGCGAACACCCTTCCTCAACTCCTGGTCTTCGAAGGCATAACCATCCTCTTTTACCTTTAAAAGTTCCTGTTCAAGTATCTTCATATCGGTAATTGTGTGCTCCGTAACGGTGGGAAGGCCTATTTTGTCCAGGACATTATACCTTTTTTGAGGTTCCATATGCGATAGATAGATTTTTCCAACGGCCAATGCATGCAGATATGGGTAAAAACCCCCGACTCTTGAATAGAGCCGAACACCTTCCGTTCCCTCGATCTGCTCGATAAGTATGAGTTGATCCCGGTCAAGTGAGGACAATTCAATAGTCTTGTGTGTTCTTTCCGCGAGTTCCTGCATGAAAAACAAAGCCACGGAACGGAGGGTGATCTTGTCCTGGATACGGCTTCCCAAGTACAGGAGCCGCATTCCTGAACGGTAAAAACCCCTTTGATCAGCCCTCTCCACTATCCCCCTGTCACACAACGTATTCAATATCCTGATAAGGGACTGTCTTGGGATACTGACCTTTTTCATAATCTCCGAAAAGGATAGATCCCTTTCACTGACTGCCATGAGGTCTATCACATCCAGTGCGCGGTCCACGGCAGGCGCATGAGATGATTTGTCTTTTCCCATTGGTTAGTTCCATATGTGGTATTTCAAGTATCTTATATGGTATTTTATGTGTACCGTTCGAAATGTCAAGTGAAAATTAAAATGTCATTGCAGGAGCGAGATTCCTCGCACGTCATTGCGAGGCTGGCCAAACATGCCGAAGCAATCTCGTTTTTAATGGATTGCTTCTTCTAGAAATAATTTGCTCGGAACACGCTTTGCGATCTCGTAAAGCGTTTAAATTAAGGGGATTGCCGCGCTCCCTTTGGTCGCTCGCAATGACCGGTAAGGATCGTGAACTTTCCGAAGCTGTATCGAGTTGACATCCATACCCTTCATTCTTAAGTTTTTAAAGGATGTAACACTTCAGCATTTCGAAAAAATCATTCTTGGAAGTAATATAGGGCCATGGGGGTCTCTTTTCAAAAGTCGCATCAGAAATTCTGCTGAGATAGTCGAACGCCCCCAAACCCGCAAATATTAGGCCACCGGACAGGCAGGAAAGGCCGACGCCACGACAAAGAGTCCCTTCAGGGGCTGCCCCAAGCAGAGGTTTAAGGCATCACTGCCGTTCCATGAAACAAGGTAAACATATGCGGTTTTTTAAAAGAGATCCCCATGGCCCGTCCTTTACGTTTTCAAAAGTCGCATATGCCGATCTCATTACAAAGAAGAGTTAGTGAAACCTTGGGCCAATTGTTACGCTAAACATAGGTAAGCGTGGCTTTGAGGTCTTTTCTGAGTGACTGTCGGGAGTCCGCTGTTTTTTTCATGACTTATCAGCGGGGGAAACCGCAGCCCCGAGCTTATCGAGGGGAATGCGGAGGCGGCAAGGATTATAAAATTGGTTAAAAGAAAACAAAAACGCGCAAAAAAGATCGGGCTGGCCCTGGGCAGTGGTTCCGCACGTGGATGGGCCCATATCGGAGTCATCAAGGCCCTGAGTGAAGCGGGCATACATGTGGATTATGTCTCCGGTACAAGCGTAGGCGCAGTGGTTGGTGCGGTATATGCCTCCGGTGCAATACACTCCTTTGAAGAGGTGGTTCTCCAGCTTGACTGGAAAAGGGTGGTTTCTTTCCTTGATGTAGTATTCCCCAAGTCCGGGCTGATAGACGGTAACAAGATCGCTGATTTCGTACGCATCCATGTTGGAGACAAGGATTTTGAAGACCTTTCTCTGCCCTTTAGAGCCGTATCAACAGATCTTACAACCGGAACAGAGGTTGTCATTCAAAAAGGTGATATTATTGAAGCGGTAAGGGCGAGCATATCTATTCCGGGAATATTCACGCCGCTCAGAAAGGAAAGCAAGACCCTGGTAGACGGCGGCCTTGTAAATCCTATTCCTGTTAGCGTTGTGAGGGAAATGGGGGCTGATCTCGTCATAGCTGTTGACCTTAACCATGACACTATTTTGAAAAAGGGTGTAAATAGAATCCTTAGCCTCGATTCAATAGCCGGCAATTTCGATAAACAAAACGGGCGGATCCTGAGCAAAAAGAACAAAATATTAGAGGCATTAAACAAAAGAATCAGGACGCTTGATTTTCCCGCGTTTACCCAGATAATGCGCCGCACAACCGGTGATCCGCTGCCGAATATCTTTGAAGTGTTGCTCACCTCCAGCCAAATTATGCAAGCACAGATTACAGCCTCACGATTGAAGGCCGAGCCGCCCGATATACTGATCCAGCCAAATCTGGGACACCTGAGGTTTCTGGATTTCCACA
>Ga0307425_1001897_pt1 | contig 12147 bp, 11 predicted proteins | sample SalMarWE160330MG_FD_202152 | JGI IMG/M metagenome (GOLD analysis project Ga0307425, IMG submission 202152) | Salt marsh sediment microbial communities from the Plum Island Ecosystem LTER, Massachusetts, United States - WE1603-30 | ecosystem: Environmental > Aquatic > Marine > Intertidal zone >... | reverse complement strand
AATGATAGTTGCTCGGCAATCACGATAAAGTTTGCCCTTAGTTAATTACGCGGCACCACTTGGCCGGAAATCACCTGAGATTGAATTTACGTTACCTTATCCGGGATGAGAAGCCTAAATAGAACGCCCCAACATTTGAATCATTATTGCGTATTATGACTGAGGCGGATGTATTTCGATCTCCGATATTCTCCTTGACGTGTTCAGAGAGGGGTCTGGATTCAACGGTTTCATCTAGGAAAGGTTGCATCTGATTGGAATTCCATATAGCAACGTCTATTCGACCCTACTCAAGGAGCCGGCCGATCTACATAAATGTGACGGGACGAAAGTCAACGGACGCTCCTTCAAATTCAAGCTCTGCGAGACGCTTCAGATCATATGATCCATGCTCTATTCCAACACGAGCCGATTTAATGACGCGTGTTGAGTTTGTTTTGCTGTAAACACGATGGTCGGTGAAATAACTTTTGGTGGAAAATGCAAGATCACTCTTTCTTTTTTGCCACAAAGCTCTTCAGCCGCAAATGTGGACATCACGGCGGTATAACAGTGTCCATTTCTAAGCGCCTTGAGTCGATTACTTGACCCTCGAATGTAGATCAGGTGGGTTTCAACCCCAGCTGTGTTAAGAAGACTATAGAGCGCGGTTGCTAGGCCGTCTAGTTTTCGAAATGATGGCATGGTTAATGAGATTACCATGAGGCCTTCTTCGATTGCATCCCAGAGACATATCCTCAAGAAATGACCCCATTTTTCCTCGTCGACTGATCTGTACTGTGCCCTCTTCTTCCATTGCATTTAGTACCCGCGATAATGTGCCAGTGCTGTTTCTTATTAAACTCGCGAGCTGGCGGATTCGGACAAGCCACATAGGTACTTCCAACGATAGTTCCATGCCGAGACTTGCTAGCGCATTACTTGGCCATCCACATATACATGGCCATGAGCCCTAGCTGTAAAGCATCCTTTCAACAAGATGACCAGTCGCAAAAACAACGTTCAAAGGACTTGAACGTTCATTTACAATGAACAGATTAACACTATAATTATTGTGTGTCAACATGGAGCGAACACAACATCTCGGGATCGTCTTCGGGTTTATGTAGCCAATCAATGAGAATTTTCTACTCTTGCTGTTGGATCAGAAATGTGAAGAGTACCTTGCGTTGATCCCACAGGGCGTTTTGGATGAGTAGTTCATATCGAATATTGGGAATTTCGTATGTTATCAAGTCCAATGGATATGTGAGCTCATGATCTTGGCATCCGCGTAGTGGGGGAAGATGCTTTGAGGAATGGCGGTATATTTATCAGGAGAGTGCTTCCACAATTGCCAAATGGCAGGAGCTTTATCCAATTCGTCACTTTGCTTACTGGTCTATGGCCTGGAAGGGTTATAGTTGCACGGAACAGAAGGACTGGGCTTACGCGTTTTCAAATACTTCAGCCATCGTGAACGTTCCTGGAAAGGGAGGAGCTTCTCGTGAGCTTATTCGGAATTGATGTGGGTTCGAGTTCCGTTAAAGTGGCGGCTTACTCGGAGGACGGTGAGCTGCTGGCTGAAGCAAACAACAGTCTCACACCTATCCATCCCCAACCCGGATGGTGGGAGACCGATCCAGAAGACATCTGGCAGGCTACCTCAATGGGCATGCGTGATATCAATCAGCACCCGACAATCAAGAAAGATCCACCAAAAGCGATTGCCGTGAGCGCCTCCGGACGGGAGAACTTCCCCGCAGATAAAAGCGGAAAGCCTCTGGGCAACGGTATCATGGGGGCTGACATTCGTGGGGAAGAATTCGAGGTACCTCCACCCGACTCTCCCGTACCTGAAACCTGGTGCATCTCGTGCGGCCACCTCCGGGAGCGGATGGATCCAATCCTGCGTTTACAGTGGTGGCGCAAGGAACGCCCCGAAATATATGAAGAAATGCATTATTACTTCGGATGGATCGACTATCTATCTTACAAGATGACTGGGCGAATCGTCATGGATCAGAGTACTGTTTCACGCTACCTAGTCTTCGATCTGGAAGCGATGGATTGGAATTCCAACCGTGTCGCGGAATATGGTCTAAAAGAGAGTTGGTTGCCGGAGGTATTGCCCTGGGGATCGGTGATCGGCGAAGTGAGAGACGAGATCGCCGAGGATTGGGGCATGCCGCCGGGGGTGGTTCTTGCGCAGGGTTGTCATGACTCGAACAGCGCCGCCTTTGGTGCCGGGGTATATGAACTCGGGACCGTCTGTTTAGTGAGTGGTTCTTATGAGAATGTACTGATCCCAACGGACCAGCTACCGACGGCTTCGATGCTACTGCGCGGTCTGTCGGTCATGCCTCATCCCTGTAAGGCCGGCTTATCAGTCTTCGCCATTCACCCGACGGGAAACGCGGTGTTGAACTGGGCCCGGGATCTGGTTAATGTATCAATCGAGCAGGTCGAGCAGCAGCTGCAGGCGGGCGACGATAAACCAGGGTACGTCCTGGGGATTCCCTATCTCTCGGGCTCGATGACGTACTGGGAGAATGGGCGCAAAGCGCGCGGGGGACTGCTCAACCTAACTCTGGCCACCGCTTCGGTCGATATCGTACAGGCTTTCATGGAGAGTATTGCCTACGATCTGGTGAACACGCTGACCTTGATTCGGGAGGAGGGCATCGAGGTCAAGCGCATTCGAATTACCGGGGGTGGAGCGCGGTCGAAGTGGTGGACCCAGTTAAAATCGGATTTGACGAACATGCCGATCGAGGTCGTCGCGCATCCCGAACCCGGCACCCTCGGCGCAGCTTTGCTGGCGGGACTTGCGATTGGTGTCTATGACGATATGGAAGGCATCAATCGCAAGTATTCCGGTACCGCTGAGACTTACCAGCCGAATCCTGACCGGGCGGCGTGGCATATGACCCGCCTGGAAACCTACCGAACGGCGATGAAAATGCTGCTGGAGAATGTTTATTAATGCAGAAGGGATTCGACTTGGGTGGAGATTTCAACCCGGCAATCCCGTCCGAAGACAAGGGGAACACCGATGGTCGTTAGCCAAACCTTGGAGGTATACCCTGGAGCAGGTTTTGCGGTGCAGAATATCACGCACCTGGTGAATGCCTTCGTGGCTTCCACAAAGGTGCAGCAAGGCCAATTGATCGCCTTCTATAAGCATACGACCGGTTCGATCATCATCGGCGAACACGAAGGCGGGATCGTCGCAGATCTCGAGGAAACCCTAGAAAACCTCGCTCCCACAGATGGCGCCTACCACCACCACCTGCGGGAGGTTGATTTCAACGGGTTCGCGCACATCCGGGCGGCGCTCATGCCGACCTCGATCGTGATTCCGATTTATGATGGTGAGTTGGTGCTCGGCACTCACCAGGAGATCCTGGTGGTTGACAGCCAGCCGGAGGAAATAGCCCGTTATGTCTTCCTGCAAGTGACGGGAGAATAGGTATGCCACCATTTAATACGCTGCTCTTCTGGTTGGGTGGAGTGCTGACTGAATCGATCGCAGAACTTACGATCGGTGCATTGAAGCCTGGCTTTGGGCCGAATGAGCGCTTGCAGTGGAAGCCAGCGATCGATCCGCTAGCCGTCGATCTCATCCTTGGCCTTATAGAGCCAGGTGATTACTGCAAAAGTGTCATCTGGGCTTGCTCTGGCAAGATCGCACGCGAGGAACTGGAAGCGCGTATTCTCGTAAGGGCGAGGGTGAGAACGGATGTTCTGTCGGTTATCCGAAGAATCCCGGCCGGTTATGAAAAGTGGCTGATTTCGGATTTTCCACCGCCCTGGTTTGCCGAGCTATCGGATCGTGCCCTAATAGCTGAGATTTTCTCCCCGGACCGGATGGTTTACACAAGTCAATTGGGTATCAAGCGGTTGAACCCGGATATCTACTCGTCGGTGCCGGCGGCTGCAAAGCATAAGATGAACGAATGCATCATGGTTGATGGCGGCTCAAGGCGGGCGGTGGAAGGCATCAAACGAGGCCTCGTTTCGATCATCTACGTGTACCCCGCCCAATTGGCCCATGAATTAGCCCTGCAGAAAATCATCGCTGGGGAAGTTGAAGTCATGCATCCATCTTCCTCAGAAAGGGTAATACTACTATGAAGCTTGTGACTGCAACGTCAGTGCTTATTCATTATGCGATCGAGGATGCGATCCCGGATGTCGCTGAGGCGGGGTTCGATGGTGTTGATATCTAGGGCGGTCGCCTGCATGTCTACCGCAAGAATTGTCCAAGCGACAAGCCGAAAACCCTGCGCTTCCAGGGACCGGTCAGCTCCGCATCCTGCCGGCTCCGCCGCACCGTGGAGCGGGAAAACCGGATGCCGTGCTTCTCGCTCAGTAGCTCCGTCTGGTGGTGGCCGCCGAATGCCCGGTATGTCTCCCGAATCAGCTCCACCACCTGCTCACACACCGCCGCGAGGATCCGTCGCGGCGAGGTCCTGCCCGCGATTCCCAGATGCTAGCGCATGGGCTCCCTCCACCCGTTACCTGGCTTTGAGCCAATAGACCTGTCCCCCCGAGATGCCAAGCATCTTCACGGCCTGCAAGTTCGTGAGTCGTTCGGCTTCGACTTCATTCAACAAGTGAAGTCTCTTCTATTCCTTGCCTGTCGATGTCGCCCCTTTTTCCTTGAGGTGACATTTTCAATGGACTTTAGCACCTTGAGGGGGCTAGGTTGACAGGTATCAAGAGCCATGCTAATATATTCACTAAATTTGAACGTTCAAGAAAGTTTAACATTCATTCAGGAAGTAATATTCTCTTCATATTTCGTAATGGTATCTCGAGTTGCCTGAGGGGCTGATGACGTTGTCACTTTTGGAAAAAACATCACATTCAGCCTAAATTACGCCTCGCAAGGATCTAATCGTATGAGTTTGGTCGACATTGATACCTGCTTAAGTTATGTTAACGTATCAGGCCAAAACGAAAAAGTCAGCTTACTAGGTCAGCTAAGGCTTAACCTAACCCTCACTCACCAGTATCGAGCCCTTGAGAGCAGGATCTAGAAGAAGTATCGCAATAATGCATTCAGTGACTGTGCATTCTAGCTACTAAAGAGGAAGATCACTATGATCCCCCGATCGGCCACTGCGATAAGTGCCTCCGGAGGAGAATCAATTCCCGTTGATGCAGATGGACATCAGCTAGGATCATGTATCATGGTAACCGACGTGCGCAGATCAGGATATGAAACAATGCTACCAGAAGTCTGCATTCAGTTGGTAGCATCAATCCTACGAAATTCGGTCGTAGATGACCCTTCCATGATCTGAGATATACGAAACGATGAATTTACCAATTTCTGTCGATCACAGGGCAGTAAACGGGGTCGTGACTTCCCGGATTCTCGGATACATTAAATCGATACCGTAGAATCCAATAGGGATCCACTGGAGTTGGAAAATTTGTTTGACTGATCACTCATAAAGCTTATCGTCGTCAGCGACTAGGTGTCTGTATACAGCAGAAAAGGGCTATTTTATTTAGAACTAGATGTAATAATCAATAATACCCTATTCGATGTGCAGGAATAATTGTGGATGAACTGGAGATTAACATGAATTCAAAGCAAGTCGCCTTGATTACAGGAGGAGGAACCGGGATTGGGGCTGCGACTGCGATCAGGCTTGCTGAGATGGGTATTGCCGTTGTCATACTGGGAAGACGAGAAGCCCCCCTTCGTGAGATCACCGACAACATCCTCTCCGATGGGGGTGAGGCCTCATACTACTCTGCAGATGTTAGAGACTTTCCTGCAATAGAAACGATCGTACGCGAAATAAGCAATCGCTACGGCCACTTGGATTTTCTCATTGCTAATGCGGCGATACATGACGTCTCTCGGATTTCCGAAGGGGATCCTGAACACTGGCGTGAAGTGGTGAATATTAATGTTGTTGGGTGCATGTACCCAGTGCGAGCCACTTTACCGATCATGTATCGGCAAGGCGGTGGGCATATTGTCATTGTGTCCTCGGTCTCGGGGAGGGTTACGTACATCGGAGAACCGATTTATGTCGCAAGCAAACATGCATTAGTTGCATTTGCGGATTGCTTGAGGCAAGAAACTGCATTACGGGACGTTCGTGTCACTATTGTAGAACCTGGCCTCGTTGACACTCCTCTCGTTGATAATCCCTGGGCGAAGGAGCTTATGAAAACCGTTGAGCCGCTTAAACCGGATGACTGTGCCCGGGCTATTTCATTCGCTATCGAGCAACCACCGAACTGCGTGATCAATGAAATTGTGATGAGGCCTCAAAAACAGATTGTTTAGTCAAATCACGAGAGCGCTTTTACGGAGGGCAACCACAGGGAACGGTTTATTTCCTATAAATAAGACCATAATACTGTTGTTCTAGTTTGTCACCTGTTACAACTACAGGAGTATCTATGAGTTTGTCGCAAACGTTAAATAACGGCAATCTAACAGAAAGTGAAGCCGCGGAACGTGCGGAAAGAAGGCGAAGGCTTGGAAACCTTTATCGGCGATATGGGATTCTTGCCATCTTAGCAATCGAAATGCTTCTATGGACATTCCTAAGCCCAGTCTTCCTCACTCCATCAAACATGATTAATGTACTGCGCCAGGCTTCTTTTGTGGGCGTCGTCGCCGCCGGGCAAACATTCGTCATTCTAACAGCGGGAATCGACCTCAGCGTTGGAGGGGTCGTCGCTTTTGGTGGAATGATGGCTGCAATGACTATGGAGAGCGGCTCCTCGGCCCTAATTGGGGCTTTCGCGGCGCTGGCAACAGGAATTGGTATCGGCTATCTTAATGGCTTTGTCTCAACCAAATTGAAAATACCTGCATTTATTACAACATTGGCAATGATGACAATGCTGAAGGCTGTTGCATTACTCTTAAGGGGGGGATCTCCTATTGCCATTCGCAATACCCAGTATGTGCAGTTTGGCCAGGGGTATCTTGGATCAATTCCAATTCCGGTCGTTGTCCTAGCTCTCACTTATTTAATTGGACATTGGATCCTTTGGAACACAAAGTTCGGACAGCATATCTATGCAGTTGGTGGGAACGAAGCGGCGGCCAGACTGGCTGGTATTAGAGCAGGACGTGTCATTTCGTTAATGTACGTGATATGCGGTGGGCTTGCAGGACTAGCAGCGATCATGATCTCCGGCCGACTCGAAACAGGAACACCGCTGGCGGGAACAAACCTCGAGTTGGACTCTATCGCAGCGGTCATTGTGGGTGGTACAAGTCTATTCGGTGGGCAGGGTACTATGTGGGGAACGCTCGCGGGAGTAATGATTATTTCTTTCTTGAGGAACGGCCTTACTTTAGTCGGTGTTTCAGGCTTTTGGCAGCAATTTGCAACGGGGGCAATAATCCTTGTTGCTGTGCTGCTTGATCACTTTGTCTCTGCCCGTGATCGTCAATGACCAAACCCTGGAGTCATTGAGGTACGCAAAAGAGAAAGGAGGAGTAAGTCATAAGGAGGAAGTCACGCACGGCTTAAGCAAAACAGGAGTAGTTTTAGTACCGAGAAAGTCTTAGGGCGAAAGCCTAGAGGAGAATAAGATGTCCCGCTTTCCATACATTAAGATAGTTGGTTTGGCGATCCTTGGAGCGCTGCTTGTGGTTGGTTGTGCACAAGCCACCGAAACTCAATCGGCACCTCAACCTACAGAACCTATGGCCGCGCCGACTGAAGCCGCTGCGACAGAGATTGTCATCGGACACACATGGCCAGACTTGCAGAATCCCTACTACGTATCAGTACGGGACGCGACAGTCGAGCTCATGGCAGGTCTCGGATACACCTATATCTATACCGATTCTGCTCAAGATCCTGCCAAGCAAGTTACGGATGTGGAAAATCTCATTCAGCGTGGTGCCAACTTAATCTTCATCGATGCAGTTGATCCTACGGCTGTTGTGCCAGCGGTTGAGGCTGCAAATGACGCCGGCGTCCCAGTAATTACTTTGATGCGCAAACCTACAGGCGGTACTTGGGTGACAAATGTGTACCTCGATAGCATCAAACATGGAGAGATGGCTTGCCAACTCATCGTTGATATGCTGGGAGGTACGGGCAATGTTGTTGATCTACAGGGGATTTTGTCTACAGACGCTGGTCGAGACAGGACAATAGGGTGCACAAACATCTACAATGCGTATCCAGACATCGACATGGTTGCCCAAGTTCCCGCTGGTTGGACACGAACTGAGGCTCTGGCTCAGATGGGAACTATTCTAGAAGCCCATCCCGATGTTGATGGTGTATTCGGCGCGAACGATGAGGAGGCACTTGGCGCAGTGCAGGCATTCAAGGCTGCCGGCATTGATCCAACGACAAAGGTCATTGCCGGTGTAGATGGCACGTACGAGGCATTTGAGTCGATCTGCAGGCATGAAATGGTCGGTACTGTGGCGACATTTGGGATTGAGGAAGCCCATATCATTGCAGATCTTGCCCAGATGGTTATCAATGGGGAGACGCCCCCTACAGACATGGAGTTCAAGGGCGAGCTTGTAACCTTGGATAATATCGATGCGATGATCGAGAAAGCTGGGTATGACCTCGATTGTGCAGCACTTGCACCATAGTTGATTCAATCTCTGGCGTTCGGGATGCCGGTTTCCTACAAAATTGGGTTTCCGGCATCCCGAATGGGGAATGTGTAAAGCAGGATGAATTGTCGTAAGGTGGTACTAAATGCCGGTTAGACTGGTGCAATCATTGTGAGTCAATAGAGAGACTTTACCCGGTGGTTGCCTTTGATGGTTGTATGATGGGTGATTATATCGAGGTTGCCCAGTAACTTATGCTGAGAAGAATTTCGTAGCTCTCGGAGAATAATCAATGGACTCACCTGCAAACCTGGAGCATAACAATGAGGGTAAACCAACACTTGAGGTAAAGAACCTATCGAAAACATTCGGAGGTGTCGTAGCTCTTAATAACGTATCGCTGTATGTCAAGTCCGGTGAGATAGCTGCACTAGTTGGCGAGAATGGGGCTGGAAAATCGACATTGATAAAATGTGTTGCAGGTGTCCATCCTCCAGATTCGGGAACGATTCTCATGAGCGGTTTACCTGTCCAAATAAATAGTCCCTTTGATGCTCGAATGAAGGGTATTGAGACGGTATATCAGGATCTTGCATTGGCTGATAATCTCAATGTCGCAGGCAACATTTTTCTTGGCCGGGAACGAAGCCACGGCATCGGACGGGGATTCGCGCTTCGTAAGAAGGAAATGCGTAGGAAAGCTCGCGAAATGCTTGAGAGCTATGGGATAAATGTCCCTTCGCTTGGAACTGAAGCGAGTTTCCTGTCTGGTGGGCAACGACAAGGCATTGCGATTGCAAGGGCAGCAGAGTGGGGATCACATGTAGTTATTATGGATGAACCAACTGCAGCTTTGGGTGTTCAAGAGACTGAGCGGGTGCTGCAACTAATAGTCCAGCTTGCCGAGCGCGGTTTGGCTGTTCTGGTTGTCAGCCACAACCTTGAGCAGGTACTCGAAGTATCAAATCGCATTTGGATACTCCGCAGGGGAAAGCTCGTTGCTAACTTGCATACCTCTGATACAGATCGACAGTCTGTAATTCACTATATTACAGGCCTTGCGGAGACCCAGTTGGGCTTAGATCAATCGCGTGACGCACGAACCTAATATCGACTAATAGATTACGCACATGAATTTATTTAGGAATCTTGTTTGTAAAGCACAGGAATGAGACTGTAATTGTCGGGCGTCGCTGCCACTAGACGGAGAGTGACCAACGGCCAATCAACTACGAACGAGTATAGCATTGTTAAATAACTTACGCGATTGATCCTATTGAGATCCTATTGAGAGATGAAGGTTCAAGACCACCAACTATTCGCGAGTTATCCAAGCTGTATCTGGTACGTGTTGGCTCGGTTCATGCCTCGCAAAGTCGATTAAAGAAGAGGGGGCGGCACTTATAGAGCGATATGGCCACTTGGGCGCTTTCGTTTCCGAGCGTTCAGATGCAAAGCTGTGGTCAGCCTTATCTGATGGACCGCTGGCCATCGCCTTTACCCTACCAACAAGTCGACAATTTGAAGCACTTCCGACAGCTCTGAAGAAGCAAATTTCCTCCATCGGTGTTGAAAAATGTCTCACGTTTATTCAGGGATCTATTTCAAGAACCCTTTCCAGTATTTCCAGCACTTTATCAATTTAATATTCTTTGGTTCGATAATCAGATCACAACCTCTTCGTGAAGAGCTTATTATAAGTTCTTCATTCTCTAATGCATCCCCCTGCCGCCAGCCACTATCAGGAGCTCTCCTGTAATAAAATCAGCCTCATCAGAGGCAAGAAAGATTGCTGAGGCTGCAATTTCTTCAGGAGTACCGTACCTCTTCAACGCGGTTTCCTCGAGTATATTCCTTTCAACTTCGGGATCGGTCTCTTCGACCATTTCTGTCTTTATAAAACCAGGGCATATAGCGTTCACTGTAATATATGGACCCAAGCTAAGAGCGAGAGCTTTTGTCAATCCATTCATTCCAGCCTTTGAGACAACATATTCAGTAAACCGCATTGCCGAAGGGTGATATAACCCTGAGTTTGAGGAAATATTGATTATCTTGCCCCTCTTTTGTTTTAGCATGATCGGAGCAACCGCTTTTGAGCAGAGATAAGCGCCTTTCAAATTGATATCTATGGTCCTATCCCAATCTCCCTCGTTTGTATCAAGAAAGTCTTTTGCGATGTGAATCCCGGCATTGTTTACAAGGATATCTACCCGTCCATACTCCTGGATTGTATTTCCAACCAAATACTTCACATCGGTGTATCTTGAAACATCTGCCTTCACGCAGATTGCTTCGCCGCCTTGATTATTAATCTTCTCCGCAACGGCTATGGCTTTTTTCTCTGATGCGTTAAAGTTAATAACTGTTTTAGCGCCCTCGTGCGCGAAGGTTTCAGCTATCGCTCGACCAATACCACGAGACGCCCCTGTGACAATTGCGACCCTGCCATTCAATCGTTTTTCAATCACGGCTTTAACCCTTTCTGGATTTCTGCTTCTCTCTAATTTTCGCCACTTTCTTATAATTTCTGTGCCCCTATCACAGTTATCCCCAACGCAATATAATGCTCTGCCTGATTCCAAGCAACCTCGTCTTGCTTACGAAATACCCACACCACGTGAAAAATGCGATGATGATAGTTGTGAAATCAGTAGCATGATTCAGAACGACATCCTGGTATGAGACTGGACGAGATAACTTCAGTGCGATCCTTTGAGCAAGTATAAAAAGAACCTCTATACTGTGGCCCCACCTCTCTCAGATTCCGAACTGGAAATCCTGCGTCCCTACGGATTCTCCGTACCAAGGAACATGTAACATCTCACCAGATCAGACCAGAGATATTGCGTGAGTTTGGCATGATTGTTTTATGCTCAAGGCAGGCTGTGGGCAAGAAGGCGAATGGCCCCGGTCGATCAGCACGAGGGCGTTGCAAGATGCCTTTGATGAGATTGCGATTGGACGGACTCAAGGTAGGTAGGCGAAGCGCTGATAAGTGCAGAAATCAGAATCTCGATCTATTCAATCTGGATTTGATCCCTTGAAATTGGTATGTAAAGTAAACGTAATTCCTATGACCATCCCCTTAGGCGATTCCCACGAGTGCCGCAATCTGGCTTACAAAATCTCAAGATGATATTCACCGCCTCAGATAACATCGCTCATCGCTGGAAGGAAACCAAGAATTACTTCCAAACAACCTCAAAGGTTCCATCGAATGATTGAGGAGTAAGTATTGGAATAGAATATTGTGTGAAATGTCTGGCAGTTGAGTTCTACTGCACTATGAGAGATCTCACAGAGTTCGAAGATAGGCTCTGGGTCATAAACTAGGATAAATTATTCAACTCAGTAGTCCGCCAAGTGGAACACTGGATATTAGAGGTTATGAACATGGCTAGAAATCCAAATTGGTCAAGAGAAGAGTTGATATTGGCACTTGACCTGTATTTCAGGGCAGAAGGGAATCAGCTTGAACCAAATCATCCTGAAGTCATTCGACTAAGCAAGACGTTGAATGCTCTCCCCGTACATAGTTCAGAAAAAAGAACCAATAGCTTCAGGAATCCAGATGGGGTTTCAATGAAGCT
>Ga0307425_1001895_pt1 | contig 12154 bp, 5 predicted proteins | sample SalMarWE160330MG_FD_202152 | JGI IMG/M metagenome (GOLD analysis project Ga0307425, IMG submission 202152) | Salt marsh sediment microbial communities from the Plum Island Ecosystem LTER, Massachusetts, United States - WE1603-30 | ecosystem: Environmental > Aquatic > Marine > Intertidal zone >... | reverse complement strand
CAAAACCGCCTTCAGCAACAGGAGCATTTCAAAATATAGCTTCAGGAAATGGATTCTCGCTTACCGGGACACCTGAAGCCCCTTCACCGGAGTTTTATGCTGACGCTGCAGTTGTTGCTTATCGTTTGCCTGAAAATGATATTTTATTATCATCACTGAATCCAAAGGTTACTTCCAGTGGAGGTAGATTCAACTTAACAGATCTTAATGACGGCGACCTGGCAACCACAAGCTTTCTTCCTGCCGCAGCTCCCGGGAAAAATTCATGGATACAATATGAATTTGAGAAACCAGTGACTATTAAAGCACTCTCGATTGTTGGAGGTGGCTCCGGCGGTATGTTTGGTTTTGGTGCTGATCCTGATAACCGTACCCTGGAAGCAGGTGATGATGGTAAAAATTTTAACAAGATAATTGATATACGCAGTGGTGGTATAGCACAGAAAACACTGACATTCAGTCCTGTAACTGCAAAATACTTCCGGTTCACATGGAAAGCTCCGGAGCAGAGATCATCCTCTTTTCCCGGCAGCTTTTTTGGTATAGACCTCTCAAGACTACAATCTCAACCTGCAGGAACAGAGATCGCCGAACTTGTTCTCTATACTATACCACGTGTTAACCGTTTTGAAGAAAAAGCAGGTTTTGTTACTGCAACAGATCTTTATTCTGCAATGACTCCTGAAATAGATGTAAATGAAGCTATTAAGGCATCTGACGTTATCGATCTTACCTCAAAGATGAAGCCTGATGGAACACTCGAATGGACACCGGAAGAGGGCAACTGGGCAATAATCCGTCTTGGCTATTCTCTTACCGGCCATAAAAACTCACCGGCATCACCCGAGGCAACAGGTCTCGAAGTGGATAAGCTGAATGCTGACCACGTTAAAGCATATTTCAATAACTACCTTGATCAATATAAAGATGCAACAGGAGGCTTAATGGGAAAGAGAGGACTACAGTATATGATCACCGACAGCTGGGAAGCCGGGGTACAGAACTGGACCGATAAAATGAATGAAGAGTTTTTAAACCACCGTGGTTATGACATTATACCATGGCTGCCCGTTTTTACTGGACATATTGTCGAAAGTGCTGAGGCAAGCGAACGTTTCCTGTGGGATTTCAGAAAGACTATTGGCGACCTGACTGCTGAAAAACATTACGATCAACTTACAGAAATATTGAATGAACGTGGCATGGGCCGCTATACAGAATCGCACGAGAGCGGACGTGCTTTTGTTGGTGATGGTATGGATGTAAAACGTAAAGCAACAATACCTATGAGTGCCACCTGGACACCGGGCGGACTCGATCGCGGAACAGAAGTAGCCACAAGATATAAAGCCGATGTGCGCGAATCAGCTTCAGTAGCCCATATCTACGGTCAGAACCTTGTTGCTGCCGAGTCCATGACAGCAATAGGATCAGCATGGGCCTGGTCACCTGAGTCTCTGAAACCTACCGCCGATATGGAAATGGCAAATGGTCTGAATCGTTTTGTTATACATACTTCAGTACATCAACCTGTTGATGATAAGATACCTGGTCTTGGTCTTGGTCCCTTCGGTCAGTGGTTCACACGCCACGAAACATGGGCTGAGCAGGCAGGTCCATGGCTGACCTACCTTGCACGCAGCTGCTATATGCTGCAACAGGGTAAATTTGTGGCTGATATAGTCTATTTCTACGGTGAGGATAATAATATTACTGCTTTATTTGGTGAAAAGCTGCCGTCAATACCTGAAGGCTATAATTATGATTTTGTCAATGCCGATGCACTGGTAAACCTGCTATCATTCAGCAAAGGGAATATCATCACACCCAGCGGCATGAGTTATCGTATGCTGGTGCTTGATCCCAACAGCAGGTATATGTCCTTACCTGTACTCAAAAAAATCCAGAGCATGGTAAACGATGGTGCCATTGTTGCAGGGCCGAAACCGATAAATACACCCAGCCTCAGCGATAATAAGATTGAATTCCGGTCAATTGTTGACCAACTTTGGGAAAATGAAAACGGTGTTAATAATATTGGTAAGGGGAAAGTTTTTACAGGACAAACACTTGGAGAAATATTGAATACCCTGGGGATAATTCCCGACTTCCAATACACTAGTCCGCATGAGAATACCAGACTGCTTTATGTTCATCGCAAACTGGATAATATTGATTTTTATTGGGTTAACAACAGGAATAAAAGGACTGAGGACCTTGAAGCAACATTCCGGATTGATGGTAAGAAAGCTGAAATATGGGATCCGGTTTCAGGTAAAATAGAAGAGACCTCCTACTCTATTGCCGATGGTGTAACAAAAGTGCCTCTTAACCTGGAACCTGATGATGCTGTTTTCATTGTGTTCTCCGGTAAATCCAGGGAACAAAAACATAATATACCGGTGAAAACCGAAAAACTTATTGCTACTATTGAAGGTCCCTGGGAAATATACTTTCAGCCTGAACGTGGAGCACCTGATAAAATAACGCTGGATATTCTGTCAGCCTGGAACGAAAATCCTGGCAAGGGAGTCAAATACTTCTCAGGTACAGGCTCATATCACAAAATCATTGAGGCAACAGATGATTTGCTCAAAGAGGGTACTGAATTTTTTCTTGACCTTGGAAATGTTAAGAATCTTGCTGAAGTGATTATAAATGGTAAATCGCTGGGTATTTTGTGGAAACAACCTTTTAAAGTCAGTATAACAGATGTCTTAAAACCCGGACAGAACAGCCTTGAAATAAAGGTTACAAACCTCTGGGTAAACAGGCTTATTGGTGACCGGCAACCTGATGCCACTATCAAATATACTTATACAACACAACCATTTTATCAGGTTGATTCACCACTGTTGCCTTCCGGACTTCTGGGCCCGGTAACAATTTTGAGCCGCTCAACTGAATACAACAGAGGCGGAATAGCAAATTTTTAAAGTCTTGTGCTCATATATGGGAAAAAAGTAAACACCTGAAAAATCAGATGAAAAGATATTGCCTTTTGTTAATGCTGATAATAATTTCGGTATATAATTCTCTTTATTCCCAGGATACTACTGACTTAAAATCCATATATCTCCCTGATATTTATGGAATCCTGAAGACAAAAATAGAGTATGATCTTGATAATTCCCTTATGCGTTTCGAGGTGAGGAATGCCCGCTTCGGAGTACAGGGTAATGTGAATGATTATATGTCGTATAAATTGCAGATCGATCTTTCGGATGAAGGCAAAATGAAAATGCTGGATGCATATATACGGCTTACACCCTTTTCAAATTTTGACATATATCTGGGACAAAGAAAGTTACCTTTTTCATCAGACTATATGCGAAATCCGGCAGAAAACATCTTTGCAAATCGTTCATTTCTTTCAAAATATATAAACAATGGCCTGCGCGACATAGGTTTATATGCCGACTATAAATTCAGGAGTACATTGCCTCTTGAAATAATAATCGGTACAGTAAACGGTACCGGTAATAATAATCCTCAATGGATTCAGAGGCCTAACCTGGCAGGAAGGATTATTGCCGGCCCGTTAATAGGTTTCAGGGTTGCCGGCAATATGTATTTCGGCAATGCAGAATATAAAGAAAACCTTGCAATGTTCGGGGGAGAAATAAGATATTCATCCGGCCGGTTTTTTATTGAATCTGAATATATCAAACGCAACTGGACAGATACTTTATCTCTTAGAGTGCATGATGACGGATTGTACATACATTCATATTATAATTTCATTCGTGATGAAAAAGCAATATATATGATAACTCCGGTCGCAAGGATTGATTTCATGGGTAAATCAATATTTGCCGGTGATGTGGATGCAAGCCGTCTGACCCTTGGAGTTAACTTTGGCTTTGTACCACGACAGTTTCATTCCGAGATAAGGCTCAACTATGAGAATTATTTCAAAAGCAGTCTGCCAATACATACCGATAAAATAACAGTTGAATTTATTGCACGATTTTAAACAAATATTAGAATGAAACAACATCCCGACTTAGTTAAGAAGCTGACTGTTAATAAATTAACAGTACTTCCGTTAATTATCATTCTGATTGTTTTTACCAGGTCATTAAATGCACAATCAGAATCTGTTTCCTTTAAGGTCTCAATGGATAATCCGAATAATCATTATTACCATGTTAACATGGTTTATACCGGAGTCTCTTCTCCTTCTATCAATTTTAAATTACCCTCCTGGACCCCGGGTTATTATTTCATACTGGACTATGCAAAGAATATAACAGGGTTTAAGGCTGCTGATAACTCTGGGAATAATTTGAAGTGGGAAAAGAGTGCCAAAAACATATGGCAGGTCGAGACTAACGGGGCTAGATCAATAGTGATAGAATATGATGTTTACGCATTCAGGGTGTCAGTGGCAGAACCTTTTCTTGATGACGGGCGTGCTTTTATTTCACCTGCCGGGGTATTCATGTATATTGAGGATAAGCTGAACCTGCCCGTCACAGTAACGATTGATCCTTATAAAAATTTCAGTGTCATTTCAACAGGACTTGACCCGGTTGAAGAATCAATAAATACATATCACGCTCCTGATTTTGATATTCTGTATGATTCGCCCTTTCTTGTTGGAAACCAGGAAACCCTGACATTTGAGGTTGAAGGAATTAAACATACCCTGGCAATAGAAAATCCAGGTACATTTGACAGGGAAAAAGTTATTGAAGATCACAGAAAAATGGTTATATCTGCAGTTTCGATAATAGGTGAGATACCCTATAAACACTATACATTTCTGATAATGAACAGAGGAATGGGAGGTCTTGAACACCTCAATTCTATGGCTGTTTATGCAAATACATCAACCTTCGGGCAAAGCAGGGGTTATGAGAGGTGGTTAAGCTTTGTTGCTCATGAGTTCTTTCACCTTTACAATGTTAAAAGAATCAGACCTGTTGAACTGGGTCCATTTGATTACGATAAGGAGAATTACACAAAGCTGTTATGGGTTTCCGAAGGATTTACAGTATACTATGAATACCTTATCCTGAACAGAGCCGGTTTAATGGATCGTAATATTGTTCTCAGGGAACTGGGATCCGTGATTAAAAGCTATGAAAGTATACCGGGACATCTCTTTCAGTCGGCAGAAGAATCAAGTTTTGATACCTGGATCCAATTTTTTAACAGATCAGAAAATGCTTCAAATACGACGATATCATATTATGATAAAGGTTGTGCACTGGGAATGTTACTCGATCTCAAGATCCGTCATGAATCAGGCAATCAAAAATCACTGGATGATGTAATGAGAAGCCTGTACCAGGTTTATTATAAAGAGAAGAAAAGAGGATTTACCGATGAAGAATTCCGGGAAACCTGTGAAGAAGCTGCAGGAGTACCTCTTGATGAAATATTTGAAGTATATGCATCAACCGTTCAGGATATCGATTATCAGAAATATCTTGATTATGCAGGATTGAAAATCGATTTACAACCAGTTGAAACACCTGGTGCCTGGTTTGGCATTTATACGAGGGAAGAAAGTGGCAAACTGGTTATAACCAGGGTGGAATGGAATTCGCCTGCTTATAAAGCCGGACTGAGCGCACAGGATATAATATCAGAGATCAATGATATATCTGCCTCATCTGAATTACTGAACAGAGTCAGCAGCGACGGCAATCCCGGAGATAAAGTGAGATTTACGGTCTCACACCGTGAAAAGACAAATATCGTGGAAGTAGTTTCTGAACGGAAATTGGAAAAAAGCTATAGTATAACAGTTAAAACTGCTCCTTCTCAGGAGCAAAAGATAGCGCTTAATAAATGGGTTAAATAAACCTGAGGCAGATTATACCTCATCAGGTTTTTTCTTTTTAGGCCTCACAGCCCTGATAAGAAGATAAATAACGAAAATTGCTCCTGCTGCTATGAGAATATCGTCGAGATAAGGGAATATGCTGTCCTTCAATTCGTACATATAATAACCGATTAGAGCCAGTATTATGTTCCATATCCCTGCACCTGCAACAGTATAAATTATAAAATTACGGATATTCATTTTTGCCAGTCCGGCAGGTATTGATATCAGTTGGCGTACAGCAGGTACCAGGCGTCCTATAAAAGTGGAAGAATTACCATTTTTTATGAAATACTCTTCAGCATGCATGATTTTCTTTTCGGATAGAAGCAGCATCCTTCCCACTTTAGATCCGGCCAGTTTGTAGACAATGGGCCTTCCAAGATATTTTGCCAGGTAATAGTTGATCAGAGCACCGGTTAAAGCACCTATTGTTGCCGCAAAAAACACCCCAAAAAAATTCATACCACCCTCTGCAGCCTTATATGCCGCGAAAGGTACGACAACCTCGGAGGGAAAGGGTATGAATGAACTCTCTATGGCCATAAGCAGTGCCACCGTAAAATAATTCAGGTTGGCCATATACCAGTCCAGTACCGGCTGAATGAAATCCATCATGTTGTTAAGTTCAAGGCGGTAAAGATAACTAACATTTTAAGAAAGGAATCCCGGCCTGTAAAAGTGAAAATAAACTGCTGGTTTTTTCCTGTTTATTTGAATAGCACTTCCCTGGCAGCATCATACATTTTACCGGCTGCTGCTTTAAGCTCATTCTCAGGAACTTTAACTACCTTCCTGTCATATGTCATTAGACCGTTACATTCTATTTCAACATCAGTTGTCTGTGTATATATTGCAGCTGATAATCCTCGTTTAATATACCGGACTATCTGATCGATGTATGATGAATAGGTCCTGAAAAGAGTATCGGCATTTTCGAATGACCTGTAGCCCCAGTTGTTTTTATCAAGCCAGGTATGTCCTTCAAGAGGCAGACCCAGGCCGCCAAACTCTCCCAGCACAATTGCCTGTTTTGAACCGAAGATTTCAGGTTTTGGCATTACCGGATGTGGATAGTTGTGCAAATCGAGAATATGGCCGACCTCGTGGAAATTACCTCCACTGGCACTGTTTACAAGCCTGGAATGATCTTTATCCATTGTCCATTTTATTATTTCCGCAGTTTTGAACTGTCCCCACGACTCATTAAACGGAACCCATACTACTATACAGGGGAAATTATATAGATAATCAATTATTGCATTCCATTCTGTTCTGTATATTTTTTCTGATTCTTCTGTTCGTATCTTATCCCGTCCTCCTTCCATTCCTGGCCTGGTATTCCACTGACCACCTCCGAGATCTCCGCTTGGCATATCCTGCCATACTAGTATACCTGTCCTGTCGCAATGATAATACCAGCGGGCAGGTTCAACCTTAACATGCTTCCTTATCATATTGAAACCCATCTCTTTAGTTTTGACTATATCGAAAAGTAGAGCTTCATCAGTAGGTGCTGTATATAGGCCGTCAGGCCACCAGCCCTGGTCAAGCGGACCATACTGAAATACAAACTCATTGTTAAGCATCATCCTGAGAATCCCATTAATATCGGCCTTCAATGAGCTTTTGCGCATGGCAAAATAACATTGTACTTCATCAATTACTTTTCCTTTCCTAACGATCGATACTTTCAGGTCATAAAGGAATGGATTGTCAGGTGACCAGAGCTTTGGATCATTTACAGGAAGCACTAATTCATTCTGATCTGCTGATTTCAGCTCCGATATTTTCTGTTCTCCGACCCAGGCTGAAAGTAGTACCAGGTCGCCCGGATTTCTGTTTTCTATATTTACCTTAACCTTTACCACCTGTTTATCAATATCGGGAGTCTGTTTTGTCGATTTAATATATGTTCCCGGTACAGCTTCCAGCCAGACTGTCTGCCAGATACCTGTCACAGAGGTGTACCATATACCACCAGGTTCCTGCACTTGTTTACCCCGTGGCTGTGGACCTTTATCAACCGGATCTGTTATACGCAGTTCAAGCAACTGCTGACCATTCCTATGAAGGAAATCGGTTATATCAAAGGAAAAAGGATCATATCCTCCCTGGTGGGAACCTATTTTTGATCCGTTAACAAATACTTCTGTTAACCAGTCAACAGCACCAAAATGTAAAAGAATCCTCTTTTTTCTGAATGTGGATGGTATCGTAAATTTAGTCCTGTACCACAATATATTACCGGGTCCGACTCTCTTATTTACCCCTGATAATGCCGATTCAACAGCAAATGGGACAAGTATTTTCCCCTGGAACACTTTTGGAATATTTTCAGACTCAGGTGTTATTGCATAATCCCATAAACCATTAAGGTTCTTCCATTCACTTCTGACCATCTGAGGTCTGGGATACTCAGGCAGCGGATTCAGCGGATCGACTTTATCGGCCCAGATTGTTTTTATCTTTTCGCCGGTAATTTTCCAGTTCGTATTTTGTGCTGACATCAAAACCGGAAAAATCATCAAAAAAATAAGTAATAACAGGTTCCTTTTCATTTGATTAAAATATTTAAGCATTTATATTTTTACTATTATTATCCATTACCTTACACTCTTACGTCCCCTTCACAAGTTCTTTCTTTGCCTCACCCCCCTCCCACTAATCCATCCCGGTATAGCATTCATGAATATTATGATCACTGATATAATAATACATACTGTAAGCACCAGGTTTATTAAACCGGTTATCATTGTTGTGCTATCCATCATCTGGGGGATATAGATATTCTTTATGTTAAGTATGGCTGCTGTCAGCGTTGTTATCCCCACAAAGGTCATCGGTACTATTGTAACCCAGGCATATTTTCGTCGTCCGCGGTTGATTATGAATGATGTACCAATTGCAAGAGCTATAGTTGCAAGAAGTTGATTGGCAGCACCGAACATTGGCCATATTGTGGATACTGTCCCGGTATAGATAAAATATGCCCAGGCAAATACTATCAGTCCGCTGGCAATGAGATTTCCTGGCAGCCAATCGGTTTTACCAAAGGGTTTATAAACCTTCCCCAATGCTTCCTGCAGAAGAAACCTGCCTATTCTTGTTCCGGCATCTATAGTAGTCAGAATGAACAATGCCTCAAACATTATAGCAAAATGGTACCAGTATGACATCAGGTGGTTCATACCCGGAATGGAAGAGAAGATATATGCCATACCTACCCCGAGGGAAACTGCTCCCCCGGTCCGACCTGCTATGCTTTCACCCACACTTGCTGAAAGCTGATCCAGGTTTGATTCAGTAAAACCCATTTCATAAAGCCTTGGTAGTATTGCCTGGAGTTTATCCACAGGGACATTGATCTGAAAATAATCAAGCGGCAGCAGGCTTGTGGCAGCTATCAGTGCCATAATGCTGATAGCACCTTCAGTAAGCATTGATCCTACTGCAATTGGCTTAATATCAGCTTCTTTCATTACCATCTTAGGTGTCGTTCCTGAGCTCACCAGGGAATGAAATCCTGAAATGGCACCACATGCTATTGTAATAAAAAGGTATGGGAAGAGCTTTCCCGGAATAATCGGCCCCCCTCCTTTCCCGAATTCAGTAAAGGCAGGCATCTTTATTTCAGGGGCAACTATAATAAGTCCTATGGCCAGAAGACCTATAACGGATATTTTCATTATAGAACTCAGGTAATCACGGGGTGAAAGAAGGATCCACACCGGCAGCACTGACGCAAGAAATCCATAAATGGCAATCAGGATAGTCAGTGTATTATGATCAAAAGTAAACCATGAGGCAAAATTCGAGTCAGGTACATACTTACCTATAACCACAGCTGCAACAAGCAAAATAACACCAAAGACTGTTGCTTCCATCGTCCTGCCTTTTCTTACTCTGAACATCCATATTCCCATGACCACTGCTATCGGTATTGTTGATGCTATGGTAAATGTTCCCCATGAACTCTCTGCCAGTGCATTAACAACAACAAGACCAAGTCCTGCCAGGGCAATGACTATTATAAGTATTATGGCAAATGTTGTGGTTATTCCGCTAACCCTGTTTATTTCGGCTTTTGCTATTTCGGCAAGCGATTTACCGTCATACTGCACTGATGCGGTGAGGATAACAAAATCATGTACCGCTCCTGCCATTACAGCACCAATAAGCATCCATAAAAAGCCCGGCATGAACCCGAACTGTGCAGCAAGGACAGGACCAACAAGGGGTCCCGCTCCGGCAATAGCTGCAAAATGATGGCCGAAAAGGACCCATTTCTTTATCGGGTAAAAATTCTGACCATCATATAACCGGTGAGCCGGAGTAACGGATAGATCATTCCTGACTGCTACTTTCGCTGCCACAAAGCTGAAATAGAGCCTGTAAGCTAATGCAAAAAAGGCAATGGTCCCTATCACAAAGGGCATTGCATTCATAACTCAATACAGTTGGGTAATAAATGATTTGAACAAAATTAATATTTCTGTTAACCTGTGCAATCCCGGATAGAATAAAATAACGGGAGAATTTACTAAATTGCATTATTAACCGGTTAGAAAAGCTATTTTTCAATTAATAAGTGATTTAATTACTACAGCTATGGGTATAAAAAGAACTTTCGATCTGCTTGACAGATTTAAAAATCTCTTTTATAATAAAGAGGATGCCTTATGTGCAAAGCAAAACGGCGAATGGGTAAAATACAGTTCCCGCGATTATATTGATTACTCATATAGTCTCAGTTGCGGACTACTTGAACTTGGACTTAAAAAGGGTGATAAAATAATTACCATTACCAATAACAGGCCTGAATGGAACTTTGCCGATATGGGAATGGCAATGATAGGTGTTATCCATGTACCGGTTTTTACCTCGCTAAATACATCTGACTATCAATATATTATAGATCACAGCGAGGCAAAAATACTCATCGTGTCAGATAATAAATTGCTTAAAGTTGTCAGTCCTGCAATTGATTTATCAGTTACACCGCCCTTGCTCTTTTCTTTTGATCAAATTGATGGTGTAAAAAACTGGAAAGAAATAGCTGACATCGGAAATAAAACTAAAGACAAACATCTGTCTGCTGTTGAATCAATTAAAAACTCAATAAAACCCGAAGATTTTGCATCTCTTATCTACACATCCGGGACTACCGGGAAAGCAAAAGGCGTTATCCTTACCCACAGGAATATGGTAAGCAACTTCCTTGCAGCAGCAGATATTTTCAAGCTGAAACCGGAAAATAAATATCTCAGTATCCTTCCTTTATGCCATGTTGGTGGAAGAATGGGGAATTACCAGACCCAGTATAGCGGTGCCAGTATTTATTATGCGGAGAATATGGGCACAATAGCTCCAAATATGGCGGAGATCAAACCTGATGGTTTTGATGCTGTTCCAAGAGTGATTGAAAAATTCTACAGCGTGATAATATCAAAGGGCAATAAGCTTTCAGGAATAAAGAAGAAAATCTTTTTCTGGGCCGTTAAACTGGGCCTGAAATATAAACCATTCGGAGAAAACGGATGGTTTTATGAAAGAAAATTGAAGCTTGCCGATAAGTTGATATTCAGCAAGTGGCGCGAAGCTCTGGGTGGTAATGTCAAAATTGTTGGATGCGGAGGAGCCAGTCTGCAATCAAGGCTCGAAAGGATATTCTGGGCAGCTGGTATCAAAATAATTAATATGTACGGCCTCACTGAAACCTCTCCGATAATTACCATTAACAGGACTGAGAAAGGAATGGTGAAGCTTGGTTCAGTTGGAATGACAATAGAAGGTGTTGAGGTAAAAATTGCTGAAGACGGTGAGATACTATGCAAGGGCCCAAACGTTTCTCCCGGATATTATAAAGACCCTGAGCTCACTAAGGCAGCTTTTGATAATGAAGGCTGGTTCCGCACAGGTGATATTGGCCATATTGAAGATGAAAAGTTCCTTATGATAACCGACAGGAAAAAAGAAATCTTTAAGCTCTCAAACGGTAAGTTTATTGCACCTCAGATAATTGAGAATATCTTTAAAGAGTCGTCGGTGATAGACCAGATAATGGTCATAGGAGAACACGAGAAATTTGCCAGCGCACTTATTTCTCCTAATTTCAGGTATTTTGACGACTGGAAAGCATCTAATAGAATCTCCTTTTCTAATTATGAAGAGCTTATTCAACATAGTGAAGTGCTGTCATTTTTCTCCTCAGAGATTGAAAAACTTAACAAAAAACTGAGCCCACCGGAAAAAATAAGCAGGTTCAGACTTGTTCAGGATGAGTGGACACCGGTAACAGGAGAATTATCTCCTACA
>Ga0307425_1001893_pt1 | contig 12155 bp, 11 predicted proteins | sample SalMarWE160330MG_FD_202152 | JGI IMG/M metagenome (GOLD analysis project Ga0307425, IMG submission 202152) | Salt marsh sediment microbial communities from the Plum Island Ecosystem LTER, Massachusetts, United States - WE1603-30 | ecosystem: Environmental > Aquatic > Marine > Intertidal zone >... | reverse complement strand
CTTTAACAACACCCATATTACCTGCAATTGGTTCTATAATAACCGCAGCGATTTCATTTTTGTTTGAAGAGATTAGTTTTTTGATTGATGCAATATCATTGTAATCAGCAAGTAAAGTATCAGCAGCATTTCCTTTTGTTACACCAGGCGAAGTCGGAACACCAAGTGTTAGTGCACCGGAACCCGCCTTTATTAAAAAGTAATCTGCGTGACCGTGATAACAGCCTTCAAACTTTATAAATTTTTCTTTTCCAGTATAACCTCTAGCTGCACGAACGGCACTCATTGTTGCTTCTGTCCCGCTGTTTACCATTCTTACCATTTCAACCGAAGGAACAAGCTCTGTTATCAACTTTGCCATCTCAACTTCAAGCTCAGTTGGTGCACCGAAGCTGGTTCCGTTTTCTATTGCAGATTTCAGGGCATCAATAATAAATGGCGGATTATGTCCGAATAAATGAGGCCCCCAGCTTCCTATATAGTCTATATATTCGTTTCCATCTACATCCCAGAACTTTGAACCCAATCCTTTTGCAATGAACAAAGGATCACCGCCAACAGATTTAAATGCTCTAACGGGAGAGTTAACTCCTCCGGGAATATATTTTTTTGCTTCTTCAAATAGTTGTTTGCTTTTTTCTTTCTTCATTTTATTTAGGTTAATTGATGATCAATATTTGTTATTTGTTTCAGAGGAACGATTTTTACCGTAAAGCAAATTGAAATCTTTTTCTTCGCCAGTCTCCCAATAATTTTCAGGGATAACTTTCCAATTCCCTATAATTTTAGGAGTTATTGTCTTTTTCTTTTCAATCCATTTCATTAAGTAAAAACGCAAATCCTTCTCTGTTGAGCGGATAACTCTTTTGGATAGTTCTTCTTTTGAAATGTGAGCCCCTCGTGTCAGATGACCACCACCGCCACTTCCGCGATAAGAGTTTATTGCAACAGTATATGCGCTGTCCGAATTAAACGGAACCCCATTGCTCAGAGTGGTTAGAGTAACTCTTTCTCCAGATGGTTTTGAAACGTCAACAGTGTAATTTATTCCTGCAGCAGACGAGAAATTATAATATCTCTCGTCGAGCTCTGGAGAGCCGGATCGCTCTGAGTATTTTATTTCACCATTCTTGTCATATTTAAATTTTAAAAGATGATCGTTTTCATCTTTCATTTGGTTGAACCAGTTACCAAACGAGTATTCGAGATAATCTTTAATTTCCTTTCCCGATAAGCTCATCGTATAAAGAAAGTTTTCATAATGGTAAAGTTTAAACATATCGCGCACTCTTGTCCAGCCACTATCGATAATAGCATTTGAAGAAAGAGGGGACGCAAAAGAAATATCAGCACCGGTAAGCTCAAGCTGGGCTCTTTGAATAAGATCAATGAATACTGAAGGACCAAAGAGAGACTCTTTAGAAGAAATAGTTTTTGTTGTTTGTCCGAGTGGTTTTTGCACAAAATTTTCCACTACATTTAGGTCGGTGATAAACTTGCTCATAAATTTCATATTGGGTTTGTGGTTTTTTGTTTCTATGATCTCTCCTGAAACGTTTCCCTTTTTCCAACGCCTGTTAATGCTGTCAAAGTCCATTTGGATATTTGCTGCTGCAATCGTCTTAGCTCTGGCCAGCGTACCGACAATCAATACACTGTCGCCGTTAATATTTGTTGTTTTAAAATTCCAGCCAGCATGGTCGTGTCCGACAAATACAACATCAAATCCGGGGACCTGTTGTGCAACCAGTTTGGAAGCGTTTTCATTTTTGTATGTGTTAGTGTTTTCACTGTTGTAAGTGGGATCCACTCCTGAATGGAACAAGCCGATAATTAAGTCCGGTTTTTCTTTCTCTTTGATAATTGGCACCCACTTTTTTGCAGTCTCGATCATGTCTTTAAAAGAAATTCCTTTCCATAAAATTTCGGGCAGCCATTCAGGAATCGAAGGAGTTATTAATCCGAAGACAGCGATTTTAAGTCCACGCCTTTCAATAATAGTATAAGGTTTGAAATACGGCTCATTGGTTTCAGTATTTATTGCATTTGCTGCGAGCCACGGAAAATTAATTTGTTTCCTGAACTTGTCGTACACGGAATGACCCGCTTCAATATCGTGATTGCCCACAGTTGCAGCATCATAATTCATAAAATTCATTGCCGCTGCCTGAATGTGTACGTCGGTCGTATCCTCATAATTGTAATAGTACACAAGAGGGTCGCCCTGTAAAATATCCCCGTTGTCGAGCAGAATTAATTCCTGATTGGGCACATATCTTTCACTTTCTACAAAGGTATAAACCTGTGCCAGTGAGCTGTTGGTCGTTGTGTTGTTAAGAAGATCGTATGGCATTATGGCTCCGTGAACATCACTTGTCTCAACTATTTTCAAATTTATAGTCTGTGCATAAAGTAACGAATTTAAAAGGGCAAATAATAAAAGTAGAACCGACGCAAATATGTTTTTCCTATTCATAGTATTTCTATATTGATTTAAGATAAACAGGAAACAAAGTTAATAATAATTACTTTTTTATTTGGTGAAAAGGTTTTGGGATAGATTTTTTTCTCAGATCGATCTAATCCAGGACGTTATTTTGTTGGTTCCTTCCAAAAGAGAGGAACAATACTCGGAAAGAAATTCGTCTGAAATAGGATCTTCAGGTCGGAGAATTTCTGCGGCGGCAAGAGCTCTGTTTCCATCAAAATCAACATATGCAAGACGAGCAGTAAACTCCTCTTCGGGCCTGCCGAACACACTCCCCGGTAAGAGAGCAACACCGGTATCCTCTAATAATTTTGTGGTAAGTTCAAAGCCGGTGTTTATATTTTTTGCTTTAAGCTTATCTGAAAAATTTTTGAAGTTTATGAAAATATAAAAGGCTCCTTCAGGCTCAGGAGATTCTATACCACAATCAGAAAGCGTCTTGTGAATTTTACTACCCAATGCGCTCAAAACCTTTCTGGCGTTCCACAAATATCTTTCTATTTCTATTCCTCCGTTAAAAGCCTTTACTGCCGCATATTGAATTGGTGCGCTTGTGGATGTGAAAGTTTCGCTTGCAACAGCAGCCATCCCAGCTAATAATCCGGATAGTGATTTCGGGAAAGTAAAAGTACCTAACCTCCAGCCGCCTGCACCGCACCACTTGCTAATCCCACCGGAAATAATAGTTCCTTCGGGATAATATTTTGCAATGGAACAATGGGTTCCTTTAAAATTTAGTTCACCATAAATCTCGTCTGAGAGAAGGATAACCTTATGCCTCCTGGCAACATCAGCGAGTTCCTGCAACTCCTCACAGCTGTAAGTTACTCCGGTTGGATTTGAAGGATAGTTTAGAATAACAATTCGCGGTCTGTAATTATCAGTCTCACAAATCTTATGTAATTCTTCGGGAAGCAGACGCCATTTGTTTACTTCTTTTGTTTTTATCCAGCCAACCTGTCTTCCTATTATTTTTGCCTGCGGTGCGTAGGAGACCCAGCTTGGTGTAGGTATGACCAGTTCGCCGTAATAAACAAATTGTAAGAGAAACATCAGCTCTTTTGAACCGGGGCCGATAAGCACATTCTCTGCCCCACGTTGAATATCATTTCTCTTTGAATGATAATTTGCTACAGCCTCTCTTAATACCTTTAATCCTTTAACTTCAAGATAATCTTTTTGAAATGCATTTGAGCGCAGCTCTTCAACCACAATATTGGGAACAGGAAAGGGAGATTGTCCCAGCCCCATTTTATAAATATTTTTCCCTTCTTCTTTAAGCTTATTAGACAGCTCGTTTATTTGAAGCGTGGCCGAAAGCGGCATTCCCCTTACGTTGAGGTTAAGACTGATGTTAAAGGGTTGATTGTCAGGCATAAATTTATTCGAAATCAACCTCAATTTCGCTAGGAGTAAGCATTTTATCAAGCTCTCCCTGAAAGAAAAATTTATCTTTATCAAACGCGGGTTTTAAATCAGTGTACCAAACAGCATCCTCATCATACTCTGCAAAGAAAGGTTTCGCAGCCCAATCCGAGTTTCGCCCCTGTATCATTCTTAAAGTTATTACTTTCTGATTACCAATATCGCTTACTCCAAGCACCTGTATCTTTCCGGGAAGAGCAGACATACTTGGTCCCCGCACTGTCCGGCAAATTCCGCTTACTGATTGATAAGCTTCTCTGAAAAGTTTCCATGCATCAACAAGAGGAACAGAAAAATAATGCTGTGCACCAGTGTTGCGGGCAACGAACATATAATAGGGAATGCAACCAAGCGCAACCTGTTTTTTCCACATGTCTGCCCACACATTAGGATCATTGTTAATGTGTTTGAGTACGGGAGATTGAGTTCGAATAACTGCCCCAGTATTTAGAACTCTTTGAATAGCCGTAGCAACAGCTTCTCCTTCAAGCTCTACAGAGTGGTTGAAGTGTGCCATAAAAGCCAGATGCTTGCCAGCTTTTTTTACGTCTTCAAATAAACTTAGGAGATCGTCTGCATCATCATCGGTAGTAAATCTATATGGCCAGTAGCCGAGCGCTTTTGTTCCGATTCTTATATTCCTGAGATTTTCAATATCGGCTTCAATCAATGGGTGAATATAATTCTCAAGATGTTTTGTTTTCATAATTAACGGATCACCGCCGGTAAATAGTACATCAGTTACTTCTTTGTGTTCCTTAATATAGTCAACAAGATGTTCGGCCTGTTTGGATGCAAACTTAAGGTCATCCATTCCAACGAATTGCGGCCAGCGAAAGCAGAAGGTACAATAGGCATGACATGTTTGTCCCTGACTGGGAAAGAACAGAACAGTTTCTCGGTACTTGTGCTGCATTCCAAATAATTTATCTTCACCAAACATAGGAACATTATGTTCAAGTTGCCCGGCAGGATGTGGATTTAGTTCAAGTCTTATTTCATTTGCAGCAGCCTTAATTTCACTTTTCGATGCCCCGGCTTTAACTAACTTTTCCATTATTTTATAATGATGAGGAAGAAGCATTTCTTTTTGAGGAAAAGTAAGAGTATAAATAGGGTCGTCCGGAACCCTGTCCCAGTCAATCAGATTTTCAACAACATAATTATTAGTCTTAAAAGGCAATACAGAACTTACTATTTCAATTGCAGCGATTAAATCATCCGAAAGTTTCTGAACCTGTGGGATAGATCTGAAATTGTGCAGCATATATGATTTGTAATTCATATTAGTTCCTTCCTTTATATTCTTTCTGATGGCAAAAAACGAAATCGGGGGAAAGTCATAAAATCGACTCATAAGATATAATTTTTTTATTTTTTTTCAAGGGGAAAGGAGGAAAAAGGCGAGCTTTAAGACTCGCCTTTTAAGTAGGATTTACCAGGCGTAACCAATATCAAATCTCAGTGCAGGGACCATTCCTGAATAATCTTCAAAGTCATCGTTTCCAGTATTATCATCGGAAAGAAAATAGTAATCAGCACCTATACCAAGACCAATTGCGAATTGATCGCCCGGAAACCATTGCCAGCCAACCAGCCCACCCATAGAAAAGAGGGAAAGGGTTTCGTCAGTCTCTGTGTCGGTAAGAGAGTTATAAGAAATGTTAGGTGCGAAGTAAAATCCCCGAAGATTTTTCCCACTAGGATAAAGCCTTACTTCTGCATTAGCACCGAAACCGTTTATTCCTCTCGGAGTTGGCATTTGAACACCTCCGCCGATAGCAACCTGATCACTTAGTTTATGATAATAAGAAATATTATAAAACAATAAAAACTTCAGGGGATTAATTATTATCATACTATTTCTGGGTGTGATATCTTCGGTTTGTGAAATGGCAACGGATTCGGTATAAATAGTGTCGCCCGTTTCCGGATCAATTGTCCATTTCTTTTCATCTGTTCTGTCTTGCCCCAAGCCAGAAAAAACTGCTAGAAAACTCATTATTAAAGTAAGCAATAAGGTTTTCATTTTAATTCTCCTTCTATATTTTCTAATATTGTAATAGAAACACAAGATGTATTTGACAACTGCGGTGCCAAGTAATACTTAACAGGCGAAAGGCTTATAAAAGTGATGAATGGTTTAATACAGAAAAAACCTTGTCCTCTATTTTATTTCAATATACAGCAAGTGCTTTTTTTAATGGACACTGGTTATGATTTGGCTAAATGCTGTTAGGAATAATTATTAAAGATGAAGATGGTGAGCTGATTAAAACAAATTATTTCAATGCATCATCCTTTTATTTACTATTTTTTAATGTATAGAATAGATGAGTAACCATTGGAGAAATAATGACATCACTAATTTCGAATGAGAAATTGCCTTTATCCAAACGCATACTGGGGGATCGCTTAAATTATTTGGAACGTCGAATATATATGTTCTTGGTATTATCTGCTATATTTGCCCATTAACTTACCCTCTGCAAGTATGTGCCCTTCCATTTCTTTAATGAGCTCCTTTTTAGTTGCACCGGGTGTCAGCTCAACTCGTTTGTCAAGAGCATATATTTTGAAGAAGTATCTGTGAATTCCACCAGGGGGACATGGTCCACCGTATCCGATCTTTTTAAAGTCATTATTTCCCTGTGTAGTTCCGTTCTCAAGCACTTTTGGCGATGGTATTTTTTCATTCAGTTTGTTTACCGAAGCGGGGATATTGAAAATCACCCAATGTACCCAGGTCCCAATCGGTGCATCGGGGTCATCACACACCAGAGCAATTGATTTGGTTGTTGTTGGAATTCCGCTCCATTCGAGAGGTGGCGAGACATTTTCACCATCGCATGTATATTTCTTCGGAATGAATTCCCCCTCTTTAAATGCGGCGCTAGTTAGGTTAATTCCCATTTTTCTTCCTTCTTGTTTTGTTTCCCTCTGTGCTAAACTATAAAAAAAAGAAAGCAGCACTAGTAATACTATTAGAATTTTCATTTTTTATTTTAAAATGTAACCAATCCTATCCAGCTTTCCATCAATAAATGGATTCGGCGCCACGTTAAAAACTTTACAGAGCAGAGGATATATATCAATATTATTTAACATGCCAACCTTGTAACTTTTTTTGAAAGCCGGGCCCATCGCATAAAATATTCCGTGCATATCTATCCAGTGATTATCGAATCCATGGTTACCCTTTGTCCCGTACTTCTCCAGGTTTTTAAATGATTTATTTGTCTCAACACCCCAGCCGTTTTCTGCAACAATTACAATCTTACTTATTAATGGATTGTCCGAATAGTGAAAGTATTCCGGAACATCTTCTTTTTTATAAACCTTAAAATGGTTTTCGTTTTCTTTTAACTTCTTATAAACATTTTCTAATTTGCCTTCCCAAGGTTCAATTAGCATAAAAGGTCCGTTGTCACCGGACTCATATTTATAGCCTTCAAGCAGTTCCTCAATATTTACAGTCCTTTCGATGCTTGTCTCTGCCATACCATGATCTGAAACAACGACAATATTTGTACTATCGAACAAATTTATTTCTTTTAATTTTTGAAAGAAGTATCCGAGGACACTATCAAGTTGCGCAATAGCCAGATTAACTTCCGGGGAATTTGGTCCATAATCATGTCCGTAAGTATCAGTGGCTTCAAAATATGATGTAATGAAATGTGGACGTTTTTCATAAGGGAGCTGCATCCAATCAATTACACCATCAACTCTTTCTTTATAAGTTTTTTTTTGATCATACTTTTTAAAGTATGTTGGATGTTTATATGACAGCGTAACTTCTGAACCGGGCCAGAAATAACTTGCGGTAGTAATACCCTGTCTTTCAGCAGTTTCCCAAAATGCTTCCCCTTTGTACCAATATGCATTACGCGACTCTATAGAATCACCCATCGAATAAAACTTACCGTTAAAATAATCTTTAAAGTGGTTTGATATTATTCCGTGATGCTCTGGGTATAAACCCGTTATTATTGATGTATGATTTGGAAAGGTTTTAGTAGGAAAGCAGGATTGCAGAGAGCTTGCAGAAGTTCCATGTTCTCGCATATAATCAAAATTTGGTGTAATCCCCCGATCAACATAATCCCACCTGAACCCATCAATACTAATTAGAATGACATAAGGCTGTGATTGGGCAGATACATTAATTAATGAGAGAAATATAAATGTTAAGAATAATTTTAAGAAGGTTTTCATAAAGTCTCCGGTGATTTGTTGATCAAAATTAATTAGAAATGAAGTTAAAATTAAATTTGGCTATTTTTGAACGTTCATCCTAATATTAGTGTTGAAAGAACAGAATACAAATTAAAGCTTAATGAATAAAACAACTGTTGTACTTGTAAATCTTGGGACCCCTGATAGCCCATCAGTGAGTGATGTTAGAAAATATCTTTTTGAATTCCTTAACGATCCAAGAGTGATTGATATTCCTGCCATTGCACGTTTCTTATTGGTGAATTTAATCATAGTTCCTTTTCGCGCCCCAAAGTCAGCTAAGATTTACAAAGAACTCTGGGCAAAAAATGGAATACCGGGGGGAGTTGAGGGATCGCCGATTCTTTATTATGGTAAATCAGTCCAGGAAAAATTACAGTATGTACTTGGCGATAATTATGATGTTCAGCTTGCAATGAGGTATCAGAATCCATCAATGGATGAAGTCTTTGAAAATATTTATAAAAAGGATTTAGAGAATATCATAATCATTCCACTCTTTCCGCAGTATGCCTCTGCAACTACAGGATCAGTAATTGATAAAGCAATGAGATTAATGAGTAAGTGGTGGGTAATACCGGAAACAAACTTCATCAGTCAATATTATGACAATGAAGGATTTATTAATACAATAGTTGAACGGGCAAAAAAATATAATATTGCTGAATATGATCACGTTTTATTCAGCTATCACGGTTTACCCGTACGACAAGTTGATAAAGTTTATAAAGATGGGACCCTCTGCGAAGAGCACGATTGCGAGACCGAAATAAATGAAACAAATAGATATTGTTACAAAGCTACCTGTTATGCCACGACAAGATTGGTAGCACAAAAACTTAATCTTTCCCCAGAAAGATATACTGTTTGCTTTCAGTCGCGACTTGATAAAAATTGGTTGGAACCATTTGCTGATAAAGTTATAATTGAACAGGCAAAGAAGGGGGCGAGAAAACTTCTTGTTTTTAGTCCGGCTTTTGTTGCAGATTGTCTTGAAACATTAATAGAAGTTGGTTTTGAGTATCAAAAACTTTTTGAAGAGCACGGAGGAGAAAAAATTCAGCTTGTAGAAAGTTTAAATGATCATCCGATGTGGATTGAAACTCTGAAGAATATGGTATTAGATAATTAATCTATGGTGCTTTCAGATAAAATATTTAATGCGGGTGTAGTTGGTGCCGGTGGTGCCGGATTTCCTTCTCACATTAAAGCAAACTCTAAAGTTGAGTTTGTGCTTGCCAACGGTGCTGAATGTGAACCGCTTATTCATAAAGATTATGAACTAATGCTGCACTTTCCAAAAGAAATTACAAAAGGCTTAGAACTTCTGATTGAAAGCACTTCAGCAAAAAAAGGGTTCTTCGGGATAAAAGAGAAAAATGTAAAAGCGATTTCAGCAATTAGCAAATACCTGAATAGGAAAACAGAATTAACAAAGCTTGAAGATTTTTATCCTTCCGGTGATGAGTTTGAATTAGTTTATGAAGCAACGGGGAGGCTAATTCCACCTGCTGGAATTCCGCTCGACATTGGCTGTGTTGTTAACAATGTGGAAACTCTTTACAACATTGCTCAGGCAGGAAAGGAAATTCCGGTTACGAAAAAATTTATTTGTGTTGCGGGAGCCGTTAAAAAATCATCTTCGTTTTTTGTGCCGATAGGAGCAAGCTTTAAAGATATAATTGAATTTGCCGGAGGAACAATAGTTAAAGATTTTGGAATATTTGTTGGTGGTGTTATGATGGGATCACTGACTTTTAATCTTGATGATGTCGTTACAAAAACAACAGCAGGATTAATTCTTCTTCCCAAAGATCATTATTTGATTAAAAGGAAAAATCAACCCGAACAGAACTGGCATCGCATTGGAAAATCAGCTTGCGATCAGTGCAGCTATTGTACAGAATTCTGTCCGCGATATTTGCTTGGTTACCAGGTAGAACCCCACAAAGTTATGCGCTCGCTTGGATTTACAAAAACGGGTGCCGCGGTTTGGAATAAAATGGCAGAACTTTGCTGCGCTTGCGGACTGTGCACACTTTACGCTTGCCCGGAAGATCTTTATCCCAAAGAGGCTTGTGACAAAGCGAAAACACAGATGCGGGAAGCAGGGATTAAATTTGTTCAGCAGAAACCGGTTAAGGTTCATCCGATTAAAGAAGGAAGAAGAGTTCCTCTTAAACAATTAATAATGAAACTCAAGCTTCAGGATTATGACGTTGAAGCCCCTTTCAATTCCGAAAAAATAAAAGTTAATAAAGTAAAAATTCCACTTCAGCAACACATAGGAAAACCCGCAGAAGCCTTGGTTAAAAAAGGCGAAGTGGTTCAAGAAGGACAAATGATCGGCAAAGCTCCTGATGGTGAATTAGGTGCGAACATTCACGCATCGATCAAAGGCAAAGTGGAAGAAGTGACTAAAGAATTTATCTTGATTGAATCTTAAAAAGGAGTTTAAATGACCAATAAAAATTCTATTGGACTGATTGAATTGGGAAGCATTGCTTCTGGTATTCAAGCCGCTGATCTTATGCTAAAAACTTCAGAAGTAGAGTTAATGATTTCCAGAACTATCTGTTCAGGAAAATATATGACTTTAATTGCAGGTGATGTAGCTGCAGTAACATCTGCTGTGGATAATGCGGTAAATACTATTGGCTTCGGAGTGATAGATCAATTTGTAATTCCTAATGTTCATCCAACAATCTTCCCTGCCATAGCCGGACACAATAATATACAAATGCTTGAATCACTCGGGATAGTTGAAGCTTACTCAGTTGCTTCGCTAATTGAAGCAGCAGATGCAGCTGTAAAAGCAGCTAAAGTTCAGCTTGTCGAGCTTCGGCTGGCAATGGCATTGGGGGGGAAAGCCTTTTTTAGTGTAACCGGCGATGTTGCAGCCGTTACAAGTGCTGTAGAGGCTGGTGCGAGAGTCGTCTCAGATAAGGGTCTTTTAGTTAATAAAGTAATTATTGCTAATCCGCGTCAGGAACTTCTCTCCGAAATGATATAATATATCTTAGATTTGAAAATAATTTCTACTCTTCTCATAATTACCATCATAAAATACCACCGTTCGCTAAAATTGCTATTGACAATTAATTTTAAAATGCTATATTGTTTTTGAGTTGATTTCAGACTTCTTTTACTGCCGTCCTCCAGCTCATTGTTCTTTTCCTTAATGAGCTACTAAAAACTAACTCTAAAATTTCATTGTTTTAAAAGAGGTGTAAATGACTACAATCAAGTTTCAGTGTGAAGGATGCGGATATTATTGGGAAATAAAAAGTGGCGAAAAAACACCCGAAAATTGTCCAGGGTGTAAAAGTAAAAAAATATACAAAGCAGCGCGACATAAACGGTTTGCAAAAAAATCAAGGACTAAGCTTAGAAGATCGTATACATTTTAATAACATAGATGCACAACTTAGTTAACTAAAAAAGGAGGGAAGGTAAGATGAAAATCGCAATAGAATCGAACGATGGGGTAACAATAAAATCGCCGTTTCTTCCAACGACAGGATATGTTGTTTATGATGTTGAGGAATCAGAAATCGTTAGTACCGAATACAGGGAGAACATTAAAAGGAAGAAAAAAGCAGATGGCGAAAAATTAGTTGTATCAAACAGGACTCATTCTTTGCTGAATGATTGTTCTGCTATAATATCAAGAGGGATGGATCGGAGCAATCAGGATGTTTTTAAGAAGGAAGGAAAGGATGTTTTCATTACTTTTAAAACATCCACCAAAGATGCTGTCAGGCTGTATTTGAGAGAGCAGATGATAAGCCATAGATTTGCTCACTAATCAGATAACAGAAACAGTGTTCAGCAATTGATGATAAGTTTGCAGGAAATGTCCTCTTCAAAGTATTATGCCTTCAGATAATTCCCGTCATTCTAAGCTTGTAATACAGTAAAAATCCTTTAACTTTGGGCTCATCAAATTACTTTTCTTATAATATCATTTGAGTACAGTCGATATGGGTTCAAACGGAAGACC
>Ga0307425_1001891_pt1 | contig 12159 bp, 10 predicted proteins | sample SalMarWE160330MG_FD_202152 | JGI IMG/M metagenome (GOLD analysis project Ga0307425, IMG submission 202152) | Salt marsh sediment microbial communities from the Plum Island Ecosystem LTER, Massachusetts, United States - WE1603-30 | ecosystem: Environmental > Aquatic > Marine > Intertidal zone >... | reverse complement strand
GCTCGCGCAGCTTCGGGTTCTTGTGGATGAAGTCGGCCTCGCTCAGGTGCCCGAACGCCTCGTGGGTGAAGAGGCCGGCCATCTTCGGGTTCAGGATGACGGTGTGCGGTCCCCCTTCCGGCTGCGGCGCCTTGAGCAACGCCTGGGCCCGCTCGGCGACCTCGCGGGCCTTCTCCTCGAGGCCGACCACGATGCCGTACGTCGTCGGCGAGCCCGTGCTGAAATGCGCCCGTTGCACGAGCGCGCCGTCTCGGGCCGTGGCGACGAGGTAACAGCCGACCTGCGGCCGCTCCTCCATGTAGTAGGCGCCGCGTGTCGAGGCGAAGTGGACGCGCCTGAACGAGTCCACGTACGCCACGTACGACGTCTCGATGGCCGGCCCGGCGCCGAGGATGATGTCGTTGTAGCTGCCCATGAGACGGACCTTCTCGTCAAGGCCGACGCCCCGGAAGTCGCGCTCCAGCCGGGCGGGCCGCTCGGCATCGACGGGCTCGACCTGCGCCAGTTCGGTCGTGCTACGACCGGCCAGCGCGGCGCAGCGGCACGCCTCCTCGACTTGCCGCCCAAGATCGTCGACCGAGTCGAAGGCCGCCGTGCCCCAGCCGCCCTTGGTGCAGGCGCGCACGATGCCGCCACAGCACGAGGACGACTCGGCGCGGTCGATCTCCGGGCCGCGATAGGTTAGGGCGGTGTTGTCTGTGAACTCGACGCGGATCTCGGCGTAGTCGGCCGTGCTCTTCTTCAGGGCTTCGAGAAGCCTATCCCGCATGAGAGTCTCCCAGGGGTATCGTCTGAGGCCGCGTGTCAAGGGCGTTGAGTGTGCCCTTGTATCAGAAGATGCTGGGGGTGCAAACGCTTTTTCGTTTGACAGGGTTCGCGGCGCGGCCTAAGTTGCACTGTTACATTGGCGGGGCGGGGGGCGCCTGCTCCGCCGTCGATGTCTCGTGGGCGATTAGCTCAGTTTGGTTAGAGCGCTAGCTCGACACGCTAGAGGTCACTGGTTCAAGTCCAGTATCGCCCACCATTTTTGTCTGATTGCGGGATAGGCCAATGAGCGGCGAGTACATCTCGGATACCCATCCGGCGGACGAGGAGCTGGAACGCTACCGGCACTCGATCGCCCACATCATGGCGTCGGCCGTCAAGCAGCTCGTCCCGGAGGCGAAGCTCGGGTTCGGGCCGGCGATCGAGGACGGGTTCTACTACGACTTCGACGTGCCGGAGCCGTTCACGCCGGAGATTCTCGGGGAGATCGAGGCGGGCATGCGCCGGATCATCGAGGCCGACGAGCCGTTCGAGCGCCGCGAGCTGCCGCACGCCGAGGCGGTCGAGCTGTTCCGCTCGCGCGGCGAGTGGCTCAAGGTCGAGCACCTCCTGAGTGACCTGCACGACGCGACCGTGTCGGTCTACCAGCACGATGACTTCATCGACCTATGTCGCGGGCCGCACCTGGAGCGCACGGGGCAGGTCAACCCGGACGGCGTGAAGCTGCTCAGCATCGCGGGCGCGTACTGGAAGGGCGATTCGCGCAACAAGATGCTCCAGCGCATCTACGGGACCGCGTGGCGGCAGAAGGGCGAGCTTGAGGCCTACCTGGCGCGGGTCGAGGAGGCGAAACGGCGCGACCACCGCAAGCTGGGGCGCGAGCTCGACCTGTACAACACCTACGAGGAGGCAGGCGCCGGGCTGATTCTGTGGCACCCGAAAGGGGCCAAGATCCGGGCCATCATCGAGGACTTCTGGCGCGCCGAGCACGAGAAGGCCGGCTACCAGTACGTCTACACGCCGCACTTCTACCGGGGCGACTTGTTCAAGCGCAGCGGTCATCTCGAGAAGTACGCCGAGATGATGTACAGCCCGATGGACATCGACGGGATCGACTACTACGCCAAGCCGATGAACTGCCCCGGCCACATCCTGATCTACTCGAGCCGGACACGCAGCTACCGCGACCTGCCGATGCGGTATTGCGAGTTGGGCGCCGTGTATCGCTACGAGCCGTCGGGCACGCTGCACGGGCTGCTGCGCGTGCGCGGCTTCACCCAGGACGATGCGCACATCTTCTGCACGCCCGAGCAGATCGAGGACGAGCTGGTCGGCGTGCTCGAGTTCGTCGAGAACATGATGCGTACGTTCCACTACACGTTTACCCGCTACTTGGCGACCCGGCCCGAGACGTCGCTGGGCGATGATGCATCCTGGGAGATGGCCGAGACCGCGCTCCGCAAGGCGCTCGAGCGGCGCGGCTCGGAGTACGTGCTCGACGAGGGCGGCGGCGTCTTCTACGGGCCGAAGATCGACTACAAGCTGATCGACGCGCTCGGGCGCGAGTGGCAGGGACCGACGCTGCAGCTCGATTTCAACCTGCCCGAGCGGTTCGACATGGTCTACACCGCCCCGGACGGCACAAAGCAGCGGCCCGTCATGCTGCACCGGGCGTTGCTGGGCTCGATGGAGCGGTTCATCGGCGGGCTGATCGAGCATTACGCCGGGGCGTTCCCGGTTTGGCTGGCGCCGGTGCAGGCGCGCATCATGACAATCACGGATGCGCATGTTGAGTACGCCAAGTCGGTCGTTGAGCGGCTGCGGGAAGCTGGGCTGCGACCGGAGCTTGACGGGCGGAACGAGAAGATCGGGTTCAAGATCCGCGAGGCGCAGGTTGAGAAGATTCCGTACAGCGTTGTGGTTGGCGACAAAGAGGTTGCAGCCGGTACCGTGGCTGTGCGAAAGTATCAGACGGGCACGACTGAACCGTGCCGTGTTGAGGAGCTCGTGACACGACTGCGCCGTGAGGCCGAGAGCAAAGAACCGCTTGTAGGAGGGGACTGAGCATTACGGTTCACGCGCGAATCAACAAGCAGATCCGAGTCGTGCAAGTCCGCACGATCGACGAGGAAGGGAAGCAGCTCGGGATTCTGCCGATCGAGGAGGCGCTCCGGCTTTCCGAGGAGCGCAGTCTCGACCTGGTCGAGGTGGCGCCCCAGGCCGATCCGCCCGTGGTGCGGATCATGGACTACGGCAAGTACCGCTTCGAGCAGACGAAGAAGGAGAAGCTGGCGAAGAAACACCAGCACGCGGTCAAGATCAAGGAGATCAAGCTTCACCCGCGGATCGACCCGCACGATCTGTCGATCAAGGAGCGGCACGCTCGCGAGTTTCTGGACAAAGGCTGCAAGGTCAAGGTGACCGTGCAGTTCAAGGGCCGCGAGCTGAGCCACATCGAGTTTGGGCAGCAGCTTCTGACCGACATGCTCAACGCGGTCAGCGATGTCGGCGCGATGGAGATGAAGCCGCGGCTTCAGTCGCGCCGGCTCTCGATGGTGATCGGGCCGCTCAAAGGCAAGCACGCCGGCGCCCCGCAGACGGCCGCCGGGAGTGAGGCGCGCGAGTGACCCGTTCCGAGCGGAGCGGGTGACCCAGCACCGAGAGGATAGACGCAACACCATGCCGAAACAGAAGACACGCAAGGGCGTCGTCAAGCGGTTCAAGATCACGGGCACGGGCAAGATCAAGCGCCGCAAGGCGTTTGCCCGGCATCTGATGACCGATAAGACGTCGAAGCGCGCGCGGCAGCTGCGCCACGGCACGACAGTATCGGCGTCGGACGCGAAGCGCATCCGCAGGATGCTGCCGGGCAAGTAGGCGCACGGGAGCAGCAGCAATGGTTCGAGTCAGAACATCGGTGGCGACGCGGCGTCGCCGCAAGGGAATACTCAAGAAGGCCAAGGGGTTCCGAGGCGCTCGGAGCAAGCTGTTCAAGAGCGCTAAGGAGACGCTGATCCGCGCCGGTGTCTACTCGTACCGCGACCGGCGCGTGCGCCGGCGCGACTTCCGCAGCTTGTGGATCACGCGCATCGGCGCGGCCGCCAAGCTCAACGGGTTTTCCTATTGCCGGTTCATCGACGGGCTGAAGAAGGCCGGCGTGGAGCTCGACCGCAAGGCGCTCGCCGAGATCGCCGTGCGCGACGAGGCGGGCTTTGCCGCCCTCGTCGAGCAAGCCAAGGCGGCGTCGGAGAAGGCGTACGCGTCCTAGGAAAGGCGTAGGCGCCTTGGGAACGGCGTAAGCGCCTTCGGAACGGCGTCAGCGCCTTCGGCTAGGCAAGGTCGCCGCCCGCCCTTCACTCCTTCTTTCGGTTCCGGCCGGCTTCTCTTCGCAATGCGGCGGCCGGCCCGTGCCCGAGCGAGACGAGCGTCCGGGGGCCGGGCTGGGGACAAGACAAAGCTGGCTCGGCCGTGCTACAGTGCGCGCGCGTCAAAGGACGCGCCGCGTCGAGGGGAACCGGCGCGGGCACGAGGGTTCGATGGATGTCGGACGATCTGAAGAAGATAGAGCGCGAACTGCATGAGGCGGTGGCGGCGAGTGCCGACCTGCGCGCGCTCGAGGCCGTCCGCGTCGACTACCTTGGTCGCAAGGGGGCGATCACCGGCCTGCTCAAGCAGATCGGCACGCTGCCGGCCGAGGAGCGGCGCGACTTCGGCGCCCGCGTCAACGTGCTGAAGCAGGCGGCCGCCGACGCGATCGAGTCGCGCAAGGCCGAGCTTGAGGCCGGCGAGACGGCGGCCAGGATGACGGCCGAGGCGGTCGATGTGACGCTGCCCGGCCGGCGCCCGACGATCGGCCGCAAGCACATCGTCACGCAGACGCTCGATGAGATCATCGAGATCCTCGAGGGGATGGGCTTCGCGGTCGAGTACGGACCGGAGCTCGAAACTGAGTACTACAACTACGACGCGCTTAATTTCCCGCCGAATCATCCTGCGCGCGACATGCAGGACACGTTCTGGATCGACGACGGCCGGCACGAGGCCGGCGAGTATCTGCTTCGGACGCACACCTCGCCGGTGCAGATTCGCGTCATGGAGCGGATGCAGCCGCCCGTGCGCGTGATCATGCCGGGCAAGTGTTTCCGCAACGAGTCGGTCAACGTGCGCAGCCACGTGATGCACCACCAGGTCGAGGGGCTCTGCGTCGACGAGGGCGTCACGTTCGGCGACCTGAAGGGGACGCTGTACACGTTTCTCAAGACGTGGCTCGGGATGGACGTCGAGCTCCGCTTCCGGCCGAGCTACTTCCCGTTCACCGAGCCGAGCGCCGAAGTGGACGTGAGCTGCATTCTGTGCAGGGGCTCGGGCTGCCGTGTGTGCAAACAGACCGGGTGGCTCGAGCTCGGGGGCTCGGGCATGGTGGATCCGAACGTGTTCGGGTCCGTCGGGTACGATGCCGAGAAGTACACGGGGTACGCGTGGGGCTTCGGCATCGAGCGGCTCACCATGATGAAGTACGGCATCGAGGACATCCGGCTCTTTTTTCAGAATGACATGCGCTTCCTCGAGCAGTTCTAGGATCCAGGCAACCCGCAGTGGTTCGCGATGAAGGTACCGTATAGCTGGCTCAGAGAGTTCGTGGAGGTCGACGTGCCGGCCGAGGCGCTGGCGGACCGGCTCACGATGGCGGGCCTCGAGGTCACCGACCTCGTGCGCGTCGGCGACGAGCTGCGCGACATGAAGGTCGGGCAGATCAAGACGTGCGGCAAGCACCCGAATGCGGACAAGCTGCAGCTCTGTACCGTGTTCGACGGCGAGCGCGAGCTGCAGATCGTCTGCGGCGCCACGAACCAGAAGGCGGGCGACAAGGTGGCGCTCGCGTATCCGGGCCAGCGCTTCGTCTCGCTCAAGACGGGCGAGGAGACGGTGCTCACGAAGGCGAAGATCCGGGGCGTCGAGTCCGAGGCGATGATGTGCTCGGAGGTCGAGCTCGGTCTCGGCGAGGACGCAACCGGGATCATGATCCTGCCCGACGACGCGGCGGTCGCCGCGCGCTTCGTCGAGGCGATGGGGGTCGCCGACGCGGTGTTCGACATCGACGTGATGCCCAATCGTCCGGATGTGGCGAGCATCGTCGGTGTGGCGCGCGAGGTGGCCGCGATGTTCGACCTGCCGATGCGCGAGCCGGACTGCTCGGTGAGCGAGTCGAAGGGCAAGCCGGTCGAGGAGTGGGCGACGATCGAGATTCTCGATCCAGACCTGTGCTCGCGGTACGTGGGGCGGATCATCGACGGCGTGACGATCGGGCCGTCGCCGCTGTGGCTGCGGCAGCGGCTGACGAAGGTCGGCGTGCGTGCGATCAGCAACATCGTCGACGTGACCAACTACGTGATGATGGAGCTCGGGCAGCCGCTGCACGCGTTCGACTACCGGCGCATCAAGGACGGCCGCGTGATCGTCCGGCGCGCGAAGGCGGGCGAGAAGATGACGACACTCGACGACCAGGAGCGCGTGCTGGACGCCGAGATGCTTCTGATCACCGACCCCTCGGGGCCGATCGCGCTCGCGGGCGTGATGGGCGGCGCCGATAGCGAGGTCGAGGCCGACACCTCGACGATCCTGCTCGAGAGCGCCCATTTCGACCCCGGATGCATCCGGCGCACGTCGAAACGGCTCGGGCTACCGAGCGAATCGTCGTACCGGTTCGAGCGGGGCGTCGACCCGGGGCTTCAGGCGCGGGCGGCGGCCCGGGCGGCGCAGCTCATGGCGGAGCTTGCCGGTGGGCGCGTGATGCCTGGGGCGCTTGACGTCGTGGCGCGCGAGATTGCGCCGCAGCGAGTCGCGGTGCGCACGGCGCGCGTGAACCTGCTGCTCGGCACCGAGCTGAGCCAGGGCGAGGTCGAGACGATTCTTGGCCGAATGCGGTTCCCGGTCATCGAGACCCGGGACGGCGAGACGGTGCTTGAGAACCCCTCCTACCGGGTCGATCTCGAGCGCGAGATCGACTACATCGAGGACATCGCGCGGCTGTACGGGTACGACAACATCCCCACCCCGGTGTCGACGGCAAAGATCGTGCCGCACGAGAAGGGCATCGCCGAGCGGCTGGAGTCGGTTTCGAGGAACCTGTTGACGGGGACCGGTTTTTTTGAGATAATAAACTGCAACTTAGTCAGCGACCGGACAGCTTCGGCCACTGGCGAATTGTTCTTTGACCCGCCGGTTCGGCCGGTTCGGGTTCTGCAAGCTAAGAGTGCTGACCTGAGCAACTTACGAACGACCCTGCTCGGTGGGATGCTCGAGACGATCTCGCGCAACCACCGTCAGCGGCGCTTCGACCTGAGGCTGTTTGAGATCGGCCGGGTCCATCTGCCCGGCAAGGGCGGGAGGCCGCTTGAGCGGGGCATGCTGGCCCTGGGCCTTTCGGGCAAGCGGGACGGCACGGCTTGGGACCTCGATCCGGATGACGTGGACTTCCACGACTTGAAGGGTGCGATCGAGGCGTATCTCGAATCGCTTGAGGTCCAAGCGGTTACGTTTGAACCCGCCGCGAACCGGCTCTTCATGCCCGGTCAGTGTGCGAGCGTCGCGGCCGGAGAGGTCGCGCTTGGTCTCTGCGGCCGGGTGAGCGCCGAGGCAGCGGGAGCGTTCGAGCTCGGAGCGCCGGCGTACGTGGCGGAGCTTGATGTGGAGGCGCTTGCCACGCTGGTGCGCTTCGTGGGGGAGTACGAGCCGCTGCCCGTCTACCCTGGGACGCGGCGGGATGTCGCCCTGATCGTGGGCGAATCGACCCCGTTCGGGGCGGTGCGCCAGGCGGTCGAATCGGTCAAGGTGCCGATTCTGCGTGGCTTCAGGCTGTTCGACCTGTACCGGGGCGAGCAGGTGGGGCCGGGGCGCAAGAGCTTGGCGCTGGCGTTCGAGTACCGGTCGGAGACCGGGACGCTGACCGACAAGGAGGTCGAGAAGGCGCACGGGCGCATCAAGAAAGCATTGATTGACGCGCTCGAGTGTGAGATACGAGAGGCAGAGCGATAAACGGCTATTGACATAACCTGAGAGTGTTTGGCGCAAGGTTGTTCAGTGTACGATAGAGGCATAACGACCGTCCGGATCTTCGGCAAGGAGTACCCGATCGCCAGCGATCAGAACCCGGAGTACGTGCGCATGCTGGCCGCGTTCGTCGATGAGAAGATGAACGAGGTGAGCGGCGGCGCGGACACGGCGACGGCGACTCGGGTGGCCGTGTTGGCGGCGCTCAATATCGCCGACGAGTACATGCGGCTACGCAACGAGAAGGAGAAGTTCATCAGTCTCGTCGAAGGGCGCGTGTCGAAGGCGATCAAGATGGTCGAGGAGAAGCTCGCCCAGTAGCCGGGGAGGCTGCTGCGGTACGGGCTTGGATGCAGACGCGAAATACCCTGCTGTGTCCGTAGTGGAACGGCAGTTTCTTTGAGCCAACACTTTCAGCCAGGGAGCCCGGATAGGGCTGGACGGCGCGTGCGGCGGCCGGCACCGGCTGTCGTCGGCGGCCGCGGCCGAGGCGCCGGCGGTCCCGAGGGCACCCACCTGCACGAGCAGGCGTTCAAAGAAACCGTCCATACGGCACTGCGCAGGGTATTTCTTTAGGCGATGCCCGTCGCGCTGATGCCTTGGGAGTCGGCTGCGAGCGTGCCTGCAGATGCCAGGCCCGCGGGGGAGCTTGCGGTCGAGAAGGAGAGGCGATGGACCTGTTCGGCGACGAACGGGCTGAGCATGAGCCCCCAGCGTATGCCCCCTTGGCGGCCCGCATGCGCCCGCAGTCTCTCGACGAGTTCGTGGGGCAGACGCACCTGGTCGGCCCGGGCACGCTGCTGCGCCGGGCGATCGAGGCGGACCGCGTTGGCTCGGTGATCCTGTATGGGCCGCCCGGGTCGGGCAAGACGGCGCTCGCGCACGTGATCGCCACGGTCACCGAGAGCCGGTTCGTTGCCATGAGCGCGGTGACCTCGAACGTGGCCGAGCTCAAGCAGCTCGCCGCCGACGCGGCGAACCGGGTCCGGCAGTCGGGTCGCCGCACGACGCTGTTTCTCGACGAGATTCACCGGTTCAACAAGGCCAGGCAGGACGTGCTGCTGCCGTTCGTCGAGCGCGGCGTGCTCACGCTGATCGGCGCGACGACGTACAACCCGTTTTTCTACATCAATGCGGCGCTCGTCTCGCGCTCGAAGATCCTGCCGCTCCGCCCGCTTGACGACGAGGCGATCCGCACGATCGTGCGCCGCGCGCTCGCCGACTCGGAGCGCGGCCTGGGGCGCCTGCGCATTGAGCTGACCGATGAGGCGCTCGAGCACATTATCGCCGTGAGCGACGGCGATGCGCGCAAGGCGCTCAACGCGCTCGAGATCGCGTCGCTTTCGACCCCGCCGCGCCCCGACGGCACGGTCGTCGTGGAGCGAGAGGCCATTGAGGAGTCGATCCAGCGCAAGGCGGTCGTCTACGACCGCGACGGCGACCAGCACTACGACACGGCGAGCGCGTTCATCAAGAGCATGCGCGGCTCGGACCCGGACGCGGCGCTGTACTGGCTGGCCAAGATGCTCGAGGCGGGCGAGGATCCGCGTTTCGTCGCGCGCCGGATCGTGATTGCCGCCGCCGAGGACGTGGGCAACGCCGACCCCCGTGCGCTCGGCGTGGCGACGGCCGCGTTCCAGGCGGTCGATTTCGTCGGGATGCCCGAGGCGCAGATCCCGCTCGCGCAGGCGGTGATCTACGTGGCGACGGCGCCGAAGAGCAACTCGGCGGTCGTGGCGATCAACAAGGCGCGCGAGACGGTTCGCGAGGAGAAGACGCGCGAGGTGCCCGTGCACTTGCGCGACGCGAGTTACGCCGGGGCCAAGCAGCTCGGACACGGCGAGGGATATCAGTACGCCCACAGCTTCGAGGGCCACATCGTCGAGCAGGAGTACGTTCCCAACGCGCAGGGGGACCTGCGTGAAGGCGAGCGTTTCTACGTGCCGAGCGATCAAGGCTACGAGCGGCGGATTGCCGAACGGCTCGAGGCGTGGCGTATAGCGCTGGCGGCGCGTCGCGACGAGGAGGCGCGAGGCAACCGATGAAGGCGGCGTTGCGCGAACAGATGAAGCAGACCCGCCTGGCGATGAGCACGACCGACGTGCAGCGCCGGAGCGGGTCGATCGTCGCGCAGCTCGTCGAGCTCGAGGCGTTCCGGCGAGCGGGGAGCGTGATGCTCTACCTGCCGGTGCGCAACGAGGTGGACACGACGCCTGTCGTCACCCGCTGCCTCAACGAGGGCAAGGCCCTCGTGCTGCCACGCATGGACTACGAGCTCGACCGGATCGTGGCCCGTCGCGTCGATGACATGACGACGCAGCTTGTGCTGGGGCGAATGGGCCTGGTCGAGCCGGACCCGGCGAAGACCGAGGTGGTCTCGCCGGCCGAGATCGATCTGGTGGTCGTGCCGGGCCTGGCGTTCGACCGCCGGGGCTACCGGATCGGGTGGGGGCGCGGCTACTACGACGCGTTTCTGGCCGTGGCCGATGCCCGGGCCGTGCGGGTGGGAGTGGCCTACGAGTTTCAGCTCGTCGACGCCGTGGAGCACGACGGGCACGACGTGCCGATGCACGCGGTGGTGACGGAAGGCGCCACGGTTCGATGTGACGACGCGAGGTAATCATAGATTGAGATAGATTGGGTAAAGGAGTCGGACATGATCGTCTTTGCATACACGTGGTTGCTGGCGCAGACCGGGCCGAAGCCGGACGCTGGTCCAGCCATTCTCATCGGCGCCGCGGCGCTCGTGGTGGGAGTCCTGGCCGGCGTGTGGATTCAGAAGCGGCTCACGACCCGGCGGATCGGGTCGGCGAGGGCCCAGGCCGACGAGCTCGTCGAGCGAGCGGTCAGAGAGGCCGAACAGGAGCGCAAGCGCCGGTTGCTCGACCTGAAGGATGAGCAGCTGAAGCTGCGCGCCGAGTTCGAGCAGGAGACACGCGATACGCGCAAGGAGCTGCGCCAGCTCGAGAAGCGCATCCAGCAGCGTGAGGAGAACCTCGATCGCAAGGTGTCGCTCATCGACAAGAAGGAAGACGAGGTCACCAAGCGCGAGAAAGACGCCGAGCAGCGGGACAAGCAGCTCGATGAGAAGGACCGGAAGCTGACACAGCTTATCGACGAGGAGAGCCGTCAGCTGCAGCGCATCTCGGGCATGAGCCGCAACGAGGCGCGCGAGCAACTGCTGATCCGGATGGAAGACGATGTAACGCGGGACGCAGCGACCCTGATTCGCCGGATCGAGGGCGAGGCCCGCGAGACCGCGGAAAAGACGGCGAAGAAGATCATCGCCGACACGCTCCAGCGCATTGCGAGCGATTACGTGCCGGAGGTGACGGTTTCGTCGGTGTCGCTGCCGAACGACGAGATGAAGGGGCGCATCATCGGGCGCGAGGGGCGCAACATCCGCGCGCTCGAGGCGGCCACGGGCATCGACGTGATCATCGACGACACGCCCGAGGCGGTGATCCTGAGCGGGTTCGACCCGGTGCGCAAGGAGATCGCGCGGATCGCGCTCGAGCGGCTGATGCTCGACGGGCGCATCCACCCGGCGCGCATCGAGGAAGTCGTTGCCAAAGTGCGCAAGGAGATGGATCAGACGATCAAGGAAGCGGGCGAACAGGCTGCATTCGAGGTTGGGGTGCACAATCTGCATCCGGAGATCATCAAGGCGATTGGGCGGCTCAAGTACCGTTACAGCTACGGGCAGAACGTGCTGCGCCACTCGATCGAGGTGGCCCACATCATGGGGATCATGGCGTCTGAGCTCGACCTGGACTCGCCGCTTGCCACGCGCATTGGGTTGCTGCACGACGTGGGCAAGGTGCTCACCCACGAGGTCGAGGGGCCGCACGCGCTGATCGGCGCCGAGTTCTGCCGGCGCTACCGCGAGTCGGCGACGGTGGCCAACGGCATCGCCGCGCACCACATGGACGAGGAACCGAAGACGATCTACGGCGTGCTCTCGCAGGCGGCCGACTCGCTATCGGCGGCGCGGCCGGGGGCACGTTCCGAGACGTTGTCGATCTACGTCAAGCGGCTCGAGAAGCTCGAGGAGCTTGCGAGATCGTTCCGGGGGATCGAGAAGGCGTACGCGATGCAGGCGGGGCGCGAGATCCGCGTGCTCGTGGAGCCGGACCGGATCGGCGACGACGAGGCGCTTGTGCTCGCACGCAAGCTGTCGAAGAAGATCGAAGGCGAGCTGGAGTATCCCGGGCAGATCAAGGTGACCGTCATCCGCGAGACGCGCGCCATCGAGTACGCGCGGTAGGGGCGCCGAGAGCGGGTCTGCTATGAGAATGCTCTGCATAGGCGACGTGGTGGGTCGTCCCGGGCGCGAGGCGGTCG
>Ga0307425_1001890_pt1 | contig 12160 bp, 8 predicted proteins | sample SalMarWE160330MG_FD_202152 | JGI IMG/M metagenome (GOLD analysis project Ga0307425, IMG submission 202152) | Salt marsh sediment microbial communities from the Plum Island Ecosystem LTER, Massachusetts, United States - WE1603-30 | ecosystem: Environmental > Aquatic > Marine > Intertidal zone >... | reverse complement strand
TTGCGTTATCATAGCTCTACCTCCTGGTTAAGGTCCCTCACCCATCAGGTGAGAGTTAAATGTCACTTAAAACCTTATACCAGGAGTATTTACGTTTCAATATTAAATCCTATCGGCAATCTTGGGTCCTGCACCAAAAATGTAGCGGCTGTATTTATTATTTACCCCTGTAAAAATGTACCTGCGCTATTTTTGGGTACATTTATTGGCAACTTTTTTCTCAATCGAGAGTATTAATAAGTAGAATATGTTTCAAGTTTTATGAAAGAAATTATATGATAGAGGACAATGATGAGAGGATTAACACGTAAGGAAGAATTGATAATGCTTTCCATATTGAACCTTCAAAAGGATGCCTATCTCGTCGCCATAACGGACCACCTGTCTCGAATCATGGGGAAAAAAGTCACGATCACGTCCGTCCATCTGCCGCTGAACCGCCTGGAACGAAGGGGCCTAATCGAATCGAAACTGGGGGAGGCGACTGCAGTCAGAGGGGGGCGAAGGAGACGGATCTACACGATTACGAAGCCGGGCTTCGCAGAATTGCGTGAATACAAAAAGATCCATGACAAACTGTGGGCCAAATATTCAAAAATGTCCACACAGGAAGATAAGGTCTGATGGCAAAGGGGAAACACACCCCGAGAATTCTGGAGTTTTTTCTTCAGCGGTTGGCATCATCCCAAGACAATGAGTCCTTGGCAGGGGACTTCGCCGAGATCTACGACAGGATTTCAAATGAAAAAAATAGAGCCAGGGCCTTGTGGTGGTATCTCATCCACGTTTTAAAGCTCATACCGTCATTTATCGGAAATCAAATTTACTGGAGTGTCGAGATGATCCGGAGTTACTCGAAAATCGCATTCAGGAACTTTATGAGACACAAGGCATTTTCGGTGATAAACATTTCGGGTTTGGCCATAGGCCTTGCTTGTGCCATTCTCATCTTGCTCTGGGTGCAGCATGAATTGAGTTATGATGGATTTCATGCCAATGCGGATAGAATCTACAGGATCATTCTGAACTATGGGAAAAAAGATGCCTTCGGACCACATGGCCCAGGTGCATTAGGTCCTGCTCTGAAGGCAGAGTACCCGGAAATTATCGATTCTACCCGGCTATTCTTTGTTGACAAAAATCCCCTGAGATATGGAGATAAGGTCTTGAATAGCTCTGTGTGTGGTGGAGATCCATCTTTATTTAAGATTTTTACATTTCCCTTTGTGATGGGTGATCCAGAGAAGGCCCTGCTCGACACAAACTCGATTGTATTGACAGAGACCATGACGCATAAGCTTTTTGGTCCAAAGAATCCTCTCGGGGAGACGGTGGGATTTGAATGGTGGGGGCGATGGTACGATTTCAGAGTGACGGGAGTTGTCAAGGACATTCCTTCGAATTCGCATATAAAATTTGACTATGTCTTGCCCATCAATTTCGTGACTCTCTCGGGAATGGACATCGAAAGCTGGGACGTCACCGCCTATTTTACATATATCTTGCTTGATGAGCATGTGGATGAAGAGGTTTTAGGTGAAAAGATCGCAGGAATCCTTAAGAGGCATTTGCCCGAATCTACTTACACTGTTCATTTGGAACAGCTCAGATACATTCATCTCTATAATTACTCGGGAGGAGGCCCCATTACCTATATTTATCTCTTTGGAATCATCGGACTATTCATCCTGAGCATTGCCTGTATCAATTTCATGAATCTCTCCACCGCGCGCTCTGCGGATAGAGCCTTGGAAGTGGGAATGCGCAAGGTCGTGGGGTCACATCGCTCCCAATTGATCACACAATTTTTAAGCGAATCTGTGGTGATGGCTTATGTCGCGCTTTGTTTAGCTCTTGTTCTTGTCCAAGTATTTTTGCCATCTATAAGAAAAATAACGGATACACGATTGGAAATGAGAATCTTCGGACTCCAATTACTGGTCTTTCTGGGTATTGCCCTTCTGGCCGGTCTTTTTTCCGGAAGTTATCCTGCCCTGTATCTATCGAAAGTTCTTCCCGCAAAAGTTTTAAAAGGGGCTCATCGATCAGGGGCTCGAAGCCTTTTACTTAGCAGATATCTTGTTATTGCCCAATTCGTGATTTCTATCCTGCTGATTTTTGGTACAGTCATCGCCTATGAGCAACTCATTTATTTGAGAAACAAGGACTTGGGAATTGATAAGGAGCATATAGTCAATTTTGAACTCAGGGGAGGAGTGCGTCAAAACTATACGGCAATAAAACAAGAACTCCTCAACAATCCGAATATTCTGGCTGTCTGCAGCACCAACGGTTCATTCTTCAAAAGATTTGCAACAGACGAGGCTGTTTGGCAAGGCAAAAAGGAAGACGAAAGACTGTTGATGGCCATCCATTCCGTCGATTATGACTATGCTAAGGTGTTTGGACTCCAATTGGTCCAGGGGAGATATTTCTCTAGAGAGTTTTCTACGGATGTCTCCGAAGGGATCATCGTGAATGAAACGGCTGTAAAGGCGATGGGCCTGGAAGAACCGATCGGGACACCATTTTATTGTCCCATGCCCTTTAACATGAGCAAGAATGGAAAAATCATCGGCGTCGTCAAGGATTTCCATTTCTGTTCACTGCACAGAGAAATCGAGCCGCTCATCCTCGCCATAGCTCCAGGGTGGCATACGGACATGTATGTGAAAATGAGGGGCCAGGATCTCCCAGCCACACTCGCTCACATTGAGAAAACATTCAGGATATTCGCCTCAGATTTTCCCTTTGAATTCAATTTTTTGGATGAAGAAATCGACAGCCTCTACAAGACCGAAATGCAGCTGAGTTCTCTGGTCAAATATGGGGCTCTGATTGCTATCTTCCTTGCGTGCCTGGGACTTTTTGGATTGGCTTCCTTCACAGCTAAGCAGAGAACTAAGGAGATCGGTATTCGGAAGGTTTTGGGAGCTTCTGTATCGGACATCACTGTTTTGCTCACCAAAGAGTTCACATTGTGGGTCTTGGCCGCCAATATTATTGCCTGGCCAATAGGCTATCTAGTCATGAAAAAATGGCTGGAGAACTTTGCTTACAGGATCGACATCCCAATCTGGGCGTTTGTGTTTTCAGGATTGCTCGTTCTCGGGCTTTCTCTCTTGACCATAGGGCACAAGGCTATCAAAGCCGCCCTTGCGAATCCTGTGAACTCGCTCCATTACGAATAGAAGATAAAATGGATAAAATGTAAAATGGGGACGGGCCACAGCATCTACTTGAAAACAATAAAGTTAACAAAAAAATCGGGCACTATTTCTGCCTTAACAGTACAGTTTTTATAGGAGAATGGTGCCTGTAAGAGCGTCTCTTCTCCCTAAGCTCGAACGTGCCTTTATGATCAATCAGTTTTCTCCCCCGAGCTTTATAACCTAATTTTTTTGATATTTGTTCTACAAATCCTTTACTTCCAACAGCTATACTCTCTGTCCACATACTCTCTCTTTTCATATCGTTCGTTTCAATCGCTTCTGAGATCCAATCTTCATAGCATGTTCGCAGCTCCTTTTGTGAGTTCAAATTAAGAAATTTTATCAAGAGATCAATATCTATGAGTTTATATCTCTGCCGATTGCTCAAGATCTCATTATATCCACAATGAGGCCATTCCTTGGGATGGTTCACAGCGCCTGCTCGAACCATATTTAGATCGATATATATCATACATCGAAGAAGGTGAGAATCGGATTCTACAGCTGTCGCATTATAACGATCTTCCCAAAATGCTCCTCTTCGTTTTTTCCTTCGATTGTATTCTTGAGCAGTTCTTCCGGAGGCTAAATGTACAGATTTAGGAATGGCATTGTTTTTCCCATCATCAAATGATAACAGATGGATATGATTTGAAGTTAAAGCATAATTTAAGATATTTAGTCCAAATTTTTTTTTCGCTTGAATGAGCCAGGACAACCATCTTTTCCGATCTCTTGAGAACTTTAGTAAATACTCCTTTTTGTGACACCTATGAGTGATGTGCCACGTGAGCCCTGGGATATAGTGGCGGTTTGCTCGTGGCATTTCATTACCTACCTTTTTTTCATTATTTTCTATCTTAAATAGACGATTTCATGGCCAAAATATCTCATCTAAGGTCAATTTTTAATAATAAAAATGACTTAACTCTAAATAAATCTATAATTTCTTGTGGCCTGTCCCCACTTATGGTAAAAATGTAAGGATGTCAAAAGAGATCCCCAAGCACTATGATCATTTGTTGTATGAAGAGAAGATCTATCGCCGCTGGATAGATGCTGATGCTTTTGCAGCAGTTCCTGACGAAAGAAAAAACTCTTACGTGATCATGATGCCCCTGCCCAATGTGACCGGCGCCCTTCATATGGGACATGCCATGGACAATGTGATGCAGGATCTCTTGATCCGATGGCACCGCATGATGGGGGATAACACCCTCTGGATGCCCGGGACCGATCATGCAGGAATCGCCACCCAGGCTGTAGTCGAGAAACGCCTTTTCGAGCTGGAGGGGAAAACCCGCCACGATATCGGCCGCAACGCACTTGTGGCCAAGATCTGGGCCTGGAAGGACGAGTACCAGCAGCGGATCATTGCGCAACTCCAGTCCATGGGCTGCTCGAGCGATTGGCAGCGGTCACGATTCACCATGGATGCGGTTTGCACACGCGCCGTCCGGGAGGCCTTTTTCCGGCTTTTCCGCCATGGTCTTATCTATCACGGGGACCGTCTTGTCAACTGGGATGTGCAACTTCAGACCGCTGTTTCGGATGACGAGATCATCTATGAGAAAGTCCAGGGACACTTTTGGCATATACGCTATCCGGTCATCGATCCCATGCCCGAGGAGCCCCGGCATGTCACAGTAGCCACAACTCGACCGGAGACAATGCTGGGCGATACAGCCGTTGCCTGCCATCCCGATCCTGCGGGCGAGCTCGACAGACTGAGCCGACTGCTCCCCGAGCGGATCAAAAGCGCACCCAAAAAGGAAAAACCACAACTGGAAAAGGCTCTTCTGGAGATCGAGGAACGGAAGAAAAATCTCCTGCCCCATCTTCTCAAACTGAAGGCCATGGCAGAGCAGGGAAGAAAGATCTTTCTTCCTCTAGTTAGGCGGGAGATCCCCCTCATACTCGACGAGTGGGCTAAACCCGAACTTGGCTCAGGTTGTGTAAAGATCACTCCCGGTCATGATCCCAACGACTATGATGTCTGGTCCCGCCACCGCTCGCAAATCGGTATCATCAACATCTTGAATCCCGATGGCACGCTCAACACAAATGCAGGTCCCTACGCCGGCCTCGATCGGCTTATCGCGCGAGAGAGTGTTGTGGCCGATCTGGAGAGCCAGGGTCTCATGGAGGGGATCGAAGACAGGGAGATAGAGATCGGCCATTCCGACCGCTCTAAAACACCTATTGAGCCCTACCTCTCCAAACAGTGGTTCATCAAGATGGACGATGAGGAAAGAAGCGTACGCTGCGGTTTAGGAACTCAGAAGGAATTCCAGGCCGCTGGGCTGGCCCAGGCCGCGATCGATGCCGCCGGCCGCGAATACAAATCCCCATCGGGCTTGCGCTTGGCCTTTCATCCCGACCATGCCCGATATGGCGGCACCTATAGGAGCTGGCTGTCGGAGAAGCGCGATTGGTGTGTCAGCCGCCAACTCTGGTGGGGACATCGCATCCCTATATGGCTCGCAACCTATTCTGTTGCAGAATTGGAAGATGCGATCGCGACGCTCCCCAAAGATAGCTGCGATGACCTCTGGGCTTGGATCGCCGACCAAGAAGGCCAATTGCACACCCTGGATGAACTGAAGCACCTGGACTCCAGCACTCGGTCCGACCTTCTTGTCTGTCTCAGGAATGAAGCAGCCGAGGATAAATATGTCCTAATGCTGGAATCCTTGGGATTGAAACAAGACCCGGACGTGCTCGACACCTGGTTCAGTTCCGCACTTTGGCCGTTCTCCACTCTCGGCTGGCCGGACCCTAAGACAGCCCGGGTCGATAAAGGTCAGAGGCCACTTGGCTCTGTCGCGGGGAAGGAAGACTGTCTCAGGACCTATTATCCCGGAAGTTGTCTCGTCACGGCGCGCGATATCATCACTCTTTGGGTGGCTCGAATGCAGGTCATGGGACTTTTTCTCCTGGGGGATGTTCCTTTTACCGATTGTTTTATCCATGCCAACATCCAGGACGGCAAGGGCGAGCGAATGAGCAAAAGCAAGGGCAACGGCATCGACCCTGAGGACATCATCGAAAAGTACGGCGCTGACGCCATGAGGTATGTGCTGTGTGACATGCAGACGGGTACCCAGGACATACGCCTGCCTGTCCAGGCGATCTCTCCCTTTACTGGAAATTTGGTCGACCTGGCGACGGCGAAACACGGCCAAACGATTTTTACTTATATCTGTCCCGAAACGGGAAAGGAATTTGATGTGCTGGGCACAATGCCCGACCTGCCCATGGCCAAGATCATCAGCGAGCGTTTTGATGTGGGCCGTGCATTCTGCACAAAGCTATGGAACGCCGCGCGCTTTGCACTCATAAACCTGGGGGAGCATTCGTTTTTGTCTCTCTCCAGCGACACACTGGAAGCCGAGGACCGTTGGATCCTCTCGCGTCTGTCCAAGGTGATCACCAAAGTCACAGAGCAGCTTTATGCTTACAATCCCTCTGCCGCCATTGGTGCAGCCAGGGAGTTCTTTTGGTCTGAATTGTGCGACTGGTATCTGGAGTTCATCAAACCGCGTTTCAGAGACGAACAATCTGCGCCGGTGGCCCGTTCGGTTTTATCTCTAGCGATCGACCAGGTGCTGCGGCTGTTTCATCCCTTTGTCCCGTTTATCACAGAAGTGCTCTGGGAACGGCTGAAGCTTCAATGCCCGGTCAGGGGACTGGAGCAACCGCTCCCTTCATCCGAGCTTCTGATCTCTGCGGAATGGCCCACAGCCCAAGCGGAATGGATCGACGACCGGATAGAGGATGACTTTGCCCTCGTCCAGGAGGTCATCCGCTCGGTCCGCGACCTCCGCTCCCGCTATCAGATCCCTCCCAGCAAAGAGGTTGATGCCCTTATAAAGGCCGAAGGCCAGAGTGCAGACATTCTGTCTCGTATGAAACACCTTATCCGGCACATGGGAGGAATTGGCGCGTTGGAAATTTCTCCTGATGTGATCCGCCCAGCGACTGCTGCGACACACGTTGTCGGCGACCTGGAGGTCTATTTGATCGGAGTGATCGATCCCGACCAGGAGGCGCAGAGGTTGAAGAAACAGCGGGAGAAGCTTCTCAAGGATGCTGCAAAGTCCGAATCGAATCTCCGAAACGAGAACTTTTTAAGCCGTGCACCCGCCCAAGTCGTAGAGGCCGAAAAGAAAAAACTCAAAGACTTTCACGCACAGATCGGCCTGATCGATAAAAACCTGAAAGCTTTAAACGAGACCTGAATCTGCGAATAACTCTGGCGAATATCTCTGGCTCTGCTGTCCGCTTATTTTTTCCCGAAAGTGATCTTTATACCCAGACGGAGTAACACTCCGGAGTAGCTGACTTCGGCCTTCCTCACATTCCTGTAATAGGAACCAGAAGGTTCTTGATCGAGGATCTGTACGGTTTTGTACCACAGACGGGTCAGACCATCATACTCTTCAGCATAATACCAATCCACAGATGCTGATTCCGAAGCCCCCAGGAAATCGCTGTACCGGTCTGTGCCCTTCCAGTTTTTCAGGTTGGCATATCGTCCCACAGTTTCAAAGAAAAGGGCCACATTTTCGGAGACGTTGAATTCAAACCCCACCCCGCCCTGAAAACCGAACGCACTGCTTGAGGCGTTGCCCTCGCTTTCATCCCATACCGGGGCCAATCCAAGGACTGTCTCTTCTTGCCGCACCGTGTATGTACCTTTTCCGATATAATATCCGACTCCCGCTTTAGCGTAGGCTCTTGCTTTTGTGCTGAGAGGAAGATTGTAGTAGCCGTTGAGAGTGATGGGAACAGCTGTAAATCGAGTCTGGACTCCCACCGAATTGTTGACACCGAACATGACCAATTCGCTTGTGCTGTCGCCACTTCTGACCAGGTAGCCCACACCGATTCCCACGGCAAAATTTTGAGGAAGCTCGAGGATAAATTCACCCTCAAAATCCGGGCCATAGTTCAATTCTTCGAACTGGCCGGTTAGATCCGCTCCAGTAAGAGCAGCGGTATTGCCCATCATCACGTTGAGATCCCGGAAAAAAATATTGATATCGCTCCCCGACCAGGATCCCATGCCACCACCCAATTTTAGGGTAAAGCCTTTGATGGCACCGTCGGCATAACTCATTGAAGACAGTCCCAGGGTCAAAAGAAAAACAATCCCCAGAAAAATCAATCTCTTTTTCATCGGCTTCTCCTTTGATCGAATTCTTTTCTCGGTGATATAAACATGCAACATTGAACTTCCAATTTCTCCTTTAAATGTCTCAGAATGATTGAACACCCGCCACACGATTTTGTGTTACCTTATTGTGTGGCTCTTTTGTGTTAATGAACACCCTCCTAAGTATATCTTTTCTTTTTGAGTTATGATCTTTTCTCTTAACTCATACGTAGCCAAGAAAGAATAGTTTTTTATTGGTTGTACTATTTCTCTGTTCCTTCAAATTCGGCATAAATAAAGACTGGTTCCCCTAGACTGAAATCCAAAAGATTCAAAAAAACTGGTATTGCCAGTCTGCTCAGCTGACATCCGCACAGGAGCGCCTACAACCTACAAGAGCCGGCCTCCTGCAGATGAATTGCAAAATCACCCCGAATATCACCGCTAGAGGTGATTGTTTTTTTTGGGCATTCGTGCGATTTTAGAATCGCTTGTTGTGCTGGCTGGGCAAGCCTCACCCACACCATAACCCCTTTTGCTTATTTTCCCCCAACAGCCAGCTTCCAACCTCATTGAAAGGTATGGGATTTTTGCTCTAAACTGAATCCGCATGTCCAATTGTAACAGAATTCCGCGCAATGACATTTGAGAGGTTCTGTCATTTTGATACCGATATCACGGTTGAGTATCGGGAACATCCAGAATGCGGCAGATGTTGTAAACTTTGGAGGGAGATAGAATGCTGGCTGTGAGGATTAAGCCAGGGTTTGGTTGCTCAGGAGGGACCTTACTCAGCCAGCAACGCAAGGTCATCAATTTAGTCGTCCGGGGAGGCTCAAAGTGGAATTTTGTGTTTTGAGAAAGGCAAAAAATGCTGGCTGTTAAGGAATCCCACATAAGCCGAGATGCAAGATCCTGTCTCTGCTGGCACCTTGCCCAGCCAGCCAAACAAGGCCTCATCAGTGTGACAGAACAATTTTTCAATATAAATCGCCTCTTAGGGTGATTTGAGGGGTGATTTTTTTCTCCATCATCGAATCTGATCGCTCAGTGATCCAACTTGTGTTCAGACGGTCACAGATTTGGAAATGTGTCCCAATTTTTTCTGAATAATGCAGGATGGAGAGGATTTTGGTATAATCGGATGCGATCTTTATTTATTAGGTAGAGATGTGATGAGATGAGATGAAAGTCTATATAGGTCGGATGAAGCAAAAATCCTGAGATATAAGGCCTGACCATAAAATATTAGAGGAGTGATAGGATGAAAAGAACAACGAGAAAACATCTTAAGGAAGATAAATTCCAGAAGACGATGACCGACATCGTCGATTATTCGAGAGAACACACGAAAGAGCTCTCTTATGCTGGAGTCGTCGTCTTGCTCTTGGCTTTGGCAGTCATCGTCGTCCAGGTGATCGGTGCCCAGAATATGAAAAAAGAGAATCAGGTTTTGGACCAGATCTTGGCATTGAGTTCTGAGATCAGGCAGAGTCCGGAGAAGATTGAAGAACTCGAAGAATTGGCGGGTCGAGGAAAATTTGCGCGCGTCGGATATCTTGAGCTGGCAAAGTACTGGTTTGAAAAGGAAGATTTTACCAAAGCCCGGTCTTATCTGGATGAGATCTCCAAAGGATCAAAGGACTTAGTCTATTACCAGGCTCAGGATCTTATGGGTCAGGCCTACATCCATCAGAAGGAATATGACCAGGCTATAGCCCTCTACGGAAAACTGGAGGTGGAAAATCCCGATGAGTATTTTCTCGATGTGATTCTGTTTCATAAAGCTCAAGCTCATGAGGAAAAGGGAGAGATCGAGGAGGCTCTGACATTGTATAAACGTCTTAAAGAGGAATTTGCAGAGACGTATTTTGGGTATGATGCTTCGGCCAAAGTGTTGGCGCTCGAGGGAAAAAAATAAAAGTTTAAAAAAGTTTTATTGAAAAATTTTATTAAATTTATATAATAAATGGTTATTCTGGATTTTGGCTTTGTGCATTGGTAGTTTTTATGAATCATTCATAATAAGATTTTGAGGAGGTTCTAAGATGGCTTATATGATCAATGAAGAATGTATTAATTGTGGAGCGTGCGAGCCTGAATGTCCTAATCAGGCCATTTTTGTCGGAGATGAGATTTATGAGATCGACCCGGACAAGTGCACCGAGTGTGTGGGGCATTTTGATGAGTCTCAGTGTGCGGCCGTTTGCCCTGTGGATGCATGTGTTCCCGATCCAGAGCATAAAGAGACCAGAGAAGAACTGGAGATGAAATCAAAGAAGCTCGCATAGTTCATCTGTCTTCACGATCAGCGACACATTGAATGGGAGTGATATCCATCACTCCTATTTTTTTTATAGTGAGGCCGAGTTTTTGTAATAGTAAGGTCAACAGTGTTGAGTGTCGGACAGATGGGTCAGGGCACGTGAATGATAGAACACATTTAATATGGTATAGCAGTATGGAATATTATTACTGTATCGATTGATGGAACTTTTTGTGTAGGACAAGATGGAAGAAGAGATCAAACAAGTTCAGGCCCCGCAGTATCAGGAGCCCAGGGCCATGTCCTTTTTTGCGAAGCAGCGGACATGGTTGAATGTTCTGCTTTTTGTTATCACCGTGGTGTCCAGTTTCTTTGTGGGCTTGACCTGGAGCGTCAACTATGTGTATGCGGATAAGATCGTCAATAATTCCATCGGCACGGTCGGCCTCCGGGATTTTTTAGATCCCGATGTTTTAGCATTGAGTATCATGTATGCCGTGGTGCTCATAGGGATTTTGCTGGCCCATGAGATGGGTCACTATCTGACGTGCCGATGGTATAGGATCGATGCGACTCTTCCGTACTTCATTCCTTTTCCGCCGCCGAGTCCTATCGGGACGATGGGAGCGTTCATCAAGATCCGCTCTCCCATTACGCGTAAACAGCAGCTCTTCGATGTGGGAGTGGCAGGACCTCTGGCCGGGTTTATTTTGGCTTTGCCGGCACTGGTGTACGGGCTCTCCCTCTCGAAAGCCGTGCCGCATATTCCGCAGGAGGGGAGCATTATTTTTGGAGAGCCGCTTCTGTTCAAGCTGTTGGGTGATATCTTCTTTAGAGGAGCGCCCGAAAATTTTGACTTGATCCTCCACCCTGTAGCTTTTGCCGGATGGGTGGGTGCGTTGGTGACAGCGCTCAATCTGTTTCCTATCGGACAGCTGGACGGGGGCCATATCGTCTATGCGGTGTTTGGAAAGAAGTCGAGGAAATTTGCCAAGCCGGTCTTAGGCGCCTTTTTGTTGATGGGTGTTTTTTTCTGGATAGGGTGGTTTGTCTGGGCGATCCTTATCGGGTTTATCGGGCTGAAGCATCCCCGCATTTGGGATGAGGATATATCCATATCAGAGGGAAGACGGTGGATCGCTGTACTGGTCGTTCTGATCTTTATATTTTCATTTATTCCCGATCCGGTGAAAGGGGGAAGTTTGCTCGATCTGGTGAGGGGAACGGGCATTTTAGGACGGTGACCAGGGGAAAATAGCGCCTGAAAGTTTTGCACAGAATCTGTGGAAAACTTGTGGAAAATTGGCGTGATTTTGAGCCGAAATTTCGAAATTTCTGACACATACAACAGATTGCACAAAAGTTGGGCATATGATGTAACTTGTTTAATATGAATAACTTAAATAATTCGTTGAAAATAAATAACTTACGCCGATCAGCAATTTTACCGCAGAAAATGCACCCGGAAAATGGACACGATACATTAATACAAGATGCGTTATTGAATGTCCCAATCGGTGATTG
>Ga0307425_1001888_pt1 | contig 12165 bp, 9 predicted proteins | sample SalMarWE160330MG_FD_202152 | JGI IMG/M metagenome (GOLD analysis project Ga0307425, IMG submission 202152) | Salt marsh sediment microbial communities from the Plum Island Ecosystem LTER, Massachusetts, United States - WE1603-30 | ecosystem: Environmental > Aquatic > Marine > Intertidal zone >... | reverse complement strand
CGTCTTTCCCCTTGCCGGCTCCCCAGCCGCCGGCGTTCGGCTCGACGGAAAAGAACCACTCCCCCGTGTCGTCATCGATGCCGCTCACGGTTGTGCCGCATACGCTCAGGAAATGGCCGGCAGTGATACGCTGCGGGATAGCATCGGCCAACGCCCTCCAAACCACATCTCCGGCATAGCTGTCCGATTCCCAATATGTGCTGATCGGGGCGGGTCGCTTCGGATTGAAGACCGTGTCCTCGGGGACGATCACCTTCAGCGGCGTGAATAAGCCTTCATTCGGTGAACCATGCGGGCTTACCACCGCCTTGTAGGCGAACTTGGCCGTGCTGATCAGCGCGGACAGGGGAGCGTTGATCGGGCCGCGGCAGGTCTTGCCTGTGCCGGTGTAGTCGACAATGAATTCCTCGTCGGTGATCGTCACCTTCACCTTGACCAGCACCGGCTCGCCACCCAGGCCGTCATCATCGATGTATTCCTCTGCGAAGAACTCTCCCTTAGGAAGCGACTTGAGCTCTGCCAATGCTTCTTGTCTCCCTTGCTCGAGATAGATGTCGATCGACGCAAGCACCGTATCGAGTCCGTACTTGTCACAGATCTGGGTTATCCGATTGGCCGCCACCTGGAGTGACGCCGCCTGCGCCCTCATGTCGCCCAAGATCATCTCGGGAACGCGGATGTTTCTTGTCAATATATCTACGATCCCCGAGATTTCCTTTCCCCGTTCGATAATCTTTACACACGGGAACTGCAATCCCTCCTGATAGATTTCAGTTGCATTGGGAGACCAGCTACCGGGATCCTTCCCTCCGATGTCGTTCCAATGGCCTTTGCTCGCCGCAAACATGATCGGCTCATTGCGGTAGAAAACGGGCATCACAAGAACGACGTCGTTCTGATGCGTCGCCCCGCCCATGTAGGGATCGTTGAGGATTATCACGTCTCCCTCTTCGAGCCCGTCGATTCCGAACTTGTTCAGCACTTCTTGCACGGCATCGGTAAGGACTCCGATGAACGGAGGGATACCGTTCGCTTGTGCAATCATGCGCGCCTTGGCATCGGTGACCGCGCAGCCGTAGTCGAGTACCTCATAGATGACGGAGCTCTTGCTTGTGCGTCCGAACGCAACGAACATCTGCTCGGCGGCCGAGATCAGCGCCCGCTTGATCACTTCTATGGTAAAGGGATCGATGTCTAGTTTACTCGGCACGCTGCACCTCCGTGACAACCAGATTTCCGAAGTCATCGACAGTCAGTTGCTGCCCGGGGCAGACGATGGTCGTACACGCCGGCTCCTCAACTACTGCTGGGCCTACGATTGCGGCTTGCGGGGGGAGGAGGTCGCGCTCATAGACCTTGCTTCCTACCTCGCCCACATCCTCGAAACGGACGGGGCGTTCACCCTTGCATGCCTGTTCGAGATTGCATCCGCCACTCTCCATTCGTTTGAACGATGGTTTCTTCTCTTCTCCCCAACCGACAAGATGGAAGTTCACCACCTCCACGGGGTCGTCTTGTCGGAAGGAATATGCCTGCTCGTGGAGTTCGTGGAACTTGTCGATCAGCAGGTCGAAGCGATCCTTTCCTTGCAGCATTTCATCGGATACTGGTGTGCGCACCGTATGTTCCTGCCCTTTGTAGCGAAGGTCGAGAAAGCGTTCGAACCACACGCGTTCTAGCGGGAAGTCTTCATCGGAGAACTGGGCGCGCGCCTCACCTTCGAGATCGGCGAATAGCGCGGCGATGGCCGCGAGATGAGCGGGGTCGCATCCAATCAGGCGGGTGCGGATAAAATCGTGTCTGAGATTGGTCATTAGCATTCCCCATGCAGAGAATTGCCCGGGCGCGCGCGGCACAATTACCTTGCGCATGTGTAATTCGCGCGCCAGAGTTGCCCCGTGCAGTCCGCCCGCTCCTCCGGAAGCAACCAATGCGAAGTCGCGTGGATCGTATCCACGCTCGATACTTACGCGCTCCAGAGCGGCCTGCATATTGGCGTTGGCCAGGCGGATGATTCCGAGCGCGGCTTCCACAATAGAGATTCCAAACGGATCAGCGATCTTCCTCACGGAGGCCTCGGCCTTCTCCACGTCCAGCCGCATCTGCCCACCGAGGAAGTACCCGGCACTTAGGCGGCCGGTAAGCAAGTTAGCGTCAGTCACCGTCGGCTCATCGCCACCCAGCGCATAGCAGGCCGGTCCCGGATCGGCTCCAGCGCTGAGCGGACCGACATGGAGGGCGCCTCCTCGATCGATCCATGCGATCGAGCCGCCGCCCGCCCCCACCTCTACAATATCTACTACGGGAACCTTTAGCGGATACCCGGCCCAAGTGGCCGTCTTCTCCAGATGATAGTCGGTGTTGATCTTAAGATTGCCGTTGTCGATCAGGCTAACCTTTGCCGTTGTCCCCCCCATGTCGAACGAGATCACACTCTTCTCATCCGCAGCTGCGGCAACGATACTCGCTCCGATCACGCCGCCCACCGGTCCCGATTCAATCAGGTGAATCGGGACACGCTGGGCAAGCGGGAAGGTTGTAGTGCCACCATTTGACTGCATTGCGTATTTAGCGCCCGCTATTCCCATTTGCAGCAACTCATCTTCGAGGGTAGCCAGGTAGAGTTTCGCCGTCGGCTGTACATACGCGTTGAGGGCCACGGTGTTGGTACGTTCGTATTCGCGCCACTCTTGTGTGATCTCATGCGATACGGTCACGGATGCCTCGGGATAGAGCTTTTCGATCATCTGTTTCGTTCGCTGCTCGTGCGCATGGTTGGCATAGGAATGGATATAGCAGACGGCTATCGCTTCGATCCCGGCCTTTTTGCATTCCTCTACTGCAAGGGCTACGTCCTCTTCTTGCAGGGGCTGGAGCACTGTTCCGCGATGGTCGACCCGCTCGCGTACCTCAAATCGAAAGCGTCGCGGAATGAACGGCTTCGGCTTCTGATAGAACAGGTTGTACATGTCCGTACGGTTTGCGCGTTGGATCTCGAGCACATCACGGAATCCGTGCGTCGTGATCAGGGCGGTCTTGGCGCCCGTCCTCTCGGTAAGAGAGTTGATGACAACCGTTGTGCCGTGGACGAATTGGCGTATCTCGTTGGGATCGAGCCCGCTCTTTCTGATCGTCCGAATTACGCCGGTGGCGAAGTTCTCCGGGGTGGTGAGTTCCTTTTCCAGGACAACATCTCCCCTCACTTCTTCCAAGGCGACAAGATCGGTGAACGTGCCGCCGATATCAATGGCTAGCCGTTTTGCCATTCGAGATGTCCTCCTCCTTCCAGTAGCTTCATTGTCAAGACCCACAGGATCTTTGTCGTTGTGTCACCCGGATTCTGAACGGTGTGTTCCTGCGTTGAAAAGATGTGAAAACTGTCGCCGGGGCCGAGGACATCTTCCTTGTCTCCCACCTGCAACAGAACCTGCCCCTCCAGGACGTAGCCGAACTCCTCGCCCACATGCGTCACGCGCGGAGGATGGTAGTGCGGCGGGTACTCGGCGATGAGAGCCTCGAGGATACGATCTGTCATTGAATTGGAGAGCAGATTGTAGGTCACCTGGGCATCGCCGATCTTGATCCTGCTGCGCGGTTTTCCCGCTCTTACTACCAACGGCCCGTCGCTCGGCATGGCGGCGAAGAAGTGCGTCACCGGTACTTCCAGCGCATCGCAGATGGCGCGAAGCGACGATATCGAAAGAGATGACAGCCCTCGCTCAACCTGAGACAAAAATCCTATGGAAAGGCCGCATCGAGAAGAGACATCTTCCAATGTTAATCCCTTACGTTGACGCAATGAGCGGAGTCCTCGACCGATTTCGTGGTCCATGTTTTTCAGTATAGTGAAATTTTTTTAGCTGTCAAGCGGACAACCACACCTGCTCCACCAGTAACCTACTCATGCAAAGAGATGTGAATGAAATGACGGCTATTGGGTATGAGTGCTTCAGGAGGTCCTGGTTATGCCATGGTGAGTGCGACTGCCGATGATCACATGCAGCATCCGGATACGACACTAATCGCGCGAAGCAGCAACTTGCTAGAACAGGTTACTTCAGGGGGTAGGAAGCCCACATGAACCTGGCGGGCAATCAAGTAATGTGATTTGCAGCACTGTGAATCTTCCGCCTGTCGTGTATACTCCGTTTATATTTGAAAGGAGGCTCTCGTGCCAAAGCAAACACTCGACAAAGTATCAATCTACGTTCCCAAGAACAGAATACATCTTCGGCCCATCGAAAGGCTCGCTGAGCTGGCTGACAAGGAAGATCGTTCCGTCAGCTATCTGGCCGTCGAGGCAATTCTTCAGTACCTACAAGAAGAGGAAGAGCAAGAACCGGGTCGAAACTGATCTTCGGCATAACTGTCGTAGACAATTGACTTGCCTAAACACTGAAACAAGAGCCGACCCGCGCAAAAGGCGGGTCGGCCTTCTTATATGCCAGCATCTCGATACGGTGCAGCTATACTTCTTGTTCCGATTGTGCACGGAAGACGAGTACGTCGGCCATCGCGGCGGCATCGACCGTGACCCGGGCGCCATCCTTGATTTCGCCAGTTACGATCCTCATCGCCAGAGGGTTCTCTATTAGGCGCTTCAAGGCGCGTTCGAGAGGCCGAGCACCGTAGTGCGGATCGTATCCCTCTTTTGTCAGGATCTTCTTCGCCTCCTCAGTCACGTTCAAGACGATCCTCTGCTCTGCCAGCCGCTTGTTCAACGCGTCGATTTTGAGGTTAACGATCTGAGCTATCGCCTCTTCAGCAAGTGGGTGGAAGATGATCGTATCGTCGATCCGGTTTAGGAACTCAGGCCGGAATGCGCGACGCAATTCATCTTCGATTTTCTCGCGCACATCGCTCTCACGGACGCCTTCCGAGAAGAGTTCGCTTCCGATATTGGAGGTCATGATGATGATTGTGTGCCTGAAGTCGACGGTGCGGCCGTGACCGTCAGTCAATCGGCCTTCGTCTAGAAGCTGCAGCAACAAGTTCATCACCTGCGGATGCGCCTTCTCAATCTCATCGAACAGCACAACCTGGTACGGCCGCCGCCGCACGGCTTCGGTAAGCTGCCCGCCTTCTTCGTAACCGACATACCCCGGCGGCGATCCGATGAGACGCGCCACTGCGTGCCGCTCCATGTACTCTGACATGTCAATCCGTTGTAGCGCGCTGTCGCTTCCAAACAGGAATGCTGCCAGTGCTTTGGCAAGCTCCGTCTTCCCCACCCCGGTCGGCCCGAGGAAGAGGAAGGTGCCGATCGGCTTGCGCGGATCGGACAGGCCGGCGCGCGAATGACGCACCGCCTCAGCAACAGCGTGCACACCCTCTTCTTGATCGATGACGCGCGCGTGCAACAGGTCCTCCATCTGAGCAAGACGCGACCTCTCCTCTTCGAGCATTCGCTCCGCGGGAATACCCGTCCACTGAGATACAATCGCCGCGATCTGCGGTGCGGCCACCTCCCGATCGCCGCCCTCGACCTGAATCCGGCTCGCCGCCTCGTCGAGAAGGTCTATGGCCTTGTCCGGAAGAAAACGATCCGTGATATAGCGCTCGGACAGCCGCGCTGCCGCCTGGATCGCTTCGTCGGTGATCTTGACGTCATGATGCTCCTCAAGCTTCTCCCGCAATCCGGTTAGAATCGCCACCGTATCCTCGATCGTCGGTTCACCTACGTAGACGCGCTGCAACCGTCTCTCGAGAGCGGAATCCTTCTCGATGTGCTCGCGATATTCATTCAATGTCGTTGCCCCGATTAGTTGGAACTTTCCGCGGGACAACGGCTCTTTGAGCATATTCGAGGCGTCGATCGCCCCCTCAGCGGCTCCGGCGCCGACGATCATGTGGAGTTCGTCAACGAACACGAGCGTCTTGCCGGCCGTCGCCTCGATCTCTTTTATAACGGCCTTGAGGCGATCCTCGAACTCGCCGCGAAACTTCGAGCCGGCGACCATCGACGCAATATCAAGCGCAATGATCTCCTTTCCTTTCAGAGAGGCCGGGACATCATCGGCGGCGATCCTCTGAGCCAGCCCTTCAACCACGGCTGTCTTTCCCACGCCAGGCTCCCCGATCAATACCGGATTGTTCTTCCGCCTACGGGAGAGAATCTGCTCCATGCGCAGGATTTCTTGCTCGCGACCGATTACCGGATCAAGCTCTCCCCGTGCAGCCATCTCGGTGAGATTTGTCGAGTACTTCTTTAGGATTTGATACTGGTCTTCCGAGTCGCGCGTTGTCACCCGCTGCTCGCCACGTACGCCACGAAGCGCAGTATAGATGGACTCTGGCGTGATCTGATGCTTGTCGAGCACCCGCTTCAGGCTGGGGTCTGTCGTACGGCTGATCGACAGTAGTAGATGGTCGACGCCGACATACTCATCGTGCAGTCGCTCCGCTTCCATCTGCGCACCGGCGACGACAGAATCCAGGCGTGGCGTGATGTAGACCTGCGTGCCGAGAGAGCCGGCGATGGACGGCTTCCCTTTGAGAAGCACGTCGAGGTCTTTGCTCAGCCCGGTGAGATTTACGCCCATCTCCTGCAAGAGATCGCGGCCAACCCCTTCCTTGGTGGCAAGCACTGTGAAGATGTGCTCCACGTCGAGTTGGTTATGCTTGTAGCGCGTCAAGAGATCTTGTGCTTCGTGAAACAGCTCTTGCGCGCCTTCAGTCATTCTATCGAAACGAATCATGATGATCACCCGCCATTAGCAGTCGCTTACCTTGATTGCTAATAGTAGTGCGAATCGGAGGCGATTGCAAGTATTCATCGCCCCAGATTGTGAGATACACTGAGGATGATCTCACAGTAATACATGCGCCCGAACCCTAAGATGGACTCGATACACGCTATCATTGATTGCACGACAAGCATCATTCAGCAATCACGCGGGCCAAGGAGTCAAAGATGGGATTACGGCCGCACCCTCCGACGCGGGCACGGATGATACTTGCGTCATCTGCATCGGGTATGCGAAACTGCAGGACAAGCACGCGTACACTGATCGAGGAGCGATGTTCAACGACATACAGCAACCGATCCTTAAACGAATGCACCACCTTGAGGGCATCGACCGCCTCGATCGAACGGACGGAACAGAGCGCATGCAGCGCTTGCGCCAGATCCCGCCGATAACAGGCCGGTTCATTGCCCTGTTAGCGGCCGCCGCCCCGGCCGGCGAGTACATCGAGATCGGAACGAGCGCCGGCTATTCCACTCTCTGGCTTGCGTTGGCCTGTCGGCTTGTCGGACGGCGAATTACAACATTCGAGATCCTTGCCGCAAAGGTAAAACTCGCAAGAGAGACCTTCGCTTCGGCTGAAGTGGACGATGTGGTGCGTCTTGTTCATGGCGATGCGTTGACGCAAATTGCCCACTTGACTGAGATCGGGTTCTGTTTTCTTGACGCGGAAAAGGAAATATACGCTGGCTGCTATGAGGCCGTCGTCCCGAAGCTGGTACCGGGCGGCATCCTTGTTGCGGACAACGCGATCAACCACGCCGCCACCCTGCAGCCGATGCTCGACCGCGCGCTGAGCGACGATCGGGTGGATGCACTAATCGTACCTATTGGCAAGGGCGAGCTTGTGTGCAGGCGGAAGTAGTAGATCCGGCCTCGCTCAACCGATCATCCGTTGTTCTCATCCAGTATCCGGATTACGATTGCCTTTGCCTCAATCAGATCGGCGGCCTTGTGATACGAAACGCCAGCCGGCAAGAGATCACGTACGTATGGCTTGTCGGCCACGAGGATGAACTCAGCAATTCCTGCCCGATCAGCAGCGATGAGGTCGAGATGGGCATCGCCGATCGCGATCGCTTCGTCCGGCTGCGCACCGAGCCTAGCCAATGCAAGAAGAAACGCTTGCGGATCGGGCTTGAGCGCGCCGTCATCACGGCTCAAGACAAGGTCGAACTCCAGTGGATGGCTTTCGAGAACAACATCGACGCTACGGCGTGAGTTGTTGGTGACTAGCGCACACTTGACCCCGGCGTTATGCAACGATTGTAACAGGTCCTCCGTTCCGGGGATCAGCCTTCCATTCTTTACTCCCAGGGCTTCGTGCCGTTCCAGGATCGCGATCCCCCGCGCCCGCCCTTGCGGCTCCAAAGCCTTGAGCTGCTCGTAGATCGGTCGTCCGTCGGCCGGAATTCCGATTTCTCGGCGCACTGCCATCCAATCGATGTCAGTTTGCCAGATCGTCCCGTCCATGTCGAACAGCGTTGCGCGAATCGTCATAGGAACGCGATGATAACCCACGCAGAACGCGGTTTCATTGGCATGTCTCCAGAAGGCGGCTTTAAGGAGTCGTTTTGCCTGCAGGCCGATCCCGAAGATGTCGTCGATGCGTATCGGTTAGTGCGCCTTGCGACAACATCACGCCCGCTCCAGACGGCGCGGGCGGCACAATGCTGCTGTGGTTTTCGGGAACATCGACTGGCAAAGAAATGGCCGGTTTGGTACTTTGGTGCCGCATGGCACACGAGGAGGAGACCATGATTCAACAGAGATCCTGGAAACGAAAGGTGGTTGTTGTCGGTGCCGGTGCTGTCGGAGCTACGTTCTGCTACGCTCTTGCTCAGAGCGGTATCGCTGACGAGATCACCCTGATCGATCAGAACAGCGATCTAGCTCGCGGACAAGTACTCGACCTAAGTCACGGGCAACCGTTCTTTCCCACCGTCGATGTGCACATCGGCGACAAGAACGACTATCGCGATGCACAACTCGTGGTGGTCACCGCCGGATCAAAGCAACGCCCGGGGGAGACGCGGCTCGATCTCCTCCGGAGGAACGCTTCTATTATTCGATCCATTGCATCGGACATCGCCGGTGCCGACTCGCAGGGCGTCCTTCTCGTGGTGAGTAACCCGGTCGATGTGCTGACGCGCGTCGCGATCAACACGACTGGGTGGCCGCGCTCACGCGTGATCGGTTCCGGAACAGTGCTGGACAGCGCCCGCTTCCGCTACCTGCTCGGACGACACTGCCGAGTCGACACGCACAACGTGCACGGATACATCCTGGGAGAGCACGGCGACAGCGAATTTGCCGCGTGGTCGATGACTCACATCGGCGGCGTGCACATCGACTCATACTGCCCCATCTGCGGACGGTGCGAAGACTGGACCGCAGCCCGCAAGCAGATCGAGCAAGACGTTATCGAGTCCGCCTACCACATCATCGACTACAAGGGGTCGACGTACTTTGCGGTGGGCCTGGCCCTGGTGCGAATTGCGGCGGCCGTTTTGCGCGGTCAGAGGAGCGTGCTGACTGTTTCCACCATGCTTGAGGGCGAGTTCGATCTGAACGGCATTTGTCTCAGTGTTCCTTGTGTGATAAGCGAAAATGGGGTTGAACAGATCATGGCGGGCCATCTGCGGCAAGAGGAAAACGAGGCCCTCTTCCGGTCGGCGGCTGTGCTCGAGAAAGCTATCTCAAGCCTTGAAGAGGAGGGATAAGCGCGATGAAGCAGATCGATCCTGACAGCTGGCCCAGACGGGAACAGTTACGGGTCTATAGTGCCTTTGCAAACCCGCACTTCGGTCTGTGCGCCAATGTCGACGTCAGTGCGCTCTACCGGTACGTAAAGAAGAGCGGCATCTCATTCACCGTAGCTGTTGTGTATACGCTCGCCAGAACAGCAAACGCTATCCCCGAATTTCGCCGCCGCATCCGTTCGGAGAAGGTAGTAGAGCATGCAGTTGTGCATCCGTCGATCACCGTCCTTACGCACGACGATCTGTTTGGCTTCTGCCTGATTGAATACGCTGATGACTTCTCAGTATTTGCGGCAGGAGCGCGGGAGATGATTGCCCGAGCAAAGGAGCATCCAACGCTTGAAGACGAACCCGAACGGGACGATCTGTTGTTCATGACCGCGATTCCATGGGTGTCGTTCACTGCTTTTTCGCACCCCATGCCTGCGGCTCCTGTCGATTCGGTGCCGCGGATCGCGTGGGGCAGGTTCTTCGACAACGGCAAGACTCTGCAAATGCCGCTTGCAGTACAGGCGCATCACGCAATAATGGACGGAATACACATCGGCCGATTCTACAAACGGGCGCAGGAGTATATGGCGAAGCCGGAGATAATCATCTGCTGAGAGTTGTAAAGCGAAGGACATACCAGGAGGAAGAGTGGCGGAAAGGAAGTTCACGGAATCAAGACGGGAGATGGAGAATATCCTTCTCGAAGAGACAATCGGGTATTTGGGGATGTCAGTAAATGACGAGCCTTATGTTGTGCCGCTCAACTACGGCTATGTTGATGGCAGGATCTTGTTCCACTGCGCGCTTGCCGGCGAGAAGATTGACTATCTGCAGGCGAATCCGCGCGTTTGCTTCACGGTAGGGCGGCAGGAGGGGAACATCCGGCGGCACGCCGAGGGTGATCCGTGTCATACGAACAATGACAGTGTCATCTGTCGCGGGAACGCACGCATTATCGAAGATCAAGAGGAGCGCTCGCTCGCCCTCAATGAGTTCAATCGCTACTTTCAGGCCGACGCAGACGAGATCCCGGCGGCAGATGTAGCAGGGTGCTTGGCCGTCGAGATCGAAATCGTCGAGATGACCGGTAGACAAGAACGGGACGGAGAACGTGTCTACTGGCGATACACGTTTGCCCGCTAACCTCACCTATTGCTTTTCCCACGACGCGCCAAAATACGGTGCGCGAGCAGTCCGACAAGATTCCGACTTGTCCGCAACCGTGTACTCCCGGCATGATGCAGTGCAAAGGAGGGAGAGATGGCACTCACCCCTTGGAGTGGCGTGAAGAAGATTCTCAAGATTCTAAAGTCATCATTAACGCCAAATCAGATCGCGTTCTCGTTTGCGCTCGGCGTCTTTGCCGGTCTCCCGCCGATGGGGCTCCACGTGATCGTCCCGATAACGATTGCGCTTCTTGTCAGGTGTAGCTTTCGGGCGTTCCTTGTTTCGATGGGATTGTTCAAGTTGCTGTCGCTTCTCGTTTCACCGGGAAGCTACGCCATCGGACGATTCATTCTCGCCACGAACCGCGGGCTGGATTCCATGTGGCGTTTCTTGTTCCACCTGCCGATCGCTGCGCCGATGGGCTACGGTCGCTACCTCCTATTCGGAAGCATCGTCCTGTCGTTGGTTATCGCCGTTCCTGTCTTTCTTGTCGTCCGCCAGCTGACCATCAAGTATCGCCGCTCGTTCACCACCTGGGTGAGTGGGTGGAAGGTATCGACCAGACTTCGCGGGAAGCGCGGGGTCGGCCTCGTCCGCTGGCTGTTCGTCGGGGGAGAGGCAAAGTACGTGGACGCAAAGCCGCCGTGGGGGCCGTTCCGCTACGTCCGCAAATACATGCTCGTCATTCTCCCTGCCGTGTACGCTCTATGCTACTTGAGCGCCGCGATCGTGGTGCCGTTCTTCGCAGGCCGGATAGCGACTTCCGCCGCGTCCTTTGTGGTCGGTGGCGATGTGGCCGTGGAGGAGAGCACGTTCAGCCTGTTCACCGGGAGGCTCGATCTTACCGACCTGTCGGTACAGGATCCGAACAAGCCCGACGAAAATGTGCTCGAGATACCGTTCCTCACGCTCGACGCGGGCATGCTACCGCTTCTTGAGAAGCGGGTCGTGTTCAACGCGGTCGAGATAGGCGATATCTACCTACACGTCGAGCGCGAGTCCGACGGCACGCTGAATGTCGATGACTTCACGGAAGGGTGGAACGCCGACGGCTACATCGAATGGGCAAAGGAGCATGCCAATCAGGTAGACTGGCTCGGACTGTTGCGCCGCTTCATCGCCTATCTCGGAGAATCGCGTCCGCGCAAGGCGGACCTCTCCCGCTATGCCGGTGGGCGTTCATTCCCGGGATTCGCCCCGTCATTCGCGGTCGAGCGACTGGAGATCGGACGAGTTCACCTGACGCTTGCCGACGCACGTCAATCAGACGACTCTTTCCCGCCTATTCTGTTGCGCGAAGTGGAGATTGCCAATCTCGCTTCGCCGGCGCGGCTGGCGCGTAATCCTGTAAGGCTCAGCCTCAAAGGAGAGATGGGGGATGACTCGCAGGCCGCTTTCGCCCTGACAGCGCAATTCGATGACCGGGGAGATGCGTCGGCCCACACGTATGATCTCGAAGTGCGCGACATCGACCTTACTCGCCTTGTCTGGCTGTACGG
>Ga0307425_1001886_pt1 | contig 12169 bp, 9 predicted proteins | sample SalMarWE160330MG_FD_202152 | JGI IMG/M metagenome (GOLD analysis project Ga0307425, IMG submission 202152) | Salt marsh sediment microbial communities from the Plum Island Ecosystem LTER, Massachusetts, United States - WE1603-30 | ecosystem: Environmental > Aquatic > Marine > Intertidal zone >... | reverse complement strand
AAGTACAATTCGTTCACAATCGAGCTGGCTTTAACAGGAAACAAGACCAGATGATAAAATGAATCGTGCATTTCAACAGGCAGAAGATCAGAGATTCGCTCAGCTTTTTCTGCCAGTGTCTTAAAGTCCGTAACTACTTTTTCTGCTTCTCCGTAGTTGACAAGGCTGTAAGTTGTTGGACTAAGCAGCTCAGGTTTGCGGCGGCCATTATACTTTGTGGTTTTCGATATGATATCAGCAATTTCCTCAGGACAGACAGGTCCGAACGTCCTTTCAGCCCACCTTTCTGTAAAACCATTCATGTCAGAAGCTGTATGAACTTCGCTGTTCCATGCCAGGGATAAGAAGTATTCCAGCGGAAATTCATAGCCCCGGAAATGACCCACATTAACAATCCATATCCTGTCGGCACCATACTGTTTTGCGAGACCAAACTGATCCCAGATTTTTGGGATAGGGTTTGTGTTTATCCACTGGTAGCTACGGGGTCCGCCATGATAATCAAAATGATAATAAATCCCTGCTCCCCCTGTCCTCGTCCGTTCCCCTGCTGCAGGCACTCTTCGCAGGTTTCCCCAGTTATCCTCTGCCCAAAGCAAGGTTACGTCGTCAGGTACACGCATGCCGGCATTGTAGTAACCCTGAACCTCCTTATAAAGGCACCATAGCTGAGGTATCTTTGTCACATCCGGATTCATCTCTTCAGAAAGTATTTTTCTCTGGACATTTACGATTTTTTCAAGCTTGTCTATGTTAGCCTGGGGGCCTCCCGGTCCCATCTCGGTGTCGTCGGCTCCTCTTAGTCCGATGGTTATCAGTGATTCAAAGTTCCGGTTGCGTCTTATACCATCGCGCCAGAATTTTACAAGAGTATCTGCATGTTTTGTCCAGTTCCAGCTGCCAAGAGTTCTAAGGTACCGGCGATCCCATTCCTTCTGTGCCCTGAGCATGGGTTCCTGATGAGAGGTCCCCATAACTATGCCATATTCGTTTGCCAGGGCAGCATTCAATGAGTCATCCTCATTAAATGCATTGTTCCACATGGCAGGCCACATGTAGTTAGCCTTCAGTCTGAGCAACAACTCAAAAATCCTTGAATAGAATTCATGTCCATAATTTGCAACACCACGTGGAATAGGAGGTTTCACAGACAAGGGGACCATCCCGTATTTCCAGGCGACCCAGTTGGTGAGATCCGGAGCTTCATCATTAAGGAAAATGCCACGGTATTTTACTGAAGGCTCGCCGTAAACCAGGCGTCCCGGAGAAACAAAGAGGTCATTACTTTTCCTTGCAGGAACATCCGCCCACCAGTACCATGGAGAAACCCCTATTCCACCGGAAATCTCGTAAATCCCGTAAATTGTGCCGCGTTTATCGCTTCCGGCAATTACAAGTCCCTTTTCCACTCCCGGAAATGGTTTGTCAACAACCTGAATGACAAATGATTCCCATTTGCCTGAAATGTCATCAACCCGAATTTTTCTCCTTTTCACAAGATCTTCAATCAAAGGACTTTTTCCAATAGTACCAGCTATTATCACCTCTGAATGAGAACGTTTCTTATTAGGTGACAGCAAAGGCAAATTACCGGTAACAGTTTTTATGTCCATCTGAAGATCTTTGAATGCCCTGATAACCCCCGGATCATCCTTTTCACTTATGAGCATTTGAGCAGAACTCGTCCCCGATGAGATTGTAAAACTTCCTGATTCTTTCTGAGTGGAAATTTTAAGTCTCTCCGTCTGAGAGCTGGCGACAACAGGCAGAATCAAAAGCAAAAAGCTCACAAAAGCTGTTCTTGTCATTTTTTGATTCATGATCTATATTATTTAAGGTATCATTTCACAAATTAGAGGGATATAACCTAATTGGTACCCAAAGAATATACTCCATAATCAACTGAAATAAAAATTACCGAAATAATATTACCAGGTTATTTTTCATCCTTTAAGATTCAACGATCAGTTCTGTCATCTGCAGATCGGTATCCCTTGATGAACTTCCTGTCATTATCTCGAAAATGCCGGGTTCAACCACATAATTCATTTCTATGTTATGAAAAGCAAGCTTTTCCGGATCTATACGGAAAGTAACCTTTTTTGTTTCCCCTGCATTCAATGAAATCCGTCTGAATCCTCTTAGCTCCTTCACAGGCCGGGTCACTGAACTCACCTTGTCCCTTATATACATCTGGACAATTTCCTCCCCTGCTGTCATACCTGTATTTGTGACCTCTACCGTGACCGTGGTTGATTCATTCCTGCCAATCGAACTACTGGCAAGACGGGGGCTCCCGTATTTGAAATCCGTGTAACTGAGACCGAATCCGAAATGATACAAGGGATTGATATCCTGTGATATATAGTCAACAAACTGCGCACTTGGCTTATGATTATAATACATTGGCAGCTGTCCTGCCGATTTAGGAAATGTAATAGTGAGCTTTCCTGATGGATTAACCTCGCCGAAAATAATGTCAGCAGCAGCTTTCCCAGTTTCCTGACCCATGTACCAGCCTTCGATAATTGCATCTGCCTTTTCAGCCAGCATGTTTATCGAAAGAGGACGTCCGTTCATAAGGTAAACGATGACCGGTTTCCCAAGTTTAATTATCTGGTCAGCTAGTTCATTCTGTTCCCCGAAAAGGTTAAGGGTCATGTTATCACCAATGTGATTTTTTGCCCAGGCTTCCCGGCAAAGGTGTTCATTTTCACCGATAGCGAGTATGATGATCTCCGCATTACGAGCTATGCTTACCGCTTCGCTTATAAGTTTGAGATTTTCATCTCTTGATGCAAATTCTATCTCATCATATTTCCAGTTAAAATAGCTTGTCGATGTATTCGTTGTAAGCCTGCAGCCCTGTGCAAAAACCACCTCTGCTGACGATCCAACCTTATCTTTAATGCCCTGCAAAAGACTTGTTTTTCTGTGAGGTTCTCCCGAATAACCTCCAAACCACAGGTCACTTGCACATGGACCAATAACTGCGATCTTCCTGTGTTTCCCTGGAGAAAGAGGCAGCAGATTATTATTTTTCAGCAAAACAATCGACTCATAGGCAGCTTTAAGGGCAAGTTGAACGTGTTCATCCTTTCTGCTGATACTTTCAGCATTTGCCTCATCAATATATGGATTTTCAAAGAGCCCCAGCTCGAACTTCATTGTAAGAACCTGCTCAACTGCCCTGTCAATATCTATGAGCTTTACCTTTCCCTCCTTCAGCAGCTCAGGAAGGAATTTATAAAGGTTTCCCTGAGGGAATTCATACTGAACGCCCGAATTAAATCCGGTCATAGCGGCTTCCTTCAGGTCACTCACCACAAAATGTTTGTTGAAAAGCTGATCCACTCCATAATAATCCGAAACTATCATCCCGTCATAGTGCCACTCGTTACGCAGGAGGTCCTTAATAAGCCATTTGTTTGCATGAGAAGGGACACCGTCAACCTCATTATATGAAGGCATAACTGATGCAGGTTTTGCATAATCGATGCACATCTTGAATGGAGGGAGATGATAATCCCTGAGTACACGCAGAGAGTGATTTGCGGGGCCCTGATTCTGACCCCCTTCTGATTCCCCATGTCCTGCCAGGTGTTTAAGGGTTGCAGCAACATGCCCGTCTGCTATTTTACCGTTGTCGGTACCCTGAAGTCCTTTAACTGCAGCGCATGAAAGACGTCCGTTAAGGTAAGGATCTTCGCCATATGTCTCCTCAACCCTGCCCCAGCGGGGATCGCGGCAAACATCAATTACAGGAGTCAAAGCATGATGCGTGCCTCTCGATCTCATCTCATTTGCAACAACACCATATACCTTTTCAAAAAGGTCAGGATCCCACGAACATCCAAGACCTATCGCCTGAGGAAAAACTGTCGATTCGGGTCTCATCATGCCATGCTGACCCTCATCAACAAAGATGGCAGGTATACCGAGCCTGGTCTCTTCAGTGAGAAATTTCTGGATCGTATTTCTCATTCTTACAGTATCCCGGATATTAAGCGGAGAAGGATGAACGGAGTGACATCCTTTCCCGAAGATCTCGTGCATTCTCACGGAATCGCTCAGGACTTCGGGTTTGAAATCCTCGACGCCGCCATTCCAGACTCCCATAAGCTGGGCGACTTTTTCTTCTATGGTCATTCTTTCCATCAGGTCAGCAACCCGTTCCTCAGGTTTCAGTGCCGGATCAAGATAGGGAGCATTGATTTTCATATTTTCATTATTTATTAATTTCTTCACAGGGATTTAACGGCTTTCCCCTATATTTTTGCTGTTTTGATTACCGAATAAAAAGCCGGTTTGGGGTTGTAGTTCCTGTCGAATAAGAGTGGATAGTTTGTTCTTCCTTTTACCGGCCAGTTATTCTTCCAGGAATAGGCGTCATTGACACCCCAGAAAGTCACACGTGTTACAGATTCCTTATGTTTCATGAAAAGCGAGAAGAGATCAGCGTATCTGTCTGCCAATCTTTTACTTACGGAATCCGGAAGACCTGAGACATAAGGATTTAAAGCCTTTTGATAATCGGCATTGTCCGAAACATTCGCACCGGAAATATTCTTCGGCGTTGGTAATATATCGATGTCCATCTCTGTAATCATTATCTTAAGGCCCATTGATCCATATTCCGTCAAAGCTTCACCAATCTCAGCCAGAGAAGGAGAGTCAAGATGCCAGTGGCCCTGGATACCTACTCCGTCAACCTTTATACCATTCTTTCGTAAATCATTTATTATCCCTACAGCTCCGGATCTTTTTTGTTTTAACTCAATATTATAGTCGTTATAATAGAGTTCAGCATCCGGGTCAGCCTCTCTCGCAAATTCAAAGGCTTTTTCAATATAGTCGGGCCCGATAATCCTGAGCCATTTTGTCTGACGAAGTGAACCATCTTCATCGACAGCCTCATTCACAACATCCCAGCCATTTACTTTTCCCTTGAAATGACCAACGACTGTAAATATATGATCCTTCATCCTTTTTAACAGGCCATCACGCTCAAGAGGATTCCCAAGTGAATCCTGGAAAACCCAGTCGGGTGTCTGGGAATGCCAGATAAGCGTATGCCCGACGACGAACATTTTATTTGCCATGGCGAAATTTACCATACTGTCGGCAACAGAGAAATTATACCGATCAGGCATGGGATGAATTCTTTCCCACTTCATAGCATTTTCTGCTGTGACTGAATTAAAATTTGCAGCAATAAATGGTTTTGCCTGCAGGTCAGTGCCATTTATCTGTGGAATGTTCATGCAGGTGCCTATAAGGAAATCATCCAAAAAAACGTCTTTTAAGCCCGGGTCTTTCTTTTTACATGATAATAAAGAGAAAGTCAGAAGAAAGATTAAAAAATAATCCCTAACAACAGGTGAGAATGAATTTTTCATAGTGGTAAAATATAATTTGTAGTTTTTGAATTAAGCATAGTTTTTCCGTCGGTCTGCCAGTTCATCCTGCATTTTGTTTTCGATGTTTTTGTTGATCCCATAGATAAAAAGCAACCCTACGCAAAGTATTATTGCTATAGCAGGAAAGATACTTACCGTAAGTCTGATGCCGCGGACAGCATCCGGACTCTGTACAACATTGGGAACATATCCGTACTGTGAAAGCAGATAACCTGTCAGCGCCCCTCCGATAGCCATACCTACCTTCAGCCCGACCACTATGCCTGCAAAAACTATTCCTGTGGCACGACGGTTATTTTTCCATTCTGAATAATCTGCGACGTCGCCCATCATTGCCCATGGCAGAGGCATTGTCACTCCCCATGAAAAGTTAAAGAGTACGGAAAGCAGGAAAGCAAGGGTGACTGCTTCAGGGGGTAAGAAAGCAAAGAGGATTGCAACGATTCCTGCAACACCGAGCCATATTCTGAAGATATCCCTTTTACCATACTTTCGAGCAAGTGAATTTGAAAAGGCTATTCCCAGTATGGCGGCAAATTGGCTTATAATGTTAATCACACTGAATGTGTTCCCTGCAATATCAGTATTTGCCCCTGTCATTCCGACAAGACTTAAAAGTCCCAGCAGGATCTTATCCGCATTAATAAGAAATGCATGCTGACTATCAGGGCTAAGATAATATTTGAAGTAATAAAGGAGTATGCTGTTCCGCATTGCAAGGAAGATGAACATAAACAGGAATATGAAAAACATCAGTACCCATTGACGGTTTTTCAGCAGATCTGAAAGGTCCTGCCTGAGAGATGTTTTTTGGCTGGGGGGTGGAACTATTCTTTCCTTTGTAGTAAAGAATGTTATAAAAAAGAAGATTATGGCAAGGGCAGAGAATATCCCCATGGTGATCTGATAACCCTTACTACTGTCACCCTGTCCGAAATGGTTGACCATCGGCAGAGTAAATCCCTGAATAGCAATTGTTGCAAGAGTCACTGCCACAAATCTGTAAGAGGAAAGGCTTGTTCTTTGTGCCATGTTCCCCGTGATTACTCCGCTCAGGGCAGAATAGGGATTGTTATTTGCCGAATAAACTGTCAGCAGCAGAAAATAGGTGATATATGCATATATTATCTTACCGCCAGCACTGAAATGGGGTGTTGTAAAAGCAAAGTATCCAAGGACCCCAAATGGAACAGCCGTCCATAATATCCATGGCCTGAATTTACCCCATCTTGTATGTGTCCTGTCAGCCAATGCCCCGAAAACAGGGTCACACACAGCGCCCCATAATCTTGCGATCAGGAACAGGGTTGCAGCAGCAGCAGCTGAAAGCCCAAAGGTGTCAGTGTAAAAACTGAGCTGTAAAAGCATGAATGTCTGAAAGATAAAGTTAGCAGCCCCATCTCCGAGACTATAACCTACCTTCTCCCTGACAGATAGTTTTCCGGTTTCTGTTTGCATAAAATCAATTATTCAGGTTAGTAAATTTAAAATATATCCGCGACAAAAATTAGAGCCGGTAATATAGCTGCCCGGATTAATTAATACCATAAAATAAAATAAATTTAAATAAAAGATTTTATTTTGCAATCGATTGCAAAAGATATTTGAAAATATTTATGTTATTTTGTTCTTATTTTCTATTATTGACTAATTATGGCAGCTTCAAAGAAAAAAGGAGAAGTGACTATATATGATATTTCCAGGGCGCTGAATATTTCGGCCTCAACTGTTTCAAGAGGGTTGAACAACAGCGCACAGGTAAGGAAGGAGGTTCGCAGGAAAATTATCCAGGTTGCAAATGAAATGGGGTATCAGCCGAATAAGTTTGCTTCCAGCCTCAGGCTCAAAAGAACCCGGTCGCTGGGAGTTGTGATACCCAGGATCGATAGTCATTTCATGTCCACTGTTATTTCCGGAATGGAAAAAGTGGCAAAACAGGAGGGATACCAGCTGCTTATCAGTCAGTCTGAGGAATCAGCATCCCTTGAGGCTGAAAATATACAGGCATTGTTTAAAGGCCGCGTCGATGGCTTCCTTGTTTCTCTTACCTGTGAAACAAAAAACCTGGATCATTTCCAGAATGTTTTCAGAAAAGATATCCCGATACTTTTTTTTGACAGGGTTTTTTGCCAGAGCAATTGCATATGCGTTGTAATTGACAATTTTAAGGCCGGATATGATGCCACACAACATCTTATCGATCAGGGATACAGGAAGATAGCCTGCGTTACGGGGAACATTAACCGGAATGTTTACAATGACAGGTTAAGAGGCTTCAAGCAGGCTTTGAGCGACAATTCTGTCCCGTATTATGAAGATCTTCTGATAGTCACGGACCTGAGTGACAGCTCGGGGGAAATGATTGTAAGGGAACTCATGAAGCACGAAGCCATGCCTGATGCGATCTTCACCGCCAATGACAGCTCTGCAGTTTCGGCAATCTGTGAACTTAAGAAAGCCGGCTACAGAATACCGGAAGACATTGCAGTTGTTGGCTTTAATGATGATCCTGTCTCAAGGGTAGTTGAGCCCAATCTGACAACTGTTCATTATCCCGGCAGGGAAATGGGAGAGATTGCTGCTTCTTCCATGATTAAAATTCTTGCTGGCACTCAGCTTGAAAAAGTAAGTACTATAATTCTTAATTCGGAATTGATAGTACGGCAGTCATCAGTCAGGTCAGTTAATAACCGGATTAATCCAGATGAGGATAATTAAATAATTTGCCCTTTTGCTCCTTTTACCTTGCCTGGTTCCTGATCTGATGTCCAGGGAATTTGAGTTGAGTTGGGAATTTTGAATTTGTAAGCCATGAAAGAAATACATTGGGAAAAACTGATAAAGATTATTGAAGGGGAGTCCCCAAAGGAAAAACCTGTGGGTTTCATAATTGACAGTCCCTGGCTGCCTAAATGGTATGGTTCAAGTATAATCGATTACTTTGCTGATCCCGAGATCTGGTTCAATGCAAACATGAAGGCTATGAAGGAATTCCCCGAAGTCATGTTTTTCCCAGGTTTCTGGGCTGAATACGGTATGTGCACCGAGCCTTCAGCTTTCGGTTCCAAACTTGTCTGGAGTGAAAATGATTTCCCTTTTCCAAATAAAATAAGCTCTAATACTGAAAATATTTCTGGTCTGTTAAAACCTAATGTAAGGACCGACGGTCTTTTGCCATTTTCAATAAACCGCATGCTCAGATATGAGGACAGGATAAGGCAGAACAACTGCAGGTTCAGGTTTGCGACCTGCCGGGGTCCTTTGAATATTGCATCGTTCCTGTTCGGGATGACCGATTTCATGCTTTCCCTTGCCATTACGCCCGAAGAGGCGCATAAGGGACTGACTACCATTACCGATTTTGTAATTGACTGGCTGAGTCTTCAGTTTGAGAAATTCAGGGATATAAACGGGATCCTTATTCTCGATGACATTGTTGGATTTCTTGGGGAACCGGATTTTAAGACGTTCGTTCTTCCTCATATGAAAAGAATTTACAGCACATTTAATGCAAAAGTCAATTTCTTTCATAATGACGCATCGGGTCTTATCTGCGCAAAATATCTTAAGGAGATAGGAGTCAATCTGTTCAATTTCAGTTTTAACCATTCGATAAATGAAATCAGGTCTCTGGCAGGTGATTCGGTGACATTGTTGGGTAATATTCCTCCAAGTGAAGTTCTGGCAATGGGTTCGCGGGCTGATGTCCAGGCCAGCGTCAGTAACATGATAAGGACCTGCGGGGATCATTCCAGAATTATCTGGTCATGTGGGGGCGGAATGTCGCCTGATACTCCGACTGAGAACATCAGGGCATTTATTCAGACTGTGAAGGAAGCGGATTAATAAAGGTTTCCCGCAGCAAGAGGAAACTGCGTCTTTAGTCATTAAAAAAAAGCATTTTCCATTAAGATATATTAATTATCAGTCGTCTTTTTTCTTTCTGTCAAGCGGAATTATTCCAGCCATTTCTCCAATGATATTTACCAGTTCAGTTCCTTCCGGCACAACAATTTTAGCATTATTCCCAAGTGATGCTTCAAGAGCCTCCAGCTTACGCAGTAATTGTGCATTCCCGATAAAATACTTATCTGCCGCTTCATTTACCAGCCTGATGGCTTCAGCTTCGCCTTCGGCGTGTAATATTTTTGATTGCTTGAATCCTTCCGCTTCTTTAATCTTGGCTCGTTTAATACCATCGGCAACAGTTTCAGCAGCGGTAGCAGAATCTATTGCAGCTATCTTTTCATTTTCGGCTTTCACCACCTTATTCATGGTTTCCTGAACATCTTTTGGCGGATCAATCTCTTTTAATTCTGTACGTACAATTTCGATCCCCCAGCCCTGAGTTTCATTGTGAAGTGTTTTGTACAGATCGGCATTAATTTTTCCCCGTTCGCTGTTGGCAGATTTGAGAGTGAGTGTACCGATAATATTACGAAGAGTTGTTCTTGCCAGATTTACAATCTGCCATTTGTAATTATTTACATTGTAGGTCGATCCTTTAACACTCTCTTCATCGGATTTAACCCTGAAATATACCTGGGCATCAACACTTGCATTCAGGTTATCGTTCGTGATTATTTCCTGTGGATCAGCATCTACCATCTGCTCAGTCACATTTACCAGGAATAGTTTGTCTATAATCGGAATTATCCAATGAAATCCGGGACCGGCAAAATTATGGTACTTCCCAAGCCTCTCAATCAACCCTCGCTGAGTCGGACGTACGATTCTTATCCCTATAAAAAATATCAAAACAATCGGAATGATTAAATACAAATAGTTCATTTCAATTTCCTTCCTTTTAATGAATAATCATTTTTTTATTCCCCATGAGATTCCACCTGGTTTGTGGTCTTGTAATTATCAGGTCGTTAAGCTTTTACTGTATCGTTTCAATCCTACTGCTTCTTCAAATGCTCTTATAAACCTCATCATAAAAGTAAAATAATCGACTTTGTCAAAATAACCTGAAGTTTCCGCAGGTGTTACAGGAATGTCCTCGAACTTATTATTATCAATTGATTTTTTAATACCAGATCCAGTAAGATCTATCCGCTCACCATTTATCCGGTTATAAAAATGCCAGTCTCTATTCATGGGCGTCTTTAAGATCTCTCCTCCAAAAATGTCATAAATTAATTTCGAGACTATACTATCCTGACCTCTAGAAATTCGGGCATGGGGCACTCCTGTTTTGTTTTCCAATTCCCAGGTACTTTTCAACGCTTTTTGTACGACTCTACTGTAAAACATAATCTTTTGATTTTAGATTTAACGAGTTTTATCATATTATTGAGGAGACATTGTTAAAGCATTGTTCCTCATCAAAAAGCAGCTTCTTCTGCCTGCTTTTTTTAAAAACAAACCCGGTAAAAAGGTAGGAAAATGTCGTGTATAAAGTATTGCACAATTTTTGCAAAGAGTTGCATAATTCACACATTCTCAATGATTGTGCCTGTTGCTGTTTTTCCTTTGAGTTAAAATAACCGACAGGTTAAAAATAGTCACTTCCTTACTTTCAGTTAATTTTCTTTTATTTCCAAAGATCGTCAATATCCTCATCCAGATCGTTATGATCATCTCCTCCCAGACTGTAATAATTATTTTCTTCATCTTCATTTCCAATCTTTTCCTGTTCATCATCCAATTCTGATCCGGGAACATCCAGGTCGCTACCTGAAACATCATAATCGAAATCACTTTCATTACTTTTTGCGTCTTCATCAAAATGAATTGAATTTTTCATCTTAGAGGAGTCCTCAGGGTTTATTTCCTTCTCTTCTTTGTATTTACTATAGATATCTTCTGAAGCAGGATAGATCGGGTATTCCTGAAGATTATTTTTACCACGGTTACCAGAAGACTGGCTATTCTGATCCTTTTTTCTGCCTTTTTCTTTCATCTCATTAATGATTTACAGTCAACTAAATTAAGCTTCTGCAGCTGAAAAAGTGTTACATAACTTTTAAAATGAGTTACATCATTCACACATTTTCCTAATGTTAATAGACTAGCTGAGAACATAAAGCTGCAAGACCTTATGGCGCAAATGATGAAATCGGCTATCTCAGGCAAGCCCGTTCCCTATACTGTGGAACAACTGGGACAGATTGCGACTCATTGTACGATGAAGGAAGATGATGTTAAAAAGGTGGAGCGGCAGGTTGAAAAGTCTACTAATGCCATACTCATGCAATCAAGGATTGGAGAAATATTTGAAGCAATCGTCAGTGGTGCATCGCCAAAAGGGACATGGATAAGGCTTTTTCATCCGCATGTTGAAGGAAAACTGGTAAATGGATTTAAAGGATTAAAAGTGGGACAAAAACTAAAAGCACGTCTGACACATATTAATGTGGAATCAGGATATATAGATTTTCAAAAGGTTCAATGATATAATTTTAAGAACAACTGATTACGGCTAAATATTTATTTGTAATAATCTTGCATTGATTAACCACCTTCCTCCTTCGATTTCGTTTTGTCTTCAGAACTGGCATCGGTATTGGTTTTATTTTTCTGATCTTCACGCTTTGCCTTCTCCATCTCCTCAACTGCCTGAACGTCTTTTCGACCTAGTTCCTCGTAAAGTTCATGGACACGTTCTACCATCCCTGGCGTCAAAGCGGAAGTTATCTTAGCTTTTCTTCCGGTTTTAGTCTTATCTTTTGCATTTGCCGTAGAACCTGGCTTCGGTTCTGTAGACTTTGTATTGTTAGAATTTGTATTCATAAAATGTAAAC
>Ga0307425_1001884_pt1 | contig 12171 bp, 9 predicted proteins | sample SalMarWE160330MG_FD_202152 | JGI IMG/M metagenome (GOLD analysis project Ga0307425, IMG submission 202152) | Salt marsh sediment microbial communities from the Plum Island Ecosystem LTER, Massachusetts, United States - WE1603-30 | ecosystem: Environmental > Aquatic > Marine > Intertidal zone >... | reverse complement strand
ACTTCGCTCATTTCTGTAAAGGCTCGCATTTATTGTATAACCAGGCGAGGGGGAATTGCAAACGTTTTCAGACGGACCCGGGAACAAAAGGGACAAGGGCGCGATATTTTGTGCCCTGAATGAAAGACTCACAGTTGATCGTTCAGCAAATCCTGGGTAACAACTCCCCGGCCGGCAGGTCCACGACGCGAGAAGTGCCCAGCGCTGTCTTGGCCACCACCATGCCGGGATGAGTCTCCACGACACGGCCGATGCGCGCGGCTTCTTTCCCGTATGGCGATTTAACCATCGCCTCCAGCATCCGTTCTGCCCATTCTTCCGGAACGATCGCCACCAGCTTGCCTTCGTTGGCGATATAGAAGGGGTCCAGGCCGAGCATCTCGCAGGCCGCGGCTACCGCCGGGCGTACCGGCACCAACCCTTCCTCGAATTCAATACCGACTCCCGAAGCTTCCGCCAATTCGTTCAGCACAGCAGACAGCCCGCCGCGCGTGGCGTCGCGCAAGCAGTGGATCTCGAGCGAAACGGCCAGCATATCGGCCACCAACCCGCACAGCGGGGCCGTGTCGCTCAGAATCTCGCTTTCGAAGGCCAGACCTTCGCGCACCGACATGATGGCGATACCGTGATCGCCCAGCGTGCCGCTCACCAGCACGGCGTCGCCTGGGCGGGCGTTGGCCGGGGCGATATCTACCCCCTCGGGGATCAGGCCCAGGCCGGTGGTATTAATGTACAGCCCGTCGCCGTGCCCTTTCTCCACGACCTTGGTGTCGCCAGCCGCGATGCGCACCCCGGCCGCTTCGCAGGCGTGCGCCATGGAGCGTGCCAGGCGGCCGAGCGTTTCCATCTCCAGGCCCTCCTCCAGGATGAATCCGGCCGAGAGCAGTTGGGGTTGCGCCCCGCCCATGGCCAGGTCGTTAACCGTGCCGTTGATGGCCAGCTCACCGATATTGCCGCCCGGGAAGAACAGCGGGCTGACCACGAAGGAGTCGGTCGTGAAAGCCAGGCGTTGTCCTGCGCTCAGTTTGGGGTCGAAGGCCGTGGCATCGCCGAGTTGCGCCAGCAGCTCATTCTGGAATTCAGAGGCGAACAGGTGGCGGATCAGGTCATTCATCATTTTGCCGCCCGCGCCGTGCCCCATCACAACGGTGGGGTAGTTTCGCAAAGGTATCGGGCAGGTCCAGCCATCGAAAGAAGGTGTGTCCATAGTCTACCTTTTTAAAGGGATAGGTCAATTGTACTATGGCAGGAAAATTGTTTTTTATAAAATTATTTGTATAATGAACGTAGTCTGTTTCATTTATCACAAAACGTTGGGCAGGAGGAGGGCGCATGCGCCAAGCAACACATTGGGGAGTCTTGTGTTTGGCTATCGCAGTTTTATCCTGCTCGTTGTTCTCACCTGTAAGAGAGACATTGCCCTCAACAGGGAATACGCAAATTTCCAACCCGCAGCCTTCTCCGAGACCTGGAACCCAAACCTTTTCAGAATTGAACAAATGGTGGCTTTGGACGCACGGCACCCAGTTGCGAGGCGCCAATACCTGGCAGCGAATCGTGGTTCCGAAGTACGATGGCGATCAATTCCTGGGGGATGGATTCATCGGGCCACCCTACACACAGACGGATTTCAACCGGTTGGCGGACCTGGGATCGAATTACGTCAATCTTTCTCACCCCGGTCTTTTTACGGACCGGCCGCCCTACGTGCTGGATGAGCGCGTGCAAGCCAACCTGGACGGGATGATCGCCAAGGCAGCTGCTGCCGATCTGTTCGTGGTGATCACCTTCCGCACAGGGCCGGGTCGCAACGATTTCACCTTTTATCGCGACGACGATTGGTTCGCTTCGAAAGACCTGATCGAAAACGTTTGGAACGATCGCGAAGCCCAGCAGGCCTGGGTGGAGATGTGGCGTTATACTGCTGGACGCTACCGCGATAATCCTTACGTGGTCGGGTATGACCTGATGTGCGAGCCGAACTCCAACGAGATCGTGGATGAGTGGGACCAGGAGGAATTTGCGGCCGCCTACGGGGGTTCAACCTATGATTGGAACGCCTGGTATCCGGACCTGGTAAAAGCCATCCGCCAGGTGGATCCCGAGACGCCGATCCTGGTGGGGGGTAACGGCTACAGCGCGCTGGACTGGCTGCCTGACCTGGACACCCTGGATGCGGACCACATTGTGTACACCTTTCACCAGTACGATCCCTTCCTGTACACGCACCAGGACCCGCGTGATGGCTATAGCTATCCCGGCCGGCTGGATACGGACTACGATGGCAGGCAGGAGCCATTCGACCGCGCATGGATGGAGTCCTTCCTGTCGATCGCCTCAGAGTACGCCGACGAGCAGGAGGCAGTGCTGGCGGTCAACGAATACGGCGTGGCGCGCTGGGCGCCGGATGCGTCCTCCTTCTTGCGAGACGAGATGGAACTGTTCGAGGAGCAGGGATTGAACTATGCTCTGTGGGTCTGGGACCCGGACTGGTCCCCGTGGACCGAGGAGGTCAATGTCTTCAATTTTCGTTTCGGGCCGGACCCGCAGAATAAGACTGTTTTGGACAACGCAGTGGAATCTGTGATCGCTGAATTTTGGACGCGCAATACCGTGCGGCCCTCCCTTTTTCGATAGCGAGGCAACCATGAAATCGAATCTGAAGCTTTTAACCCTGATGCTGGCCGTGTGCTTAACGGCCGCAGCGGGGCAACCCGCGCCGGCCAGACAGGCCGACGACCCCAATCCGCCGGAGCAGGTGGTCAGGCTGGTCTTCATCCACCACTCCACAGGCGAAAACTGGCTGGCGGACGGCTACGGCGATCTGGGCCGTACTCTTGGTGAGAACAATTACTTCGTGAGCGACACCAACTACGGCTGGGGGCCGAACGCGGTCGGCGATCGCACAGACATCCCGGACTGGATGGAATGGTTCCACAGTGGGGACACACCGGTGTATATGGAGGCTTTGTTTCGCGAGAGCGGGCAGAATTCATCCTATACACGCAGCCTATCCGATCCGGGCGGCGAGAACCAGATCATCATGTTCAAATCCTGTTTTCCGAATTCGGACCTGGAGGGGAATCCGAACGACCCGCCGGGAAGCTATGCGGATATGACGGTGAGCGGCGCGAAATACGTCTACAACCAGATCCTGGCCTATTTCGCCAGCCGGCCGGACAAGCTCTTTATCGTCATCACCTCGCCGCCGCTCTCCGACGCGACACATGCTGCCAATGCGCGCGCCTTCACGGGTTGGCTGGTCAACGACTGGCTGCGCGAGAACAACTACCAGCTCAATAATGTAGCGGTCTTCGATTTCTACAACGTGCTGACCGGGCCGGAGGCGCACCACCGCTTCAGGGATGGACGCTTTGAGCACACCGTGGGGAGCAGGAACACCCTGTATTACCCTTCCGACGACGACCATCCTTCGATGCAGGGTAGCCTTAAAGCCACCGAAGAGTTCGTGCCCTTGTTGAATGTTTTCTATCACCGCTGGCAGGCGGACGCGCCGTCGCAAATCCAACCGGAGCCAGCCAGCCCCGGGGAGAACGCCCCTCAGCCCGAGTTGTACCCGGCGCAACCCCAGGCCGCTGGACTGGTCGACGATTTCGAATCGGACAACCCGGCCGGCACCAACGGCTGGGAGCCGTTCTGGGATGAGGCCACGCCCACCTCCATGCACTGCGCGGCCGAGGCGGAAATGGCGCTTGCGGGTGAGCGCGCGCTGATCCTTGACTTTGATGTCAGCCCCGGCGCATGGGCGACCTGCGCGCTGTTCTACGAGAGCCCGCAAAACTGGAGCAGTGCAGAAGGAATGACCTTCTCCTACCGTACGGCGCAAACCGACCTGACCTTCAACCTGGACATCTACGCCGGGAGCCGAGATGCGCAAGAGACCTACTACTACACCATCGAAGCACCGCCAGAAAGTGCGGATGGATGGATCCCGATATCCATTCGCTGGTCTGACTTCCACCGCGCGGATTGGGAGGAGAACGCCGGCGCGCCCTTTGCCAGGTCTGACCAGGTCGTTGGCCTGGCCTTCGGTTTCGAGACCTATGCAGACGCGCCCAACACCGGTACGCTCTGGGTGGATGAGCTGTCCCTGCTAGGTGCGCAACCGGCTGTAGCTCCCGCACCGCTTGTGGGAGGCACGGAACCCGCGGGTGACGCGGGCGATGCACAACGTCAACCAACGTTCAGGCGCCTGTTGCCATGCGGCTCTGCGGTCGCTTTCCCCCTGGGATTGGTGTGCGTGGCCGGCCTGATGAGAAGGAGACTGCGTGGCGGAAAAGCCAGTCAGGCATGAGCTTTACCGCATCCTGGAAGTCGCCCTGATCTTCGTCTTCTTGCTGGGGACCGTGGGGCTGGTGGTCTTCAATCCATCACAGGGTGCGGGTGTAGTGGAAGTGCTGCCTTCCAACGAGACCATCCAGGCGTATGCTTTCGCCATGCCGGCCGAAGGCTGGTCCCCGTTAACGGTGTATTTCAGCGCCTTTGGCAGCCAGTCCAGCGCAGGTAGCATCGTTAAATACGAGTGGGACCTGGATGGCAATGGCCTGTACGATACGGATGCCACCGGAACGGGCGGGTATGTCAGTAACCTTTACAAGAAATCCGGAGAGTACAACATTACCCTAAAGATCACCGACGAACAGGGCAACGTCGCTACCGACCGGGTGACCGTGCGCGTGCGCTATCCCGGTTCAAGCAGCGTGGATTACTGGACGGTATTCGATGACAGCCAGGTGCGACGGGTGGATGTCTCCATGACCAGCGCGAATTGGGACACGCTCTGGCTCAATCCTGAGGCGAAGACCACCGTCCCGGCGGACGTGGACGTCTTTGGTGAACACCTGAATAACGTTGGATTCAGGATGCGTGGACAGTTCTCCCTGCGCATGTCCGGTGAGAAGAAACCCTGGAAGATCGATACGGATTATTACGTGGAGGGGCAGGAATACCACAATTTGAAGCAGTTGATGTTCCTGAACAACATTGGCGACGCTTCCCTGCTGCAGGAAAAATTGGCCTACGAGGCCATGCATTTCGCCGGCATCCCATCCAGCCACGTGTGCTTTGTGGAGTTATGGATCGATTTGAGCGATGATGACCAGCCCCCGGAATTCTGGGGGGTCTACACCATGGTCGAACGCGTGGATAAGAAATTCCTGGCCAATCGTTTCGGCCGCGATTACGACTACGGCAATTTGTACAAGGCCAGCCACGCGGAACGAGGACCAATGAACCTGGTCTACTATGGACCGCAGATCAGCGACTATCCCACGCAGGGCGGGTTGTACGCCTACGGCAAAGCCACCAACGAGGAGGCTGGGGATTACAGCGACGTGATCGCGTTGATGTACGTGATCGACGGAACGACCTATGAAACGCCTGAGGCTTTCGCTGCGGCGCTGGAACGGGTATTCAATGTGGATACCTTCCTGCGCTATACGGCAGTGGTCAATATGCTTGCCAACTGGGATTCCTATCCCTACACGGGCAACAACTACTATCTTTTCAACAACGCCGGCACCGGCAAGTTCGAGTGGATCCCCTGGGACCTGACCTGGGGAGGCAACGCCCGGCACCCGCTCTTCGAGCGTGGTGATTCGGAACTGGTGGGTCGCGCTCCGCTCTTCGACCGCGTCTTTGAAGTCGAACGCTACCGCGTGCGCTATGCGGGCTACCTCGACCTGTTGGTACGCCAATGGTTCACTGAGGAGAACCTGCTCACGCTGGCGCGCGGTTACCACAATCAAATTTCTCCGCTGCTCAGGCAGGGGGAAGGGGACAAGATGTATTTTGGGGATACGGCCATGTTTTCAATCGATGCGTTTGAAGATTCCTGGCAACAATACAGTGATTTCACAAAAAGAAGACGGGCGTATATCCTCGAAGTGCTGTCACAGGGGGACTGGCGTTCGCCGGGCTTTCAGGAAGCTCAATTTACAGATCCACAAGGAGGCGAAGAATGAACAGGATAGGAAAATTTGGGATGGCGGTAGTGTTGGTCTTTGCGCTTTGCCTCTCGATGAACGGCTTGGTGTCAGCCCAGGTCGGGGGATTCACTGAAGACTTCGAGGATCCATCGCTCCCGGGTTGGGAGAAATCCAGCGAGGCGATCGTGGTGGACGGCGTGCTGCAGATGGCGCCGGGTAGTTTTGCGCTGCATGCCGGCGATTGGTCGGATATCAACCTGACTGTCAGACTGAAGTATTCCGGCGAGGGCGAGGTCTTCGTCAATTACTATTTTCGAGACGTCAATCGATACCACCTGGTTCTGACTACAGGACGGCTGATCCTGGAAAAAGAAAAGGATGGAACCTCCACCCCATTGGGAAATGCGGAGGTGGCTGCCATTCAGCCCGATACCTGGCTGGACCTGTCGATTGTGGTGAGCGGTGGGAGTCACCAGGTCTCGATCAATAACCAGGTTGTGCTCAGCGCTTCCGATCCCGAGCCCCTGCAGACCGGGTCAATTCTCCTTGAAAGTGTGAGAGGCGTCACAGCGGAATTTGACAACCTGAACGTGCGTGGAACGCCCGGAGAAGGCCCGCTGCCCGGACAAGAACCCCCTCCTCCGGGAGCGGAACCACCGCCGGCAGGCGAGGAACCTGCTCCTGGAGGAGAAGCGGGGGCGCCCCCGGCAGCACCTGTTGCGCCGCAGACCAGCACCGGCACCGGCACCAGCACCAGCACTGGCGGACTGGTCAATGAATTGTTTGCCAACCAGGCCAGCACGGTCAGCCTGACCACTTTCATGATCAATCTGATCCTATCGGCTATATTCGCCTATATCCTGAGCGTGGTCTACATCCATTGGGGCTCCTCGCTGACCAACCGCCGCAAGTTCGCGGCCAACTTCATGCTGTTGACCGTCACGACCACCTTCATCATCCTGGTGGTGCGCTCTTCGATAGCGCTCAGCCTTGGCCTGGTGGGTGCACTTTCCATCGTGCGCTTCCGTACGGCAGTAAAAGAACCGGAGGAGTTGGCTTACCTGTTCTTTGCGATAGGCATCGGTATTGGCCTGGGCGATAATCAGCGACTGATCACCATGGTGGCTATGGCGGCGGGGATCGTACTGGTCGGTCTGCGCTACATCTTCCGGAAGGCGGATGCGGACGTCAACCTGCACCTTTCGGTAGCCAGCCAGGATCCCATGGCCATATCCCTTGAACAGATCACTGAGACTCTCCGCCAGCACACGGCCAAGTTGAAACTGCTGCGCTTCGATGAGAGCGCTCAAGCCCTGGAGGTCGCGTACCTGATCGAGTTCCGGCGCATGGAAGACTTGTCCGCTGCGAAGACGGCCTTGCGCGCGCTGTCCGCATCGCTTGAGATCACCTTCATGGACAACAAGGGCATCTGGTAGGAGTGGAGGGGGTCATGATCGCAGCGCAGACGAGAGACTTTCGCTACGAGCGCAAGTTCCTGGTCGAAGAACTGGACGCGCGCCAGATCCGCATGCTGGTTGAGAGGCATCCGGGTATGTTTTACCAACCCTATCCACCGCGCTATGTCAATAACCTGTACCTCGATACCGAGGCGATGGACAACTACTTCGCCAACGTGGCTGGTGACGCGAATCGCCATAAGGTGCGCATCCGCTGGTACGGCGAGCGCCTTGACCGGATCGTGCACCCGGTCCTGGAGTTGAAGGTGAAGAGCGGTTTGGTGGGCACGAAGTATACCTACCCATTCCCGGAATTCTCGATCGATGACGGGTTCGCGCACCGGGATTTCCAGCAATTGATCGCAGGCTCCAGCCTGCCCCCGGAGATTCGTTTTTACCTGCGCGGCTTGCAGGTCGTGTTGTGCAATCGTTATTACCGCTGGTATTACGCCACGAGGGACCAACGTTTCCGTGTGACCGTGGATAGTGGCCTGGAGTACTACCGCGTCAAGAAATCCCACAACCGCTTTGTAAGCAGGGTTACGGACCACGCTCATGTGGTCGTCGAAATGAAATATGACAAACACTTCGACCCGCAGGCAAACAGGATGGCAGGTTTTTTCCCTTTCAGCGTGACGCGCAACTCGAAGTATGTAACGGGGATCGAAAGTGTCTATTATTAAATGGAAGGAACACATGTGAACACCTCACAGGCGAGGGAAACAGGCAAGCGCATTCTTGAGCACCTTGAAACCCGGCACGTTGAGGTCGCGTACACCCTGCTTGCGCCCATCCTGGCCGGAAGGACACCGTTTCGCCTGCTGGATGTGATCGGATCGGAGGCCGGCCAGGGCGGGTTGGAGCCTGTCAACGTCTTCCTGGAAGCGATCGCTGCCCGAAAGACCATGGGCGGCTGGGTGGTCATCGCCAGCGCGCTCGGGGCACAACTCTCGCGCGATTTGCCTGGTGCGTTCGAGCGTTGCCGTAATTACGTAGTTGCAGCTGAAATCTGGTATGCGACCGACATCCTGGGTGAGCGCGTGCCAGGACCGGCGCTGGTGACAGATTTCGACCGGGCGCTGGCGCACCTGGAAGCCTGGCGCCGGGACACGAACGGTTGGGTACGGCGCACTGTCGGGGTGGCGGTGCATTTCTGGGCGAAACGGTCACGGGGTGCGGTGGAATTCTCCACCCGGGCGGGGCGGTTACTTACCTTACTTGAACCCATGTTCGAAGATGGTGACATGGAGGCTGTCAAAGGCATTGGGTGGGGCTTGAAGACTCTGGGAAGACATTACCCGGAACTGCTGGCCGAATGGCTTAAAAGGCAACTTGCACGCCCACATCGCGCCTTGATGTCCCGCAAAGCGATGACCTATCTTTCGCCGGCCTTGAGGGCGCAAGTCACCGGAAAGGGATCATGAGCCGCCGCGTCAAATTTGTGCCTTACCGCCCGAAGGCGATCCTTAACAGACACAAAAGGGTCGACCACTGGTTTTGGACGCGTTATAGTGCGCATCCCTATGTGGGTTGCCAGCACGGTTGCGAGTTCTGTTATTGCCGGGAGCAGAAGTACTCACCCCATGAGGCCCCGGGTGATTTTGCCTACGTCATCAAGGTCAAGGAGAATGCCCCGGAGCTGTTGCGCCGTGCGCTGGGTCGCTACCCGGTTGACCTGATCTTTACCGGCGACTACCAGCCCGCAGAGCGCAAGTTCAGGCTCTCGCGCAAGATGCTGGAAATCTGCCTTGAGCTGGGATTTCCCGTCTGCGTGTTGGAGCGCAGCCCGGGTGTCCTGGATGACCTCGACCTGTTACAGGCTATTCACGAAAAGGCGCGCGTGATTATCGCCTTCAGTGTCATATCGACGCCCGATTCGCCCAATGATGCGCGGGTAAGCCAGATGGAACACCTGGCCCCTCGTGCGAAAGCGCGCTTCGAAGCTATGGAAAAACTGGCTGCGGCCGGCATTCCTACCGGCTGTGTGGCGATGCCCTTATTGCCCGGTCTCTGCGACGACGAAGCGACGCTTGGTTCCATTGTGCGCTGGACGGCCGACTCTGGCGGTGGGTTCGTACTGGCTGCCGGCCTGACGCTTTCCGACCAGCAGAAGGACTATTTCTTCGATGTGCTGGGGGAGCGCTTTGCCGACCTGTTACCCGCTTACCGGCGTCTTTTCCCGCAGGGTAGTTACAGCCAGGTAGGGGCCGGTTGGCGTGAGACTGGCCTGCGAGTCCGGGAAGCCTGCGCAAAATATGGTCTCCCCGATCGTATGCCCCGGCCGATCCTTCCCGGTGAGAAAAGAGCACTCAATAAGCGTGTAGTCGAAGTATTGGCGAATGAGGTGTATACGATGGAGTTGAATGATGAGCCGGACTACCGTGTCTGGGCATATCGCAAGGCAGCCTGGGCGCTCGAAGACCTGGAGCAGAACCTCGGCCTGCTCTATCGCACGATGGGTTTGAAAGGCTTACAGAGTATTCCCAATATCGACAAGTCTTTGGGGAAAGTAGTAGAAGCGCTGGTTGTTACCAGTGAAAACGTTTCCAGATAAATTTATTTTCGAGAAACAGGAGATGAAATCATGCATAAAACTCGCTCCCTGAAAGGTTCCCTGCGTATCGCGATCTTGCTCTCACTGATCTTGGGAGCAAGTTCCTGTGGTCAACGGGCCGATGGCCGGCCCCGTATTTGGATCGATTCTCCGGTGGATGGAATCTCCACACCACCCGGCACGACCATCTCCATCATCTCCCACGCTTTTGCCGCCCAGGGGGTCGCCGAGGTGGTGCTTTCAGTGAATGGTGAAGCCTACCGCCGTGATGCTTCTTCCACCCCCGGGGGGGAGTTCGTACAGTTCAGCCAGGATTGGCAACCTGCCGGGGGAGGCATCTACGCAGTTCAGGTTGTCGCCTACGATACGCAGGGGCAGGCGAGTAATCCTGCGACGATCACTATCAAGGTGGAGGGGGACTCGGAGAATGGCCCTACGCCAGTGATCTCGGTCACGCCTGTGATAAGCGTAACTCCCGTGATCACCGACACGCCCACCCCAACGCCCCCGGCGGGCAGCGTCATCCAGTTTTGGGCCGAGCCGGCCCAGATCCAGGCAGGCGCCTGCACAACCATGCGCTGGCACGTCGAGAACGCCCAGAGAGTGATCTTCGGAGGCATCGACCAACCCTTCGATGGATCCTACGAAGATTGCCTGTGCGGGGACCAGCGCTATACCTTGACTGTCGTCCGTCTGGATGGTACGGAAGAGCGCCGCACGGTGGACATCGGCGTGAGCGGGTCGTGCGTTACGCCTGAACCGCCTCCACCCGCGCAGGACAATACGCCTCCGCCGGTGCCAAGCCCGGCCGTGCCGGCCAATGGCCTGGTACTCTCCTGTCGTAGCACCCAGACCCTGGCCTGGTTACCAGTGAGCGACCCTAGTGGCATTTCCGCATATTACGTCAAACTGGAGCAGGAAATTACCAAGAACAACTGGCAGTCTGCCGGAGGCTATGGCCCTGTAACCGGAAAGCAAGTGGATGCCAGCGTAAGTTGCGGAGGCATCTACCGCTGGATGGTGCGCGCGCAGGATGGAGCTGGCAATTACAGCAATTGGTCTGGGGCTTCTTTTTTCTCGATCAACATCAATTGATCGTATACCTATATTGAGAACATGGGATGACTGGAAAAATTGGAGGAGCGAAATGAGAACCCGGAATTATGCAGATGAACAGGCGCGCACCGTAATAGCCAGACGACCTGCCGGGCGCGCACGCGCAATATGGATCACGGTTGGAACGATTCTTGGATTGTGTTGTCTGGTTGGGCTGGTTGGAACCGTGGGATATTATTTCCTGTCCGCAGGTGGAGCGGGTGTGCCGTTGGTGTTGTTCCACTCACCACTTAACGGAGAACGTCTCGAAGCCGGACAACCTGCCACGATCCGTGCGGTGGCAAGCGACGAGCATAAGATCGTACGGGTCGAATTGTGGGTGGACGGTCAATTACAGGAGAGCGAGACAAGTAGTGTGCGGGGAGGTATCTCCTCCTTCCCATTGTTGACTGACTGGCAGCCCCCCTCGGCCGGAGTGCATACACTAACCGTCAGGGCCTTCAACAGCGTGGGGGTGCGCGCCCACTCGACCATCAATGTGAACGTGGTCGCTGACGCGGACCGGGATAGCGATGGAGTTGCAGACAATGAGGATGCCTGCCCGGATGAATTCGGGTCGGATTTTGCCACAGGCTGCCCCGACCGCGACCGGGATGGAACTCCCGATGCCGCTGACGCCTGCCCGGATACGGCCGGAATACCTGGAGCTGGTGGGTGCCCCTCTGTGGCGGAAGGAGACCGGGATGGCGACGGAACGCCCGATGAAACTGATGCCTGTCCCGATGAACCGGGCTCTTCTTTGACCGAAGGCTGCCCCGACGCGGACGGCGACTCGGTGGCAGACGCCGAAGACGCCTGTATGGGCGACCCGGGCTCGCCTGAAGGGGATGGTTGTCCCACTCCTGGTGATTCCGATAGCGATGGCTTCCCCGATGAGGCGGATGCCTGTCCAGAAGAGTGGGGCCCGCCTGAAAGCGATGGTTGTCCGGAAGGCGCTGTTGTCCCCGAAGGTGGTGCTGAGCTTGAAGGTGGCGGGAGAGATAGCGATGGCGATGGAGCCGCAGATGAAAGTGATCCCTGCCCGGAGGAAGCCGGTAGCGCAGAGGACGGTTTCTGCCCTCGACCGGAAGATGATCCCGAACCAGCTGATGCAGGC
>Ga0307425_1001881_pt1 | contig 12204 bp, 5 predicted proteins | sample SalMarWE160330MG_FD_202152 | JGI IMG/M metagenome (GOLD analysis project Ga0307425, IMG submission 202152) | Salt marsh sediment microbial communities from the Plum Island Ecosystem LTER, Massachusetts, United States - WE1603-30 | ecosystem: Environmental > Aquatic > Marine > Intertidal zone >... | reverse complement strand
GTTTCTGCAGCTGGAAATTTGCCTCTGGTCTGGGATTCTCCCACACCGGTCCGCCTGCCGGATGCGGCTGAGGATGAATCTTTCACCATGGAAGCTTATGGCGTAGATTATGGTTTTGTCGAAACTCTCGAGCTCCGCATGAAGGAAGGCCGGGCATTTTCGCAGGATTTTGCAGATAAAAACAGCCTCATACTCAATCAGACGGCTGTCAAAAAACTTGCTTGGGAGAATCCACTGGGAAAACAGTTGACCGTCGGGGATAAGACAGGAACCGTGATCGGGATTGCGGAAGATTTTCTGTTCGCCGATATCGGGTTCGAACTACCCCCAGCCGTGTTGTATCTGGAGCCGGAAAAACTCAGCGTGTTGCTGGTGAGATATTCTTCTGCTGATGCATTTGCAGATCTCCGCAAACACATCAAGGAGCAGTGGGTCCGCATTATGCCGGACCAGCCCTTCGAGTGTTTGACTTTTTCTGAATATTTCGGCCGCCTTTTCGGGCTTTTGGGCAAGATTAGCGGCTTTTTGAACATGATCGGGATGACGGTCGTCCTTTTCTCCTGCATGGGTTTGATGGGACTGGCTACATATTTGACTGAAAGGCGGACCAAGGAGATCGGCATCCGCAAGGTGCTGGGCGCTTCGTCGGTTCATATCATGTGGAGGATGACGCGGGAGTTTCTGTTCTTGGTCACTATCGCCAATGTTTTTGCCTTGGGCCTAGTTACCTTTGGCTGGAACAAAGCGTTGCAGACCGGATTGCTTTTTATCACTCCGATAAACGCCGGCACCTATATCCTTGCTGTGACCGTTTCGTTGCTAACAGCGTTTCTTGCCGTCGCCTCCCAAACTTTGAAAGCCGCCTGGGCCAACCCAGCCAATTCCCTCCGCCACGAATAATTGATGATATGGTTGATGATATGGTTGTTTGGCTGCGCCAATTAATTGATTCTAAAAAATATAGGCTTTTTTTGCTGTGTTTTTAATGTCTTAGAATTGCAATTTTCCCTACAAAATTAGCTTTCTAAGCAAGAGGAACTTTAACATTTATATATTCAAATTTTTCTTACTTGTATATTTTTGCGGGCGAAATGGGCATTTTAAGATCGAATATTACGGGGGATCTACAATTATTTTGATTATTTTCAATAAGTTGTCAAAGCCAAGCAAAAAAAAAGAACAACAAAAGATACGGGAATATTGACCTTGCCTTTTTGAAAGTGCTATTGTCAGGTTTGGAGGAAAGAATGCACAGAATAATTAGACTCACGGATGTTTTTATCATCTGCTGCCTGACAATGATAACCTTTTCTATTTCTCGAACCATGGATGATCCTGTCAAAGTTGAGGCATTACAGATCATCGATCAAAAAGGCCATCTCTTGATCGATGTGAGCGATAAGATCTGGGAATATGCCGAAATCGCTTTGACGGAACAAAAATCTTCCCAACTTCTCGAGGAGGTTCTCGAAAAAGAAGGTTTTCGGGTTGAAAAAGATGTGGCCGACCTGCCTACCGCTTTTGTCGCCACTTTCGGCTCGGGAAGTCCGGTCATCGGTATTCTGGCTGAGTATGATGCTCTTCCCGGTCTTTCTCAGGATAGCACGCCGTTCAAGAAAGTCCTCGATGAGGAGGGAAACGGACATGGTTGTGGCCACAACCTCTTCGGTGCGGGTAGTCTCGGAGCAGCGCTGGCCCTTAAGGGGGTGATGGAAAAATATGACCTTCGAGGGACCCTCCGGTTGTACGGCTGTCCTGCAGAGGAGGATGTCGGGGGAAAAGTCTACATGGCCAGAGCCGGCCTTTTTGATGACCTGGACGCCTGTTTAGCCTGGCACCCCGACTACAGTACATCTGTAGATTTGGACAGCAGTCAGGCTATCGACGATCTGCAGGTAGAATTTTTTGGGAAAACCGCCCACGCTGCATTCGATCCATGGATGGGCCACAGCGCCCTGGATGCAGCGGAAATGATGACCTTCGGAGTCAACCTTTTGCGTGAGCATGTGAAGCCCTCGGTCCGCATCCACTATGTCATCACGGATGGAGGGAAGGTCCCCAACATCGTTCCTGAATATGCCAAGGTCTGGATTTGGGTGAGAGACCTTGACAGGGCAGGCGTGAAAACCGTAGTGGAAAAGGTAGAAAAGATCGTCGAGGGTTCGGCTATCGCGACAAGCACGTCATACAAGATCAATACCATGGGCAGTTATCATGAGATGCTGATCAACAGGAGGGGCTCGGAGATCATGCAAAAAAACCTGGAAGCGATCGGAGCAATATCCTATACCGAGGATGAGATCCTGTACGCAAAAAAGATTCAGAAAGAAACGGAGGTCAGCGAAAAAGGAATGGACCCGGCCATCGAAGGATTAAAGGAACCTGAAAAATACCCGGAAGGAGGATCCACGGATGTGGCCGAGGTCAGCTGGATAACGCCGACGATCCACCTCTCGACCACATGCGCGCCGTTCGGGATCCCTTGGCACAGCTGGGCCGTTGTCGCTTCCAGCAAACATCCCATCGGCTACAAGGGCATGTTCCTGGCGGCGAAGGTGTTAGCCACAACGGCTCTGGACTTGTTTCGCAGTCCGGATGTTTTGAAAGAGATGAAAAAGGAATTCGACGAGAAACGGAAGGGATACACCTACAAAAGCGGCATTTCCCCCGATCAAAAACCTCCGATCCGGATAAAACGAAAATAATAAAGGAAACTTTCGGCCCTGGAATAGAGTTTTTTCCATAGAAGCTTTTATCGGTTGAATCGAATAAATATATGCCTTTATCATGTCGAAAAGGAGAGTAACGTGATAAAAAATCCTTTGTTTGGAGTTTTTTTGTTGTTTTCGGGGGTGCTTTTTTTTCAGTTTGTCTGTCTGGGGCAGGTTGCTACCATCACACCGGAACAGCCCAGGTGGGGAGACAAGATCCGTGTGACCTATGACCCGAATGCCGAAGGAGCCGCATTTCTGCCCGGAGATGATGTGTATGCAATTTATCACATTTCCCGCGAGAATGGGGTAGATCAAAAATGGCTCAAGATGAAAAAAAAGGGCGAGATGTTTTTCAGCGAGATTCCAGTCGAAGAAGGCATGGCTTTCCTGTCGATATATTTTATTACACTGGAACATTGGGACAGCAAGGCTATCTTATCGGTGAAAATAGACAGGAAAGAAGGAGTCCCTGCCCGGGGGGCCAATCAGCAGATGATGCTTTCTTCTTCCCCGGATAAATACTTGGACTATTTCCGGAAGGAAAGGGAAGTGTTTCCGGAAAATTTTGCCGTTTTCCGGGACAAATGGTTCCTTCAAGGCGCTTTTGACAAAGCCAATCTTATGGAAAGCGTCAAAAAAGATATCGCATTCTTGGAAAAAAGATTGTCCAACCCATCCGATGAATTGCTCTATTCCCTCTCATATGGATACTTGCTGATGGACCGGGAACTGGAAGCCCGAAAAGTGTTGCGGACCCTGGTGGACATATACCCGGAATCTTTTTACACGGGTTTTGCCATCAGCAATTATGACTATCAGGTTTTTTCCAAGGGAATAAAAGGGGAAGGGCCTGAAGAGGTCAAAACACTAAAAAAGAAACTTTTGACCGCGAGTCCCCTCTCTCAGTTTTCCCGGGAACATATCTCTTATTTTGTGGGCGAAGAAGATGTGTCCTTGGATGTGATCCATTCGGTGTGTGAACCCTGGCTGAAAGAGGAACAGGACAACCCTCTGCCCTATTATGTTCTCGCAGAATCTTATGACAAAAAAACCGCAGAGCATGGAAAAGCCATCCAATTCATGGATAAAGCCATCGCATTATTGCTCCAGGGGAAACTCCGTCTCTACAGAGATGTCCCGGGATCTATGACACAGAGGTATTTGCCGGGATGGTACCAAAATAGAGCGGAAATTCACCTCCAGACGGGCAATTTGGCCAAAGCCCTTGCCGATATCAAAGCAGCCCAGGCCATGGAAAAAGAAGCGCGTCCGGAATATTTCGAGACAGAGGGAACGATCTGGCAAAAACTTGGCCTGTATGAGAGTGCTGAGAATGCATGGCTCGAGGCATTAAGGCTGGGTTCCAAGGAGGCGGAAAATTCCCTCAAAGAAATTTACCAAAAGCGGAACGAGGGAATCGAAGGATTCGAGGAACACCTATCCAAGGCTTTGGAGAGGCAAAAACCCGCTGGATCGGAGGAAAAGGATCCTGCTCCGGAATTCGATGTGAAAAGCCTGGAGGGAGAATCTCTCAAGCTTTCTGCTCTTAAAGGAAGAGTGGTCGTGCTTAACTTCTGGTTTGTTGGCTGTGCGCCTTGCCGGGTCGAAATGCCCGGTCTCAACACACTGACCGAAGAGTTCAAAGACGAAGACGTGGTCTTTATCGCCTTCGCCCTGGATAATGCCGAGGCTTTGGAGGAATTCCTGAAAGAAAAGGAGTTCACTTACCAAATCGTCCCGGACGCCAGCAAAATCGCTTCCCTCTACGGTGTAAAAATGTACCCTACCCACGTTCTCATCAATAAAAAGGGGGAGATGGAATTCATGCTGACTGGCGGCAGCGAAGACAGGCACGAACAGCTCCGGCCTTTGATTAAAAACCTGCTGCATTAAATATCGGCCTTTCATAATATTTCCTTTTTCTTTTGGCTAGAATATCCGATAATTAATCGTTTAAATGGTTCGAAGATGGCAAAAGAAATAGCTCTTGGATCCCGACGTGAATTTCAAGTCCAAAATGCCTATAACTTCAATGTGAAAGGCCCGGTACGGTGGGTCGTTTCACACCTGTTGAGGTACCCTCTTTTCCCCCTGATCATGGGCCTGGCAGCAGTGGCCAATAACTTCGTCTACAGCTACATCCAGATTTTTATCGGCCGCGCATTCGATTTGATATCGGCTCCCGGATTTCTTCTTTCTGCTTTGTTACCTCCTGTATTGGGGATCCTCGCGTGCGCGCTGGGGCAGGGCACAACCGGAATCGTCCGCAATTTCACCACGGAATTCCTGGCCCAGAGGATCGAACGCGATTCCAGGGAAGAACTGTATTCCAGCCTTTTGGGAAAAAGCCTGACTTTTCACGGGCGCCAACGGATCGGCGATATCATGGCCCGCTCCACCAACGATGTGAGAGCGCTCAACCTGATGTTCAGCCCGGGATTGAACCTGATCATCGATTCAGTCCTGGCGCTTGTGGTTCCGGTCATCATGATCGGATTGATCCACCCTTTGCTTCTCCTGGTCCCGCTTGTTTTCACCCTTTTGTTGACAATCACCGTGAGAGATTATAACCGCCGCTTGAAGCCGGTCAGCATTGCCCAACGGGAACAATTCGGGATCATCAACGCTGGATTGGCCGAGGCGGTGGCCGGGATCGAAGTGGTGAAAGCCAATGTCAGGGAGCGCTATGAGTGGGATAAATTCACGGGCAATGCCCGCACCTTCCGGGATTATTTCGTGCGCCAGGGCATCATTCAAGCCCGGTACTGGCCCATGCTGATGTTCAGCCTGTGCTGGGGCGCTGGATTTTTTCATGCCCTGATTCTGTGGAGACAGAACCTTGTCAGCCTGGGACAGGTGGTAGCCTTTATGGGTTTGTTCGGGACCCTGCGTTTCACCACGTTCATCTCCATCTTTTCGTTCAACCTGGTCCAATTGGGTATGGCCAGTACCAGGCGGATTTTAAGAATGATCAAAACCGAAACCGAGCTGGATCAAAACTTGGGCGGGATATCCAAGCCCATCGAGGGCGAGATCGTCTTTGAAAATGTGAGCTTCAGCTACGACGGAGCCCAGGTCCTGAAGGATGTCAGCTTCCACGTTCTTCCCGGGGAGACCGTTGCCATCGTGGGTCTGACCGGTTCCGGGAAGACCACATTGACCCGGTTGATCAACCGGATCTACGACACAGCATCGGGGCATGTGTTGGTTGACGGCGTGGATGTCAAAGACTGGAGTCTGGAGAGCCTGCGCTCCCAGATTTCCTTCATCGAACAGGATGTTTTTCTTTTCTCCCGGACCTTGCGGGAGAATATCGCTTTCGGCCTCACTGAAGCTGGGCCAAAGGAGATCAAACAGGCAGCCAGGGAAGCCCAAGCCCACGAGTTTATCATGGCCTTTCCTGAAGGCTACGAGACGAAGATCGGGGAAAGGGGCGTAACCCTTTCAGGAGGACAGCGCCAGCGGATCGCTATCGCCCGTGCATTTCTAACCAATCCCCGGATCCTGATCCTCGACGATTCGACCAGCGCCATCGATAGCGCCACCGAGGATCAGATCCAGCGGGCCATGCGCCGGATATCCAAAGATCGCACAACTTTCATCATCACCCACCGGTTGAGTCAGATCCGTTGGGCCGACCGCATTCTTGTGCTGCGAAAGGGAGAACTGGCGAATCAGGGAACCCACGAAGAACTGATGGAACATTCGCCCGACTACCGGCGGATATTCGCTCGTTACGAATAAAAATGAGATAGCTTAAAAGGAGTCTATATGCCCTTTATTCTCGATGGTCTGGACAGCGAAGATTACGACCGCACCTACAAGGATAGGGAACTCCTTCGCCGTATCGCCAGCTATTTCCGCCCTTACCGGCGGCATGTCATTTTGGCTTCCATGATGCTCACCCTGAATTCGGCAGCAGGGACAGCCGGCCCGATCCTGATCTCCAAGGCCCTCGACCTCATCAAGCGAGATTCCTCCACACGCGCTATTTTACTCCTTTCCCTGGGAGTGTTGCTATTGGGCGTGTTTGCCTGGGGTTTCAATTATATCCGCCAGGTGCTTTCTGCCCGCATGGTGGGAAACGTTGTGCTGCATCTGCGGCAAGACGTTTTCGATGCGGTCATCCGCAATGATCTGTCCTTTTATGACCAGCATCCTTCCGGAAAGATCGTAAGCCGTGTCACTTCCGACACCCAGGATTTCTCCGATGTCGTGACGTTGGTTCTGGATGTCATCAGCCAGATTTTGTTGGTGCTCCTGTTGTCTGTTTGGCTTTTCACTATCAACATCTCGTTGACCTTGCTGATCCTAGCCATGAGCCCGATCGTTTTTTTGATCGCCCTTGCCTTCCGGAAAATCGCCCGTAAGGTGACCCGTAATGCCAAGCGGGTCACTGCTGTCATCAATGCGGAAATCCAGGAATCCATTAGCGGCATAGGTGTAGCCAAGGCTTTCCGGCAAGAACAGGCGGTGTTTCAACGGTTTCTGGATAACAACCGCAAGGTCTATCGGGTCGGGTTGGCCCGCGGATTGACCATGAACAGCATATTTCCTGTTCTCGGCACGGCCTCGGGTCTGGCCATAGCTCTTCTGGCATATGCCGGCGGATCTGCTGTCCGGTCCGGCGGATTTAGTCCGGGGGAGTGGTACCTGTTCATGCAGGCCACGGCGTTCTTCTGGTGGCCGATGATCAGCATCGCCTCCTTTTGGAGTCAATTCCAGGACGGCCTTTCCGCTGCGGAAAGGGTTTTTGCCCTGATCGATGCGGAACCTAAGGTTATCCAGACCGGCTCCCGTTCGTTGCCCCAATTGCGAGGGGACATCGAATTCCGGAACCTTCTTTTTTCCTACACAGAACGGGAACAGGTGCTGAAAGATTTCAGCTTGAAGGTGCCTGCCGGGCAGAACGTGGCCCTGGTGGGTCACACGGGGGCCGGGAAAAGTTCTATCGCTCGGTTGATCGCCCGGTTCTATGAATTTCAGGGGGGGGAAATGCTTGTGGATGGACAGGATATCCGCCAGATCGACCTGGATACATACCGGCGCCAACTCGGTTTGGTTCCCCAAGATCCGTTTCTTTTTTCAGGAACGGTGAAAGACAATATCCGTTATGCACTTCCCGAAGCGACGGAAGAGCAGGTTAGCGATGCTGCCATGCGTATTGCCGCGGGGAGCTGGCTGGAGGCCTTGTCATCGGGGTTGGATACAGAGGTCGGAGCGCGAGGCTCAAGCCTGTCGATGGGACAGAGGCAGCTTGTGGCCCTTGCTCGTGTCCTTCTCAAAAATCCGGTCATCTTGATCCTGGACGAGGCTACCGCCAGTGTGGACCCCTTCACCGAGGCTCAGCTCCAGGAGGGTTTGGAGACTGTCATGAAGGACCGCACCTCCATCGTCATCGCCCATCGTCTGTCCACGGTCCGGAACGCCGACCGGATCATCGTGCTTGAAAATGGTCGCATTGTCGAGGAAGGCGACCATCGAGCCTTGCTTGATGCTGGTGGGCACTATGCTGAACTCTACAACACATACTTCCGCCATCAGTCCCTGGAATACGTGGAAAGCTTCTTACGTAATGGGGATCCTCGCTAGGCTCCAGCCCTATGCCTTCATCAACGATAATACCGCCAGTATTTATGTTCTTGCTGTCGCCTTATCGGCCATTTTGCCCCGATCCTTCGGAAAAGCCGGGGATTCCTTCTCCTGACTGGATGCTGACGCTTTTCGGTTAATGACCATGGCCGACCTTGGAGTAGGAATACCAAGTGGCAAAAAGGCCGAGAAAATACGTGATAAGGGTCAAAAAACCGTAAGCTTTATCAATCATGAAGGAATAGCCGATCATGGCCATCATGGCCGAATAGTAGAGAAGAAGATAGGGCCAGAGCCATTTCGTTTTTCTGAAATTCAGTTTCAGGATGTAGTCGAATAATAGCTCTACGGCTAGGAATGAAATCAATATCAATGGCAGGACGATCGTCCACCACTCCCTTTTTTCCAAAATGTTCAGGATGATGGCCATTCCGACCGGCAAAATCATGGCCACCACAAAAAGCCCCAGAACGTATTCGACCTTTTTTAGTCCTTTAGGTCGAGATAGAAAAATTCCGATCAACAGGAGATTGATCACATTCGCAACAATAAAGATTGCGATGTCGATGATCCGAAAATTCACCGATGCATCCATTGTTCCCCCAATGACAAAGACTCTCATATCGCGCCTTGGCCAGATCTGTAGCCTATAATCCTCTCGGCTTATTTTTTCTTTTTGTTATGTTTGAAGGATTTGTCTGGATAAGGTGGAGGTTCCGGGATGTCGACCGGGTGCTTTTGGATCTGTTCCCTGAGATATGCAATAGCAGCCTCGAGCTGAGCGTCTTTTCCGGTGAAAGTTTCATGCGGCAAATTGTCGATCACTATATCCGGGTCCACTCCATGTCCCTCGATAAGCCATTCTCTTTCTGGTCCGTAAACTCCGGTCTGAGGGGCTCTTGCCAGTCCTCTGTCTGTCAGACGATTGTTGCTGCTCAGCCAAATTTCACCCCCCCAGGTCCGGGTTCCGATGACTTTGCCGAGACCCAACCTCTTGAAGCCCTCGGCAAAAGCTTCTCCATCCGAAGCGGTCTCTTCATCGCACAGCACAACCATGTGGCCGCGGAAGGCATAGTGCATGTTCCAATAGGGACTGCCCGCGCGCGGCTTCCAGTAAAACCAGGCTTTTCTTATCAGCTTTTCCAGGATGAAGGCGTCGATGTTGCCCCCATTGTTGTGACGGACATCGATGATCAAACCTTTCCGTTTGAACACCGGATAAAAATTTCGGTACCATTCCGTGATATTATTTCCTCCCATGGCCCGGAGATGGACATACCCGATCTCTCCTTCGCTTTTTTCGTCCACTTTCAAACGGCGGGTGTACTCCCAGTCGCCGTACCTGAGGCCGTATTCATTCCTTGTAGGAGTGACGATGACCTGACGAACCTTTCCCGTTTTGCCTGACTTTATGGAGACGAGAACTTGCCGTCCCGCTTGATTCCTCAGGAGAATATGGGGATGCCGCACCGACAGGCATTGTTGCCCGTTGATGCTCACGATGATATCCCCTTCCTGGATGTCCAGGTCTGGGTCTGCTAAAGGCGACTGCTCATCGGGATAGTCTGGATCGGACTTGTAGATGTGGCCGATCCGGAAGCCTCCAGCGGATTCGTCTCTTTCCAACCGGGCTCCCAGTGTGGCTACCGTGATCTGATCGGTTCCCTGTCTGAGGTCACCTCCTCTCACACTGACGTGAAGAGCCGAAAGCTCGCCCACCAGCTCTCCGATCAAATCGTTTAGTTCCCGTCGGGATGTGATGCGGTCGACTAGAGGAAGATACTTGTCTCGCAAAGCGTTCCAATCCACTCCGTGCATGTTGGGATCCCAAAAATAGTCCCGCTCCAGACGCCAGGCATCGATATAAAGCTGCCGGAAATCCTCACGGACATCGATGGAAAAGTTCCAGCCCTGAAGATTCACTTCCCCTGTTTTCATATCCGTGATATTCCTGGGTTTGGCATCCAAAACATAAAAAGAACTTCCCTTTCGGACCATCAGCTTCTTGCCGTCTGCGGTGAGCTCAAAATTGCGGATTCCATCCAGAACTGTCTCGACTTTGATGTCTTTATTGCCGATCTTTACAGCTTTCAACTGGGCGGGAGAGCCATAACCCCCTCCCCGTTCTACCCAGAAGAGAGCTTCGTCATTGACTTTGAGATCGGTGAAATTTCCGGGGGCTACAGGGACCTCTCGGATGCGATTTTGGATATTGTCTATATCGATATCGACGAGAGTTTCTTGCGTTGAATCCTTTTCTTTTTCGCCCTTTTTTGCGGCTGATTCATTAAGCTCGTCCTCAGGTTTAAAAGGAGATCTGACACCTTTGCGGAGAGAAAGACAATAGATCTTTATCGGCTTGTCAAAATAAGGCTCAGGCTGCCGTGTTCCCCATGGGCTCCCGACGAGAGAACTGAGGTTTCTATCCGAGAGGAAGTAGATAAACCTCCCATCCGGGCTCCAGGCCGGGCTCATGCTGTTGACTCTGTCGCTTGTCAACGGGACCTGTTCTCCTGTTTCAATGTTATAAAGATGAATTTGGAGGAATGTGTTAAAGGCCGATTGGGAGTAAGCCAGCCATTTGCTGTCAGGAGACCAGGATATGTCTCCTATTCCTTCCTGCGAAGTGGAAATTTTGCTCTGCTTTTTACTCTCTGTATTCAAGAGCCAGAGATCGTTGTCCATGTCATCATAGGCGATCCACTTTCCATCGGGCGAAGGGTGACCCTGGAAGCGCAGGATTTTACCGTCACTTGTCAGAGGGTTTTCCTCTCCGATTCCGTTGGCCGGCATGGCGACGAATTCCAGTTCACCGCTCTCATCGGAAAGAGCGAGGAGAGATTTGCCGTCGGGCATAAACACGACATCGCGGTAGCGGATTCCTTCTTTGAAAGAGGCCCGCACAAGACGTCCCTCACCGACAGGAGCCACAAAAACACGGCCGCGAGCAGTCAAGACAACGCTATCTCCGGAAGGGTGAACATGGGCCGATGTCAGGAAGTCCATGGGATCTTCCACCCATTTTTCTCGCAGTTGATCGAAATCCGAGGCTAATGAAATGGGGATAAGCTGGTCTTGATCACTCCGCACATCCAGCATCCGAAGATCGGCTCCCAACTGGTAAACGATCCGGCCCTGGTTCAGGTATGGAGATTTCACATTCCATCCCTGGTGCTGGGTGTGCTGTCGGAGATCTTTTCCCTCCTCATTCATGGACCAGATGTTCCAGGTACCATCCCGTTCGCACACATGATAGATCCGGCCATCCCACCACATCGGAGAAAAGTTTTCTCCCTCAAAGTCCGATGTCAAATTTTGGGCTTCTGATTGACCGGCTGTGAACTTCCAGATATTTTGGGCCGTGCCTCCTTCATACCGCTGAGTGTTGTTGTTGTGGAAACCTGGCCTGACAAAGTAGAGAACCTGTCCTGACGCATCATAACAGCCGTCGCTAGCTTGACTGAGGGGGATCAACTTTGTTTTATTGGTTTTCAGGTCGATGCTCACCAGCTGAGGATCAGGCAAAGTCGAAAATGCCCGTGTCGTGTAGATGAGATGGCCATCGGGAGAGAACCCGACAACGGTAGATGAATCGGCTTCGAAGGTCCAGCGAGTGGGCACCCCCCCCTCCAGAGGCATGGTGTAAACTTCTGTCGGCCCTTCATAGGATGCCGAGAATGCTAATGTTTGGCCATCGGGAGATATAGCAGGATGGGTTTCCTCTCCAGCATGAGTGGTCAATCGCCTGGCTTGGCCACCCTGGATATCCACGGACCAAACATCCCCTTCTGCAGAAAATATCAGCGTATTCCCATGCAGGGCTGGATAACGGTAATAGCCCTGAATGGATGCCGCCGAGGATGTAGAAGTGAAAACAAGGATGGTTCCCAAGAAAAAA
>Ga0307425_1001880_pt1 | contig 12206 bp, 8 predicted proteins | sample SalMarWE160330MG_FD_202152 | JGI IMG/M metagenome (GOLD analysis project Ga0307425, IMG submission 202152) | Salt marsh sediment microbial communities from the Plum Island Ecosystem LTER, Massachusetts, United States - WE1603-30 | ecosystem: Environmental > Aquatic > Marine > Intertidal zone >... | reverse complement strand
CTACAGACATCCCCAGTTGGGTCAGGATCTCACGTCCTAAAGATAGCAACGCCGAGGAAGTATCCAACTGGCGGCTGACAGACTCGGTGATCGCTAATCCTGCTCGTACTCGTTCCGCTCGTCGTTCAAGGTCGTGGACCGAAAGCGTCTGTTCAAGATCCTTATGTAAGAGCAAGGGTAAATCATTCTGCGTGACACTCAACAGGCGTTGCTGCCGCTGCAACCCGGAGGTGAGCGTTTCGACGCGCGCGCGCAAGGCCTCGATGCGCAAGGCATTGTTCATTACCAATGCCGCCTGAGCAGCGAAGCTCTCTATGGTTTCGATAGCGGTCTTATCCGGCCTCATTCTATCTTGAGGGTCGTCCAAACTGATCAAACCGATCGGGTTGCCTATCGAATCTTCTAACGGCACCAATAGGATATCATCGGGATTCCAGGCATTTTCGATTACGTCCGCTTCTTCGATCTCTAGCGTAACCATATGCAAATCAGCAGGCAGGACAGGCGTTCTTTCGGCGGGAATAAAGTAAGATCGGCTGATCCGAAATTCCGGTCGAAGCAATTGTTGTACACTTGCCAGAGATTGTTTTCGGGCAGTCAACTCCTGTAAAGCCTCATCTGGGAATCCTGCGCCGACAACGCGCCGCAGCATGTTGGTATCCTTTTCATAAACGCTGAACAGGATGGCTTTAAAAGGTGTGGCTTCACTGATCCCTTTGGCTATCGTCAACAATTGTTGTTCCAGAGGTTGGTCAAGATTGATGCCGCGACTGATCTCTGTCAGGTCGGACATACTTTCCGCTCGGCGATGCATGGATTTGGCCAGCGATTTTTCAGCCTGGTACATACTGACTGTGTTCAATGCGATCGCTGCCTGCACGGCCATTGTCTGGATCAGTTCCACAATTTCGTCGTCAAAGAAATTTGGCTGGGTTGAATGGAGATAGATGACACCCACCATTTGTCCTTGCAATTGGATAGGAACGAAGACGGCTGAACGAACACCTTCGTGGGGCAGTTGATATTCAGATTGCTCGAAATCGGGGATCACCAAAGGTTGGCTCGTATTGGCAACCTGGTCGATCAGGGTTTCCAGGTTTTCATCTGCCGGGCACCCCAAAGCCAATTCGACGTGGAACCCTTGGGATGCACCATTTGTTTGTTCAAACAACAGGATTGTGCCGCAATCAGCCTGGGTCGTCCGAAGGCTTTCATCGTGCACCACTCCAAGCAATTGTTTCAAATCCAATGAGGCGGATAATTCTCGACTGATGCGCATGATCGAAGTCAATTGGTCGACGCGCGCGCGCAGGTTCTCGTCCGTCTGGTTGATCAATTGAGCTGTATCAATGGCTGTTGCTAGTTGCCCTGCCACCGAGGTCACCACATCAAGATCATAGGAAGTGAAGAACTCAGGCTTGAGACTCCCCAACATCAACTCGCCAAGACTGTGCTCGCGGACCACCAGAGGGACTACCAGAGCGGATTCCATCATGAGTGAGGTTGCGATCGGGCGATAGATATCCAGCACTCTTCGATCACTGCTCAAGTGACCGGATATAAAAGCGGTCTGGCTACCTGTTACGGTCGACCGGAATTGAGCATCGCTAACGAATATTCGCGAGAGTGATTCGACCACTTCAGGCTCAACGCCGTACAGGCTGCCGGTATGCAAACAGAGTTCTCCACTCTGGTCGTCCATGATGAAAACCGCAGCTGTATCGGCTCTAAGTAATTGACCTAACTCGCGGACGGCATTTTGAAGGACGATATCCACATTGACAGTCGAGCTGGAGAGTGCGGCAATTCTACTCAACACTTCGGAGCGATTAGCGCGTTGGCGGGACTCATTCACCAATTGTGCGTTTGCAATTATGGTTGAGGCCTGTTTGGCCACAACGTTCATTAACCGCAGTTCTTCATCGGTAAATGCGCTCGCGTCATTTTTATGATTGGATAATTGCAAAAATCCCACCAGGCGGTTGTTGGCTAACAGAGGCATAAGCGCTGAATCACGCAAACTTGCCGCCTGGGCCAGATCCTGTAGCCCGAGGGACTTCCAATTCTCATCACCGGCGGCATTCAAGGTCAGTAAGGGTTTGGGGTCGGCGACAATGGCGGAGTCGATTTCGTCATGCGACACACTCGTTCGATACATCTCAACAATATGGATAGGCAATCCCTGGAAGGGAATCTGTCCCTCGAGAGTGTGCTTATTCTGATCATAAAGCAAGAAACCAATGATATCGACATCAAATAGCGGTGCTACGCTCTTTATCAGGCGATCGAACAATTCCCTGAAATCCAGACTTACTGCAACTGCCAATGACAGATTGGCCAATCCGGACAATTCGACAGCCTGTTTTTCTTTTTCCTCGAATAAGATGGCATTTCGAATTGCAATCGCCGTCTGGCCTGACACCAATTGCAGGAGATCCGCCTCATTTTGGGTAAACTGATCTGTAAGTGTTTGGCCGGCTTCCAATGTGCCGATCAACTTATCATTGGCAATTAATGGCATTCCAATATAGGATCGAACGGGGTAAGGTTTGGTGCTATCGATCCCAAAATCACTATTCAAAGGTGCGACCGTGGGTAAGAATTGCAATTTATTTTCGGCAAGGATTTGTTGTGAAAAAGGGTCAAAGCGCGATTGATTGACTCTGCGCATTCTTCCGGGCGTCGCCGCAGTCCCCTCATAGCGGTAAGGGATCAATCGTTGATTAGCTTCGTCCCATACTTTGATTTCCAGAATGTCCGCCGGGATAAGGCGCCCCACATTTTCCAAGGCGGCCTGCAAGGTATCCTCCAGGCTCAGGCTGGCCGTGATGGTCTGGCTGAAATCAGACAGAACCCGCAGGATCGAGCCGGAAACAGCTTGTTCGCCTTCTGAAAGTACCGGTGCGAAGTCCAGGTTTCGCAAGGTCACCAACATGATCGGTGTCAGGCCCGGTACCCGGTACGAATAAGCTTCAAGGAACTGCGATCCGACCGAAACCCGTTTTTGCCCTTCCTTCGAACACAGGGCCAGGAAATCATTCACAGGACGTACAAGCCTGGTGAGGCGTTCCAAATCTCCATGCTCATTTTCACGCAAATTGAATAATTTTCGAGCCGATGAATTCAAGTACTCGATCCTACCCCCTGATTGGACGACCAGAATGGCATCCTTCGATTCGAGCGCACCAGACGGAAGAAGCGAGGAAGCCTGGATGGCGGCACTATCCTGAGCACGAGGAATGAAGCGCAGAAAAACCCAGATCAGTAAGACCACTACCAATCCGGCTACAACGAGACCTAACCCAGGTCCTAATCCGCTAAACATCGCTTATGCCCTCACACCTTCGACTCGTTCGCGGTGTCCTTTCTTCGTGCTTCAGCAGCCAGTTCCGTGATTTCTCTGATATCGGCAAAGGGCTGGTCATTGGGAGAGATGACACCTATCGCTAAGGTCATGAACGGGGCATTTTCCGGCCCTTCGCTCGTTTCGGTCACAATATAACCTTGTTGGCGGTCGATAAAGTTATAGTGCGTGAGCACTTCTTCGGCAAACCGGTCCTTAAGGCGTTGCTTGATGAGTCGTGCTGCATCTTCTGTCGAAATGATGACAAAATTGTCCCCCCCTGCATGTCCGATAAAGTCAGTGGATGATCCGTTTTCGTCCACAATTTCACTGATCAACATCGCTGTAAAGCGCAGTACATCATCACCAGCCACGAACCCATACACATCCCGGAAGGCATCGAAGTAATTGATACGAATATCAAGCATTGCCCATGTGTTCTGGCGAATGATCTGGCGCAATTGGTCCTCGATCAAGCGACCGGCAGGGAGTCCGGAGCGAGGGTCCGTCAGGCTTTCGCGCTCGGCGCGCCGGATGGCTCCCTGCACTCGCAATTTCAACTCTTCAATATCAAAAGGTTTGGTTATATAATCGTCGGCGCCCAGTTCAAGGCCCTGCAATTTGTCGCTGCGTTCATCTTTTTGGGTCAGGAAAATGACAGGTATATGGCTTGTTCGAGTGCTCGTACGCAATTGTCGACAGACTTCATAACCATCGATATCAGGCAGCATGATGTCGAGAACGATCAAATGAGGCAATACTTGCTTGGTCTTCTCCAACGCATCTGAACCTCTAGTTGCGACATCGACTTCATATTCCATACTGCTAAAATAAATCTTCAGCATGTTTCCGATGTCAATGTCGTCCTCTACAACCAAAAGGCGGGCCTTTCCCATAGTGCCTCCTTTAGCGCCGCATCCTACTCTGGGCATTCTGGCGCACGGCGTCAATATGTTCTTGTGTTACTTCTCGCTCGAATGAACGAAAACCACTCAATCTGAACCCATGTTTTTCTGCAATACCGGTAATCTCGTCCACGCGCGCCCGCGTGATCTGCCTTCCAAGCGTGTAATCTTCGAAACGTCCTTCCAAAGCCAGTGCAATTGTCTCAGCCATACAAGCATACGCCTTATCAGCCGGAAAACCAAAATTAAAGTGGAAGTCAACGGGACCTGGCACATCCACCATGCCACCGTCAATTACTAATATATCATTTCTTGTCGCCGCTATCATTGCAGAAACATCACGGGGTCGCGCAACGTCACAAACGACACTGCCAGGCAATAAATGTTCTGGCTCCACGATGTCATCGAGTGCGCTGGTGACTGTCAGTATAAGTTGAGCATGGGTCAAGGAGGCCAGATTTGTGCTCACAATCAGCTCACAACTCCCCGCACCCGAAAGGTGATCTCTCAATTCACGAAGCAAATTCTCCTTACGACCGATCAAATACAAGCGGGCCACGTTTTCCGATAACAACTCGGCGCACACTCGACCAATCTTCCCTGTGGCGCCCACTACGGCTGCACTCGCCTTTTCCAACGGGATATCCATCCTCCGCGCAGCTTCTCGGATGGATTGGACCGCAATTGAAATCGTATAGGCATCCCCGGTGGTGACAGGTACTTTCAGGGAGCGTGCAATTGTCATCCCGGCATCCCCCACCACGGATGTAAAGGCACCCAATCCCAGTATTTTCGCGCCTAGTCGTTCTGCCATCTTACCCGTTTGAATGATCTTACGATACACCATCCATTCCGGCAACTCGAACATTCTTCGAGAGGTCAATGGGCATGCAACAAACCATCCCTTCACCTGTTTCCCAGTACTTTCGGAGGTGATGCCATCGATCTCCGAAATATAGACCGGAGGAAAAAAAGTGGAAAAGAAGTCGATTTGCCTCGTACTCAGGTGTCGGCCTAACCAAGGAAATTTCCGACTGACATCCTTTTTAGGGTCAATCGGATGAATAATGAAAGCAAATGTATCCATTGGATTACCAGGATTCCACCTCAGGCAACTCGTCTTTAGGGCGGTAGCGACTCTTATGAAGCGAACCATTCTTCAAGTGGTGATGGTCACTATCCTCAAAAAGGATATCACGATCAATAACGCGACGCTCCTTCGAAGCGACCAACACCACATCGGACTCTATGGTGCGGGCCGGGTAGACGATCATACCTGAACCGATGCGACAATTGTGACCGACACAACCGCCTATAACCGGCCGGTTAGTGATGGACAGTTCTTCCTGCCCGTCTATCCCACGAATAGGAATGGGCAACAAGTTAAAATCAGTGAACGTGGAACCGGCACCGATGAACGTATTGCGGCCGATCACACTCATTTGCAAGCAGGTGTTTTGCGCAATCATGCTATTATCCATAACGGTCGTCATGAACAACGCTGCCCGGAAAGGCAAGAACGTGCCGTCTCCAACTACCGAGAGCATCAATTGCACATCCTGGGAGATATTCACATTATTCCCGATGATGCAATTTTCGATGACTGCGCCGGCATTGATCGTCACGTTGTCTCCAATTGTCGTTGGTCCATGAATGGTGGCGCGCGGATCAATGACGCAATTCTTACCGATCTTCACCAATTCGGAGCATTCCAGCAATTGTCGCCCTTCGTAAAGCGCCTTGCTGATGATGCGGATTTTATAGATCAGATCCTCGTTGAGGCGCTTTTCAAATCGGGCCCCACGCGCGAATAATCCAAACACGACATCGGCCAGATGAACGTGCACCCACGAATCAATGGCGATGAGACCGCGCAACGGAACATTGAAGACCAAATCACCGCTTTGATCCGCCATATAGGCAGGCACATGGTAATATCCCATCTCGCGCGATTGTAAATGCAGCACCAAAGGTTCCACATCTGCTACCGGACCGTTCGGGTAATACCAGAGATCCGCGAGGAATAGGTTTCCAGCTGGTGTATAAGAGGTAGACAACGGTAATGCGTGCTCATAAAACGCCGGGTCGTCCAGCGAAAATGCGGCTCGAACAGCGCGCTTCCGTCGGCGAGCTTCAGCCAGAAAAGCCCTGATATAGAATTCGTCGAAAAACAGGTTGTCGCGGTAAACCAGGGTGGGACCGCGCACTTGAGGGAGGCGTTTTCCCGGTTCTAGCTCGCGTTCGCTAGTAACATAGGGAGCCAGTACGTTGCGCTGGTGCAACCATAGTGGCTGGTTCTGGATACGTAAGTCTCGCGCTCGTTCATTGAAAGGTTTAATGACGCGGGGGGTATTCAATATGATCTTGAGCATTAATGAAGGGTTTCAAATCGCAAGGAGATAGATATTAAAGTCATTTACGTCAATGGGGTCCGGTCTATCACAAACCGGCATTCTTCATCACCACAAGCGAGGCATTTCGTCTCATCAACATGATATATTTTACCCCCGCTCGTCCACAACAAGGCCTCTTGCAATAATCCGATGGTGAAGTGACATATGGGCGCATTTTCCTTGCGGTTCGAACAAAAAGGGCATGCTTGCAGACTACAAAAGATATGCGTGGCCGACTCTTCAATGAGGATCTGCCGGCCCGTAAACTGGAAGAATAGGGCCGCTACCGCTTGCAAAACCGAGGAGGTCTTCTCTCGCAAGGACTTAAGAAAGAACTCCTGATTGGAAAGCCCCAACGATCTACCGTACATGCGGATCGCCCTGTTGAAAAAAATGCGTCCAAGGCGCAATGAGAGCCCTTGCCCCCCACCTTGACCAAAGGCGTGCTCCAGACTTAGTTGCAACAAGGATAAGGTATTGAGTGAATGGTCCATTTCATCCACATGCATACTGGAGAGCAGCAGCGGGTCAAAGGCGGCCCTTGTGAAATCACTTCCGATAACCTCTTCTAGAGAAGAAATCAAGATCGGGCCAAGCGGAACTGAAGAATGCATGTCTTGAGAAAGATCAATCATTCTGTGAGGTGTGATCGTCTAAGAATTCTTTTAATTTCACCATGAATTGTTCCGGCTCATCCAGCATAATAAAGTGCCCGGCTTTGGGGAAACGGGCGGTGGTGTTCCTTTCAACTCCCTCAGCAAGTGGTTTCCATTGAAGAGGATTAACTATATTGTCTTTGGCCCCAAACATACCCATGACAGGCACTTTGATCGAGTGCAACTTTGGGCGCAGGTCTGTTTGATGAAGCGAAGCAATACTGAGCAGAAAGGATTCCAGAGTCGTGCGTGTGAGATCACGGTCCATCATGTCAGGGAACCTAGGATCGCGACAAATGAAGGGGGAGGCCACTCGCATGCCCAACCGGAAAAGTCCCATTAAATTGAAGAGCAGGAATGCGATTGGACGATATCCAGCCAGTTTCAATGGGAAGGCAAGCGAGGATCCTGCGATCGGAGAACCTATCACCACAACTTTGGAGACGCGAGAGGGAAATTGAATCGCAACCGACAGACTAACTGTTCCCCCCATGCTGTGACCCACGAGCGGCGCTTTGCGGATACCCAACTGGTCCATGAACTGGTCTACCAGGCTGACAAAATCACGCACAGCATACGTTTCGCGTTTTTTCCCCGATTCTCCAAATCCCCAAAAATCCAGGGCATAGGTGCGGTAATCTTTGCCAAGGTAAGCCATCGTTTCTTGCCATAGCCCCCATGAGCCCAGCCATCCGTGTAACAGGATGACGGGACTTCCTCGCCCATAAACTTCGTAATGGACAACTCCCTGGTCAGTAGTGAGTGACGACACTGGTATCTGAAAACCGGTCCTTTTACCCCCCGGCCTCCATTTCCTCAAGGATGCTATACAGTAACTCCAACAAAACAGTTTTTACACTTTCCCGCTGGGTAGCGATGCAAGGAAGCAGCTTCACTTTTGGGTCCAGCCGTAAGGCATGCCGCATATCCTCCAGCTCCCAGGCGTCTTGGATATCTTGTTTGTTTGCGGCCACCACATAGGGTGTCGGTGCATACGCCCGGAAAGTCTCAAGGATCGAGCGTGCCTCGCGGAAAGTCTCAGGCCTGGTGCTGTCCACCATCACGATGAAACCCAACATGCCTTCGGATAAGATCTCCCACATAAAATCAAAGCGTTTCTGACCGGGCGTACCAAACAAATAAAGCACCAGATCCTCATCTACAGTGATCCGGCCGAAGTCCATAGCCACGGTGGTAGCTTCCTTCACTGTTTTTTCAGCAGCAGTGGAGATTTTTCTTTCCGTTGCAACCACATCAATCTCACTGACAGACTGGATAAACTGGGTCTTGCCAGCGCTAAAAGGTCCAGTTACAACCATTTTTACCGTTTGCATGATTCCAAATCCTTCCCCAATGAAATAATTACAATGAACGTACGCGACCGATGAGTTTGTTTACCAGCGATTTTTGTTCTTCCTTATTCTCGGTCGGGAACATCTTGGGGCTTGGAGCTATTTTGACGCCCTCCGGACGAACGATGTCCACCAGGCCCGCTTGAAGCAATCCATACACAATCCGGCGGATTTCCAAATCGTTCATCTTGTTAGCACTGGCTATTTGCTGCATGGTATTCTTCGGGTTGATATAAGAAACGACGCGCCACTCCTCGACACTCAAATTGACATTCTTCAAGGGTCGTTCGGTAAACTTTAAGGCCATCTCAAGACTGGGAATTTCATCCTGCAATTGTTCCCATTCTCTTAATTGGCGGGAGCCTTCAATAATCAGGTTTTCAAGGTCCAACCGAACATTGATGCGGTCTTCTGGAGGCAGAATATCCGATTCGAACCGGAAAATCCCTTCCACCCATGTATACAATCGACGGATAATTTCAGTAAAGTATTGCTGTAAATTGACAAGGATATCATCCTGGGTCACGTAGCCCGCATTGATCAACAACAGGCCCAGTTCCTTATCGTTCATCTCACCGGCGCGTTCAACAAGCGCACGGTACTGGTTGACATTTAATTTGTTCGCTCGATGCAGGATGGTGGCCAGGCGATTGTCCTCCTGCCCAATCTTGGCAAAGGCCAGTTTCCCTTCACGGAAGGCGATCTGGGCCTGGTCAGATGGGCCATCTACGATTAACGTCCCAGTTTTACCTGCCAGGTTCACAAGATTGAGCAATTGGGTAATTGTAAAATCGCGTAGATTCCCACGGAGCGCCATATAAACCTCAAAATACTCCCCATTAAGGGGTGTGAAGGGATTATACATGTAAGAAATGGTTGCGTCAAACTTCGGCCTTACAATATTGAAAGGGAAACGGTGATTGTGTTACACTCTCAGCGTTTCCAAGCCTAGGAGAGTTCCCTGTGCGATCAAAACTTGCTTTCCTTTTCCTACCTAGGGGTTTATCACTCATCCTGTTGGTCTGTCTGACTGGACAACCCGTTTCAGCAGCGCCTGCCGCGAAAGTGACCAGGAATCAGGCTACATTGAATTTCCCGGATAGCATTACCTTCCAGGCCAGTTTTGAAAACGAGACCCCGATCGACTCAATCGTCTTGGAATATGGCACCGACGAACTGACCTGTGGCACTGTGATCGCCAAAGCTTTCCCCGATTTCACGCAAGGCAACATGGTCCAAAGCACGTGGACATGGGAGATGAAACAATCGGGTTCGTTGCCCCCCGGTGCAATCGTCTGGTGGCGCTGGCGAACCATGGACACAAATCAGAATGTGTATGTTTCTGAAGAAAAATCACTGACCTGGTTGGATGACGAACACCCCTGGCAAATGGTCTCCTCCGGTCTATTGAACTTGCATTGGTATACCGGCGACCAGGCCTTTGCTCAAAATCTGCTGGATGCCGCTCAAGCGGGCCTGGACCGCTTACAGAAAGATGCGGGATTACAACCTGATAAACCGATCAATTTATATATCTATGGAAACACCAATGACCTGCAGGAGGCCATTCTCTACGAGCCCTCCTGGACCGGAGGATTGGCCTTTGCCGTACACGATATCGTCCTGATCGGCATAGCGCCCAGTGATATCGAGTGGGGTCGCACTGCGATCGCGCACGAGTTGACCCACGTGCTTGTCGGGCATCTCACATTTTCTTGTCTCGGTGACGTACCTACCTGGCTCAACGAAGGTCTGGCGGTATACTCCGAAGGCACACTCGACCCGGCTTCCGCAAATCAACTCAGCGAAGCCATCCGCAGCGACCAGCTGCTGTCGGTCCGCTCGCTCAGCGGAGGCTTTTCTGAGATTCCAGGTCGCGCCTATCTTTCGTACAGTCAATCCTACAGCCTGGTTAAATTCTTGATCGAGAACTACGGGCAGTCAGACATGACAGCCCTGTTACTCGCCTTACGGGACGGGAATACCATCGACGAGGCTTTGCAGGATGTGTATGGCTTTGATGTCCCGGGGCTGGAATCCGCCTGGCGTGATGCAGTCGGGGCCACTCCGCAGGCTCTTTCCAGCCAACCGACCGCGCAGCCCACTCCGACCTTTGTCCCTACTTATGTTCCTTTCGCCGGCGTACCTTTGAATTTCACCGTTACTCCCTATGCTCTTCCACCCTCCCCCGGCACAGAAAGGACAACGCCAACCGAAGGACCACCGCTTTCTCTTACGCTGACTCTGGCAGCACTCTGCTGTGTCTTGTTCTTACTATTTGGCGTGATCGGGTTGAGTGTCTTTCTGGCAGCGCAAAAAGAGAAAGGAAGCCGTGAGGATCTGCATACGAAGTAAATTCCTTCCTTTAATAACCGTCCTGCTTACCCTCGTCGTGGTGACAGCGATCTCCGGACCTGTCTCAGCGGGCAGACACTCCCAGGAGTCTCCAGGGCAAACCCTGGTGCTGGCTGGCGGCGAGAGCACGAATCCACGCACTTATGACCCCGCAACCACCTACGGAACCGGAGACAAGCTTGTATTCAGCGGACTGGTTTCCTTCGACCCCCACCTGAACCTGGTCCCCGAACTGGCTGAAACATGGGATATCAGCCCGGATGGGACAGTCTATACCTTCCACATCAGGCAGAACGCCGTATTCCACAATGGGCGGTCTGTCACCGCAGGAGATGTGATCTACTCGTGGGAGCGCGCTGCCAGCCCGGAAATCAACTCAGATACGGTGCTGACCTACCTGGGCGATATCCTGGGTGTGCGGGAAATGGTCTCAGGCCAGGCCGTGCACATCTCCGGCTTGCAGGCGCTGGACGACCATACCCTCCGGGTCTACATCGATGCACCTAAACCTTATTTCTTGCTCAAATTAACCTACCCGACCGCGTTCGTGGTCGACCGGGCCAACGTGGACTCCGGCCCAGAATGGTTCCGCACCCCTATTGGCACCGGCCCCTACAAACTGATCGAGTGGAAGCGCTTCGAGCGGATCACCTATGCAGCCAACCCGGATTTCTATCTTGGCCAGCCTTCCATCCCTTACGTGGTCGTGCAGTTGTACAGTGGAGTCGGGCTCCGGCTGTACGAAGCCGGAGAGATCGACCTGACGGGTATCCCCTATTATGCTGCAGACCGTTTTCTGGACCCAGGCGAACCGATGCAGGCCGAAATGCGCACCGGCGTAGACCTGTGTACAGGATTCGTCGTATTCGACACGACCCAACCTCCTTTCGATGACGTAAAAGTCCGCCAGGCCTTCTCCCTCGCGTTTGACAGGCGTAAATACATTGACGTGGTGCTTAGCGGACGTGCATTACCCGCCATTGGGCTTTACCCACCGGGATTGCCAGGGTTCAACACCCGGCTGGATGGACTGACCTATGATCCGAAGAAGGCCAGACAATTGCTGTCGGAATCCAGCTATGGCAGCGCCCAGGCCCTGCCGCCGATCGTTTACACCGATGCAGGCATTGGCTCCTATATCGGCGCGGATGTGGCTGCACTGGCGCAAATGTGGCAAAAGGAATTGGGTATCGTCCTGACGG
>Ga0307425_1001879_pt1 | contig 12209 bp, 8 predicted proteins | sample SalMarWE160330MG_FD_202152 | JGI IMG/M metagenome (GOLD analysis project Ga0307425, IMG submission 202152) | Salt marsh sediment microbial communities from the Plum Island Ecosystem LTER, Massachusetts, United States - WE1603-30 | ecosystem: Environmental > Aquatic > Marine > Intertidal zone >... | reverse complement strand
CACAACTCTATGAGATATATCACGATCTGGACGAAAAAGGTGAACTTACCTGCCGTATTAATATATGGTCTGCTGACATTGACACACTGCTTTATCTGCGCAAGATGGCTTCTTCTCATTTTCTTCGATCGGGCCTGCTTTATCTGCCCCTGGATGGAGGAATGGGAACGCACAGTGCTGCCATGCTCTGGCCCTACCTGGATAATCCCCATACCAGAGGAATTCTCAAACATGATCAGACCTATCTGAATAATCTGGCAGCTGAAGTGGAGAAGCTTGACATTCAGATAGCGGTACAGGCGATAGGCGACAATGCCAACCGAATGGCGGCAGAGGCTTTCAGGCTGGCGAAAAAACTGTATCCCCGACGTGATCTGCGGTATAGAGTGGAACACGCTCAGGTGCTGCTGCACACAGATATCATCCGCCTGGGACAAGCGGGCGCGGTGGTTTCCATGCAGCCCTTCCACTGTATCGATGATATGCGCTGGATCGAGAAAGAGATCGGAGCGGAACGCTGCCGTTACGCTTATGCCTGGCATTCATTCTTGGACGCAGGGGTTCCCCTGGCCTTCGGATCTTACTGGCCTGTGGCGCCACTCAATCCCATGACGGGGATCTACGCGGCAATCACTCGTCGCGATACTACCGGAATCCCTCCGGCAGGCTGGCATCCGGAAGAGCGGATCAGCCTTGAAGAGGCAATCCGGGCCTACACCAGTGGATCGGCGTATGCGGAAAAAATGGATTCACAAAAAGGTACATTGAAAGTGGGCAAACTGGCGGACATCGTTGTTCTGGACCGGAACCTGCTTACTGTGCCGCCGCAGGAATTGCTTCACGCCAAGGTTGTCTATACCTTTGTGGGAGGCAAACTGGTTTACAGCCTGAATAAAGAAGATTCATCGGATCAAAAGTAGGCATTTTCTTTTTCGCCCGGATTTTTATTAACAGAAAAGACCGATCTGAGTGTTTTACGTGAAAAGGAATAGCAGCTTTTCCGGCATACTATTTTTCTATCTCTACAGGATTCGTCATGAAAATTCTTATTGTGGAAGATGAACTGATCATCGCAGAGAGTATGAAAATCCAATTGGAAACAGGCGGGCATCAGGTGGCGGCTGTATGTGATACAGGTCTCAAAGCCCTGGCGAGTGTGGAGACAACAAGGCCGGATATCATTTTAATGGATGTAAAACTGAAGGGAACGCTAAACGGGATCGGCACCGCTGAGAAAATAATGGAGAAATACGATATCCCCATTATTTTTATGACGGCTTACGGTGACACCGAGACTATCGAAAACGCCCGGAAAAGCGGAGCCTACGGCATTTTATCAAAGCCTCTTGATGCCAACACGCTTAAAGCTACTCTGGAACTGACGGTAACCCGCCACGGCTTTACCAAGAAACTGGAAAACCGGGAGCGTAAACTTAATCATCTGGATTCGGCCCTGCGGGCCCTCGGAAATGTCAATCAGCTGATTGCCAAGACCAACAATCCAAAGGTTCTCCTGCGGAAAGTAGGTGATTCGCTGGTGCAGCCGCTGGGATATTTCCGGGTATGGATCGCCTTGCTGGACAATGACGGAGAGCTGGTGGATTTCGTCTCCGCCGGTTCAAAAGAGGGCGATCCCGATATGGGAGAATTCATGAAAAAGGTTTTAAATATCGGCTGTTTCCGAAAGGCCTGGGAAGAGAGCGGCGTTACCGCTTTGGACGGTGTCAATAGCGAGTGCCGCACCTGCAGCTATTCAACGGATTCTGTGGAATACTGCCGTTTCTCGAAAAAAATCGCGTATCAGGATCATACCTATGGTGTCCTCAGTGCCTCAATCCCAATGGAATTCGCTTCCGATCCCCAGGAAAAACAACTTTTTTCGGAGCTGACCGACGATTTGGCGTTTGCCTTGCATAAAATAGAGGTGGAAGAGGCTCGGGATAAGGCCGAGAAGGAACTGGAACAGATGGATCAGCAGCTGAGAAATATCATTGAACATAGTACCAATGTATTCTATACCCATAATACAAAGCATATCTTGACGTATGTAAGTCCTCAGTGTGAGTCGGTCCTGGGATATCGGCCGGAAGAGGTAATGATCAGGTGGACGGACCTGATCACTGATAATCCTCTAAATAATAAAGGCCTTGAGATTACGAACCGTGCCATAAAAACAGGGGAAATCCAGCCTCCCTATGAACTGGAACTGCGTCACAAGTCCGGTAAAGGTATTCGGGTGGAAGTGCGGGAAGCCCCGGTAGTTAAAAACGGCAAAACGGTGGCTGTTGTCGGATCCCTCACGGATATCAGCGGCAGAATGGAACCGGATAAAAAAAAGTGAAAGTTTCTGCCAGCTGGAGTGACAGTTCTGTGATACACGATGGGAATCTGAGAGCGATAATCGATGAACAGACAATGAAACATTGCACCCACGTCGGCATATTCAGGGGCAGTATCGATCATCATCCAGTCCTTTCAATTTCCGGTTAAACAGTAATGAGATCAGCTTTGTCTCATCTGGCAAAGAAAGGATTTGATATTGAAGGGTTTCATATTTATCTTTTAACGGGGGAAAACCTGACAAATAAAGCATCCTTATAGATAATGATTACTATAATTCAGGGAGGATTTGTATGCCCGAAGTACTGCTGGAAAAGATGAAAGAAGCACATTCGATAGTTGCAGAATTCCCTTTCCAGATAGTGGAGCTGGAAAAAGGATACGCCAACCGTACCCTGCGAGTGGATATTTCCAATAACGAGATCTCGATACAGCCGGTTTCGGAGCAGATGAAAAACCTTTGGACCGGCGGAAAGGGATTCGATCTTTGGCTCATGTTTCAGGAGATCAGCAAAGAAACCCGCTGGAACGATCCGGAGAATTCTATCTGTTTTTCATCGGGACCTCTGGGCGGAACTACCTCCTTTCCGGGGTCCGGGAAGACGCTGGTGACTTCAATTTCACCCTTGACCAATTCCATCATGGATTGTAATGTGGGCGGTTACTTCGGCCCATTTCTCAAATTTGCCGGATTCGACGCCCTTTGTGTTGTGGGCAAGGCACCGGAGGAAACCATCCTGGTAATTGATGCGGTACAGGAGAAAATAACCCTGGAACGGGCTCCGCTGGAGAGCCTGGACTCCCACATTCTTGCTGAAGAGCTGACCTCCATGTACGCCTCTGATGAACTGGATCACCGCAATATCGCTACAGTTACCACCGGACGGGGGGCGGCGCATACCCGCATGGGCGTGCTTAATTTTTCCTTCTGGGACTGGCGCCGGGGAGCGGCCAGGCTCAAACAGGCCGGCCGCGGTGGTATAGGGACAGTATTTCACCATAAAAATCTCAAAGCCCTGATCATTAAGAACCGCGACATCTCGCCGGCCTGGCGTGTGGAAGAGAACAAGGTGGCCGCATTAGTCAATCCGAAAAAAATATCCACCTGCGACTGTCTGAAAGAGATAAAAGAGATCGTGGAGAAGTGGAAGAGTGATCCGGAATATGTCATCGAGATGCTGCAGGACGTTCAGGACCGCTTCCGCCACATCCCCAAGGATGCCCTGGATGAAATCAGCACACTTACCGGAGTGCCCCGGGCCTATCTCTACCATATCGCCACATTCTACAAGGCTTTCAGCCTGGAGAAGAAAGGGGAAATCACTATCCAGGTATGTATGGGGACCGCCTGCCACGTAAAAGGCAGCGCCAAGATTCTCGACTCCTTCGAGCGGGAACTGGGGATCGAAACCGGAGGCACCACCAAAGACAAGAAATTTTCTCTGGAAGCGGTGGCTTGCCTGGGTGCCTGTTCCATCGCGCCGGTGGTTAAGTTCGGCGACGAGGTGATGGGGAATGTTCAGGCCAAAGACGTGCGCAAGATTCTCAAGAAAGCTGAATAGGAGATTACGGGGTGAATGCAATGACAAGACTCACGATGAACGATATTGATGAGATTGCCGCGAAGGAGAAGAAGGCGGCTTCGAAATACAAAGGCATGCTTATGGTATGCACGGGAACGGGCTGTGTCTCCGCCGGCGGATTCGCCATCCGGGACAAGTTTCAGGAAGTCCTGGCCGGGAAGGGTCTGGAACAGGAATACCTGGTGGTCGGAACCGGCTGCAACGGTTTCTGCGCCATGGGTCCCATTTGCGTTATACAGCCGGAAGGGACCTTCTATCAGAAAATTAAACCGGAAGATGTGGAAGAACTGGTGCAGAGCCATCTGGTGGAAGGCAATCCGTTGGAGCGGCTGCTGCACAAGGATCCGGTCAGCGGAGCGGTTAATCAGAAAATCAACGATATCTCTTTTTTCAGCAAGCAGCAGCTCATCGCGCTGCGCAACAAGGGGCTTATCGATCCCGAGAACATTGATCATTATATCGCCCGGGGTGGATATATAGCCCTGCGTGCCATTCTCACGGAGAATAAACCGGAAGAGGTTATCCGGAAGGTTATCCGATCCGGAATCAGGGGGCGGGGCGGCGGCGGTTTCCCAACCGGAATCAAATGGCAATCCGGCAGAAAAGCCGCTGTGGAACGGGATGAGCAGATTTACGTGGTCTGCAACGGAGACGAGGGTGATCCGGGCGCCTTCATGGATCGTTCCATCATCGAAACCGATCCCCATTCGGTATTGGAGGGCATGCTCATCGGCGCCTTTGCCGTCGGAGCGAGAGAGGGATTTATCTACCTTCGTAAAGAGTACCCGCTGGCCCAGGTCAGACTGGAAAAAGCCATCCGTCAGGCCCGGGAATACGGGCTTTTAGGTAATAAGATCCTGGGGAGTGATTTCAGCTTCGATATCCAGATCCACCGGGGAGCGGGAGCCTTCGTCTGCGGAGAATCCACCGCACTGATGGCCTCCATGTCCGGAAGAGCCGGGGAGCCGCGGGCCAAGTACGTTCACAACGTCGAATATGGTTTCCGCGACAGACCCACGGTGCTCAATAACGTTGAGACCTGGGCCAACATCCCCGAGATCATTAATAAGGGGCCGGAATGGTTCGCCTCTATCGGCAGCGGCGATGTCAGTGAAAATCCCTGGGGAGGATCGTCCGGCACCAAGGTTTTCAGCCTGGTGGGGGACATCAACAATACCGGACTGGTGGAAGTGCCGATGGGCATATCCCTGCGGGAGATCATCGAAGAGGTGGGGGGAGGCATCCCCAATGGCCGCGGTTTCAAGGCGGTACAGACCGGAGGGCCGTCGGGAGGCTGCATTCCGGCGGAAAAACTCGACATGCCGGTTGATTTTGACAGCCTTACCGGGGCTGGTTCCATGATGGGATCGGGCGGTATGATCGTCATGGATGATCATACCTGTATGGTGGACGTGGCCCGCTACTTTATCGATTTCCTCATGGATGAATCCTGCGGTAAATGCACTCCCTGCCGGGAAGGGCTGTTTGCCATGCATACAATATTGAAGAGAATTACCGACGGGGAGGGCCGGGAAGAGGATCTGGACAGACTGGAGGAGCTGTGCTATACCGTTCAGGATGCCAGCCTCTGCCAGCTGGGAGGATCGGCACCAAACCCGGTTTATTCCACTCTGCGGTATTTCCGGAAAGAGTATGAAGAACATATCAAGGAAAAGAAGTGCCGGGCTGGTGTCTGCAAGCCGCTGATCACCTACAGTATAACGGAAGAGTGCACCGGCTGCGCCCTCTGCGCCAGGAACTGCCCGGTGAATGCCATCAGCGGAGAGGTAAAGAAACTGCATGCCATTGATCCCGATGTATGCATCAAATGCGGGATTTGTTATGAAGTCTGTAAATTCAACGCAGTGGAGGTACAGTAATGGCGGTTGAGAGAGTCCCTGTTATCCTGGACGGGAAAGAGGTCGAAGTTATTAAAGATTCCTACCTCCTGCAGGCCTTGCAGGAAAACGGCATCGTTGTACCGACTCTCTGCCATCACAAGGATCTTACTCCGGCCGGCACCTGCCGGCTATGCGTGGTGGAGATAGAAATCAGAGGCAAGAAGAAGCTGGTGACATCCTGCAACTATCCGGTGAGAGAGACGATCACCGTCTATTCCAATTCTGACAGGGTGAAGAAGCACCGCAAACTTCTGGCTGAGATGTATCTTGGCCGCTGGCCCAATGTCCCCCTGATTCAGGATATCGCCAGACGCTGCGGGGCCGCGGATAAAGAGAAATTCAAGAGTGAGCTTACGGATGAAAATCCCAAGGCCTGCATCCTTTGCGGTCACTGTGTGCGGGGCTGTGAACAATTCATCATGGAAAGGATCCTGGATTTTGCCGGGCGGGGAATAAAACGACATCTGACCATGCCTTTCGGGGAGGTCGATCCCCGCTGCATCGGCTGCACCTCCTGCGCCTATCTCTGTCCCACCGGGGCCATAGAAATTATCGATGATATAAACCATCCGGCCAATCCCAAACTCATCCGGGACTATGGTATGCGCATTAACGCCGAAATGGCAACCCTGGATGATAATCAGTGCCGGATGCGCAAGGTGGGCACGGCAAATATAGTAGAAGTGATGGACGCCTATGACCTGCTGCCCGTACTGAATTATAAATTCGGCAGTCATGAAGAGACCCGGAAGATTGATTCCCAATATCTGCAGAAACATCATTTCACCCAAAATCATCCGGACGGCTGCTGGAAAGGGTGTTCCATGGCCTGCGCCAAGGCGGTTGACAACTTTGAACTGACGACCGGACCCTACAAGGGCGAGAAAGTAGTGGTGGACGGACCGGAATACGAAAACGCCGCCGCCTGCGCCAACATGGGCTGCTTTGACGCGAAATTCTGCATCGAATGGAACTTTTACTGTGACACCTACGGCATCGATACCATCTCCTTCGGCACCTGCATGGCGTTCGTCATGGAATGCTATGAAAACGGGGTCATCGATAAAAAAGTCACCGGAGGCAAGGAATTGAAATTCGGGGCCAAAGACGAAGCCCTGGAATGTCTGCATGAAATGGCGACAGGGAAAGGATTCGGTGTCGAAGTGGGACAGGGCATCCGCTATCTTAAGGAGAAATGGATCGCCGAATGCAGAGGCGATGCCGAATTTATCCGGGACATCGGCATGGAGGTCAAGGGACTGGAATATTCCGAGTATGTCTCCAAGGAATCCCTGGCCCAGCAGGTCGGCTATACGGCCGCGGTAAAGGGCCCCCAGCATGACGAAGCCTGGCTTATCTTCATGGATATGGTGAACAATCAGATCCCCTCTTTCGAGGATAAGGCGGAGGCCCTCTACTACTATCCTCTCTGGCGTACCTGGTTCGGACTGCATGGACTCTGCAAACTTATCTGGAATGACATAGTTCCGGCAGATAATAAAAAATACAAACCGCAAACAGCGGCCAAAGTTCCCGGGCATGTGGAAGATTTCTTCAAATTCTATGAGGGTATGCTGGGAAAGCCGCTGGATGAAAAAGGCATGCTGGACGAATCAGCCAGGGTCCATAATTTGCAGCGGATAATGTGCCGCATGCTGGGTTACGGTACCCGCAAGGATGACCTGCCCCCTTACCGGGCGGTGGGACCGGTGACCAAAGAAGAATATGAGTCGCGTGCTGAACGGTATGACAAACAGCTTAAGGAAGAGGTCAAATTCGATCCGGCCGGGAAAAGCACCGAAGAGAAGATGGCTGCCTTGCGTGAATACCGCATGAAACAGTACCACAAGGCCCTGGATGCCGCCTATGAGCGCCGCGGCTGGACTGCCAACGGAGTGCCCACGCTGGAGCGGCTCAGGGAACTGGGCATCGACTTACCGGAGTTGGTGGAGATCATTAATAGCGATCAATGACGGCGGCAGGATCCCTTATTTATAGGAAAAAGCTTCCGCCCCGTTCGGGGGGGAAGAGTCCGAAGCACAAGGGGGATGGATCCGGATGAAAGGAGTGGATGCCGATATTTTCGCCCGCAATGTACCGGGATCCACTGAGCGATTGGCTCGTGCCGTAATAGGAATCGCCGGATGCGGCGGTCTGGGCTCCAATGCGGCCGTATCCCTGGTACGGGCCGGTGTGGGGCGGCTCATTCTGGCCGATTACGATACTATCGAATCTTCCAACCTTAACCGGCAGCATTATTTCCAGAAAGATATCGGAAAGGTAAAAGTAGAGGCGCTGGCGGCGCAGCTTTTGGATATCAATCCCGGTGTCTCATTAGATCTGCATAAACGAAAATTGGAACCCGGGCTTATTCCGGATGTTTTTTCAGGGGCAGATATCCTTGTTGAGGCGTTCGATCGGGCCGAAGCCAAGCGCTGGCTTATAGAGAGCTGGTGCCGGTTTTTCCCGGAACGTCCTCTAGTTGTGGCCAGCGGACTCTCCGGGATCGGCCGCTGTAACAGTCTGCGGGTGGTTAAATCCGGGACGATCTATTTCTGCGGGGACGGGGAGAGTGATTCCAATATGGGCCTTTCCGCGGCCCGCGTGGCCATAGTGGCCAACCTTGAGGCAAATGTGGTCATATCGCTTCTTACCGGTAATGAGGTGCTGTGATAATGATTCTGGTGAACAATAGAGATAAAATCGAATGGCGGGATAATATGACAGTGCAGGATCTGCTGAACACCCTGCGCTACGAGTATGCTCTGATTACCGTGACCGTGAATGAAGAACTGGTGGCGTCGGAGGATTACGGCCGTTTTCAGCTGCGGGACGGAGACCAGGTGGGGGTATTCCATCTGGCCCACGGCGGCTGAGCCGGGCGAAAAGCAATAACAAGGTACTTATCCTTGTCCTGAAAAGCTAAATAAGCTTTGGGAGGAAGCATGAAAATTTCAATGTATTTTAAGCTGGTGTCACCGGTGCTGTTGCTGCTGATAGTGCTGAGCAGCAGCTGCACCTTCAAGGCGCCGGGTAAACCGTATTGGAATGTCACCTACGAGATTCCCCTGGTCTCCAAACGGTACACCATGCGCGATATCGCCAAGGATGTGGATGAAATCAGTGTGGATGAGCAGGCGGAGCAGGTTATCCTCAGTCTTGACAAGGATATTGAGACATTCGAAGTGGGCGACCGGTTGCAGGTCTCCCAGTTTGAAAGAGAGATCAATCTTCCCGTCGGCGGTTCTCTGACAGACTCACTGGCCGTTCCCAACGATCTGGTCGTTGTCGATACGGCAGTGATCAAACAGGGACAGGTGACGATTCGTCTTGAAAACCGGACCAGTCAGAACGCAAATGTCAGTTTTCTATTAAGTGATCTCATCGATCAGTTCGGGAATCCCTTTAGTTTCAACGAATCCATTCCGGCCGGCGTGGGAGAGGTAGTGTTCACAACCCAGGATCTGGCCGGATTCAAGTTCATCCCGCCCATACGCAACGGTCAGAATTTTTTGCGGTTCACCGCTTCGACCAGCGGCGGCTCCGGCGGTGAAATCCGGACAAGAATAAGCATCAGTGATCTGGTTTTTTCCCGTATCAGCGGAGTCTTGAATGAGCTTGAACTGCCCCTGGAAGACATGGAAGCTGAGCTTAACATCCCTGAGGCTTTCAAGGATTTCGAAATAAACAGCGCCGATTTAAGATTGGTAGTGGATGTTGGAATCGAATTCCCGATTGACGTAGACATTCTGGTGGAGGGACACGATACCGATGACGGCAGCACGCCCACCATCCATATTCAGAAACTGATCCAGCCTGTACCCGGCAAGGTTGACACCATTACCATCAACGGCGTCGCCAATTTCGTAAACAGTCATCCTGAGAAGATAGAGGCGAGCGGCAGGGTTCTGGTCGGTGATGGTGTTAAATGGGCCAGTGTGGATGACAATGATGTCGTTAAAGCTCGGGGTTTCCTGGTCATGCCCTTTATCCTGAAAATCCCCTCCTACAGTACCAAAATGGATGTAGACACCCTTGAACTCGATGAAGATACGCGTGATATCCTGAGGGACAACCTCACCAGCGCTTCCATGCAGGCGGATGTCATTAATGGTCTGCCTCTGGGGATGACCCTGACGGCTGTCTTCTCCAGCAGTATCACCGACAGCACCATTTACGATCCGGGGGCTGCAGATGTGACTCTTGAGCTGGCATTAGCGCCGGCGCCCAATGACGGAGGGAATCCTGCTGTGGTCACCGGTTCCACTCCCAGCAGCCTGCTCCTCGATCTTGATGAGACGAAACTGGCCTTCTTCGAAAGTCATGAAACCGTATACTGGGGTATCAAGTTCGATTTTCCCGGGACGGCCCAGCAGGTGCGTTTTCGGCCCCAGGATTTTATTGAGATGAACGCGAAGATTACCGCCCAGGTCAGTACCAAAATACCAGAAGATGACGAGTAAGGAGGTGCACCATGACTAGAATCAATTCTTTCATAAGATGCGCCGCGTTCAGTGCTTTTCTCGGTCTTCTCCTGGCTTCCACGACGCATGCTCAGATAACTGCGAGAGCGTTGGGAATGGGCGGTGCCTATACCGCATTAGCCCGGGGAGTACACGCGGTGGACTGGAATCCGGCCAATCTGGGCTTGCCGGACAACTCCCGTTTCAGCTTCAGTTTTATTTCAGTCGGTGTGGGGGTGAGCAACAACGCCTTTTCCAAAAACATGTACGATAAGTACTTGGTTGAGGGCGCCGATGCGGATAACAATATCTACTGGTCTCAGGATGACATAGCAGATATACTCGGCGCTATCCCGGATGACGGGTTGAAGCTGCAGGTCAATACCTATATCCGCACTTTTTCTTTTTCCATCGGTCATTTTGCTCTCTCCCTTTCCACCCAGGCGGGCTCCTACCTGTCCCTGGATAAAAGCCTGCTGAAGATTCCCCTTTCAGGAACGGAAATAAACAAGGCGTACAATTTGGAACATATGCAGGGGAGCGGACTGGGATTTGGCGCGGCGGCAATTTCCTGGGGACAGCCGATCCCGGTCTCTTTCGCCCGGGCCTTCGCTGTGGGGACGACCGTGAGGGCTATATATGGAGGCGGATACGCCGACACGGGAGAGAGCTCTGCCACAATACAACTGATGCCCTATGGAACCGATCTGGATGGCAGTTACGAGGCCAAATACGCGTATAACGGCGGCAAGCTCGGCTGGGGGTTGGATCTGGGTGCCGCGGCTCAGCTGGGACAGGGGTGGACCGTGAGTCTGGGGCTGCATAATCTGCTGGGATCCATTCCCTGGGAAAACAACATCAAAACGGAATACGGATTATTCAGCGGCGATTCCATCGGGGTTTTCACGGATTTTGATAAAGATATCTCCGATACCACCTGGAGTGAGGAGGGGGTTCCATTCAGCTCCCGGTTACCGATGGTGCTGAAGCTTGGAGGATCATTCCGTTACGGCAGAGTAGTGGTGGCGGCGGATTATAAACAGGGATTCAAGGAAGATGCTTTTGTTTCGACCAAACCGTGTTTTTCATTGGGAACGGAATGGAAGGGACTTTCCTGGCTGCCCCTGCGGGCAGGGGTGACCCTGGGAGGCAAGGTCGGGTTCGGCACTTCCGCCGGCATAGGCCTTAGACCAGGTGGATTTGTCCTCGATCTGGCGGTAATGAGCCGGGGAGGCTTCACTCCGGGAACGAGCAAGGGAGTGCTGGTGGCTCTTGAGATGGGATTGGATCTGGCACCGTCCAGAAAATAAGGAGGACAGGAAACAAGCGTTTCCACTATGTCGCCTGAATTGATGACCGCTCAGACAGCGGAGAGGAATAACGCTCCTCACTTTCTATCAGTGACGGGAGTGCGTTCTCTGCCCGGGATGCTGCTCGATTTCATCTATCCTCCTCGCTGTCCGGGGTGCGGGAAAAAAGCGGAGACGGGAACCGGGCTGTGTGAAGAGTGCCGTCTGCACCTTGACGGGGAAGCGAAACTCCTGTCCCAGGCCAGCTCGGCAGATTTCCACCACTTAAGCGGTCCGATACATTTCAACCGTGTACTGACGTGCTGGGAATTTACACCCCTCATGGAAACACTGATCCATCAAATAAAATACAATTCATATCGACGATTGGGAGCCGATCTTGGCCGTATGGCGGGGGAATTCTTTCGGCAGAGCGGACTTTCCGATGATAATGATATAATCATTCCCGTACCGTTGCATTCCTGCCGCCGCAGGGATAGAGGATTCAACCAGAGCCTCGTAATCGCCCGGGGCCTGGCTGAAAAGCTGGGCCTGCCGATTGAGACCGGCCTGGTGCGACGGAAGAAGAATACCAGGACCCAAACGAAACTTTCAGCTGATGAGCGGCAGAAG
>Ga0307425_1001875_pt1 | contig 12231 bp, 9 predicted proteins | sample SalMarWE160330MG_FD_202152 | JGI IMG/M metagenome (GOLD analysis project Ga0307425, IMG submission 202152) | Salt marsh sediment microbial communities from the Plum Island Ecosystem LTER, Massachusetts, United States - WE1603-30 | ecosystem: Environmental > Aquatic > Marine > Intertidal zone >... | reverse complement strand
GGGCAAGAAGGTGCCGTTTGCAGGCGGCGAGCTCGTCGTCGAGGAGATGACAGCCGCGTCCTTTGAGGGAGTAGACATCGCGCTGTTCTCGGCAGGGGCGAGTGTCAGCAAACAGATGCGCGAGGCGGTTGTCGGCGCCGGATGCGTGATGATCGACAACTCCTCGGCGTTTCGCATGGACGACGACGTGCCACTCGTGGTGCCCGAGGTCAATCCCGAAGATGTCGAGTGGCATTCCGGCGTCATCGCGAACCCGAACTGCTCCACCATCCAGATGGTGGTCGCACTCAAGCCGCTCGACGACCTCGCCGAGATGAAGCGCGTCGTGGTCTCGACGTACCAGGCGGCCAGCGGAGCTGGTGCAGCTGCGATGGAGGAGCTGTACTCGCAGTCGCGCGACTTCCTCATGGGACAGGAGCTGCACGTCGAGAACTTCGCGCACCGCATAGCGTTCAACTGCATCCCGCATATCGACGTCTTCATGGAAGACGGCTCCACCAAAGAAGAATGGAAGATGGTGGTGGAGACCAAGAAGATCATGCATCTGCCGGACTTGAGGGTCTCGGCGACGTGCGTGCGCGTTCCGGTGCTGCGCTGCCACTCGGAATCCATCAACGTCGAGTTCGCGGAGCCGGCGTTTCTTGGCGCGGTCACGGAGGCGCTTGAGAATGCCTCTGGCGTGACGATGATCGACAACCCCGCCGAGAGCGAGTACCCGATGCCAGCTCTTCTTGAAGGAACCGACGATGTGTATGTCGGACGTGTGCGCCGAGATGACAGCGTCCAATACGGCGTGTCGTTTTGGTGCGTGGCGGACCAGCTCCGCAAGGGCGCGGCACTCAATGCAATACAGATCGCCGAAGCGCTGCTCGGCTGAATATTGGATGCGCACGACACCAGGAATCCGGTCCAGAAGGGGATAGCATGGCTGAAGCGGCAAAGATCTTGATCGTCGAAGATGATCCAACTATTGGACGGTTCGTCGAACTGGAATTGGCGCATGCGGGCTACGACGTCACTCGATGCACGGAGGGGGAGTGCGCGTATGCGGCGCTGGACGAGGAGACACCCGACCTTGTCATCCTCGACATCATGCTCGCGGGTGTGGATGGCGTGGAGATCGCCAAGACCATCCGCGGTCGCGGGTTGAACATGCCGGTCCTGATGCTGACCGCGCGATCCGAAACGCAGGATGTGGTGCGCGGTTTCGATGCAGGCGCCGATGACTACCTACGCAAGCCGTTCGAGATTCCCGAGCTGCTTTCTCGCGTGCGCGCCTTGCTCAAACGCACAGAACACGAGCGTGTCGGCGACAAGTACAAAGCCGCCAACGTCGAGATCGACCCCGCTTCGCGCAGTGTGTTTGTGAGCGGTCAGCCGGTGAACTTCACCGCCAAAGAATACGACCTGCTTGAGTACATGGTTACGAACGCTGGTCGCGTGATCAGCCGGGATGAGATTCTGGAGAGAGTCTGGAGCGGCCAACACGAGACCGACAGCAATGTCATTGAGGTGTTCGTCTGCCACTTGCGCAACAAGATTGGCGATGAGAGCAACCAGGTGATCCGGACGATCCGAGGCGTGGGCTACTTCTTCGCGAGAACCTGATGTTCAGTCGTTCGTCGCTGAGGACCTCGCTGCTGATCATCTCGGTCCTCTTCGCGGTCGCTGTTGTCGGGGGCATCGCGGTGACCACGTACGTCATCGTGTCTGATGGAGTCCAGAGCCTTGCCCTGGACTCCGCCCAACGGGTCTCGGCGAGTACCGCAGCTATCGTGCGCGACGCCATCAACTCGGCTCAGCTTGCGGCCACGGCTCGCGGCCTTACCGGCAACGAGCGAGCAAGCGTGGCTCTTCAGACCGTGCGCAACGAACTGCCGTCGCTTCTAGCTCGTCCGGGGGCAGGGGAGGCACAGTATGCGCTGTATCAGGCAAACGGCGGCGAGATCTGGGCTGGGAGCCCCTTGGCTCGGTGGCCCGATCAAAGTGGTGCGAGAATCGAAGCTTCGCGTGGCGGTCAGACGATCACATCAATCGCACGACAGGGCAACTTCCTCTCCGGACTCCTCAGCAAGGCACAACTTGTCGTCCGCGTAGCGCACGTTCCCGTGAGTCTGCCGGATGGATCCACGGGGGTGCTCGACGTCACGTACTATCCCACGAGCGAGGAACGCGTTATCGACGCGATCCGGGCGCCGATGACCGCTCTTGCGTTCTCGGCGATGCTCATCATGGTCATGCTCATGCAGACCTCGATGAACTGGGTGCTTAATCTCGTGACGAACTTGCAGAAGGCCGCCGACTCGATCGAGGCCGGACAGCTTGACGCGCGCTTGCCAGAGCACGGCAGCAACGAAATCAGCGCCTTGGCGCATTCCATCAACCGGCTGATCGAGCGATTGCAGCGGCGCAGCGATGCTCAGGCGCGCTTCGTTGCCGATGCGAGCCATGAACTTGCGACTCCGGTGGCGGGCATCCGCGGCTACACCGGCATCCTGCGAGGCTGGGGTGCCCAGGATCCCAAGGTGCTGGAGGAAGCGATCGACGCCATCGATCGCGAGTCCGGGCGAATGGCGCGACTTACCGGCGACTTGCTCAACATCCTTCACGCCGATGAAGGGCTTGTTCTCAAGACCGAGAAGTTCGACGTCAACGTAGTGGTGCGGGATCGCTTGGCTGCCACCGCGAGTCGCTGGATCGACAAGGATCTCGACTTCGTCGGACCTGAGGAAGAAGAGCCCTTGCTGATGTCTGGGGATCCCAATCGCGTGGAAGACGTCTTGTCCATCTTGTTGGACAACGCGGCGAAATACACGCCAGCCAACGGTCGCGTTGTCGCGTCAACCCGTCGGCGGCGCGACATGATCGAGATCGAACTCAGCGACACGGGCCAGGGGATACCCACCGACGAGCTCCCTCTGATCTTCGACCGTTTCTTCCGCAGCGAAGCCTCGCGAGCTGCCGGAGAGGCCGGTTTCGGCCTCGGACTGTCCATCTGCAAGAACATCGTTGACAGCATGGGTGGCACAATCGAAGTTGCGAGTGAGGTGGGCAAAGGCACGACGTTCACGGTGAGGGTTCCGCGCGGTCGAGTGTGACGCCCGTCACGATCTTCAAGTGGTTCTGGCGGCGCGTCGATAACTCGTGTGATGGAGCTGTCCCGACCGGGGGTTGTCTGTGCCCACTGACGATCGCGAAATCGCACAAGCGGCATTCTCAACAAACGAGTGGCATTCCGCGGCCGACGCGATGTTCCAAGCCACTGGTGTCACCGTGTGCGCCATGGATTTCTCTCACGATGAGTTGCTCGCGGGAGACTCACGCTGTGCCCAATGCCATCTCAAGAGCGGCGGAGACCTTCCCGGTCCCGGCGCATGTTTCGATGAACCCCCAGGCGCTGACTCGGGTCCCGCGCGTGTCATGTGCCGGGCCGGCCTGCCGACACTCGTTGGTCCGGTCCTGCGAGGTGGAGTGCCGATTGCCCACGTGATGGTCGCGGGCTTCGTCACGTCGACTCGTGACCGCAGGCGTCTGTGGGAACTGCTCGCCGCTCGTGGCGTGCGCGAAGACTCGGTACGCCTGGCTGTCAAGGCGATTCCGGTCGTGCCGCGCGCCGAGGCGGAAGGCTATCTTCAGGTGTCGCTCGCCTGTGCCCGGGCGATCATCGATGCGACTGCCGAGAAACTCTCGGCAGTCGAACGCGTCGAGGAACTGCGACTCTTCGTGACGGCCGGTCAGCAAGTCGTGACCTCGGAGCGGCTCGACGCCGCTGCGCTCGGCGGAATCGCCGAGGAGGCGGTTGCACTTGTCGGCGGAGAGGCGGGTGCTCTGCTCAGGCCCGTCGGAGGATTCCTTGAGATCGTTGCGCGCACCGAGCGCTGGCGAGGCGCGCTCGGCGCCCTGATCCCGCGCGAGGGAACCGCGTCGGCCCGGGCCATTGCCACTCAGCGCACTGTGGTGGCGCGAAGCGGACGAGACAAGTCGATTGGCACTTTGGCAATGCCGCTCTCCCTTGGCGGTCGCGTTCTCGGCGTGCTGGAAGTACGGTTGCCCGCCGAGGCGATTCGCGTTCCAACCGAGCGGGTGGCTCGGCTGGATCGGTTTGGACGTTTCATCGCTATCGCGCTCTCGCGCGAAGACGAGCGTGCGCAGGTCGAGAAGGCCATGGGCGGCTACACCCAGCTCAACGAATTGGCGGCCTCGCTCGGCGGCGTGAGCGATATCCAAAGCGCAACGGTTCTGGTTTCCAACGTGCTGGGCAAGGCCTTTGAGTACCAGATCGGTGGCGTCGTGCTGTCCAGTTGGGGGCGCGATCATGCTGATCTGATCGTGTCCGGCGATGTGAACTCAGGTGATGTGGACTACGTCCTCTCCGAGGTGGCTGGCCGAGACGTGAAGGAGCACCCGTTCGAAAGCGTGCGGACCACGTCGCATGATGGAAGCGTTCGTGAGGCGCAGCGAGAGCACGACGACTGGGCTCTCGCGGCAGTCGGACTCGAGCACGGCGATCTGGTGGTCGGCTACTTGTTTGTGGCGCGCGCAGACGGAGGACGCTACAACGCAGCCGACGGAGCGCTTCTGGCGGGCATTGCGGCGCACGCCGGAGCTGCGTTCGGTCGAGTCGCGCTGTTCACTCGCATTCGCGACGACTACGCCAAGACGATCGCCGCTCTCTCGGCGACGTTGGATGCTGGCGAGCGAGTGCCGAAAGGCCACTCCGGTCGAGTCACGGAGTATGCGATGACGATCGGTGAGGAAATGGGATTGCCGCTCGAAGACGTGGAGCAGCTGCGCTTCGCTGGGCTGCTGCATGATATTGGCAAGACCGGACTACCTTCCGAGCTGCTGCTCAAGCCTTCCAAGCTCTCCGAGGATGATCTTCAGAGGGTTCGCGCCCACGCCGAACTCGGCGCGAGCATTGTCGACCAGATCGAGTTTCTCAAGTCACTTGCGCCGGTCATCTTGCACCACCACGAGCGCTGGGACGGATCAGGTTATCCGGATGGTCTTCGTGGCACGGAAATTCCGCTGCTCGCGCGCATCCTTTCGGTTGCCGACATCTTCGACGCGATGACCACGAAGCGGATCTTCCGTAAGGGCATGACGTATGCGCAGGCTCGCAAAGAGCTGCAAGCGCTCGCGGGCGTTCAGGTTGACCCCGCAGTCGTCGAAGCCCTCCTGGGCGCTCTCGACCAGCAAGTGATCGCGGGCTCAACTGGGCTTCTCGCCTCGATGGAGGCAAAGGGTCGCCCAGAGCTTCCGGCCTAGAACCGTGCACGGCCTGGCGATCCGAACCCCGCTGACCATTCATGAAGTTCGTGCGCCGAGCGCCGTATGGCGGGGTGCGAAGTCAACTCACGTGAGTTCGTGGCTGCACACGCCGAGCACATATGTGACAATCGAAAGAACTGAAGATCGACCTCGGGCACAGACGAGGGGCGTCTGGGAAGTGACGACGAGAGGCCTTGCTGTGTCCAAAACGCGCTATGTTGCTCAGGCTGGGGTCATCGCCGCAGTGTACGGCGCTCTAACATGGATGACACTGGTGTTCGGCGGGGTGTTCGCGTGGGGCCCCATTCAGTTTCGTTTGAGCGAAGCAGCGACCGTGCTTGCCGTCTTCACGCCGGCGGCGATTCCGGGGCTGGCGATCGGTTCGGTGGTGGCGAACCTGCTGAATCCGCAGGCAGTGTGGCCAGTCTCCGCGCTTGACGTGGTGTTTGGGTCGTTTGCCACGCTGCTGAGCGCGGCCTGGACGTGGCGGTTTCGAGAGCGGATTGGACTTGCTTTGCTTGGTCCGGTGATCATAAATGCGTTGATCGTGGCCGCATATCTACCAGTACTTCTAAAGGTTATCTATGATCACGTACCTCTCATTTTGGGTCTATCATTAACGAAGATGTCGCTACCGTTGTACGCTGGGTACGTTGCGACGATAGCCATCGGCCAAGCGGTGGTCATCTACGGGCTAGGGCTGCCGCTGCTGCTCGCCTTGCGGAGGACCGCGATCGCAGGATTGCTCGGCAAGTGACGCACTCGCTATTGGGGGGAAAGATGCCAGCGGAAGCCGGAAGAGAGTCGCTTGATCGGCGCGCTTTCGGCACGCCGAGGCCTCTCCTGATCGGCCAAGACGCCGATGACTGCACAAGCTGCTGGGGTTGCGTGCGTCACTGTCCGGCTCGGGCCATCGCCGTTGTCGGCGGGGTCCCGACGGTCCTCCGCGAAAGGTGCGTCGAGTGCGGCATATGCGTCACCGCATGCGGCAACTCTGGCTATCACGTGCGCGATGACATCCCGCCGGTTCTCGATCTGCTCGCGACCGACCGCCCGGTTGTCGCGATTCTGGCCAGCGAATATGTCGCCGCGATGCATCCACTGCCGTTCTCGGAGATAGAGCGAATTCTGCGGGATGTCGGTTTCGCGGCTGTCGAAGACACTGTGCTCGGTGAGGAGCTTGTCGCCGAGGCGTACGAGCAGATGCAGGCCCGCACGGACTCGGCTCTGCCGCGACTGCGTTCGACGTGTCCGGTTGCGGTCGCGTGGGTCTCGCGCTTCTACCCGCAACTCACGGAGGCGCTTGTCCCCATAGTCCCGCCCTACATCGCTCAGGCGCGCCTCGTGCGGGCGCTGTACTCAGATGATGTCGCGGTCGTCTACGTTTCCCCGTGCTGGGCGCGAAAGAACGAAATCTCGGATCCCGATTTCGGCGGTGCGATCGATGTGGCCGTCGGCTTCGACGAGTTGAAGCGCTTGATCGCCGAGCGCCCCCATCGGTTGTCCGCGGCGGGAGTCATGAGCGCACCGACCCGTCGGCCGCAGGCGCCCAAGCAGCTCTCGCTTACCGACGGCTTTCCTCGGCAGGCCGTTGCCGAGTCCGACCCGATCACCCGCGACCTGGCTACTGTCCGTGGCCTCGAGAGGATCGATCGCCTGCTGGCAGGAATTACTCGGGGAGAGACCGCACCGCACCTGGTGGACATGCTGGCGTGTGACGGCTGCATCGACGGACCGGCCGTCAACAACGATCTGTCGGTCTTCGCGAAGCGCAACATCATGGTTTCCGAGCGCGAGCAGCAGGCGCCCGCAGCGGTCGACAGCCGATCCTTCTTGACGGCACTTCCCGCCATCGACATGTGGCGCTCCTTCGAGCCGAAGCCCGCCTTGTCACGCGTGCCGACCGCCGAGGAGATCGATGCGGTGCTGGCAGAAGGCGAGTTCTCCAGCCGCGCGGAGACCATCGACTGCGGAGCCTGCGGGTATGCGACCTGCGTCGAGCACGCAACCGCGATCAGCCTCGGGTACTCCGCATGGGACCTGTGCTTCCCGCTTCAGCGCAAGCTCATGGCGCGCGAACGAGAGCAACTGACCCGCTCGGCGCTCGTTGACCCGCTCACAGGTCTCGGCAACCGCCGTCTTTTCGACACACGTCTTGCCGAGGAAGTCGCACGTGCGGAACGCTACTCCGAGCCGCTTTCGCTCATCATGATCGATCTCGATCGCTTCAAGGACATCAACGATCGGTACGGGCACGTGGCTGGCGACGAGGTTCTTGCAGCGGTGGGAGTGCTGTTGCGAGACGCGCTCCGTGTAAGCGACGTTGCCGCGCGATACGGTGGTGACGAGTTCGCCATCATCTTGCCGGGCACGGTCAAGACCGAGGCGTGGGTGGTCGCCGAGAAGCTGCGCTCCGAGATGCAGGCGCTGCACCTTATGGCGAGCGGAAATCGCGAGCTGCAGATTCGTGCTTCGCTTGGAGTCGCGTCATATAGTGCGGACCACGAAGGCGCCGTGGACCTCCTTGAGTCGGCGGATTCCGCTCTCTACCAAGCTAAGCACAGCGGGCGTGATCGAGTGGAACTCGCGTAGACCGCCTCAAGACGGCAGCCCTGGCCTTCGAACCGGCGTGCGCGCGGGCCTCTCGGCGGGCTCGCGTTCGGTGCCGACAACTCTCTGAGCGGGTAAGACCTTCTTGATGCTGTCGTCTTGCGGCCTTGAGGAGATTGACGATGCACGACGCCTTGCTCGGCACTCCAGAAGGTGAGCGTGTTCGGTGTGGGCTCTGTCCGCATGCGTGCCTGATTGCCGAAGGCTCTCGTGGAGTTTGCGGAGCGCGAGGGGTTGTTGACGGTATCCTGCGAGCGCTGACGTACGGACTTGTGAGCTCTGTGGCGCTCGATCCCATCGAGAAGAAGCCGGTCTTTCATTTCTGCCCCGGATCCAAGGTCATGTCGTTTGGCTCGGTGGGCTGTACCATGCGCTGTGGCCACTGTCAGAACTGGCAGATTTCGCGTCCCAAGGGCGACGATGGGTCGGTCGCGCTGCGAGAGATGGACCCGAGCGAGGCCGTCGCACTTGCTCAGGAGGCTGGCGCCGAAGGAGTTGCCTTCACCTACAACGAACCCATCATCTCGCTTGAATGGGTGCTCGACGTCGGCCGCCTGGCCAAGAGGTCCGGACTGTTCACGGTGATGGTGACGAATGGCTACGTCACCTCGGCGGGCCTCGATCTCTTCGCGGAGGTCATCGATGTCTGGCGTGTGGACATAAAGGCGGTCACACCTGAGCCCTTCGTGCGCCTGTGCAAAGTCCGACATCCTGAGGCGGTGCGCGAACAGGCGGTTCGTGCGAAGAAGGTTCACGGCATGCACGTGGAGTGCGTGACCAATGTGGTGCCTACGATCAACGACGCTGACTCTGAGCTAAGAGCCATTGCCTCGTGGATCGCGACCGACCTCGGACCCGACACGCCGTGGCACGTGACGCGATTCATTCCGTATCTCGAGTTCGCCAGTCTCCCGCCCACGCCGCTTGCGACGTTGGAACATGCGCGCGAGATTGGCTACGAAGAGGGACTCTCCTTTGTCTACATCGGAAATGCGGACATTCCTGGCGGCGAGGACACCCTCTGTCCGAGCTGTGGAACGGTCGCGATTCGTCGGCGCGGGTATTCAACGCGGCTCGAAGCAGTCAGCACGGAGGACAAATGCGCTCAGTGCGGCGGCGATCTCTCGCTGCGGACATTGTGTCGTTCTTGACAGGTAGATGGCTCCCGTAGGCGCGACCTTGTCGGCTCCAAGCGCTATCATGTGTAGCGCTTGGGGACTCCGGTCCTCGCATCGCCGCTGACAAGGGAGCGTCTTTACCCGTGGAACCAGTCGTCGTGATCCCGACATTTTGGACGAAGCCGCAGGCCAAGCGAGGCCGCCAGAACTCCCCCGTCGACGATCTGTCGAGCGTCTACGATCACCCAACGCCCATAGACTCGGATGGAACACTGCCCGACTTGCTGCGGTCTTTGCAGCGCGTCGAGGGCCTGGGCAAGGTAGTGATCATCGTCGCGACGACCGACGAATCTATCGAGCATCGCGCCGAAGACAAGGTCCGTGAGATTGTCGACGACTTTCCTGACATCGACGCATTCGTGTTCGGCCCGGCCGAACTCGGCAGCCTACATCGTCGGCTGGAACAGCTCGAGTTTGCCGACATGATCGAAGGCGTCACGCTGAGGGGCTATGGCGCGGTACGCAACGTCGGCCTCATGGCCGCCGCTGTTCTCGGCCACGAGGTCGTGGTGTTCATCGATGATGACGAGGTTGTCACGACCTCGGATTTCCTCAAGCGCGCGCTGTATGGGATCGGTCGCAAGTTCGAAGACGGCACGCCGCTTCTTGCCAAGACCGGCTACTACACGGATGTGCGTGGTCGGTACGAAGTCGAATTCGAATCGCACTGGACCGACATGTTCTGGCGACGCTACGAGGCGTACAACGCCGCACTTGCGCAGATCCCCAAGAAGCCGAGGGTCAAGCCAAGCAACATAGCGTTCGGTGGCTGCATGGCGCTTCATCGAGACATGTACGCAAATGTGTCGTTCGATCCGTGGGTCCTTCGCGGAGAAGACGTCGACTATGTGATCAGTGCCCGCATGCACGGTGGGGGCGTCTACTTGGATGACGAATGGTCGATCGTCCATTTGCCACCGGGCACCGTGAGCCCTGCTATTCGCTTCAGGCAGGACGCCTATCGCTTCGTCTACGAGCAACGCAAGATCGAGTTCGCGAAGTCCCAGGTTGACCTTCGACAGGTGACGCCGAAGTCGATGATGCCTTATCCGGGTCAGTTCCTGGAGACCTCCGTTGGCAGGCGCGCGGCACTGACATCGCTGCTGCGCTCACTTGTGAGTTCCGAGCGAGGGTTGTACTTCCAGATTGCGACTCACGTCATGACAGAGGCCGCGGCATACGCGCGTGAGAACTGCCAGAACTACTTCGAGTTCCAGAGGCGATGGCCCATCATGATCGAGTCCCTCTGGGATGATGTGGCGCTCAAGTCCCTCTTCACGGGTGAGCGCCGGGTCGACCGGACTGCCATCACTGGGCGCTTCCCAGTGGTGCCACCCGCGTAGCCAGCGGGGTCACACACACCACACGGGGAGTCGTTCCGGTCAGTCATCTGCTCACAACCTTCGGTATAGGCCTCGCTTCGGGCCTGTTGTCGGGCGCTTTCGGAATCGGCGGCGGCATCGTCACAACGCCAGCTATTCGGGTCTTGGTCGGCGCGCAGCATGAGCTCATCGCCGTTGGTACTCCACTGCCGGTGATCTTCCCGAGTGCGATCACAGGCGCATGGGGCTACTACAAGAAGGGCCTGCTTGAAGTACGCGTAGCGCTCGTCACAGGGCTCGTCGGATCCGTGTTCGCCGTGCTTGGCGCGCTGGCCACTCATTGGGTGGGGGGCAGGGTCGTCCTGCTTACCACGGCAGCGCTGATTCTGTACACGGCTGGCGACATGGTCCTGCAGGTGGTTCGCCCCCCGCGGCTCGGGCTGTTGGCGAGCGAGGAGCGCGACGCCGCCGAGGTCTTTGAGCCCGCAGCCGCCGGCCCGGCTACGCCCGCAGCCGGCGGCCCGGCCACGCCCGCGGCCGAGACCCCGGCGACGTCGCCCGAAGCATCCTCTGACACTCGGCATCCCTTCTGGAAGTTGGCGGCTGTTGGAGTGGTGACAGGGGCGTATTCGGGGTTCCTCGGGCTGGGCGGTGGATTTGTGCTCGTGCCCATTCTGACGCGCTGGCTGCGCCTCGACATCAAGAGGGCAATCGGCACGTCCTTGATGACGATTGCGATTCTTGCCGTGCCTGGCACAATCACCCATGCGATCCTGGGTCATGTGGACTGGGCTCTCGCTGCCGCGCTGATCGTTGGAGTCGTGCCAGGTGCGTGGCTCGGCGCGCGAATCACGTTGGGTTCAAGCGATCGAGCGATCAGAATCGCCTTCTCGATCATGCTGTTCATGGTTGGCTTCTGGCTTGCAGCTGCTGAAGTCGGGCTCTTGCCCTCGTGAGCCTGTCCATTCACAACGCCAGCGCGGAGGAAGCCGATCGTCTTTGGGCGGTCGTTCGCTCCGACCGCCTCTTTCGTGGGTTGGAGGCGTTTCGCAGGTATAGAGACAGGCACCCGTGGCACGTTCGGGTTGCGCATCGTGGGGAGGCCGTACTTCTCGGCCGATGGAAGAGCCACCTGGACGTGCTCGCGATACGGGGCCTGTGGGCTTCGGACAAGAACACCGCCGCCTTCATCGACGATGCTTTCGCTCAGGCCAAGAAGCATGGGTTCGGCCGGGTACTGTCCCCGCTCCTTCCCGAGGCGCTCCTCAAGCCCTACCTTGCGGCCGGTATGACGATCGCACAGCAAGTCGTGGCCATTCAAGGTCGTCCAGGCATGGTGCCGGCGTCTGGTTCTCCTGTCGGCGTGGTCGTGCGCGAAGGATCGGCGGCCGACATTCCGGCCGTTGCTCAGGTCGACGCTGCCAGCTTCGAAGGGCTTTGGGGGTGGGGTGAGCCTGACTTGCGGGATTTCCTCACCAACGAACGACTAGCGGTCGCCGAGGCAAAGGACGGCACGGTCCTCGGCTATACTCTGGCCAACGTGAACAGGGGAGCGGCGACCCTAACGCGTCTGGCCGTCGCGCCGCAAGCGCGCAAGTGCGGAATCGGACAGGCGCTTCTCGGGGAGGCCGTGGCGTGGGCAGCCGAATGCGGCGCGGTCACGGTCGCCTTGTGCACTCAGGTTGAGAACTCGGCGTCGCGAAGGCTCTACGCTGCTTCGGGTCTGACGGAGCTCGAAGAGCGCTATGCGTTCGCGATTGGAGATGTCGAGAAGGGGGCGGAGTTGTGAAGAGCGAGACGCGCAGCGCCCTGATCGACCTCGCCATTGCGTGCGCGCTCTTCGTGCTGTC
>Ga0307425_1001873_pt1 | contig 12247 bp, 8 predicted proteins | sample SalMarWE160330MG_FD_202152 | JGI IMG/M metagenome (GOLD analysis project Ga0307425, IMG submission 202152) | Salt marsh sediment microbial communities from the Plum Island Ecosystem LTER, Massachusetts, United States - WE1603-30 | ecosystem: Environmental > Aquatic > Marine > Intertidal zone >... | reverse complement strand
GCCGATAAGGTCAAACACTCTGTCGTGAATATTTCAACCACGCAGATAGTAAAGGCCTCGCCTCTCCAGCCCTTTCTGATGCCCAACGGTACTTTTCGGCATTTTTTTGGAGATGATTTTTTCAAACATTTCTTTGGCAATGTGCCCCAGGGAGAAATGAAGACCCATGCCCTGGGTTCCGGGTTTGTAATCAGTAAGGACGGCCTTATCCTTACAAATAACCACGTGATAGAAAAGGCGACGGAGATCAAGGTAAAGATTGAAAGCGGGAAGGAATACGACGCCAAGGTAATTGGCCGGGATCCCAAAACAGACCTGGCATTGATCAAGGCCAAGGCAGACAGAGATTTTCCAAAGCCCTTGGACCTTGGCAATTCTGATGCCGTTCGGGTTGGAGACTGGGTTATGGCAGTGGGAAATCCCTTCGGCCTCGGCCAGACCGTTACCACGGGGATAATTAGTGCAAAGGGACGAATCATTGGCGCCGGTCCCTATGATGACTTTTTGCAGACAGATGCCGCCATCAACCCGGGCAACAGTGGGGGCCCACTGTTTGATATGCAGGGTGAAGTAATCGGAATCAATACGGCAATTATTGCACAGGGGCAAAACATCGGCTTTGCCATCCCCGCCAACATGGCAAAGGAACTCCTGCCACAGCTCAAATCCGGCAAGATCATCCGTGGCTGGCTCGGAGTGTCCATCCAGGACATCACGCCAGAACTCGCCAAGTCTTTTTCCCTGAAAGAAAAAAAGGGCGTCCTCATCTCAGACGTTGTGAAGGGTAGCCCGGCTGAGAAGGCCGGCCTCGAGCGTGGTGATGTCATAACTCAATTTGGGACAAAAGAAGTTGAAAACGCCCATATGCTCTCGCACCTTGTGGCATCCACCCAGCCCAAGACAAAGGTCGTGCTTGCCTTCATACGAAAAGGAAAAAACAAGTATGTAAAAATAACCATTGGCACTATGCCCTTAAAAGAGGCTGGGCAGTTACCGACCAGGGCAACGACATGGGGTTTCACGGTCCAGGATATCACGCCTGAGCTGGCTCAACACCTGGGGCTTACTCCAGGGGAGCAAGGTGTGGTCATTTCGGGCGTAGAGCCAGGCAGCCCCGCGGCCGAGGCGGGATTGCACCCCGGAGATGTGGTTAAAGAGATAAACCGCCAAGAGATTAAAAGCATTGAAGATTACAGCCAGGTCTTGAAAAAGGCCGGCCAGGACAAGAGTATCCTCCTCCTAATAAAGCGTGGTGAAGGGACTATTTATGTGGTCCTAAAATCTGTCTCGAACAGGTAGTGAAGATTCGCCTCCCCGGCCCGTGCCGCCCCGGGCCGGGCAAACGGACGAGGCTTCGCGATGCTGGTTACGCAAAAGGAGGCATGTCCATACCGTCACACCTCCTTTATCCCCAATTGGTGGATCTTTTGGGGCCGTCTTTCATTCCCTGCATTCATAAGCCCTCGAAACCCTTCAGATAAAAAACTCAAACTGAATGCTTAACCTGAAGGCGAGGGTTTTTCTCGCAATCCCCGAGTGGGAAAATAAAATAGGATTATCCTCCATCTATTGAGCGCTTTGGTTTCATGTGTTGTCCTCTTTACAAGCAAGATTGACTTGCCATCTAAATCTACATAATTTTATAGCATGTCAGCAAATACTTCGTGTTGTCAAAAATGAAACCAGCTTGTTATCACACCAGAAAAAAACCACTCGGCTCCACTCTTGCCCAAAAAAGTTTTTGTTGGAGAGCATTTCGCGTTAGGGTTTGCCTGAAATAGTAGTAACTACTCAGGTGGATAGACTGAAGGAAAAAGGCTGAAGGAAAATTTGAGTAGGCTGAAAGGGAAGCTGTCTTGGTTTACTCATTGAAAATACTTCCTCCTTCAGTCTTCAACCTAAAAACCTGGCTAGTCCCGCACAGCACGCGAAGAGTTTTGGCGTGTCTAAAAACATCCCTTACCCCACCTTAGAAATCCGTCCGTGTCAAAGGGCCGAACCAATGTCCTGAGCAATTGAACAGCACCTAGGGTTTATAGATAACCTAAATTTGTGCAACCCGATTGTATTTTGTGAAATCCGCAACTAACTCTGAACTCTGAACCAGACAAGCTAAGTAATTACAGATTTGAATTTATTTTGGACAGCAGTGTCACATCTTACTCTTTTAAATTGACAAAGTTCGACCAGTTTAGCCAATATACCTCCGTACAGAGACACCTGCATTCATTGAAATATCCAGGGGTTTTTAACTCTCAGGGCAACTTTTGAGGAAGTTCGGGGCAGGTATTGTGAAAGGGGCGAAAACATCTTACGAGGAGGCAGTGAAGTATCTTTACGGCCTCCAGAAATTTGGTATTAAGTTTGGTCTTTCAAAGACCTCCAACCTGTTGCAGGCCTTTGGAAATCCTCATGTGGGACAAAAATATATTCATATTGCCGGAACTAATGGTAAGGGTTCAGTGGCCGCATTCCTAGCATCTATCCTGAAAGAGGCAGGCCTCAAGATAGGGCTTTACACCTCTCCTCATCTGGTCAGGTTTACCGAACGTTTTAGGATCAACAACCAAGAAATTACGCATGAAAGAGCGGCCACCTTGATCGGGGATCTGAGGTCCGCAATCGTCCCTGACGAGCCGCCCACCTTCTTTGAAGCAACCACAGCCATTGCCTTGCTCTATTTCGCTCAGCAAGATACAGATATTTCCATAATGGAAGTCGGCATGGGAGGACGCCTGGATGCCACAAATGTCATTGCCCCACTCGTATCTGTTATCACAAATATCTCCATGGAGCACCAGTTTTTCCTCGGGTCCCGGCTCTTGGATATCGCGGCCGAAAAGGGTGGGATTATCAAAGAGGGTATTGATGTGGTGACCGGGGCGACCCAGCGACGAGTTATCAGCCTCCTTGAATCCATGTCCAGGGAGAAAAGGGCTGCCATTTGGCGCTTAGGAAGGGATATCCGATACCGTATCACGCGATCAGGTTTCCATTACTATGGCGTTAGGCGCAGGATCAATGGTCTTCGCCCGTGTCTCAACGGGAAATTTCAGATACGAAATGCCGCACTGGCCCTTGCTGTCATCGAGCGGCTTGAGGAAAAGGGCCTCAACATCTCATCTCGACATATCCGAGAAGGCCTCAAAAACACGCTTTGGCCTGGAAGAATGCAGGTTGTAGATAAGGACCCCATTATCTTACTTGATGGCGCCCACAACCCCCATGCGGCCAGGGCACTTAGAGATTCCATAAGACAGGACTACAATTACAGGCGTCTCGTTCTGGTGATAGGGGTGATGGAGGATAAAGACATAGTTCACCTGGTAAGACAGATTGTGCCTCTCTCAGACTACGTTATTTATACAAGGCCCGCTTATTCTCGGGCGGCCCGTCCGGAGATCTTGATGGCCGCAGCAGCAGACATGGGAAAAGCCGGGCATGCGACGCCACATCTAAACGATGCCCTTGAAAAGGCAAAGGAAATGGCTGATCCTCGAGATCTTATAGTTATTACCGGATCGCTTTTCACTGTCGGGGAGGCCTTGACCTATCTTGATCCAAAAAACTACGTCCAGGAAAACGTATAAGGGCACGCATTGGGAACCCTGAAACCCTGAATCCCTGAATCCCTGCGGATAAAAAAGTCGAACCAAAAAGGAGCCAAATCATTCACGCGCGAGGCGGGATATCACGCACAAACATCCTTGTGGCAATTCTTTTATTGGTCTTATTGTGCCCAAGGGCATCCTACTCTGAAAAAGGGCCTTCAAAGGTATTTCTCCGGCAGGGAGAGAAGACACCATGGCATATCACTGCCAGAAGCCTGACCTTCGATGAGAAAAAGGCGGTCTATATCGCGCAAGGGGACGTCCTCATTACAAAGGGTGATGAATCCATTTATACGAAAAGGGCTGTTTATAACACCAAGACGGGTATAGCCGTGACATCAGGAGGTATCCGGTTTGTTGCAGGACAAGATATCCTAACAGGTACCCAAGGTGAATTTGATCTTAAGCGCAAGACGGGCAAGATCAAAAATGGCAGGCTTTTCTTGAGCCAAAACCATTATTACATCACCGGAAAAGAAATGGAAAAGTTGTCCAAGGATACCTATCTGATCAAGGACTGCCGATTAACCACCTGCGATGGCGTCAATCCGGCATGGGCCATCACAGGCTCGGAGGTCACAGTAACCGTTGAAGGTTATGGAAAGGTCAAACATGCCGCCTTCAGAGCACACGGGTTGCCCATATTGTATGTGCCCTACATAATTTTCCCGGCCAAGACCAAAAGACAATCAGGACTGTTGCCCCCAAGGATAGGCCTTTCCACTCGCAACGGAATGGATATTGAGGTACCCCTCTTCTGGGCAATTTCTGATCAGACTGATGCCACCCTTTACCAACGTCTTATTACAAAAAGGGGATATATGCAGGGCCTGGAATTTCGCTATATCTCGGATAAGGACTCAAAGGGGGCATTCCTGTTTGATATCCTCTCCGACAAGAAGAAAATAAAGAATATGAATGACCCTGACGATGTGGAACTCAGCCCATATGACAGGACCAACACCACGCGCTACTGGTTCAGGAGTAAGATAGACCAAAAATTCCCTCATGGCCTGGATGCCCGCCTTGATGCAGATGTTGTTAGTGACCAGGATTACTTGAGGGAGTTTGAAGGTGGGCTCTTCGGTAGAGAGGCAAGAGCGGATCTGGCCAAAGGATATGGCCGACCCATGGAGGAGACAAATTCCCCCACAAGACGGTCTGCCTTGAGGCTTGCGCATGACGGAGATATATACTCACTTCAGGCCCTGGCATGCTATGACGAGAGGCCCGAGCATCCCACGGAAGATCAAACGCCCCAGCCACTGGGGGGTATTGAGCTCATGCTACTTCCTGACCAGCTTATTGATCTTCCCATCTTTGCAAGTCTTGACTCAGACTACGATTATGTTTGGCGGGATGTGGGCCAAAAGGGCCATCGACTTGCGCTTTCCCCTGAGGTCAAGGTCCCTTTATGGCTGTTTGGCGACTACATTGAATTCGAACCCTCGGTCCGATATGCCTTTGTGAGCCAGTGGCTCGACGAACCCGGGTCAGATAATGACTATCAATATAAGCGGGCTTATGAGGCGAGGGCAAGAATGTCGTCAACAGCAGAGCGAATATATGACCTTAAATGGGGCAAGACGAAAAGGTTAAAGCACAGGGTATCCCCTGTGCTTGCTTACACCTATCGCGCCCTATATAATGAAAAAGATTATACCCCCTGGTTTGAGCCGATCGACCACGATAGTGAAGAAGATGGTAAAACAAACCTGGTCTCATTGTCCCTTGAAAATTTCCTGGATGCCCGTCAAGAGGATGAAAACGACCGCGTTACATACCGTCAGTGGGCCGCCGCGAGCATATGCCAGGGCTATGATATCGACGAAGCGAGACGCGAACGTGACCCTGGAGGCAAAAGGCGGCCTTTTGAGCCACTGACGGCCGAATTATCCATAACTCCATTTCCGGATCTTGACCTTCGCGGCACTGGAAAATGGGATCATTACGAACACGAGATTTCCTCTGCGACTATTTCCTGTGACTTCTCAATTGACAGGTCAGGGGGCAGGAGGGATTCCTATAGGGTAGATTATCGGTACGCCACAGACGGCCAGAAAAACCTGGACCTGAGGACCGACGTGAATCTGCTCTTTGGCCTCTCCGTGGGCGGTTCGCTCGAAAGGGATCTGGAACTCGACTATAACATCTCAAATAGTTACTGGTTGGAGTACCAGACCCAGTGTTGGGGCGTAAAGCTCGCTGCAGAAAAAAGGGATGAAAAAACCAGCATAATGCTAGTCTTCCAGTTACTGGGCCTTGGTGATAACGAGGTATGGTAGTCGGCTGAAGCCGGGGATTTTTCTCACGTTCCCCGAGTGGGACAACAATCACACCAGATGCGCGAAGACGACAATTAATCCTATGGCCCAGCAATACGGCGCAAAATAGTACAGATGCCCCCTTCTGACCATGCCCATCAGGACTCTCAAGGCCACGAGGCCTACCAGGGCGGATGAGACAAAGCCAAAGAATAGAGGTGCCAACCCTATCCTCTCAAAGGCCTGCACATTCAGTTGAAGGGCTAGTGCACCAATAATAGCAGGAATAGAGAGCAGGAAGGAGAAACGCCCTGCCAGATCACGCTCAAGACCGAACAGCAAACCGCATGCGATAGTTGCGCCAGATCGGGAAATGCCCGGCACAATGGCCAGGCCTTGGGCTGTGCCAACGGCCAAGGCAGTCAAAAGCCCGATGCGTGTGTTGGCCTCATGGCCTTTGGGTATCAGCCTTGTTGAGCCGACTATAAATCCCGTCACGATCAGCATCAAGCCCACTATGGTCGTCGCCCCAAAGAGGCGTTCCAGAGGCGACTTAAACACCAACCCAATAAACCCCGTGGGAAGGGTCCCGATAAGGACCCAGAGGAAAAGAGGGGAACTTGAATCAATAAGGTGAAATCGCCTTATCTCCCCGGCCATCTTTTTCAGGTCATGACGGAAATAAATGCATACTGCGAGCAGCGTGCCGAGGTGCAACGAACAATCCAATAGAAGCTCGGGCCCCTTAAGACCGAGCAAGTTCTGAAAAAAGACCAGGTGTCCAGAGCTGCTGACAGGCAAGAATTCAGTCAGCCCTTGCACCACGCCCAGAAAAATTGTTTCTGCAATATTCATTTAACAACCTCTTTCCAGCTCTGGAGCATTAACAGATGTCGGGTCTAGTTGACAAGCTCAAACTTGCTCCGCACTCTTCTTGACAGTGTTTTGGCTTTCATCTATTATCTTTACGTATAAGTCTTTAGGAAGTGAGCGCGGCGCTTCTCTTCATAATTCTAGGCGGAAGAAACTTGAAAAACGTAATATATTGGCGCTTTGAAACAGGTGTCTACCTTGCGCTAATTTAGAAGACCTATCCCTCAACATCTCTTTGGAGGCGATAAATGAAAACAAAAGTTGGGGTTTTATCGGCAGGTGCTGACTGTCCCGGCATCAACAGTACGATTCATTGGCTGGTTCAATCCGCCTTGGATAAGGATCTTGTTCCCAGACGGGGGATGATGTTTAAAATCCTTGGCATTATGGATGGATGGAAAGGCCTAATTGAAGTAAGGCCCGATAAAAAAGCGAGCCTAAAGCATTTTACCATGCCGCTAGACACAGATATCGTGAGGACCTGGGACAGATATGGAGGGACCAGGCTGGGGACAAGCCGCGTGAATCCATTTGATCCTAATAACGACAAATCAGACCTCCTTACCCAAAACTACAAAAAACTTGGCCTGGATGCACTGATCGTTATTGGTGGTGTGGACAACCTTGGAGTAGCCTACAAGCTCTATCAAAACGGACTGAAGGTGATCGGAATTCCCAAGACCATTGACCGAGATTTGGCCGAAACGGAGTACACCCTTGGGTTTGACTCTGCCGTTAACATAATTACCTCTGATATTGATAGGCTGAGGGTCACTGCCGGTTCTCACAGTCGCATTTTTGTCGTTGAATGTATGGGGAGAAAGGCAGGGTGGTTGGCACTTGAAGGGGGAGAGGCCTCTGGAGCTGCCATGGTTCTAATTCCAGAGCACGAGTTTGTCCTGGAGCGGGTGATAGAGCTATTAAAGCTATGGAAAAAATCCGGGAAGCGGTATGGCATCGTCTTGGTGTCGGAGGGGGCAAAGCCGCGGGGCATGGAGGAAATCCACGAAAGACGTGGCAGGGACGGCTTTGGCCATTACTACCTTGGTGGCGTTGGAGGTTTCATTGCGGAACAAATTCAGAAAGATACCAATTTTGAAGTACGGTATGTGGCCCTAAGACACCTTCAGAGGGGAGGCGCACCCACGGCCTATGACCGTCGAATGGGGCGGAAATTTGGGATTGCAGCCATAGACATGGTTGTAAATGAAGATTTTGGACGCATGGTCAGTCTGAAGCACGGAGAAGTTACATCTGTACCCATGAAAAAGGCCCTAGACCGATTGAACTTAGTGAATGTGGAAAAATTCTATAACACCAGAGATTATAAGAGCCTGGACCGAATTCTATAAATGGGATCTATTTGGGGAAAATGGGATATCTTAGACCTTTGGGGATGCCCCAGGAAAAATCTTGCCGGGATTCAGGATCCCCTGAGGATCAAAGGCCTTTTTGATACGATGCATGAGTTCTATTCCCTCGGGGGTGATCTCCATCCCAAGATATGCGGCCTTTGTGATTCCAATACCGTGCTCACCTGTAATGGTCCCCCCCATTTGGATTACCTTCCCAAATAACTCCCTTATAAGAATATGGGCATCTTCCAGCTCTCTTGAATTCTCTTTGTCAAGCATGATATTGACATGGACATTCCCATCTCCTGCATGGCCAAAGGCAGGGATCGGAAGGCCGTACCTGGCACCTTGCCTGTTCAGGTAGGCCACAAACTCTGCCATTTTGCTTCGCGGAACAACTACATCCTCACTGATCTTGTGAGGCCTCAACCTTAAGAGGGAAGGGGAAATATCTCTTCTGGCCTCCCACAGACTTTCAGCCTCCTTATTATCTGAGGCCACCTTGAATCCAATGGCCCCTCCATACTCACACACATCCTGAACTTTCGCTGTTTCCTGCTCCACAAGGACCTCGTCTCCGTCTAATTCTATCAGCAACATCGCGCCGGCCTCACCGGGAATGGGAAGATCCATCTCCTTTCTCATACAATCAAGACACAGTCTATCCATGAATTCCAAAACCGAGGGAATTATCTTTTGCCGAATTATATCAGAAACCGTCTGAAGAGCAGCGGGTGCATCCAGGAAAAAGGCCATCATGGTTTTCTTAGATGCAGGTTTGGGAATCAGACGAAGGGTGATGGAAGTAATGATTGCAAGGGTACCTTCAGAACCAACGATGAGGCGGGTCAGATCATAGCCTGCCACGCCTTTCATGGTCTCCACCCCGGTCTTTATTATTTCCCCGTTAGGGAGAACAACCGTCAGCCCTATGACATAATCCCTGGTTACGCCATACTTCACTGCCCGTAGCCCTCCTGCGCATTCGGCCACGTTCCCCCCCAAGGTGGAAATTTTTACGCTGGCTGGATCAGGAGGATAAAAGAGGCCAACCCTTTCAACGGCCTCTTGAAAGTAGGCTGTGATAACGCCGGGCTCAACCTTTGCTATCAGGTTGTCCTGATCAATATCAAGGATACGGTCGAAACGGTCCATAGCAATAATGAGCCCTCCCTTAACAGGTATGGCCCCACCGCTCATACCAGTCCCCGCCCCCCTGGGGATAACAGGAAAGCAATTCTTTGTAGCGAGGTGAAAAATATCGGAGATTTGTTCGAGGTCGCCGGGAAAGGCGACAAGATCTGGGGGATGTTTCAGCCCTGTGGCATCGGAGGCGTAGTCTGCAAGCGCATCCCTAGAGCTGATGATATGATCAGGACCAACAATCCGAGATATTTCCTTGGCGACTGTTCCAGAGATCATGGGGTAATCGGTATGCGACTTCTCAAAGCATGTTCGAGTGTCATACGATCCATGTACTTCACATCTCCTCCCATGGGAACGCCAAGGGCAATCCTGGTAATTTTGAGATCACTGTCCCTGTCTGACAAGAGCTTTGCAAGGAATGAGGCGGTGGCTTCCCCTTCTGTGGTAGGATTTGTGGCGAGGATCACCTCCTCTACCCCTTCCTTGTCAATGCGGTCCAGAAGGGCCCCAATCTTGAGATCTTCCGGGCCAACCCCATCCAGCGGAGAAAGGGCTCCATGAAGGACATGGTATCTGCCCCTGAAGGCCAGAGACTCCTCTAAGGCAATTTGATCACCCGGTTGCTCCACGACACATATGGTACCATTTGCCCGGCCTTCGTCGCGGCAGATAGGACAGAGGTCGTCGTCAGTCAGGTTAAAACAAATGGGACAGAAACTGATCTTTTCCTTGACCTCAAGGAGGCAACTGGCCAGCCCTTCTGCCAGTGCCCGGTTGCTCCTCAATATATAGAGCGCAATACGGATTGCAGATTTCTGCCCAATCCCAGGGAGTGTGCAAAACTGGCCTATCAATTTTTCTAGAGATGGCGGATAAATTTCCATAGTAATATGAACATCTTCAATAAGTCATAGGACTTCCAGGACGCTCAAATATGGTGGGCTTGAACAAAAAACCCTAGAATAGTCCCTTGATGCCGGGCATGTTGATTCCCTTAGTCAATTTCCCCATTTCATCGTTAATCATGCTTTTTGATCTGGATAGCCCATCATTTACCGCAGCCATAATGAGGTCCTGGAGCATTTCTTGATCCTTAGGGTCTATGACCTCAGGATCAATATGAATGGAGACGATCTCTTGCCTGCCATTAACAATAACCGTGACCATACCGCCCCCGGCAGAGGCCTCCACCGTTCTATCGGCCAGGTCCTCTTGGAGTTTTGCCATCTTAGACTGGATCTGTTGCGCCTGTTTCATCAATTGGCCCATATTGGGAATACCTTTCATTCCTTTCCCTCCTATTTTTCTGCTGGATAACCCTTACTGATCTCCCCCTGGAACATGTCCAGGATGTCTTGGACGGGAGGGGGGAGGTCAGCATTCCTTTTTCTTGGTGATGGCCCTGTTGGTTGCTGTTTTTTGTTGTCGTGAACGATCTTCATATGGATATCCCTTCGAAAAAAATCTCGGCAGTAATCCGATAGATCTTTATATCTCTTGGGATCATCAAAATACGCTGAAGAAAAGGACTGGCTGCACCCCCCTATTTCCACGGAATTTTCTGTCATTTTTAAAAGCCTCCAATCCTTCAGGATATTGAATACGGCCTTGTTCTTAGACGACAGGAAGGTGAGGAAATCACCCCAAGTTTGCCCGCTCGGCGTCCCCTCCTCACCGTTTGCATTATTTTTCTCCGGATTATCAGAAATCCACGTGGCACCCGATTCTGAAAGATTGCCTATCTTTGATTGTGCGTTAATGGTAGTAGGTACAGTTAACCTCTTTTCCAGCGCATCGATCTTTTCTAAAAGATCGCCAAAAGAGAGGAAATCACCCAGGGTGCATAGTCTGATCATGGTAGTCTCCAAAATCAATCGAGGATGGGAGGAGAACCTCAAAACCTCCTCTTGCCTAATAAGGAAATTCAGTAAAAACTGGATCTTATCTGAGCCTGCACCCTCAGCCAATTGTCTGGCTTCATCCAGCTCGGCTTCACTCATGTCAAGGAGATGTCCCTGGGGAGCAATCAGACTCACAAGTATATTTCTGAATTGGTCCATGAGGGCCCTGTAAAACTCTTTGATGTCATAACCATAGTTATAGATCCGGTCGACAATTTCCAGGCAGGTCTTTGGAGAACCTTTGATAATAGCACGCGATGCCTCAAAAATCGTGTCCCTATCGATAACGCCCAAGATCTCGATGAGTTGTCCGTCTTCGACCTTTGGTCCTGTAAAGGAAATAACCTGATCAAGTAGGCTTTCAGCATCTCTCATGCTGCCCTCTGCCTCTCTGGCAATTAGCGACAGCGCAGTTTCAGCGATTGTAATGCCCTCTGTCCTCGTTATCTTCTCTAAGTGGCCAACTATCATTACCGGAGATATCCTTTTAAAATCAAACCGCTGACACCTGGAGAGAATAGTCACCGGAACCTTATGGGATTCTGTGGTAGCGAAAATGAATTTTACGTGGCCCGGGGGCTCTTCAAGGGTCTTGAGGAGGGCATTGAATGCCGGGAGAGTCAACATATGAACCTCATCGATGATGTAAATGCGGTACCGGCTCGAGGAGGGCATATATCTGATATTTTCCCTAAGCTCCCTGATCTCGTCGATACCCCGATTTGATGCCCCGTCGATCTCCTGGACATCAACCGATGAGCCATCCGTTATCTCCAGACATGATTGACATCTATTGCATGGATTACCCGGCTCACCCTGTTCACAATTAATGGCCTTTGCCAGGATCCGGGCAACAGATGTCTTGCCCACACCTCTGGGTCCACCAAAGAGATAGGCATGGGCTAATCTACCCGTCTTAATGGCATTAACCAATGTCTGGGAAATGTGCTCCTGACCAACTACGTCCTGAAACACCTGTGGTCGCCATTTCCTGGCTAAGACCTCGTATGACATGCTTTACCTGGAAAAACAAAAAAGTGCCTAAATTGAACTAGAGTTTGACGTGACTAAAGTTAAGGTGTCACAAAATTTTCTGG
>Ga0307425_1001871_pt1 | contig 12260 bp, 10 predicted proteins | sample SalMarWE160330MG_FD_202152 | JGI IMG/M metagenome (GOLD analysis project Ga0307425, IMG submission 202152) | Salt marsh sediment microbial communities from the Plum Island Ecosystem LTER, Massachusetts, United States - WE1603-30 | ecosystem: Environmental > Aquatic > Marine > Intertidal zone >... | reverse complement strand
CCCGTCCCCAGTTATACAACGTGTCTCGGGATGTGCGATCCCCCGGTGTGGATATCATTCTCTGCCTTGATACTTCAGGATCGATGCAGGCGTTAGATTTCAAATTGGACAATGAACCTGTATCGCGTCTGACCGCTGTCAAAAAAGTGGTCAACGATTTTATAAAAAAAAGAGAAACGGACCGGATCGGTCTTGTGGTCTTTGGCGAAGAGGCATTTACCCAGTCGCCCCTGACCGTTGATAAGGGTCTCCTATTGGGGTTAGTGGATAAGATGAAGATCGGCATGGCCGGAGACCGCACTGCCGTCGGTTCTGCCATTGCCGTCGGAGGAAAAAGACTGAAAGATCTGAAGGCCAAATCAAAGATCCTGATCCTCCTTACTGATGGCAGAAACAACGCAGGTGAAATAACCCCCTTAGCGGCTGCCGAGGCGGTCCGGGCATTAGGCGTTAAGATCTATACCATCGGGGTTGGAGGCACAGGGCCTGCGCCCTTCAGGGTGAAGACCTTTTTGGGAACCCGCCTTGTGCATCAGCAGGTTGACTTGGATGAAAAAACCCTAAAAAAGGTGGCTGAAACCGGAGGAGGGAAATATTTCCGCGCTTCTGACAGCCGGGAGTTGTCAGAGATATACGATCTTATTGACCAGGCGGAAAAGACCGAGGTAAAGGTCAAGGAATTTTTTCATTTTAAAGAACTTTACTACTACTTTCTTGTTCCGGCGCTTATATTATTCGGGTTGGAGATCCTGCTCAAAACGTGGATTTTGAGGGTTATTCCATGAATTTTTCACACACCTGGATACTCCATTTTTTATGGCTTGTGCCAGTAACGGCCCTTCTCTTCATGGTCTACAACCGTCAACGGACAAGGGCAATGGAACGGTTTGCCGAACCAGAGCTCTTAGATCGTCTGACCGGGGACATTCGGAGGGGAGGACGAATCATAAGATCCGCCTTTTTGTTGGCCGCATTGGGATTGATGCTTTTGGCCTTAGCCGGGCCGCGGTGGGGAAGCCATTACCAGGAGGTGAGTCAAAAGGGTGTTGACATCATGATTGTTCTCGATGTCTCTTCCAGCATGTTGGTGTCGGATGTCAAGCCGGACAGGCTCGAGAGGGCCAGGCGGGAGATCTCAGACTTCATTCAGGTGGTCCAGGGGGATAGGGTGGGTCTGGTGGCCTTTTCAGGAGCTGCCTTTACGCAATGCCCTTTGACTTTAGACTATGGCGCCTTAAGTATGTTTCTGAATGCGCTGCGCCCCGATCTTATCCCCGTGCCGGGCACCGACCTGGGAGCGGCTATAGAGAGAGCGATCTCTTCATTTGAAACGCAATCGGAGACCGACAAGGTAATTCTCCTTATAACCGATGGCGAAGACAATGAGAATAGAGGACTTCAGGCGGCCCGCGAAGCGGCAAGGGACGGGATCAAGATCTTTGTGTTTGGAATAGGGGACCTTTCCGGGGGCCCTGTCCCTGCCGGGGAGGGGAAGGGCGGTTTTAAAAAGGATAAAGACGGCAACCTTATCCTGTCCAAGCTGAACGAGGAGGGACTCAGCGAAATCGCCTCCATAACCGGAGGAAGCTATATTCGTTCAGTGGCCGGAGATCTCGACCTGGACCTCCTGTATTTTGAGGGAATCAGATCCAGGACAGAGGCTACCACCCTGAAAAGCGGTAAGATAAAGGTCTATGACGAGCGCTTTGCCATATTTGTCATTGCTGCCTTTCTTTTTTTGCTCCTTGAGGGGCTGATTGGTGAAGTTGGAAAGGAGAGAAACTGAATGTGGATTGCGGATTGCAGGGGTCTACGCCCTGGAGGGATTTCAGAAGGAGGAAAGCTTCTCCTCACCATCGTCTTATTTTTTCAACTGAGCCTCTTATCCTCACTGGCCGTTGGTGGTGAGAATCCCGATGAGCTGTACAAACTGGGCCGGTTTGCCGAGGCTGAAAAGATCTATGCTGGCTCAGACATGGATAATCCCAAGGATTTGCGATATCGTTATAATCGGGGGTGTGCCAATTACCAGGGTGCCGATTATAAGGGGGCCATGGCCGCATTTTCCAGCGTGCTGAGAAGGGCGAAAGACTCGAAAATCCGGGTAAAGGCGGCCTACAACCTGGGCAATACCGCCTTTAAACAGGGCGATTTTGCCTCGGCAGCGGCCCATTACAAGAAGGCCATTTTGATCGACCCTGAAAGCGAAAATGCAAGATATAATCTGGAAATTGCCCTCAGAAGATTAGAAAAGCAGAAAAAAGAACAAAAAGAGGGTGAGAAGTGTTCCGGAAAAGAAGAGAATAAAAAGGATCAGTCCAAAGACGGCAAAGAGGGGAAAGTCGAGGAGAAGTCTTCTCCCGATAAATCGGCTGAGAAAAAAGACCCTCAAAACAAGGATCAGCAGGACAAAAAGAAAGATAAAAATCCGGGGCAGAACAAAAGACAGGATGAGGAACAGGGGCCTCCCAAAGACCTCTCAGGGGATCTCCAGCCGCGGGAGGCCTTGCCACAAAAGGAAAAGGATGAGGGTTCCGGCCAGGCCATCTCCCTGATGGACAGGAAAAAGGCCGAGGCCCTGTTAGACAACGTCAAGGAGGATCGTTCAAAATACTTGGAATTTCAAGCCCCAAAAGAGAAGCGACGCGGGGTTTTATCGGGAAAGGATTGGTAGGATGAAGAAGATTATTCTGCTGTTGGTATTTTCTATCTTTATTTTAGTTCCCTGCCAGACTCATGCCGAGGTCTTGGTTACTCTCTCATTGGACAGACAGGAGGCAACGCCCTCTGATTCCATAAGAATGGTCATCAAGGTATCGGGCGCCAGAAGCTGCGATTCATCACCTGTCATAAAGGGATTGGATTCGTTTCAGGTATCCCCTGGTGGAAGTTCAAGCCGGGTTGAAATAGTAAACGGCACGTTCAGCTCAAGCGTCGACTATACATACTACATCCAGCCATCAAGGGCCGGGACCTTTCAGTTAGGGCCCGCTGAGGTCAAGGTCAACGGAAAGATATTTCAAAGCAACATCTCTACCCTGACGATCCTTAAGGCCGCATCTCCTGAATCTCCTGCTAAGGGCCCGATATTTCTTACGGCCGCCCTCTCATCAAAAAAGGCATATGTTGAAGAGCAGGTCTTATATACGCTGAAGCTTTATTTGAAAATCAGTGCGTCAGATATTTCTCTTCAACTCCCGGAACTCGATCACCTTGCCTTCAAGCAATTGGAGAAGCCAAGGGAATACCAGGGCGTTTACGATGGGAGTACGTACCGGATCATAGAAGTCCCATATGGCCTGATGGCGCTCAAGGCGGGAAATTATGGCATTAAGCCCTCTCGAATGAGTATGACCGCTTATGATTCGAGAAGATCCCGGAGGGGCTTTTTTGACGACCCTTTTTTTAGAGCGGGCAGGCCTGTGACCATCGCCAGCCAAGCGCTTGAGCTGAAGGTTGCTCCCCTCCCTGACAAAGGAAAACCGAAAGGCTTCAGTGGCCTTGTCGGTAGCTTCAAGATTGAGGCCACGCTTACGCCATCCAAAATAAAGGTGGGAGAATCTGCTACCCTAACAGTCCGCGTGAGCGGCAGGGGAAACGTAAACCGTATCCCGGACCTGAAAATGCCTGGTCTGGACCACATAAAGGTCTATGCAGATGAACCGGTTTTTGAGGCACGTCCCGATTTCAAAGGGTTAGCCGGCTTCAAGACAATGAAGTGGGCCATAGTGCCCGAACAACAGGGCGATTATGAAATCCCTCCCTTCTCTTTAAGCTTTTTTAATCCGGATACCGATGCGTACCGCACTATTCAGACCGCGAAGCAACCCTTAATAGTTGTCCCCGGAAAAGGGAAAATGATTATGGTGGAGGCAGGGCCGGGCAAGCAAAATGGAGCTAACAAGTCAGCGAAGCAGGGGGTTAAAGAGTTAGGGCACGATATCCTTCCCCTTCACACATCTGTCAGAAACCTTGAAGCCCGGGCCTCTATTGCGTCCGGCGGTCTGTTTCTCTGGCTGACCCTCCTCCTCCCCTTTGTCCTCTATTTGTCAACGTTTCTGGGGTTGCGGCTCAAGAGGAGGTCCGTTCGGGCAATGCCTGTCCACAGGGCAAAAAGGGCGGCCAAAGACCTTATCCGGCAATGCCGGCAGGGTAGGGGGGATGCGAATTGTCTGAGCCTTTGCATAAGGGATTATTTCAATGACCGCTTTGGTCTGACGCTCGCTTCTCTTACCCCTGAGGATGCCGCTGACATATTGGCATCAAAAGGGGTGGGTTCTGGTGCTGCCCAAAAGCTCCGGGCGATCTTGATAGAGCTTGAAAACACTGTTTATACGGGTCAGACCCGGGGGGCGGGCAGGATGAATGATGAAATCCCAAGGCTCATCAAAGAAATCGAAAGGGAGATCCGGTGAGAAAAGGGATCCGGCTAACCATAACCATCCTTTTGGCGGTGCTCTCCCTAACGTCCAACTACGGGGCGAGGGCCGATGAATGGGAAGAGGGTTTCTTCAAGGCGAACCAGGCCTACAAGGTGGGCAATTTCCAGGAGGCTATAGAGGGGTATCTCCGGTTAATCCGGACCGGGCACGGGGGAGGTCAGGTCTACTACAACCTTGGCAACGCCTATTTCAGGGCTGGGCAGCTTGGCCGGGCCATATTAGAATACGAGCGGGCACAGCTCTTGATGCCGAGGGATGCCGATCTTAATTTCAACCTGTCCCATGCCCGCGACCAGACCCTGGATGCCATCGAGGAATCCCGCGGGTTTATTGAGACGGCCTTTTTCTGGGTAAAGTCTTTCAATCTGAATGAACTGTTCTGGTCCTTCGCCCTCTTGAATCTCCTGTTATGGACAATCCTGATAATACGGCTCTTTCACAGATCAGAATGGCTTTATTACCTACTCCTCCTGATTCTCTCCTCCTGGTTCGTTGCAGGTCTCTCTTTCGGCATCAAATATTATTGGATCAGGAGCGATGACCGTGCCGTGATTCTCCAAAAAGAGGTGAATATCTTGGCCGGCCCGGAGGGGAATGACACCGTGCTTTTCAAGCTTCATGAGGGGACCGTGGTGTATCAGGAGAGATCAGAGGATGGATGGAGCCTGGTTCGTCTGCCTGACAAGAAGAGGGGATGGGTGAAGTCAAGAGCCATAGGGCTAATTTCCGATGATCATCCTGCTACCTCAATCCCGCCTCATCCTCTGCGTAGACAGCCACTTCCTGCTCAGTGAGGATGGCAAGGTTTTCGTGGGGGAGCCTGTTGTCCATTTCCCTTGTTGACATCAATCTGAGCATTTGTTAAAAAAAATCAGGCGATCTGGCTGGCGTACCCGTAGATTTTCAACAACCTCAGGTGGAGTCTAAGAAAAGAGGTATTCACAATAGCAGGTATGACAGCAGAAACCTTAGCATATATTATTCATAATCGAAAGGAGTTCCTCTGATGGAAGCATTAACACCATTTTATGAAGTAAATGAAGCCCTTGTTGCCATGGGCGCTGAAAAGCTGAACCTCTGCATGCAGTGCGGTATGTGTGCGGGATCGTGTCCCTGGCGCATTGTAGATGGCCCTTTTAACATTCGGCGATTGATACGAATGGCCCAGTTGGGTGTGGAAGGATATGAATCCGACGATATCCTATATGGCTGCACCACATGTAATAAATGTGTGTTGAAGTGTCCCAGGGGTGTCACTATTATCGACGTGGTCAGGGCGATGAGGGCGATGATTGCAGAAACAGGGGCCATCCCGGGTGTTTTGAGAACGGTTACGGGGAGCGTCCACAGCAACGGAAACCCCTGGACCGAACCAAGGGAAAAAAGGACCGCATGGATGGAAGGTCTTGATGTGCCAATATTCGGTGAAGGCACTGAATACCTCCTGTTTGTATGTTGCACCTCGGCCTATGACGCGAGGAGCCAAAACATAGCCAAGGCCATGGTCAAGGTCCTGTCTGCGGCAGGTGTCAGCTTCGGCGTGATAGGAGAGGAAGAAAGCTGCTGTTCCGAATCTGTCCGGAAGATCGGGGACGAAGAGCTTTTTATGAATACGGCGGAAAAGAACATCAAGCTTTATGGAGAGAAGGGTGTAAAAAAGATCATTACCACCTCTCCGCACTGCTATTACACCTTCACAAAGGAGTACCCCGAGTTCGGAGGTGATTTTGAGGTGCTTCATTATACCCAGTTGTTAGCAGGGCTCTTAGACGAGGGGAAGCTGAAGCTTTCCGGTACCCTGGATAAAAAGATCACCTACCACGATCCCTGCTATCTTGGAAGGCATAGTGATGTCTATGACGAACCACGGGCCCTGATTTCCGCTGTTACTGGTGGCAACCTGGTGGAAATGAAGAGAGTCAGGCATGAAAGCCTCTGCTGTGGAGCCGGGGGGGGAAGGCTATGGATGGAGACAAAGCCTGAATGGCGTTTTTCGGATATAAGGATAGACGAGGCGTGCGAAACCGGCGCCACTATTCTGGCTACGGCCTGCCCCTACTGCATCACTATGCTTGAGGACAGTCGCAAGACCCTCAACAAGGAAGATGAGATAGAGATCAAGGATATCTCAGAACTCATTGCAGAGGTGCTTTAGCCTATTAACCTTAATTGAAAAAGCCTTGCCTGTTGGCAGGGCTTTTTACTGTAAATGTGATGAAAACAGCCTACCTTGACTGCTTCTCAGGCGTCAGTGGTGACATGTTCTTAGGCTCCCTGGTGGATGCAGGACTTCCCTTTCATGAACTGAGAGAACGTCTCCTGACCCTCCCTATAAACGGTTACCAGATAGAGATCAAACGGGAGGCCCGCAACCAGATCTTTGGCATGAGATTTTTGGTTTCGCTTGATGAAGGAAGGGATGCACATAGAGGGTTAAAGGCGATCAGGGAGGTCATCAGACAGGGAGACCTGTCTGAGACAGTCAAAGAAAAAAGTATACAGATATTTGAATTGCTCGCAGAGGTGGAGGGAAATATACATGACCGCCCGCCGGAGGAGGTCCATTTTCACGAGGTGGGAGCCGTTGATTCCATAATCGACATTGTGGGAACGGTGTATGCCCTGGAACGTCTCGATATCGGGTCTCTTTACGTATCGCCCCTTCCTCTCGGTTCGGGCTTTGTTATGACCGCCCATGGAAAAATCCCTGTTCCGGCACCTGCCACTATGGCCCTGTTAAAGGGAATACCCGTTTGTGATGCGGGAATCCCGCATGAAATGGTTACCCCTACCGGCGCCGCCCTGATAAAGGGGTTAGCTACCTCCTTCGGATCCATGCCCCCCATGGTTGTCCGGGAGATAGGTTATGGGGTTGGGACCAGGGACCTGCAGGACAGGCCGAACCTGCTTCGAATCTTCATTGGGGAGGAGCAATCCGGGAAGACGGTAGATACGGTCGTTGTCCTTGAGACCAATGTAGACGATATCAGTCCTGAATGGTTGGGATACCTCATGGACCGGTTGTTTGATGCGGGGGCCCTGGATGTTGTTTTTTTCCCTGTCCAGATGAAAAAAAATCGGCCCGGCGTACAAATCCAGGTCATTGGGAGACCTGATAAAAAGGAACTCCTGATGGAGATTATGGTCAGAGAGAGCGCAACCTTAGGTATCAGATTTCGCTACAGCCAGCGCAGGGTGCTCCCAAGGTCCTTTTCAGAGGTGGACAGCCCCTGGGGTAAGATTAAGGTGAAAAAGGTGATGCTTGAAAAGGGGCATTCAATCTTAGTGCCCGAATATGATGTATGCAAGGAAATTGCCTCAAAAAATAGTATCCCCCTGCGTGAGGTTTATCTCTGGGTCACGAGCCTGGAGGTCTCACAACCTGCTTGATGTCAAAAGATCAATCTGATAATTTGTCAGTCATGGGTGCCTTCGGGCAAACCGGGTTTTATGGAAAAATAGCCCTGATTTTGGCTACATGGTTCGGTATTGGCCTCGTGCCGGTTGCGTCCGGGACTTTTGGAACCTTGGCTGCCTTGCCCGTTGTCCTGTTGCTCAACTATCTTGGAGAGTGGTATGGCGCATTTGCCCTTGTTGTGGTTACTGTGGCGGCGATCTGGGCCTCAGACCGTACCCAGGAACTGTTGGGAAGGACGGACCCTTCCGAGGTGGTGATAGACGAGGTCTCCGGTTTTTTGGTGACTATGCTCTTATTGCCTACCTCATGGGTAAACGTGGGTTTAGGTTTTATCCTCTTCCGTTTCTTTGATATAGTGAAGCCATGGCCTGTGAGGCAGGTGGAGAGGCTTAAAGGAGGATTTGGCATAGTTGTAGACGATCTGTTAGCGGGAGTGTACGCGCATCTATGCTTGATGGGGATCTTATTGTTTGCAACTTGAAACTGGAAATTTGAAACTGAAAAAATGAAGGGCGAAATAATCACAATAGGGAATGAGCTAATATCCGGCAGGACCCCTGACCTCAACTCGTGGTATGCAGCGGGAAAGCTCACTGCCTCAGGTCTAAGTGTAACCCGTGTCACGTCGGTGGGGGATGATGAAGAAATGGTCTCCCATGCCCTTAAAACGGTCTTCGAATCATCCCGGTTTGTAATTATAACAGGGGGTTTAGGTTCAACAGACGACGATATGACATGCAGGATCGTGGCTAATGCGTTGGATAGACCTCTTTATCCCGATCATCAGATGCTTGAAAGAATCAAGGCACACGTGAAAGCACGAGGGGCTGAGATGACGCCTCCACTCGAAAAAATGGCGTTATTGCCTGAAGGCTCTAAGATGATTAATCCTTCAGGAGATACATGTGGATTTTTATTGGCCAAAAAGGATGTCCGTTTCTATTTCTTGCCGGGAGTCCCTGAGCAGATGCGCCATCTCATGGACAAATTTGTGCTTCCGGAACTCTTGAGCCTTTATGAAACCCTTCCGGTGGTGAGACAACGCCTTATAAAATTGTATGGTCTTAGTGAGCCACGCATCGCCGAAATCTTCGTGAAACTTCAGGGAAAGTTAATGGGTGCTGTTTTGGGGTTTTATCCTCACTTTCCGGAAAACCATATCACGATCTCTTTGCAGGGAGAGGACGAGCCGACCGTAACAGCCGAGTTGGATCAGGTTCAGGCGGAGATAATATCCCTCGTGGGCGATTATGTTTTTTCCACGGGCAATCAGGAGATGGAAGAGGTTGTTGGCGGGTTGCTCACCGAAAGGGGTAAAACAATTTCAGTGGCAGAATCGTGCACAGGGGGGCTGATAGGCCATAGATTGACAAATGTCCCGGGGAGTTCGGACTATTTCTGTGGCGGGATGGTTTCTTACAGTAACCAATCCAAGGTGGATGTATTGGAGGTGAGTGCGGAGACCATTAAAAAATATGGGGCAGTAAGCGACGAGACTGCACAGGAAATGGCAAGGGGTATAAGGGAACGGATGAAGTCCGATCTTGGCCTGGCAGTAACGGGGATTGCAGGTCCTGACGGGGGCAGCAAGGATAAACCGGTCGGGACAGTCTATATAGGTCTCTGCAGTGGGGAAGAGGTTTTTTCGAGGAGATATCGTTTTTGGGGTCGACGAAAGCAGATCAAACTGAACGCCTCAGTGATGACTCTGGACTGGGTTAGAAGGTATTTAAATGGCGATCCGATCCTTTCTGGCATTTGAGTTGCCCGTTGATATCAAAAGAATTATCATGGCGGTATCCGAGGATGTCAGAAAGTTGCCCCTGAATGTCCGCTGGGTTAATGTGACCAACATCCACCTCACAATTGTCTTTATGGGGAACGTACAGGAAGAACAGATCAAGCCGATCCAGGACACTGTAAAGGAAGTCTGCCAGGGATATGGGCCTTTCAGTATCGAAATAAAGGGGCTCGGTCTCTTTGGCAGCAGGCGCAACCCGAGAGTGCTCTGGATCGGGCTTGATGGCGCGATTGATCGCATGGGCTATTTCAGAGATGATTTACAGAAAGGGCTGAGGCTTTTCGGGATTAAGGAGGAGAAGCGGCGTTTTAATCCTCATCTGACACTCGGAAGATTCCGGAAGGGTGCGAGATCCGGGATACACTTGGATGATCTTTTGTCAAAATATCATGACCTGACAAGCCCTGACCGTACAATTGAAGAGCTTATTTTGTTTAAGAGCGATTTAAGGCAAGGGGGGGCGGTTTATTCCAAATTGAAGGAATGGTCCTTGACTGGAAAGCGTTGAAACTCGAGGATTTTAGACAATTCTGCACACCTAACTTTTAGGGAGGGGTTCCTATGGAAAGAGACAGGGCTATTGAACAGGCCATTTCTCAGATAGAGAAACAATTTGGCCGCGGATCCATTATGAAAATGGGAGAGGAAAAGCTGATCGACATACCTGCTATCTCCACAGGATCTCTTGCTCTCGATTTAGCGCTTGGGATTGGCGGTGTTCCACGCGGGAGGGTGATCGAGATTTTTGGACCGGAATCTTCGGGGAAAACTACCTTAGCCCTCCATATAGCCGCCGAGGCCCAGGTAAAAGAGGGAGCTGTGGCCTTTGTGGATGCAGAGCATGCCCTCGATGTAACTTATGCCAGAAAATTAGGTGTGGATGTGGACAGTCTATTGGTTTCACAGCCGGATACGGGGGAGCAGGCCTTGGATATCACCGAGATTCTTGTCAGGAGCGGTGCTATTGACGTCCTGATCATTGATTCCGTGGCAGCATTGGTGCCGCGGGCCGAGATTGAGGGAGAAATGGGCGATCACCACGTGGGGCTCCAGGCCAGGCTAATGTCACAGGCCCTGAGGAAACTCACCGCAACCATCAATAAATCACACACCTGCGTTATCTTCATTAACCAGATCAGGATGAAGATCGGCGTCATGTTCGGCAGCCCGGAGACCACCACGGGGGGGAATGCTTTAAAGTTCTATTCGAGCCAGCGCTTGGATATCAGGCGGATTGGCGCCATCAAGGATGGCGACCAGATAGTTGGAAACAGGACCCGGGTGCGAGTGGTGAAGAACAAAGTGGCCCCCCCTTTCAAAGATGCCGAATTTGATATAATTTATGGAGAGGGGATTTCGAAGGAGGGTGACATCCTTGACCTGGGCGTCTCTTTGGACATTGTGGAGAAGAGCGGGGCATGGTACTCTTTTGGGGAAGACCGGATTGGTCAGGGTAGACAGAACGTTAAACGTTTCTTAGCCGAAAATATAGACATCAGAGACAAAATCGCCGGACTTATCCTTGAAAAGACAGGGCTAACGAGAGGGGAAGAGGAAGGCGAATCTGCTTAAGGTGTACATAATGAATTTTAGAGAGATCAGAAAGAGGTTTTTGGACTATTTCAAGGACCATGGACACCGGATTGTTGACAGCGCTTCGCTTATCCCACGGGACGATCCCACCCTGTTATTTACAAATGCCGGGATGGTCCAGTTCAAGGGGGCCTTTCTTGGGGAAGTAAAGATGGGCTATTCCAGGGCTGCCACGTCCCAGAAGTGCGTACGCGCCGGCGGCAAACATAACGATCTTGAAAATGTCGGGCACACCCCGAGACACCATACTTTCTTTGAAATGTTGGGAAATTTTTCCTTTGGGGACTATTTTAAGGAGGAGGCGATCGAGTGGGGGTGGGAACTGCTGACCGAAGGCTATAATCTCCCTGCTGAAAGGTTACATGTCTCTGTTTACAAGGATGATGACGAGGCTTACAAAATATGGGAAGAAAAAATCGGGATACCGTCGGATCGGATCGTGAGGTTGGGGGAAAAAGATAACTTCTGGGCTATGGGAGATACGGGCCCCTGCGGACCATGTTCAGAGATCCATATTGATCAGGGCCCTTCCTTGGGATGCGGCCGGCCCGGCTGTGCGCCGGGGTGTGACTGCGACAGGTACTTAGAACTTTGGAACCTGGTCTTTACCCAGTTTGACCGGGATCAGGAGGGTAAGCTCACACCTCTCCCCAAGCCGAATATTGATACGGGGATGGGCTTGGAAAGGATTACAGCGGTGGTTCAGGGAGTACTATCCAATTATGATACAGATCTTTTCAGGGATATCTTCTTACGCATAGAAGAGGTCTCTCAAAAGCGATACGGCGATGATGAAAGGCAGGATGTGGCCTTCCGTGTTATTTCCGATCATGCACGATCGATTTCTTTCCTGATCGGCGACGGGATCATTCCTTCGAACGAGGGAAGGGGCTATGTGCTGAGGCGCATTATCCGCAGGGCCATCCGCTATGGCCAGGCGCTTGATCTTAGAGAGATGTTTCTTCGATCCATATGCACTAAGGTCATTGAAATTATGGGCCAGGAC
>Ga0307425_1001870_pt1 | contig 12264 bp, 9 predicted proteins | sample SalMarWE160330MG_FD_202152 | JGI IMG/M metagenome (GOLD analysis project Ga0307425, IMG submission 202152) | Salt marsh sediment microbial communities from the Plum Island Ecosystem LTER, Massachusetts, United States - WE1603-30 | ecosystem: Environmental > Aquatic > Marine > Intertidal zone >... | reverse complement strand
TCGAGCACGATGCCGCCCCGAACCGGCACGGCGCCGCCCGTCAGGCCGCTGCCGGTGCCCCGCGCGTAGACCGGGACACCGCGCTCGTAGGCCAGCTTCATGACGGCGGAGACCTCCTCGGCGGTTTTGGGCGTGACGACCACGTCCGGCATCGCCCGCTGGCGGGTCGCGTCATAGGCGTAGCAGGTGAGGGTTTCGGGGTCGGTCCGGCAGCGGTCCGCGGTGACAATCCGGCGGAGGGCGGCGATGGCTTCCTTTCTCATTGGCATGGGGTGATGCCCTGGAGTTGTTGGGCCGCAGGCGGTTGGAGCCACCAAGCGCACCCGGATCGCGGCGGCTGCTGTCTCCGCGGCGTGCAGCCGGAATGAACTTGGATGTCCCTAACGCCGTCCAACAGAGCGTGCCGGCCTGCTCGGACCAGGTTCGCCCGCCATGGGCGGGGAGGGGGCTCGACAAAACTGTTGCACGGGCCTGACGGATTTCACACAATTCTGTCTGACGCAGGAGCGGGGCACAAGGAGATTCTCGATGGGCCTTAGCCACAAAGCGGCCGTCTTCCTTACGTGCCTTATCGGTGCCGTCCTCGCCTTCCCTGGCGCGGGCGCCTCTTCGGAGCCCGAGGCGCGTGTCGTGTACATCGTGCCCGACGTCGGCACGTACGTGTATGCTATCAGCTTGTGGGACAACGAGATCCGGTTCCCCATCTTCCTGGGTGAAGGTCGGTTCCTCGACATCTTCCTCAAGGGGTATCCGGGTGCCGAGCTCAAGCGGCTCGAGCACAAGGAAGTCGGCGAGGTCGATCAGGAGCTGGTGTACCGGGCGCTGTATGCCGCCTGGGGACCGGAGACGCTCGACGATGCGCCGTCCAAGGTGTCGCGCGATGATCTGAAGGCCCGGCTCGAAGCCCTCGGCGTTGTCCCCCGGGGGATCGTGGTCACGAGCCTCGAGGACGCCGAGTTCGCCGGCGGGCTCGCCCTGGCGGCCGGGCACAAGCAGCCGCTCGTGTTCCACAAGTCCCGGCTCAAGCGGTCGTTGGAACCGGAAGTGTGGGATAATTCCGCTCCGGAGACGACCAAGGAGAGCCTCCGCAGGCAGTTCCTTGAGGACGTCGAAGAGTGGGGCTACCCGTACGAGGGGCTGGGCGAGGGGATCGACTACATCACTCTCGGGCTCAACATGCGGCACACCTATCGCCTTCGGCGCGACAACTTGCCCAAGGACCCCGCATGGGGCCATTCGATGACCGACGCGATCGGCCGGCTGACGGCGTCCGGGCTGGTCGTGTTGGAGAAGCCTGGCGGGCCCAAGAAGGGCGAGCCGGCCGTGTACGCCTATTGCGGGCTGCTCATCGAGGCCGCCCCCCAGATGGCCCTGTACCAGGCGATGGCCAGCCTGTTCGCCGAGACGCCGAAGGCCCTCTTCTACGACATATGGGGCACTAAGATACCTGGGCTCGAGGGCGTCAAGGGGTACCAGGTGCTTAGGAGCAAGGTCCACACGGTCAACCGGGATCATCGCGAGGCCCCGCGCGTGAGCGGCGAGCAGTGGAAGCGCCTCATGGCTGGTGGCCACAACTTCGGCTTCATCCACGTGGCGACGAGCGGCTCGGCGTATAAGTGGTCGGGTAGCGATGTCGAGGACGTCCCCGAAGGGCGGCCGTGCGCCGTCCACTTCGCCCAGAGCAACTCGGCGGCCAACCCGGCCCTGACCGACACGATCGCCGGGCGCTGGCTGCTCAACGGCGCGTACGTCTACTACGGCGCCGTCTCGGAGCCGTACGCGCCGTCGTTCAACGCGGCGCAGACGGTGGCGCAGACCCTCATGGCCGGCGGCACCTACGGCGAGGCGTTCCAGCGCAAGGACACGCTGCCCGAGATGTTCCGCAAGCCGTGGCGGCTTGTCTACATCGGCGATCCCATGGCGCGGCCTAGATTCGTCGAGGACCCGGACGAGCCGGAGTGGTCGCGTACGTGGCGCCGGGCGGTGGCCCACCTGCGGCTGGCCGACTACCGGGAGGCCGTCACGCTGATGGAGCCGCTCGTGGGCGACGTGCCGGCGGGCCGGGCCGACGAGCTGTGGCGCGACCTGCTGCGGGCGTACGAGCTGACGATCGGCATCGGCACGCTTGACGTGCCGGACCCCAAGCGGTTCTTCCCGCCCGAGTTTATTGACGGATGGATGCTGCCGGCCGACGTGGCCCAGTACCGGCCCGAGCTCGGCTGGCGCACGCGCCTGCACCTGCGGCTGGTCAAGGACGGCGACCTGAGCGACCTGTTGGCTTCGCGGCTCAAGCTCGAGGGCATATCGGACGAGCTCAAGACCCGCCTCGGGAACGAGATCGAGACGCTGGAGGCGTCGGTGGCCTTCGCCAAGATGTGGTTCGTGCTCGGGCCGCTCGAGTGGGCTGAGCCGGACCGTCTCCCTACCGAGTTTCCGGCCGAGGTACCCGACCAGGGCGAGCCGTTCCCCGGCCTCGACGGCCCCATCCGGTGGGCGCCGAGGTTGGTCGATGCCGAGACGCTGCTGCTCGGGCTCGACGCGCCGCGCTCGCCGGCCGACGCGCTCTATCTGGCGGTCACATTCGTCCAGGTGCCTCGAGGGGCGACGTGCGAGGCCCGGCTCAGGCTGATCGGCTCGGCCGCCGGCGGACAGCCGGCCGTGGTCTGGGTCAACAGGGAGTTGGTCGAGCGCGAGGCGGACTCGGATCTTCGGCGGATCACGCTGAGGCCGGGCTTGAACGAGATCGTCGTGCGGTTCGGGGCGGCCCGTGGCGCACACGATTCGATCACGATTGGGATGAGTCTAACGGACCCACATGGGAAGCGGTCGAGGGCGTTCAGCTACGTTGACTTGATCAAGCTAATCAGGAGTCGCAGCGCACCGCCCAGGGGGCAGTGATGGACAGGCTGGCGTACAGGCTGATGAGGATGCAGAGGGGAGGACCACGGGCCATGGTGACCGCGAAGCGTTACGCTCTGGGCATCGACTTCGGGACCGAGTCGGCCCGCGCCCTGCTCGTCGACGTGACCAACGGCGCCGAGGTCGCCTCGGCCGTGCACGTCTACAAGCGCGGCGTCATTGACGAGCGGGTCCCGGGCGGACCGAAGCTCGAGCACGACTGGGCGCTCCAGGATCCGGCCGATTACCTCGACGCGCTCAAGAAGGCGCCGCGCGCGGCGATGCGCAAGGGGCGCATCAAGCCCGATGAGGTGATCGGCGTCGGCATCGACTTCACCGCGTGCACGATGATGCCGATCGACGCCAAAGGGAACCCGCTGTGCTTCGACAAGCGGTGGCGCAAGAACCCGCACTCGTGGGTCAAGCTCTGGAAGCACCATGCCGCGCAGCCCGAGGCCGACCTGATCAACGCGACCGCGCGCAAGCGCAACGAGAAGTGGCTCGCGCGCTACGGGGGCAAGATCAGCTCGGAGTGGTTTTTCCCGAAGGCGCTGCAGATCCTGCACGAGGCGCCGGCCATCTACCGGGCCTGCGACCGGCTCATCGAGGGGGCGGACTGGATTGTCCTCGTGCTGACGGGCCAGGAGCGGCGCAACGCCTGCACGGCCGGCTACAAGGCGATCTGGGACAAGGACGAGGGGTTCCCCTCCGAGGTGTTCTTCGAAGCCCTCCACCCCGCGTTCAAGCACGTCGTCGACACCAAGATGTCGCGCGACATCTATCCGCAGGGCACGCGCGCGGGCGAGATCACCGACGAGGCGGCCCAGCTCACCGGCCTCGTGCCGGGCACGGCCGTCGCGGTGGGCAACGTCGATGCGCACGTCGCGGTCCCGGCGGCCACGATCACGGGCGAGGGCAAGATGCTCATGATCATGGGCACGAGCCTGTGCCACATGGTGCTCGCCAAGCGCAAGCAGTCGGTCGACGGCTACTGCGGCTACGTCAACGAGGGGATCGTGCCCGGGTTGTTCGGCTACGAGGGCGGCCAGACGGCCGTCGGCGACATCTACGCCTGGTTTCTGGACACCTGCGTGCCCGAGGCGACGGTGAAGGAAGCCCGGTCGCGCCGCCTCGGCCTGCACGAGTTGCTGGCACGCAAGGCGGCCACGCTCAAGCCGGGCGAGAGCGGGCTGTTGGCGCTCGACTGGTGGAACGGCAACCGGTCGGTCCTCGTCGATGCCGACCTGACCGGCCTGCTCATGGGCATGACGCTGGTGACGAAGCCGGAGGAGCTGTACCGAACCATCATCGAGGCGACCGCGTTCGGCACCAACATCATCATCAACCAGGCGGTCAAGGCCGGCGTCGAGGTCAAGGAGCTGTACGCCTGCGGCGGGCTGACGAAGAACCCGTTCGTGATGCAGATCTTCGCCGACGTGACGAACCGGCCGATCAAGCTCGCCCGCAGCGAGCAGGCCTCGGCGCTCGGCTCGGCGATGTTCGGGGCCGTCGCGGCCGGGCGCCATGCCGGCGGGTATGAGACGATCGTCGATGCGGCCCGGTACATGGCGGGGGTCAAGGACGAGCACTACGAGCCGGACCCCGAGCGCAACAAGGTCTACCGGAAGCTGTTCAAGGTCTACGAGCGGATGCACGACACGCTTGGCCGCGCGGCCGACAGCGCCATGAAGCAGCTCAAGGCGCTCAAGGCAGAGGTGATGCGGCCACCGGCCAAGCCCGCGCCCGCCAAGAAGCCAGCGGCGCCCAGGAAGCCGGCGGCGGCTGAGAAGCCGGCAGCCGCACCTTCGAAGAAACCGCCAACCAAGGCTGCGGCGTTGAAGAAGAAACCGGCCGCCAAGAAGAAGGCGGTAAAGAAGCCGCCTAGAAAGGTGGCCAAGAGGCCGGCCAAGAAGGCGGCCAAGAGGCCGGCTAAGAAGAAGGCGGCTAGGAAGGCGGCCAAGAGGCTGGCCAAGAAGGCGGCGAAGAAGAAGCCGGGCAAGAAGGCGGGCAAGAAGCCGGGCAAGAAGCCGGGCAAGAAAGCCAGACGGCATTGAGCCGGCCCGCTGGTGGTGTGAGCGGGCTGTCGCCGATTCCAGACAGTCCAGAAAGGCTTCGAGATGGTGGCGGAAGAGCACAGCGCCGGTCGGGCGCCGCGCTACGACATCGGCATCATCCGGCCCGAGCTCCGGGCCGACCGCTTCAAGCTTCGGGGCGAGGGGATGCCGAGGGAGCGCCTCAGGAAGCTCAAGAAGGCGCTGCGCACGCTGCACACCCTCGAGACGATGGCCGTCAACATCTACAGGTTCCAGCTCACGCGGAAGCGGACGGACCTCAACAGGCAGCTCGTGACGGCCATGTGCAACGAGATGACCCACCTGCAGGACTTCCAGGTCAAGCTGTACGAGTACGGCTGGACACCGAGCAAGGTCCGGTGGGCCTACTGGATCGTCGGCTGGGTGTTCGGCACCTTCTCTCGGCTGATGGGTGTCACGCGGATCCTTCAAACGGGGATCTGGGTTGAGACGAAGGCTGTCGACCACTATGCCGAGCTGCTCGAGACGGTCGACTGGGACGACGAGACGCGCCGGATCGTCGAGAAGAACCAGGCCGACGAGAGCGGCCACATCAGCCGCTGGCGCACGCTGCTCGAGGCGCGCCGGGCCGGCACGGCGGCCTGATCGTTGTCCGTCGTCGATCCCGCGATCGTCAGCACGTCGGCGGTCACGCCGCGCCCACCGCCCCCGAATCAGAACACAGTGCTTTGCTGTGTTTGCTCCCAGCCGCGGAGCGGCGGCAGACGGTAGCCTGGGCCGCAAGGCCCAGGAACGCGGAGACACAATAAGCAGTGATGAGCGCCATCGGCGCGGCAGGGCTGGCACGAACGCGCCGGCGGTCTGTTCTCGACAAGGATCTGTCACCCCTACAGGGCTCTGGGTGTTGCGGGCGACCCTTCACCTGGGCCTGACGGCCCAGGCTACCACCTGCCGCGCCTACGGCGCTGGCATCGTTTGGCCGCTCGCTGCGCACGCATGCGGGCACCGTCTCGTGGCGGAACGGCTTCTCGACAGGAAGGACTGTGGTGCGGCCGCCGATTCGGATCATCTCAAAACCGCTTGACTTCAGCCTGACCGAGTCGTATCGTGACAGGTCGGAGATAGGGGCCGAATGTGCAGTATCGGGGAGGCCCCAGGGAACGTCATGATCCGCAACAAGGCCCAGATTCTCGATTACCTCGTCAAGAAGCTCAGGAGCAGTTGCCCGGACGTCGAAGAGGCGGCACTGGTCACGGACGAGGGGCTGGTGCTCGTGTGCACCTCGGACAACGGCGAGCAGAAAGACCGGTTCTCGGCGCTCGCGGCGGCCGCGATGCGGCACGCGTCGCGCTCGGCCGAGAACCTCGATCTGGGTGAGACGAGCTTCGTGATCGTCGCCGGCCAGAACGGCAGCCTGTACATGAAGTGGATCGACGAGCGAAGCTTCCTGGCCGCGACGGTCAAGCGGAACGCCGACTGGCGCACGGTGCGCCAGCTCGTCGGCCGCACGGCGGCGGACATCAGGCATATCGGCGAGATCCGGGGGCATCTTGCCTCGACGACGCAGCTCGCATGAGCCAGCGAGCCCCTTCCACGAACCGTACGCTTGACGGGCGACCGCTTCGGCCGCGTAATGTGCGGCCGTTCTGGCCGCCGGATGTGCGGCCGCTCCGGCCGCCGGATGTGCGGCCGCTCCAGCGGCCGTTTGCTGTGGATCGCCGCGGCGGACGAGGTCCAGCCGGGCGGACGAACCTGTAAGCCCGAGGAGGGAGTTGATGGAGCAACGCGACGTTGGCCAGATTCGCACGCTGGCTGTGTTCGGTCACGCCAATTGCGGCAAGACGATGCTGTGCGAGGCGATGCTGTTCGCGGCGGGCGCCACGAACCGCCTGGGCAGCATCGAGCACGGCACGACGACAAGCGACTACACCGATGAGGAGCAGGCACGCCAGATCAGCATCTCGACGGCCGCGTTGCGTTGCGAGTGGAAGGCCACGACGCTGTTCATGCTCGACACGCCGGGCGCGGCGGACTTCTTCGGCGAGGTGCTCGGCGCCGTGCCGGTGTGCGACTGCGCGATCCTGGTTGTCGACGGGGTGAGCGGGATCGAGGTGCTGACGACGAAGGTGTGGCGGCTGCTCGAGGCGAGCTCAATGCCCACGCTGATCTTCATCAACAGGCTCGACAAGGAGAACAGCAACTTCGGCCAAGTCGTGGCCGAGATTCGCGAGGCGTTCGGCACCAAGTGCGTGCCGGTGCAGTTCCCGATCGGTGCCGAGAAGGCGCTCTCAGGCGTGGCGAACATGATCACGGGTGGCGGCGTCGACGGTGCACCCGACGATGTGAAGGCCCAGGTCGATGAGTACCGCGAGCCGATGGTCGATGCGATCGCCGAGGCCGACGATGCGCTGCTCGAGAAGTACCTCGAGGCGGGCACGCTGAGCGACGAGGAGTTCAGCGTGGGGTTGCGCGCCGGGGTCTCGTCGGGCAAGGTCGTGCCGATCTTGTGCGGTGCGGCCACCAAGGAGATCGGGATCGGCGAGCTGCTCGATACGATCGTGGCCGTGGCGCCGTCGCCGGCCGATCGCGGCGAGGTTACGGACACCCAGGGCCGCACGTTCGCCCCGACCAAGGAGGCGCCTGCGACCGCGCAGGTGTTCAAGAACGTGACAGACCCATTCGTCGGCCAGCTCACCTACCTGCGCGTGTTCTCGGGCGTGATCCGATCGGACACCGAGGTGCTCAACGCCACGCGCGGGCACAAGGAGCGGTTCGGCAAGCTCCAGTTCATCAACGGCAAGGAGCTCGAGCCGGTCGGGGCGGCGATCCCGGGCTGCATCGCGGCGATCACCAAGCTCAAGGACACCCACGTGGGCGACACGATTTGCCTGCCCGGCACGGAGGCGGCGTACGCGCCGTTCGAGTTCCCGTCGCCCGTCGTCTCGTTCGCCGTGCACGCCAAGTCGCGCGGCGACGAGGACAAGATCAGCACGGGCCTCGCGCGCCTGGCCGACGAGGACCCGACGTTCCACGCCGTGCGCAACGCCGAGACGCGCCAGCTTCTGGTTGAGGGGATGGGCGACATCCACCTCGAGGTGATGATGGAGCGGCTCAAGTCGAAGTTCGGTGTCGAGGTCGAGCTCACCACGCCGAAGGTGCCGTACAAGGAGACGATCAAGACGAAGGGCGAGGGCTCGTATCGGCACAAGAAGCAGACGGGTGGCGCGGGGCAGTTCGCCGAGGTGCACTGCCGTCTGGCGCCGCGCGAGTCCGGCGCCGGCTACGAGTTCGTCAACGAGGTCAAAGGGGGCGTGATCCCGACGCAGTTCATCCCGTCGGTCGACAAGGGGTTCCGCAAGGCGATGGAGGCTGGTCCGCTTGCGGGCTATCCGGTCGTGGACGTGCGGGCGGCGGTCTTCTATGGCAAGGAACACCCGGTTGACTCGTCGGACATTGCGTTCCAGATCGCAAGCGCGCAGGTGTTCCGCGATGTGATGATGGAGGCGAGCCCGACGCTGCTCGAGCCGATCATGAACGTGGCGGTGACCGTGCCGGCCGACTACATGGGCGACATCACCGGCGAGCTCAACAGCCGGCGCGGCCGCATCCAGGGCATGGAGCCGGATGGGAATCTCCAGGTGGTCAAGGCACAGGCGCCGCAGGCGGAGCTGTTCACGTTCGCTACGAGTCTGCGCTCGATCACGGGCGGGCGCGCCTCGGTCGAGATGAGCTTCTCGCACTACGAGGAGGTGCCCGGCCAGGTCATCCCGAAGATCGTCGAGGCGGCCAAGAAGACAAAGGAGGAGAGCTAAGCCGGCCGGGGTGCGCGGCGGCGGCCCGGGCACGAGGAGATGCAGGAGATCTGACCGAGTATGTCGGGGCATTCGAAATGGCATAGTATCCGGTTCAAGAAGGGCATCGTCGACGCGCGGCGCGGCAAGCTCTTCAGCAAGCTGGCCAAGGAGATCATCGTGGCCGCCAGGACGGGTGGGGGCGATCCGGACGCCAACCCGCGGCTGCGCACGGCGATCGCCAACGCGCGCGCGGTCAGCATGCCAAACGACAACATCACGCGCGCCATCAAGCGCGGCACGGGCGATGTCGAGGGCAGTCACTACGACGAGATCGTCTACGAGGCGTATGGGCCGGCGGGCGTGGCGCTCGTGATCGAGGTGCTTACCGACAACCGCAACCGCACGGCCGGCGAGGTGCGCTCGCTGCTCACCAAACGGGGCGGCTCGCTCGCGGGCACGAACGCGGTGATGTTCCAGTTCGAGCGCAAGGGACAGATCCGGATCGCGGCCGACAAGACGACCGAAGACGATCTGTTCCTGCTCGCCACCGACGCGGGCGCCGAGAACCTCGAGAACGAGGACGGTGCGTTCGTCGTCACCACGTCGCTCGAGGGATTCGATGCAGTCCGGGGCGCGATCGAAGCGGCCGGGATCGAGGCCGACTCGGCCACGCTCGTCTATGTGGCGCACAACACGGTGCCGATCGGCCGCGGCGACGCGAAGAAAGTGCTCGACCTGGTGAACGCGCTCGAGGACGCCGACGACGTGCAGCGCGTCCACGCGAACTTCGACATTCCCGACGAGATCCTGGCCGAGCTGTCGGAGAACTAGACTGGCGGCCGACTGCCGAGTGGGGCTGCTTTGGCAAGAATACTTGGCGTTGATCCCGGGTCGCGCATCACCGGCTACGGCATTGTCGACGAGGTGCGCGGCGAGCTGCGGGCCGTCGACTACGGCGTGATCCGGGCCGACGCGGCCGCGCCGGCGTCGGCGCGGTACCTGGCGATCCGCGACGCACTGGGGGAGCTCATTGGGCGCCACCGCCCGGACGTGATGGCGGTGGAGAGCCTTTTTTTTTGCAGGAATGCGTCCTCGGCCATTAAGCTAGCGCAGGTGCGCGGCGTCGTTCTGCTGGCGGCGGCCGAGGCGGGGCTCGAGGTCTACGAGTACGCGCCGCGCCGCATCAAGCAGGCCGTCGTCGGCCGGGGCGCCGCGTCGAAGGTCCAGGTGCAGCAGATGGTCAAGGCGCTGCTCGGCCTGGCCGAGGTGCCGACGCCGGACGATGCGGCCGACGCGCTCGCGGTGGCCATCTGCCACGCACAGACTGCCAGTTCGGCGCGCGGCGGCGGAGAACGGACGTAGGAGAGGCGCATGATTGCGCATCTGGAGGGGATGCTGGTCGAGGCAATGCCGGGGCGCATTGTGCTCGACGTCGGCGGTGTCGGCTACGACGTTGCCGTGCCGCTGAGCACGTACGACCGGCTCCCGAAGGCGGGTGAGCCATGCCGCCTGCTGACTCACCTCCACCACCGCGACGACCAGATGGTGCTGTACGGCTTTGCGACCGAGGCCGAGCGCGAGCTGTTCCGGATGCTGATCGGCGTCTCCAACGTCGGGCCGCGGCTGGCGCTCGCGGCGCTGAGCGGGCTGTCGGTCGAGGAGTTCAAGGAGGCGATCGCGACCGGCAACGTCGCCCTGATCAAGTCGGTCCAGGGCGTCGGCGTGCGCACGGCCGAGCGGATCATCGTCGAGCTCAAGGAGCGCGTCGGCACGCTGCCGGCTATCGAGGCGCTCGCTCGCACCGCCGCGGCCAAGGAGCCCGACGCCGTGCGCGACGCCGTGAGCGCGCTGCTCACGCTCGGCTACGCGTACGCGGCCGCGCACAAGGCCGTGCGCCGCATCCTCGAAGAAGCCGAAGACGAGCTCGAGACCGAGGAGATCATCACGCGGGCACTGCGTCATGTCTGAGCGGTTCATCACGTCGGCGCTTCGCGAGCGCGACACGCAGCTCGACGCCACGCTGCGGCCGCAGACGTGGCCCGAGTTCATCGGCCAGGACAAGGTCAAGGAACGGCTCGCGATCTTCATCGCCGCCGCCAAGCAGCGCGGCGACTCTCTCGACCACACGCTGCTCTACGGCCCGCCGGGCCTGGGCAAGACGACGCTCGCGCACATCATGGCGCGCGAGATGGACGTGAAGATCGTCAACACCTCCGGGCCCGTCATCGAGAAGCCGGGCGACCTCGCGGGGCTGCTCACCAACCTGCAGGACGGCGACATCCTGTTCGTCGACGAGATGCACCGGCTCAACCGCGTCGTCGAGGAGTACCTCTACCCGGCGATGGAGGACTACCGGCTCGATATTGTCATCGACTCGGGCCCGAGCGCGCGCAGCGTGCGCTTGAACCTGAACCGGTTCACACTCATCGGCGCCACGACGCGCAGCGGCCTGATCAGCTCGCCGCTGCGGAGCCGGTTCGGCATGACGGTCCGGCTCGACCACTACGGCGTGGCCGACATCCAGCGCATCATCGAGCGGTCGGCGGGCATCCTGGCCGTCGAGCTCGATGGTGACGCGGCCGGCGAGCTCGCGCGGCGTTCCCGCGGCACGCCGCGGATCGCCAACACGCTGCTCAAGCGCGTGCGCGATTACGCGCAGATCAAGGCCGAGGGCCGGATCACGCACGAGGTGGCCCTGGCTGCCTTGAAACTGCTCGACGTCGATGCCGAGGGGCTGGACGAGATGGACAAACGCCTCGTGCGAACCGTGATCGAGCAGTTCGGCGGCGGGCCGGTCGGGGTCAACACGCTCGCCGTCGCCATCGGCGAGGAGGCCGACACAATCGAGGAGGTCTACGAGCCGTACCTGATCCAGGCCGGCTTCCTCAAACGGACCCAGCGCGGCCGTGTCGCTACCGCGAACGCCTACGAGCACTTCGGCATCTCGGCGCCGCGCGGGCCGCAGAGCGAGCTGTTCTGACAGAGGCCACACCGGGTCTTGGGCAGGAAGACCTCACGCAAAGGCGCGAAGGTGCAAAGCGCGCGATGTCCCGGCGGCTCTGGGCCTTCGCCTGACAGCATGAAGATACTGCTCCATATCTGCTGCGGGCCGTGTGCGGTGTACCCGGTCGAGGCGCTGCGCGCTGCGGGCCACGAGGTGACAGGATTCTGGTTCAACCCGAACGTGCACCCGTACCAGGAATATGAGCGGCGGCTCGAGGCGGCGCGGTCGTACGCGGAGCAAGCGGGCCTGCACCTGATCGTGCACGATGAATACGGCCTAAAGGAGTTCGTACGGGCCGTCGCGTTTCGTGAGGCGCAGCGCTGCCCGGTGTGTTATGAAATGCGCTTGCGAAGGACGGCGGCGGTGGCCAAGAGCGGCCACTTCGACGCGTTCACGACGACGCTGCTCGTCAGCCCGCACCAGCAGCACGACGTGATCCGCTCAATCGGCGAGCAAGTCGCGTCCGAAGTGGGAGTGCCGCTGCACTACGAGGACTTCCGGCCCGGCTACAAGCAGCACTACGCGCTGTCGCAGA
>Ga0307425_1001869_pt1 | contig 12267 bp, 7 predicted proteins | sample SalMarWE160330MG_FD_202152 | JGI IMG/M metagenome (GOLD analysis project Ga0307425, IMG submission 202152) | Salt marsh sediment microbial communities from the Plum Island Ecosystem LTER, Massachusetts, United States - WE1603-30 | ecosystem: Environmental > Aquatic > Marine > Intertidal zone >... | reverse complement strand
ACTGACCTTTGAAGCAACTCATTCTGCATTTAATGAAAGCGAGGATCAGAAGTATAATCAGGTATACAGCTTCCCCGGCAGCTATTCCGAACTCAGTGGAAATCTTGTTGAAAAAAGCGGCCACCAGGATGAAATCCTCCTGGATTATGCCCTGCCTCTCGGCGAAGACGGAGAATTTGAAAGCGGCTATGCGGGTGAATTTGAACACCAGGACATCCGTTATACCGGGGATGCTTCCACCAGCCGGTTTTTGCAAAACACGCAGATCCATGCAATCTATGCACTGATTGGACTTCCTGCAGGAAATTTCCGTTTTAAGGCAGGTGCCAGAGCAGAACAGGCCCTGATTAATTCTCACCTGAAGATCCCGGTTGACTCCCTGATCCCGAATAACTATTTTAAACTTTTTCCGACCCTTCACATGGGTTATCAACTGAACGATAACCATGAACTTTCATTGAGTTATTCAAAAAGGATCAACCGCCCCGATGCGGATGACCTGAATCCCTTCCCGGAGTTTTCAGATCCCAGGAACGCGGAATCAGGCAATCCATACCTGAAACCGGAACAGATCCATTCGCTGGAATTGGGATACCAGGTCAGCCGGAAGGAATTGACGCTCACAAGCACCCTGTATTACCGCCACAGGTACGATGCATTCACAAGCATCAGGAGAAATATAGGCGATACCATAGTACTGCGGACGATTGCCAATTTAAATACCCAGGATGCCATGGGGCTTGAAATGGTACTGTCGGGAAAGGTTTTGGAGGACTGGAAATTCGACCTGACGGGCAATGTATTTTATACTACGATGGACGCCGCAAACCTGGATTATTCCTCAAACAAATCAACCGTTTCCGGCAATATTAAAGCATACTTGCTTTTAACCCTCTGGAAAAACACCTTCATCCAGCTCAATACCTTTTACTACTTCCCGACAATTACTCCCCAGGGAAGAAGAGACCACTATTTTTATTTCAATGCAGGGATCAAACAGCAGCTGTTCCGGAACAGGGCTTTCCTTTCACTCACTGGCACAGACATTTTCCATACTTACCATGTCAGGAATGTGATCGAATCGAACGAACTGGAACAGGTCACCACTGCAAAGAGAAAGCTGCCTGTTGTGTACATTGGATTTACCTGGAAATTCAATAACTATAAGGAACCGGAAAAACTTGAATACGAAGGAGAGGGACTGGTACGATAAAATTACCAGTAGATCAGCGGCATCACAAAAAGATTCAGCAGGGCCGAATTTAAGAGTCCCCCTAAAATTACCTGCGCCATGGGATATTCAATTTCCGGCCTCGATCAGGTCTGCCCGGGCAAAACCGAGATCTGCCAGATCAACCCTGAGCCGGGGATATTCCACAGTGCGAGTGGTACACCCCGACCGGTATATGAACACAATGGGCAGGGCCTTTCCATTCGTTGAACGTATGCATGTAACTGATGAATCCAACAGAAGAGTGACCGTGCTTTTTATCTCAGCAACAGTAACTTTTTGATCTCATTATGAGTTCCGGCCTGCAGGCGGTAAAAGTATATCCCTGCCGGAAAATCCCTTGCCTGGAATTCCACAGATTTTTCACCGGCCGGCTGCATTTCATCAACAAGAATTGCCACCTCTCTTCCGAGCATGTCCATGATGGTCAGGCGAACGTAGGCCGCTTCCGGCAGATGGTACGGAATGGTTGTGCCCGTGTTGAAAGGATTCGGGAAATTCTGCCCGAGCCGGTAACCGGTCGATTGCATTTCTTCCGGTCCGATGCCGGTGTTTATAATACCCGGCGGGGTCAGTAACATGGCATGTGTTTCACCATTGATTATGCCCGTAGCTACGATGCTTCCGGAATTGTTGATCTTATTGGCGTAGTTAACCATGCATCTCGAAGCATCCGGGATCAATTCGTTGAGATCCGAAGCCACCCCGTTACGGTAGACCATTCCGTAATGAATATAGCTTCCATCGTTTTTGAAAAAGTCCCCTACGATCTCTCCGTTGTTGTTAATACCGCTGGCAAAAATGTTGAGAACCCCGGGCGGAAGTGAAAGTAAGTCCATGATACTGTCTCTCCAGACAAATGCCCGCCATGCCCCTGAGCTTGTCTCATGGAGATAGCCCACAACATATCCGGAATCATTTACAGCGTTGACCTGGCTTATATTAAATCCCTCAACTGGCTTTATCTCCGTTACCTCTCCCCCCTCCCAGAAGAACGCACCTGCATCCGAGTATCCGACCACCTGCCCTTTGTTGTTTACATCACGCAGTGTCTTGCTGGTTGCTCCCGGAAGACTTTCCAGCGAGGATACATTGCCATCCCTGTAAATGAAATCCTGCCCACCCGACCCTTCGTCCCTGAACCCGATGATCCAGCCGGAATCATTTATTCCAAAGCCTCCTGAAGTATAGGCTGTAAAAGGCAACAAAGACGTTAGTCCGTCAATCCAGAGGAATGCCTGCTCATTATCAACAGCCGTGCCAAATGCCCCGGTCACATTACCCTTGTTATTGACATCCGAGCCTATAACATAAAAGGATGATCCGTAGTTCGGCGGGGGAGGGAAATAAGTTCTCTGGCCGTTCCTCCAGAGAAATGAAGTCTTTTGGGGCGAAGTTCCGCCGTAAGCCTGGACCAGGACAGCATTGCTGTCATTGATCGCTATCCCGTTGGTGTATAAGAAGCCAGTTGGAATCCCAAGGTCAGTGACCGAGTATTTCCCGGCCGTACCAAGAACGATGTCTATGGCCATCTGAGTGGATCCGTATTGCGCCGTTATTCTTACGGTAGTGCCTGTCAGAACAGCCGAAGTGGTCAGCGGTGCAGCAATGCTGCTGAGTCCCTCAGGAATGGTCACCGTGGCAGGAGCTGAAATATGGGAGGGATCATTACTTGAAAGGCTGATCACTGCTCCGCCCGGGGGAGCCTGACCGTCGAGGTATAAGGTAATATCGGTCGGTTCCCCGCCCTTCGTTCCGCAAACCGCACAGGCGTTGCGGACGACCGAGTAGAGATCAGCGGGTTGGATGCTGAGCGATCCGGTCACACTGGCTTCCCGGTAGGAAGCGGTGAAGATCACCGACTCTTCAGAGGCAACTCCAATTGTCGTGACCGGGACAGTCATGCTTTTCTCGGGGGCACTGATGATGGTTGTTTCCGGCAGGGAGGCAATCCCGGGATTGCTGGACGAGAGAAGGATAAGTGCCCCGTCCGGAGGTGCCACGCCATCCAGATATATCTTCAGCGATGCCGGATTCCCTCCTTTGACGCTTGAAGGTGTAAGTTTTATGGAATCCAGGTTTGCCGGAAGGATCGTCAGCGTGGTGGACTTCTGTGAATTGCTGGATTTTGCCGTAATCGTTGCCTTTACCGGATCTGCGACTGCGGTTGTTCTGAAACTGAAATTGCGTGACTTTGTTCCACTGAGGATTGTAAGCTGTTCCGGGACGGGCGCTACGGATGGCGTATCGCTTTCGAGTGTGACCGGAATCCCGGCAGCCGGGGCGAAATCATTGAGCATGACAGTCCCCTGCACGGTCGTTCCGCCAATTACAGCATCGGGAAGCTGCAGCGATTGAATTTTCAAAGCCCGAAGAATCATGGTGTCCTTTTTGGTGACAGCAATTGCCGTTGCATTAATGACTACCGGTGTGTTGGCCTGTACGACAGAGCTCTGGATCGTGAATGTTTTTGTTTTCACTCCGACCGGGATTGTAACGTTCGAAGGAACGGTAACCAGGGAAGGACTGCTGCTTGACAGGGTGACCGTCACCGCTGTGCCAAAGGCCGGTATGTTGAGCCTTACCGTGCCGGTTCCCGTCAGACCGCCTGTCAGGGTATCGGGAACACTTACCCCCACAAACTCATTGGAGCAGGGCGAATCCGCTGTATTTGATGACAGGGTGTATGGCGTTCCCCCGACAGAAATGATGTGGGAGGAATTATTTGTACTCAAAAGGATAGGATCCAGGAAGGTATGCGTTTGCTCCGCAAGGGCAGCCTCCAGGCTGGCTGTTTTGTAGAGCTGGACCATGATTTGTATCGGGCTTGTCTCCTTGACAAGGCCCAGCACGTCGCCACAGGGACTGAACTGCCAGTATGCGGAGATCGTGAGGATGGTCGTATTCCGGACCACAAGACGCGTTTCAAGATTGACCATGGAAAATTCGACGCTGTTCTGGCCGCTTACCCAGGCATATACGAACGTCCGGCTGGAAGTGTCCGGGCTGAATCCCCAGGTGACCATTCCGAATTTTTCTCCAGGATCACCCGGAACGGACTGAAAGGTGAACTCAGTTTGATAGACGGTTCGGCCTGACCTGGTATCAATTATACTCATATTGTTATGGAATGCGGCAGTGATGGCGTTATACATCAGGTAATCCCCGTAGGGACTGAACTGCAGGCGTGAAGTTCCGGTAAGGACCGCGCTTGACCACACCTGGCGCGCGGGAGACACTGTGAGATCAACCATTCTGGTATTCTCAATGCCCGAATTGCTGTAGGTAGTCACGAACCGATCATCGTCCGGACTGAATCCCCATCCGCCTTCCGGGACAGATGTCTGATATACGGTGCTGCTGTTGGATGCGAGTTTGACCGTGAGGTTGTAAGGGCCTGCTCCCGTCACGGTGAGTTTGTATTTTCCATTAGGGGATGTAAAGTCCGGTTTTACAGTTGGTGGAAATCCTTTGTTGGGATTAACGAATGGCCCAATGGTTTTACATCCGCAATCGGACCCTCCGTCAACCGTATAAAGGGTTGTCCCGGCCTGCCCTGATGCAATCCCTGTACCGGTATCTGTGGATGAAGAGGAATTAAGTTTAATCCCTGCCGGCAGTGGATTTTGTAGTGATAAATCCGGCTGGGCGAAGGAAAGATGCTGGCAGAAAAGCAGCGTAACCAGCATAACGTAATGAAACAGCGTTGAGTTTTTCATGGTTGATCTTTTTCCCTGATGAACAGACATTTGTAATTATTGTCAGTCTGATCTTAATGTTTAAAACCAAAATTCTGAGAGCACTTGCCTGGTGTGAGAAATAATCTGGAAAAGTAAATTATGCGTAAAAATGTAACTGGTAGGACGGATATTCGTTTATCCGGTTTTTCCCTGTCAGTGGTGGTTTGGAAAATAGCTATGTTAAAATTAATAAGAAATAATACACGCTGTTTATTGCTGATCATAAATAGTTTTCATGCAACGGGAGTAATAAATCGTTGTTCTTGCTGGAACTCTTCCTGGTGCTGGCTATCCCCGCCGGGGCACAATCCATAGGGACATTTCTTTTATCCAGGTATATGCAAACGGGTTTAATACCTTTCTTTATATTTGTTAACTTCAGACAGCCTGAAAAAAAGGGCTTTTGTTATGAAATAACGGTTATGAAGAACAAAGTGAAGGATTGAGAATGAAAGCCTTGATATGAGTTGAATCATATCCATCATGATAAAAATCGAAACAGACAAATGCAATGCCTGTGGACTGTGTATCAGGATCTGTCATGAGTATTGCCTTCGGCTGGAGGGTGACATCTTAATGGTTGACTATACCGTTTGCAGCACCTGCGCACAATGCATTGCGATATGTCCGAAACAGGCCATCAACTGGGACGATAACAAACCATCCCGCTTCGATCCCTCGCTGTATCCCGGTCCCCGGCAGCTTGAAGAACTGTTTATGGAGAGAAGGACGATCCGGGATTATACCCGCCAGAAAATTGACAGGTCAATACTGGAAGAGATTACAGGGTTTGCCGCCTATGCCCCGACCCATAATTTCAATTTCAGGGCGGTAATCATTGATGATGATGCTATTATCAAGCAAATCGATTACCTGATCTATGAATCCTCGGTTAAGATATACAAATGGTTCTATAAACCCGGGTTTATGCATTCATTGATCAAGCTTATTGCACCTTCCAGGGAATTCGAGTATCTCAAAGCCAGGCCTAAACTGGAAAATGTCGAAAAGAGAAACAGCGGATTCAAATCAAAACCCGCTGCCGTTATCATGATTGTCGGAGACAGGAGGGTCCCATTATCACTGGAAAGCGCGCAATATGCCCTCTACAATATTGATCTGTATGCGCAATCAAAAGGCATTGCATGCAGAAACCTTGTGGGTAATCAGATGATCCTGAACAGAAACAGGAATTTTAAAAAATCAATGGGGATAGGGAAACACGAAAAAATCTTTGCAACGATCACCCTGGGGTATCCCGCAGTGAAATTCAGAAATAAGGTGATCGGGAAAAGCATAAACATTCAATGGAATGCTTCAATTAATTGAAAATCCGACCAGGGAATATTCCATCAGAATGAAGTTGCTTTCACAAAATTAATTCGCCGCCTTTATTTTTCGTCCCTTTATTAATAACCAGAAAATAAGGACCACCTCTCCAATAAACGTAAACATGGAAATCGATATGTTGTAATGAGAAGACAGAAGTCTCCCGAAACCATCGGTCAGATAGCCCAATCCTGCCAGCAGGATAAGAATACCCAGGATCTTCCTCATATATCCTGCTTTAAACACCAGGTATCCAAGCAACAACAGATGAAAACCGAAAATAATCAGTCCGAATTCCCAACCATGTTTAAAGCTTTCAAGAAAGAGCATCACCTGGGCCTCTAATTGATCGGGTGTAAATACGGACAGGTAATCCGCTCCATTCAGAAGCTGCAAAACCTTAATAAGATCGAACAGTGCGATGGCCAGCATGGCTGCATAGACAATCCTGAACCAGGCGGTAAGCAGGGACAGGCTCCTGTTCACCGGTTTCAGGAAAACATACAGTGCCCATGCAACCAGGATATCAAGCACCGCCACAATCAGGAAGATGAAAATCCCCAGACGTAATAGTCCGTCTGAAGAGGCAATATTGCTGAAGGTCCCGGTCGGGTCGTCGGGGACCATGAGTCCATCCAGTATTGAAAAATTCGCGATCGGGGCCAGTATCGCCATGATTAACAGGCCAATTCCCGCGATGACGGCCGCATTCCCCGTCGATATGTCATGGATTTGACCGGATTTGTTTTCAGCATTCATAATAATAATTCAGGGTTGCAAATATCCACAGCGTGGAAAATAATGATTTTTTGTCCATCTTGATCAGTGTTTATGCTTTGACACAGTTTAAAAATAGACATTTTGTCCAATACTTTTCCATTTGACGGAAAGGATCAAAAGACAGCCCTGGTGTGCAGGGATAAGTTGATCTTTCCAGAAAAACATGCTATTTTAATGTCAGATTTCAATTAAACTAAACCAATGGTCCACAAAACTTTCTCAAGAAGAGAATTTATCATTACGGGTTCAATCGGAACCCTAGCCGTTGCCTCAGGTTTTTCACTTAATAAATCCACTCCGGTTGTAAGCGTGGTGAGAATAAGTGATGGTGATGTTGCTTATGCGGTCAAAAAAGCAATCGATTTACTGGGTGGGATAGAAGAGATCACACGCAACAAAAAAAGGATCATGCTGAAGCCAAACCTTGTGAGTCCCGATCCCCGGGCCACCACCAAACCGGAGGTGATAAAGGCACTGGCTTTATTGATGAAAGATGCAGGCAAGGAGGTATCAATTGGAGAAGGTTCAGCAGCAGCACCGGGATTTAATGCAACGGATCAGGCCATCTATAAGACCACTGATCCCGATATTCTGAATCCCATGCAACAATACGTATTCGACCAGCTTGGCTATACCGAACTGGCAAAATCACTGGATATCCCCCTGATTAATCTTCATACCGGTGAAATGGTAAATGTGAAGGTGCCCGGTGCATTTGTTTACGATGAGATTACGGTACATAAATCACTCAGTGAAACCGACCTGCTCTGTTCCGTTCCCATGATGAAAACCCATGTGCTTGCCACGGTAACCCTGGGCATGAAAAACCTGATCGGATTATACCCGGGTAATGCTTACTGCACGGTGAGATCCTGTGTGCATAATGCCTCATCGGAGAAAGGGTCCCCCGGAATCGCTTTTGAAATCCTGGATATGGTGAAGGCATGCACCCCCGGCCTGACTGTCATCGATGGATCAACGGCTATGGAGGGCAACGGCCCGTCATCCGGCGAGCTTGTGAAGGCCAACCTGATCATTGCGGGTACCGATCCACTGGCCACCGATATGGTTGCGGCCAGCATCATGGGATTTGACAAAAGTGAAGTGCCCACCTTTACCACAGCAATTAAATCCGGCATGAGCCCTGGCAGCCTGGAGCAGATCGAGATCAGGGGAGAAAAGATTGGAAATGTACAACTGGCATTCAAAAAACCGGAAATCGTGCCCTGGACCGATATCAACAGCTGGTTCGGAGCGGAGCAGATTTAGATTCTGATTTCAATACAGATTTGGAGTTGAGGCCGATAGCGGATGGAAAAGTCCCTTGAGCAATGCGTGTGGTTCATGTGTGCCAAAGAATCCAACCCCTTAGTCCTGATCCGGTATCCGGTGAAACGGGAGAAAGTAATTTTTCAAATTATCGGGTTAATTACAAAATTGTATTATGAAATTATCGGGTTGTACTGAAAATCAAAGCGCTTCTATGGGATTTTTACATGTCCATCATATGGAAATTGAGCACCCCGATAATGGCAATCCTGGAAATCTGGACCGAACACCAGGATCTTCAATGTGCGACTATTCTTCCATAAAACGCGTACCTTCGTTTTTTAAATAATCCCTATGAAAAAGACAATCTTTACAATCACTTTTGCTGCATTGACGATAAGCGGTTCTTCGCTGATTGCTCAATCGAACTACAAAATGGCAAATAAGATCCACGTCGGGGGTGAAGGAGGCTGGGACTATCTCACCGTTGATGAAGAAAGTGGCAGAATATTTGTCTCTCATGCAACTGTTGCACAGGTCATCGATATCAAGACCGGGCAACTGGTTGGCACAATTCCCGACACAAAAGGAATTCACGGAATTGCCCTGGCTTACGACCTTAATAAAGGTTTTACAAGCAATGGCCGGGACTCGTCCTTAACCGTTTTTAATCTTAAAACACTTGAAGTAATAACAAAAATAAAAGTGACCGGCCAAAATCCTGATGCAATATTATATGATAGCTTCTCAAAGCGGGTTTTTACAGGTAATGGAAGAAGTGCAAGTTTTTCAGTGATTGATGCTTTAAATAATAAGGAAATTGCCGTTATACCGCTTGAGGGCAAACCGGAAGCCATCGTCACTGACGGGAAAGGGAAAATCTATGTAAATATTGAAGATAAAAGCCTTATTCAGATAATAGATGCCGGCATGTTGAAAGTAATCAACAGCTGGCCAATCAATCCTGGAGAAGAACCCGGCGGACTGGCCCTGGATGCTCAGACTCATCTGCTGTTTAGCGTGTGCAGCAATAAACTGATGGTGGTTGTTGATGCAATAACCGGTAAAGTGATAACAACACTGCCGATCGGAGGAGGATGTGATGGCGCAGCTTTTGATCCGATGTATAAACGTGTATATTCATCCAATGGAGAGGGGACAATGACGGTGGTTCAGGAAGGAGACCACAACACTTTTAAAGTGCTTGAGACCGTTCAAACACAGCCGGGAGCAAGAACGATAACCATCGACAGGACTTCACACCACCTGTATTTGACGACCGCAGAGTTTGAATCGGCACCTGCTGCCGGTAACCGCAGGCCGCCTGTAGAACCTGATTCATTTGCAATTCTGGATATTGAAACGCTGAAATAGTTGTTTTTTATTCCCGATCAGGTTGTACAGGAAATTTTTGTCTGATCTCTTAGAGGTCTGATACTGAAATCTTCCAGTTTCTCCGTAAGCGCTGTACGATATTCAACAGCAGGTTCCATCTGGTTCAACTGTGCAAGGATGCTGCGGCTGTTTGTAGTGAAAATCCCAAACCGGACTTTTTGTTTTAAATTAGTTCCTGAATAACCTAATAATAGCCTGCTATGAAACAACTATTCTTTACCTTATTGATTGCATTTCCTTTTTATCTGAGCGCTCAAACGGCTAAAATTAAAATCGATATTGACCGAACCATCGGGAAAATTGACCCTAAAATCTACGGCGTGTTCATGGAGCCTATTCATTTTAGCGGGAGGAGAATGGGATTGCCCGACACCGTAAGTTTCAATACGCTTTACGGAAATTTGTACGATCCATCTTCGCCTCTTGCAGATGAGAACGGCTTCAGGAAAGATTATATTGATGCCATGAAGGAACTTAAAATAACCAACATGCGCTGGCCGGGAGGAAATTTTGTCATGGGGTATAACTGGCAGGATGGTATCGGACCGATGGAACAGCGACCTGCCCGAATAAATCTTGCATGGGGCGGAGTTGAAAATAATCATGTAGGTACGGATGAATGGTTCGCTTTAAATAAAGTCATGGGCAGTGAAAGTGTTGTGTGTGTGAATCTTGGCCTTGGCACCATTCAGGATGCATGCTACTGGCTTGAGTACTGTAATTATAAAAAAGGAACTTACTATTCCGATTTGCGCGCCAGCAATGGACATAAAGAACCATACCATGTAAAAATATGGGATCTCGGCAATGAAGTTGACGGCGCACCATGGGAACTGGGGTATAAAAGCGCAGAAGATTACGTCAAAATTGCAAGAGAAACTGCAAAGGCCATGAGATCCGTTGATCACTCGATTCAATTCGTAGCTTCCGGATCATCCTACTACGAGAGCACCGGCCAGTGGGTTGAATGGAACCGAAAAGTGCTCGCCGGACTTGGAGATATGATGGATTATATTTCCATTCACCGCTACTGGGATAGATCGGATGACTATTATACCTACATGGGTCAGAGCGCAATGGATTTTGAAGAGAAGATCAGAGTAACGGCTGCTGAAATTGACGCCGTTAGTGTAATGAACGGCTTTACAAACCCGATCTATATTTCAGTGGATGAGTGGGGAAGTATGCCGAGAAATTTATTGTCCGTTCTACCGGTGGCACAATGCTTCAATGCATTTATCCGTCATGCCGATATGGTTAAGATGGCAAATTTCACCCTGCTTACTTCGCTGCTGGGAAGCGACAGGGAGAAAGGAACATTCAAGACACCCTTGTTTTATATGTTCAAAGCATACTCGAATAACTGTCTCGGTAATTCTGTCGATACCTATGTTGAGTGTGACACATTCAATACCGTGAAATGTAAAGGCATTCCCTATCTCGACGCTACAACCGTATACTCTGAAGAAACCAATGCGGTTTACATTAATGTGGTTAACAGGCATATGGACAATACCATTACTGCTGATATAATTTGCAGCCCGGATGAGTTTGCAGGAAGGGCTGAAGCCAGCGTTATAAACGGCAACGAGCTTAAAGAACCTTTTACATTCGATAAGCAGGATCAATACAAACCTGTAACCAGGGAGATTAAAACAGAAAAGAATAAAGTGACCTTTTCATTCCCGGCACATTCATTTACTCAAATAAGAATAGCGTTGAAAAAACAATGATTATAAGTAGAATATTATTCGCCAGTATCCTGTTTGAAATTGAGTTATTATTTTTCTGTAATATTTTCAAACCACAGTTGATTTTTCTTCTTTGACGATTGACAAATCAGCAGCAGGCGACATAATTCTTATTCATACCTAATTGAATCGGCCGGATTGGTGCGTGCCGCTTTAATATTGAAGAAAAAGGTAGTTAATATTGCAATCACCAGAATCATTAAAGTAGGAAGGATAAAAATCCATAAATGGAGCTGGAATTTATAGGGGCCGGGGAAATGCTTATATAACCAGTAACCGGCTGGCCAGGCTACCAGGGATGCAAGTAATAGCAGCACCAGGTGTTCCCGGTTGAGCAGGGTAAAAATATTCAGGGAAGAGCAGCCATTGACCTTCCTGATTCCAATTTCTTTGGTCCTCCGGAATATGGTAAAAGATACCAGTCCCAGCAACCCGATTACAGCTAAAAAAATATTTAGAATGGAAAAAAATCTCGTTGTGTGCTGAATGGTTTCATATATTTTTATTATGCTATCCTGGGAAAATGCAGTGGTATATAGTATCAGTTCAAAAGGATCATCGGGGAACCATTCTTCCATTTCTTTTTTAATGATTTTATTAGCTTTGTTCAGATTCCCCGGCGTAACCCTGAAACTGAATGTCCAGTCACCATACATAGATCCGGTATGCAGCTGCATCATGCTGGGTTCAATCGTGTTGTACATATCACATTGATGGAAATCCTGAACCACCCCGATGATTTCAAATTTATTCTGATTCTGGTCTGATACCG
>Ga0307425_1001868_pt1 | contig 12269 bp, 12 predicted proteins | sample SalMarWE160330MG_FD_202152 | JGI IMG/M metagenome (GOLD analysis project Ga0307425, IMG submission 202152) | Salt marsh sediment microbial communities from the Plum Island Ecosystem LTER, Massachusetts, United States - WE1603-30 | ecosystem: Environmental > Aquatic > Marine > Intertidal zone >... | reverse complement strand
GACATCAAGCGTGATGTAGTTGTCCTCGTTGACCTGCGGCGTGATGTTCAGCTTGATGCCGATCTCTTTGTCCTCGAAGTCGCTGATCTCGTACGAGCCCGTCTCCTCGTTGTAGGTGTAGTTGGGCACCGGGATCTTGCGCGTCACTTCGATGGTGGCCGTCTTGTTGTCAACCGTGGCCACCTTCGGCGCCGAGATCAGCTCGGTGTTGTCCTCACGCAACAGGGCGCTGAAGACCATGCTGAAATCGTCGGCCGACAGGATGAGCGTCTTCGTCGTGGCCTTGATGACCTCTTCAAGCGGGATCGTCAGCTCCGGGTCGCCCATGATGGAGTTGCCGGTGACGTTGCGAACCTCGAGGCCCCGATTCGGCTCAAGGCGCTGGCTCCAGGCCTCATTCTGATAAATCAGGTCGCGGTCCGTGCGCGTCTTGGAGTGGTTGTAGTTGCGCACGATGTTGCTCGCGCCGACCTCGTAGTTCTCCAGCGAGGCCCAGCGGAAGCCCAGATCGGAGCCGTCGGTCGAAGTCTTCTCGAGCAGCTTCACCTCGATGAGCACCTGGGCGATGCGCCGGTCGAGCCGCGCGATCACAATCTCGATCTCGGCCAGCTTCGACGGCACGTCCGAGATGATGAGCTGGTTGCTCGCCTCGTCGCACTGCACGATGCCGCGATCGCTCTTGAGCGGCGTGATGACCTCCTTGGCCTTGACGGCGCTCGCGTAGCTCAAGGTGTAGACCTCGGTCTTGAGCGGCTCGAGGGCGACCTCCTCCTCGGTGAGCACGGTGTAGATGCCGTTCTCGTCGATGGTGAGCACGTAGTTGTGCGTCTCGAGCGCCTTGCGCAGCGCGATTTCCCACGGGACGTTCTTGAGCGTGATGTTCATCGGGCCGTCAACGCGTGGCGACAGCACGATGTTAATCTCGAGCCGCTCGGCGAACCAGTTGCAGAAGTCGCGTACGTTGGCGCCCTGCAGGGCGAAACTCACGAGGCCTTCTTTGATGTCGATCGCCTCCATCTCCTCGTCGAATCCCTCGCCGAGGAGGTCCTCTTCCAACCCGAGCTCGTCGTCCGTCGGCGAGCTCGAGCCTTCGTCCGTGACGGCTTCCTCGAGCTCGTCGGCCGTCCCGCCGGCGGGGGTCTCGATCGCCGTGGCCGTCGCCGTCGCCAGCACACCAATGGCGAGGCCGACAAGCCAATACAGCGGCCAGCGGTAGGCTCGGGGCCTGGTCGGGCAGCGCATCAGTGAACCCTCCTTGCGTCTGGTCGGTTTTGCTTATTCGTGTGTGATTTCTTCGACGTGCTTGACACGCCCGGCCTCGGGGCCGGAGGTGTGGAGCGTCAGCTTGAAATAGACCTGGCTCGGCTCGTGGTAGACGATCAGCGCCCGGCTCGAGAACCGCACGAGCCGCACGGTCTCGTCGAAAAACGGCAAGTTGTCACCCGCCTTGACCAGGTCGGCGGCCCCCTCGGGCGACGGCCTGAGGAATGCGCCCTGGCCCATCGTGCCGTTGAAGCAGATGGCCGCCAGCCGGTCGCGCACCGAGGCGTGCGGGTCGACGCCGCGCACCCCGGGCGGCGTGAACGGGTTGCGCCGCTCGGGCTTGAAGGTGTCGATCGAGGCGCTTTCCCACGGCTCGTCGCGCCCGTCTTTGAAGCCGATCAGGCGCACCTCGATCTGGGCCTTGACGAGCCCGGACGGATTCTGCGGATCGTGCGGGGCGACTTCGAGCGAGGTGATGCGCATGCCCGGGTTGGTTGTCTCAAGCACCTGGAGGAAGCCCACGAGCTCGTAGAAGTCGATGCCCAGGATCGTGAACACGTTCGACAGCTCGTAGTACTGCCCGTCGTTGAGCGTCTCGATCTGTTCAAGGTCATTCTGGAAGCGGAAGTCGAACCCGTGCGCGCGCATCAGCTCCTCGAAGCAGCCGGTGAGCCGGCCGGCGAACAGCCCGTGCCGCAGCCCGGCTTCGAGCTCGGCGGCACGCGCCTCGACGGCCTGGGCGCGGTGCACGGTGTCGAGGTTGCTTTTGAGCACGCGTTGCTGCTCGCTGATCTCGGCCCGCCACTTGTTGACGTTCTCCTCATGGCCCCGGGAGCGGCCGAGGTTCGGCTTGATCATCCCCATGTAGGAGCCGATGGCGACGATGAGGCCCACGAGCACCAGCAGCGTGATCGTCTGCGTCTGTTCTTTCGAGTAGTTCATCGGGGCGGCGCCTCGCCGGTGCCGTCAACCAGTTCGTCCACAAACGGCCGGAACAGGCAGGAAATGCCGAACTTGGTCAGCCCGTCCGGCAGCAGCTCTGTCTCGGGAATGACCGCGTCGAACACCTCGCTGAACGTGGCCGACTCCTTCAGCCCGTTGGCGAAGCGCATCTCGAGGCTCGCCGCCCCCTCGTACGTGCCGCTGATGACCAGCTTGAGCGGCTGGCCCGTGCGCTTGTGCCGCTCGACGGCGAGCGACGTGATGCGCACCCCGTCCGGGCAGCGCAGGCTCACCACGCGCAGCACCTCGCACCACTCGATCTTCCCGTCGAGCCGGGACGCGAGCACCTCGTAACGGGCGGCTGCCTCGGCGAACCCCGCCGTGGTCCGCTCGGCCTCGGCCGCCTGCTCCTTGGCCTGGTTCAGCTCGCTCTGGACCCGCTTGCTCTCGCGCTCGCGGGCGCCGACCCGCGTGCTCGAGACGAACACGAAGAGGCCCATCAGCAGCGTGAGCCCCACCAGGCTGAGCGGAAACACCTTCGACACAGGCGCGAGCGCGGGCGGCTTCTTCTGGCTCGCATGAGCCCGCGCACGCAACTGGGTCGGCAACAAGTTGATCTCGATCATGCGGCCTCCCGGTTCCTAACCGGCCTCCCGGTTCCTAACCGGCCTCCCGGTTCCTAACCGGCCTCCACTGAACGCGCCGCCAGCCCGACGGCCACGTCGAGCGTCGGCGCGATCGATTGCAGTGTTTCGTCGTCGGCAAACGGGCCGAGCTCGATGCCATCGAGCGCGTTCCACTCGTGAACAGGCACACCAAGCGTCCGGCCCAAAAACTCGCGCAGGGACGCCAGCATCGAGGTGCCGCCGCTCACGTACAGCTCGGTGACCGTGCGGCTCGCGAGCCCCTCGAAGTAGTCGAACGAGGTGCGCACCTGGCGCCCGATGCTGTTCAAGACCATGTCGAGGTGCGAGCCGATGATCGGATCGCCGAAGACCTTGAGGCGCTCGGCCTCTTCGAGCTCAATGCCGAGGCCACGGGCGATGGCCAGGCTCAGCCCCTCGCCGCCGATCTCGATGCAGCGCGTGAACGCCGGGATGCCGCCGCTCAGAATGCTCACCGTGGTCTGTTTGGCCCCGATATTGAGCAGCGCCGTCGGCTTGTCCGGCTCGGGCGTGTGCGCCAGCAGGAACGCGTTGATCGTGGCGACCGGGTCCACGTCGATGCAGTTCGCGGTGAGCGAGGCGGCCTTCAGGATGTTGAGCACCCGCTCGCAGGCGCTCTTGCGGGCCGCCACCAACATGACGTCCATCTTGCCGTCGCCGTTGCCCGACGGCCGCAGGATCGTGCAGTCGAGCTCGACTTCCTTGACGTCGAAGGGGATATGCTGACCCGCCTCGTAGCGGATCGACGAGCGCAGGTCTTCGAGCCCCATCTCGGGCATGCGGATGTAGCGCACCACCACCGTGTTGCCCGAGACCGAGGCACGCACGCCCCGTTCGTCGCCGTGCAGCTTGCCGACCGTTTTGCGCACGGTCTCACCGAGCGCCTTGTCCGAGAGCGCGGTGGCCACCGCCGCGGTTGACTCCACGCTGTAGCCTTTGAGCCAGAGCTTGCGCCGGGCCCCGTCGGCCTCGAGGGCGACCGCTTTGACGGCGCGGTTGCCGATATCGACACCGATCGCCGTGCGTCGTTTCTTCTTGAACATCGCGTTGAGCATCGTGTTGAACATCGTGTTGAGCATCGGACGTTTGTTCGGAACACCTGAACCGTCGTGGGGGAAAAATCATCACCCCCGGCTGCGCTATTCGCTCACTTCGGCAATGATCCTGGGCTGTGTTCAGGGGCGGGACTCGACTGGGCATGAAAGGCATGCACCGTCGTGTCGGCGCCCGTCAGGACTAGCAGAACAGGGGGTGGCCGGTGCAAGAAGCATGCCAGGGGCTCACAGCCGAGGAAGGGAAGCTGGGCGCACGGCGGGCCTAGTCCACGCGTGGATGGACCGAGGTGCTGATGCGCACCTCGACGACCGTCTCGAACGGGTGCACGGTCTCCTGGAGCACGAGCTCGATCTCGACGTGATCAGACTGTCTGGTCACGTTCATCTCGGAGACGACCGGTTGGCTGTTCAGGGCGATCTCGTCATTTTCGACGCTGGTGTCGGGGTCGTAGATGATCCGGCCCTCGTAGTCGACGTAGATCGAGCACTCGGTGTCGTCGCTCGTGTCGAACGTTGGCGGGTCGTTGCGGTCGACCATATAGGAGATGTGGGGCCACGCGCTCTCGTAGACCTGGAGCGTGTCGAAGCGCGCCTCGCGCAGGCCGTACTGGCCGCTCGGGCCGCGGACGATGCGCTCGAGGATCATGTTGCCCAACCGCTCGAGCCGGGCATCGGTGCTGCCCTCGACGAACGTGCGCGTGCCCATCATCTGAATCGTGTACACGGCCGCGACAACGAACACAGCGAGCAGCGAGGCCACCATGACCTCGACGAGCGTGAATCCCGTCTTTGGCTTCATCGGTCCTGATCTCCTTCGACCCGCCTCGCGGGCGCGCGTGCGAGGCGGGAGTCCCGGCGCGTTGCCGATCAACGCGTCCGTCGTTCTACCGCGGGGCCATGAGCGTCCGGAGCTCTTCGGAGACCGTGATGTCCTGCCCCATATGTCGCTCGACCCACTGGATCTCGACGCGGATCTCGAGCACGTCGTCGCCGTCCTCGTCGGTGATCGTCGTGGTGCGCGTGCCGCTCAGCACGGCGCTGCCGCCCCGCACCGAGTCGATCGGGACTTCCAACTCCACGGTGACCGAGTCCATGTTGTTGACCGCGTCGTACCCGAGCCCTTGGAGGTATTCGAGCCGGCCGCGCAGCTCGTTGGTCGCCTGGGCGCGGTGCTTGGCCACTTGCGTCACGTAGCGGCCCATGATGAAGGAGGTGAGCAGCGCCACCAACAGGAAGGCGATAATGAGCGACGAGACCATCACCTCGGTCAGGGTAAAGCCGCCCGTGGTTCGTGTGCGCCTTGTCCGGCTCATCGGCTGTCTCCATCACCGTGGGCGGTCGTGGCGCGCTCGTCGCGCGCCCGCTGTCTCGTCGGCCTGCTGCACGCGTGCGGGCTGCCGGGCTGCTTGTGTCTGTTAGTCGGGTGCGTGCTCGACGGGCTCGACCGTGCAGCGGATGCCGTCGATGCCCTGCGCGTTGTAGGTGAGCGCGTAGTCGTTGTTATCCTCGACGGGGCTGGAGGGGCACTCGAACGAGCTGATCTTCCGGATGTAGCCGTTGCTCATCAGCGTCGTGCGCAGCGTCGCGCCGTCGCCGCCGCCGAGAAACCCGCTGCTGGTGTCCATGTCGTAGGTGAGCGCCTGGCCGAGGATCACGCGCTGGTTCTCCAAGCACGTGTTGCGCTGCACCGTCTCGCGCGCCTTGCTGAAGTTCGGGATCGCGATCGCGGCGAGCAGGCCAATGATCGCCACGGCGATCATGATTTCGACGAGTGTGAATCCGCGCTGTCCGTTCATCGGTTTCCCCGTTGTCGCCGGCCCGGGCGAGCGTGCCCACCCGGCCGGGACGCGATCCGCCTTACCGCAGAGACGAGAGGGCGGCGCCGGCCGCCCCCTCGATCTCTGGATGTCTCAGGGCCATTGTGCCAATGACCCGCCGACGCGATCCGCTACGGTAAGACGTGGCCGGCGACGTCGCAGACCGGATCGGTCGACATGTCGCCGATCGTGTAGGTGCCGCTGGCCGGGCAATCGAGGCTCGCATACGTGCCCTTGATGTAGTCGTCGAGGTCTGCGGCCACGGGCGTATCGGTCGACGTTTTCTTCTCTTCAATGGCCCACTGCTGCTTCGCCGAGTCGATCTGCCGCAGGTTCTCGATGCAGGCGTTCGTCTGCGAAGTCTCGCGGGCCTTGATGAAGTTCGGGATCGCAATCGCGGCCAGCAATCCGATGATGGCGACCACGATCATGATCTCGACAAGTGTGAAACCCTTCTTCATTGTTCCGTCTTCCTCCAGGGTGGTCGGTTGTCCTTGCTCTGACGCCGACCCGAATGAGCAACCGGTGTGCCAACGAGTGGGCCACGTGCGGGGGCGCCCGTGCAACGGCTTGCGCTGCGCGGGGTTGCAGAAACCACTTTGTCCTCCGAGAGGGCGCCCCAGGCCCAGAGCCTTCTTCGCGCTAAGAAGTGGCCGGCAACGCTTTCTCAAAGCTGAGAAGCGCCGCGCGGGCCGGTGCGCAGGCCGGCGCAACTCTCGGCGTGTTTTCATCACTCACGCTGAGCGGAGGTGCTATAGTCGAGCACCGGAGTCCCTTGTGCATGCTGCAGAGGAGGAGAAGGAGATGCGCACGCTATCGTTTCTGGTCGCGCTTCTCGCGGTCGTTCTTGCCGGGCCCGCGAGCGCCGTCCAAGTGATCGAGGCTGTCAAACCGGTCCAGGTGCAGACGGCCGACGTCGACGTCGAGATCGCCGAGTTCGGCCCCGTGTTCATTGCCTACACGTCGAACACGGGACCCTACGACACGGTTGGCAAGGCGATCGGCTCGTTCATGCAGCACCTGGGCAAGCAGAAGATCAAACCCGTCGGGCCGCTGATGTGCATCTACTACGACGACCCGGCGGCAACGCCGGCGAACGAGCTGCGCTGGGACATCGCGATGGAGGTGGCCGAGGGCACCAAGGTCGCCGCGCCCCTCAAGACGAAGGTGATCGAGCGGTGTCTTGTGGCGCGCACGGCGTTTCGGGGAATGCCCGAGAAGCTCGGGCCCGTCTACGCCGGGCTGACCCGAGAGGCGGTCGCGCGCGGCTATCGGACGGTCGGTCCGGCGATCGAGCTTCATACCGGCATGCCCACCGGGCGGATGATGAACTGCACAATCAACTTCGTCGTCGCCGCGCCGGAAGAGCCCGGGCCCGGCGAACCAAGGCCCGAGGAACCCCGGCCCGATGAACCGCGGCCCGAGGAACGCGAACCCGGCGGCATCGAGGCCGAGTTGGTGATCCCCGAGCCGATGCTGCTCGTCTTCACCGAGCATACCGGCCCCTTTGAGCAGATTGGGCCGGCGACCGAGGCGTTCGAGCGGGAGCTCGAGGCGCAGGGCGTCGAGCCGGCCGGGCCGCTGATGCACATCTTCCTCGGCGGCCTCGAAGGCGAAGCCAAGGGTGAGCTCAGGTGGCGAGTGGCGATCCCCATCCACGGCGAGCGCGAAGTCGCCGAACCGCTCATGATCCATGGCGTCCCCGAGCGCGTCGTGGCGCGCACGGTCTTCTTCGGGCCGCCGGGCGAGCACATTCACGAGCTGTTCGGCGGGCTCATGGACTATGCCCACCGCCGTGGCTACCTGCCTGTCGGGCCGCCCGCGATCGCCTATCCGCCCATCGAGGGGCCGGAGCGTCCGGAGCACGAGATGCCGCCGGATGAGGCGCACGGAGACCCGATCGAGGGCATCGCGCCGCCGGAACGCGAGCCCATGGGGAGACCCCTGGTGCTGACGGTGCCCGTCGAGAAGGTCCCGCCGGTCGAGACCGAGATCGTCATCATGGGGCCGCATCCGATGGTGTCGATGTGGCACGAAGGGCCGTTCGAGCTCCTCAACGAGGCGACCGGCGCGTTCATGGCCGAGTTGGAAAAGCAGGGTATTGAGCCGATGGGGCCGTGCACGCGCGTCTACATGACCGAGCCCGAGGGCGGGCCGGAGCAGCCGCCCCACTGCGAGCTCCGCGTGCCGATCCCCGAGGAACGCGAGGTGGCCGAGCCACTCATGCTGAAGATGTTCCCCGAGTGCGCGTGTGCGCGCGCCTTCTACGAGGGCCCGAAAGGCGGCGTCCGCATGGCGCACGAGATGATGGTCCACCAGATGGCCGAGCGCGGCTGGCGTCCCGCCGGACCGCTCATGCAGACCATCTTCGAGGCCGGCGAGGGGCACGTCGCCTGCATGCTGCGCTTCGTCGTGGCCAAGGGCGAGGGCGAACCTGGGCCTGAGGGGGGCGGACTGCACGAGGGTCACGTCACTTTCAGCATCGAGGGCACCGACGTGCGCGACTTCTGCAAGTGGTTCGCCGAGCGGCTCGAGATCAACATCATCGTCGAGCCCGACGTGGACGGTCCGATCAACGCCTCGTTGACGGACGTGCCCTGGGAGGTCGCGTTGCGTGAGACGCTCGAGTCGCACGGGTTCGTGCTGACCGTCAGCGACGACGGCATCTACAGGGTGAGCACCGGCGAATAGGCCGAGTACTGAGTCGGCCGGGCACCTCGCCGAGCGGTTCCGCCTTGCGAAGGCGGGTCCGGGGTGCTATATGAGCGTCCCGCTCCAGGGGGGCGGGCGCCTGTTGCTGTGCAACGGACGGGCACGTGGCTGTGCGGGGCCCCATGCGGATCGACATTCTGACCCTGTTTCCGGAAATGTTTGCCGGGCCGCTGAGCGAGAGCATCATCAAGCGGGCCCGCGAGCGGGGCCTTGTCGATATCCGGATCCACAACATCCGGGACCACACGCACGACAAGCACCGCACGGCCGACGACCGCCCGTTCGGTGGCGGACCGGGTATGGTGCTCACGCCCGGGCCGATCTTCGAGTGCGTCGAGTCGGAACTGCCCGAGGGAACGCACCTCGTGTACATGACGCCCCAGGGGCGGCCGCTGACGCAGGCGATGGTCGAGGAACTGGCCGGCCGCGACGCGTTCGCCGTGCTCTGCGGCCACTACGAGGGCGTCGATGAGCGGGTGCGCGAGGCGCTCGTCGACGACGAGATCAGCATCGGCGACTACGTGCTCACCGGCGGCGAACTGCCGGCGATGGTTTTGGTCGATGCCGTGGTCAGGCTGCTGCCGGGCGCGCTGGGCGACGACGAGTCGGCCCAGCAGGAGTCGTTCGCCGACGGCCTTCTGGACTGCCCGCACTACACGCGGCCCGAGGTTTTCCGGGGGATGCAGGCGCCCGAGGTCCTGCTGAGCGGCAACCACGGCGAGATCGCCCGCTGGCGGCGCGAGCAGGCCGAGGCCCGCACGCGGGAGCGGCGTCCGGACTTGACGAATCGCGAGAAATAGGTACAGTAGCGGGTCTTATACCCGAGCACTCGAGCAACACACATGGCCAAGCAACGAAAGACACACGCAGTGGAAGCAATCAAAGCAATCGAGACCGAGCAGCTCCGCACCAACCTGCCCGAGTTCCGCATCGGCGATACCGTCAAGGTCTGGACCAAGATCATCGAGGGCGAACGCGAGCGCAGCCAGCCGTTCACCGGCACCGTCATCGCCCGCAAGGGCCGGAGCACCTCCGAGTCGATCACCCTGCGCCGCGTCGTCTACGGCGAGGGCGTCGAGCGCGTCATCCCGCTGCACTCGCCGCGGCTCGACAAGATCGAGGTGCTGCGCGAGGGCCGGGTCCGCCGCGCCAAGCTCTACTACCTGCGCCGCAAGGTCGGCAAGGCCGCCCGCGTCAAGGCCAAGCGCCGCAGCTAGTCGGGCGCCGCGCAGCCACACGCTGGTTCTCAGCGGCCCTGTTCCCGCAGGGGCTCTGTGCTCATCCCCAGCGAAGACGGATGCGCAGCTCACGAGTACGTCCCGCCCCTTCAGGGCTTGTCGAAGAAGCCGAGATGCCGTTCCGAAGGAGCTTGTCCCGAAGGGACTTCATAGGAAAGCCCAGGGTGGCACCCTGGGTCTGGTGGGCGCGAAAGGCAGGCCATAGCCTGAAGGGCTTCCACAGAACCTCTTTCCCGGCAGGCCCTCTATGAAAGCCTTTCAGGCTATTACTCTCTTTGGCCATCCCGAAACCCAGGGCGCTGCCCTGGGCTGCGTTATGAAACCCCTTCGGGGTAACAAGCAGGAGAACAACAGCTCGCCTTTTCGATAGGCCGGTGAGCCGGTGGCAAAACCTGTTCCTCCGAGGGGGGTGCCTCGCGCACGAGCGCGCGTGCTGACTTCGCCTTGCCCTTGGCGGTGTGGGTGGGCATACTGCCAGCCATGGACGGCGCGGGGATTCCGGATCACGAGGTCGAGCGGCTCGAGGCGATGCTCGCCTATGAACGCGACGCGTGGGCCAGCGGCCGGACGCGCGTCGCCGGCGTCGACGAGGCCGGCCGCGGGCCGTTGGCCGGGCCGGTGGTGGCCGCGGCCGTCATCCTGCCCGCGGGCCGCTTGATCGCCGGCGTGGACGACTCCAAGAAGCTCAGCGCCGCCAAGCGCGACGAGCTCTTCGAGCTGCTCGAGACCGACCCGGACGTGCAGATCGGCGTCGGTGCCGCGTCGGTCGACGAGATCGAGCGGCTCAACATCCTCGGCGCGACGCGGCGCGCGATGACGCTCGCGGTCGACGCGCTGCCCGTGCGGCCCGACTTTCTGCTCGTCGACGGGATGTTCATCAAGGGGATGCGGATCCCGCACCGCAAGGTGATCAAGGGCGACCGCCTGAGCGCGTCGATCGCCGCCGCGTCGATCATCGCCAAGGTGACACGCGACCGGATCATGGCCGAGCTCGACGCCGAGTACGGCGCCTACGGCTTCGCCCGCCACAAGGGGTACGCGACACGCCACCACGTCGCCATGCTGCGCCGGCATGGGCCGTGTCCGGCGCATCGCAAACGGTTCGCGCCCGTTCGGGCGCTGCTTGAGGAAGGAGAGCCGCTGTGGACGACAAGCTAGAGACGATGTTCGCGATGCAGAAGGAGCTCAACCGCCGCATCGGCCAGGACACCGACGTGATGACCGACGACGAGCGCGCCACCTGGATCCTCAACTACGCCCGCGCGCTCGGTCAGGAGCTCGCCGAGCTCGTCGACAGCGTGCCGTGGAAATGGTGGGCCGGCTACCAGCGGTTCGACAAGCAGAACACCAAGGTCGAGATCGTCGACATCTTCCACTTCCTCATCTCGCTCGCGCAGACCGTGGGCCTGACGGCCGACGACGTCTTCCGCGCCTACACGAAGAAGAACGAGGTCAACTTCGCCCGCCAGGATTCCGGCTACACGGTCAAAGACGAGTCGGACAACAAGGACATCTAGTTCTCTGAACCACGGGGGACACGGGGTCCGCAGGGCGTTCGTTCCCCGTGTCCCCCGTGTTCCCCGTGGTTTGATTCGGATGCGGAGCGCGTCCAGTGAGCATTGAACATGCTGACACGATTGCGGCGATTGCGACGCCGGCCGGGCGCGGCGCGCTGGGCATTGTGCGCCTGAGCGGGCCGGAGGCGTGCGCGATCGCGGCCCGTGTCTTTTGCGGCAAAGGCGGAAGGACCGATAGCGACCCGTCGAGCTTCGCCTCGCACACGGTCCATCTGGGTGACGTGCAATCCGACGGGGACTTCGTCGACACGGTCCTGCTGACCGTGATGCGCGCGCCGCGCAGCTACACGGGCGAGGACACCCTCGAGCTGTCGTGTCACGGCGGGCGCGTTGTGCTCGGGCGCGTGCTCGGGGCCGTCGTCGCGGCCGGCGCGCGGCCGGCCGGGCCGGGCGAGTTCACGCTCCGCGCGTTCCTCAACGGCAAAATGGACCTCGCCCAAGCCGAGGCGGTGCAGGAGCTGATCGCGGCCGAGAGTGAGCTCGGCGCGCGCGTCGCCGCCGAGCAGTTGCGCGGGCGGCTCTCCGGCGAGGTCGGCGCGCTGCGCGACGGGCTCGTCGAGGTGCTTGGCGAGATCGAGGCGGCCATCGACTTCCCCGACGAGGATATCGAGCCGGCCAACCAGGCAGCGCTGGTCGCCAGGCTCGAATCGCTTCGGGAAGCGACGGCGCGTCTCCTCGAGACCTTCGAGGAGGGGCGCCGCGTGCGCGAGGGCGTGCACGTGGCGATCGTCGGCAAGCCGAACGTCGGCAAGTCGAGCCTGCTCAACGCACTGCTCGACGACGAGCGCGCAATCGTCACCGCCGAGCCCGGCACGACGCGCGACGTGCTCCGCGAGTCGCTCATGTTGCAGGGCGTCGAGCTCACCGTCGTCGACACGGCCGGGATATGCGAGCCGCGCGACGCGGCAGAAACCGAGGGCGTGCGCCGCAGCTACGACGCAGTCCGCGAGGCCGACCTCGTGCTGCTCGTGCTTGACGGAGCGGTGCCCATCGACGAGGC
>Ga0307425_1001867_pt1 | contig 12270 bp, 8 predicted proteins | sample SalMarWE160330MG_FD_202152 | JGI IMG/M metagenome (GOLD analysis project Ga0307425, IMG submission 202152) | Salt marsh sediment microbial communities from the Plum Island Ecosystem LTER, Massachusetts, United States - WE1603-30 | ecosystem: Environmental > Aquatic > Marine > Intertidal zone >... | reverse complement strand
CTTGAACATGATCCGGGCGATGCCTCCCTGCTGAAGGTCAAGGAAGCAAACGACGCCAATTTTATAGCAAGCGGTGCACCATCATGTACCTCGCTCCTGAATTACTTCAAGCCGCAGTATGAGGAGAAAAAAGAAGACCTTGCCTACCTGCGCAAGGCGGTGAGCTTCCTGAGTGCACTGCAGTGCGAGGCCGAGCCATTTTATACCCGGGTTGCGGAAGCCCTCTATGCAAAGGAACCATCGGCAGAAGCAGCATTCGGCCTGGCCAAGCTGTTCGTGACAAAGGAACAGTATACCAAGGCCATGGGATACTACCAGGAAGCGATCAAATCAGAAAAGGATCCGAAGAAAAAAGCCGAATATTATTACCAGCTCGCCTACATCATCTATGCAAAAATGAACCAGCCTGAACAGGCAAGGTCCTATGCCCTGGAAGCCATAAAACTGAAGCCTGACTGGGGCGATCCGTACCTGTTGATCGGGGATGCCTATGCCGGGAGCAAGGATTGCTTCGACGACGAATTTGAAAAAAGCACCATTTACTGGGCGGCCGTTGATAAGTTTGCCAAAGCCAAAGCCGTTGATCCCTCCGTTGCTGATAAAGCAAATGAGAGGATCAGTACCTATTCGAAATATTTCCCGGATGTGGAAACTATATTCTTTTACAGCCTGAAGCAAGGCGACCCCTATACCGTTGGTTGCTGGATCAATGAAACCACAACAGTCAGAACAAGATAAGGAAGAACCCCAGCCTCCCATGCGGCCCGGGGGTTCGTTCGGCAGGATCTGCACCATCACCCTGATACTGATGATTGCCGGGGTCTGTTTCACGGCCTGTGAGAACGACCTGGACAAGATCCATACCGTTACGAGCATCGATCATATCCCGGACGCCTCGGGCAAGAAGTATGAAATCCTCTACAGCGATTCTTTCAGGGTAAGGGTACGCATCCTTGCACCGGAGATTGAACGGTATACAAGGCTGGAAGAGCCCTGCACCAAATTCCCCAAGGGAATGACCGCATATTTTTACAACGACAGCATGAAGATTGAGGCCTACATCAAGGCAAAGGATGTGGTTTATTTCGAGAAGGATAATCTTTGGGAGGCAAAAAACAATGTAGAGGGAAGGAACCTGGCAAACGGGAACCAGATCAATACCGAACATATGTTCTGGGACGAACGGAAACACCTGATCTACTCTAACACCCGCTCAAGGATCGTGAACGAAGAAGGGACTTTCTACGGGGAAAATGGTTTTGAGGCCAAACAGGACCTGTCCTGGTACAGGCTGAAAAAGTCCAAGGGCATTGTGACTGTTAAAGATGAGTAACTGTCAAAGATGAGTAACCTTGCCATCATACTTCTCTCCGTTCTGCTGTCCGCTTTCTTCTCGGGCATGGAGATCGCATTTATTTCTTCCAACAAGCTGCGGATCGAGCTCGACAAAAAGCAGGGCGCGTTCGGGTCGCACATTATTTCTTTCTTCACAGGCAGGCCCGGCGAGTACATCGCCACCATGCTGGTAGGCAATAATATATCTCTGGTGGTGTTCGGTTCCGTTATGGCCATTCTGCTCGAGCCGCTGATCCGGGTTTATTCCGGGTCGGATGTCCTGATCCTTACTATACAAACCCTTATCTCCACGCTGATCATCCTTTTCATGGCGGAATTCCTTCCCAAAACCCTTTTCAGGATCAGTCCCAATACCGCCCTCAAGCTTTTTTCCATTCCGGTCAGCCTGTTTTACATCCTTCTTTACCCGGTCACCTGGCTGATCATACTCATATCCGAATTCATCATGACCAGGATCCTCGGCGTGCCAAGGGAAAGAAACTCTTATCCCGCGGTTTTCGGAAAGGTCGACCTGGATCACCTGGTGAGTGAAAGCAATCCTGACAACGGGGAGATTTATGAAAAGGAACACGAGATAAAGTTCTTTCAGAAGGCACTGGACTTTTCCAATGTCAGGCTGAGGGACTGCATGGTGCCCCGGACTGAAATTGTGGCACTGGAAGAATCGAGCTCCATCGAAGAACTCAGGCAGCGGTTCATCGAGAGCGGCCTGTCAAAAATATTGATCTACAGGGAATCAACCGATAACATCATAGGATACATCAACTCCAAGGAACTGTTTAAGAACCCGCCCGATCTCAAATCCATGATCATGACCATTCCCCATGTCCCCGAAACCATGCCTGCCAATAAATTGCTGCAATCCTTTATCAGGGAGCACAGGAGCGTCTCTGTTGTGGTGGATGAATTCGGCGGAACCAGCGGGGTGGTTACCATGGAAGACATCCTGGAAGAGATCGTCGGGGAGATCGAAGACGAGCATGACGTCTCCGGCCTGACTGAGAAAAAGCTGAACCAGAATGAATACCTTTTCTCCGCCAGGCACGAAATTGATTACCTGAATGAGAAATACAAGCTCGATATTCCCAAAACGGACGACTATGAGACTCTTGCGGGACTGATCCTGACACATTACGAAAGCATCCCTAAAGTCAATGACCGGATTACCATAAACGACATTACCTACCGCATACTTGATGTCAGCGAAACTAGGATTGAACTGGTACAGCTGACGAAACTCGGGGAGCATCAAAATTAAGGCTCTCCATAATGGTTTATTATTATAATTATTATCTTCGTAGCCTGTTTTTTTTACTGTTTTAATCAGAGCTTTATGGCAACTTTAGAGAGAATCCGTAACCGTGCGGGACTGCTGGTGGCAGTGATCATCGGAATGGCCATCTTTGCCTTTGTACTGCAGGATCTCCTGACCGGCGGACGAACGGCCTTCAAGCGCACCCGGCTTACATTCGCGGAAATCGATGGCAAATCCCTGCAGTATGATGATTACGCATCCAGGGTTGACAAACTGTCGGAGTACTACCAGCTCAGGATCGGAAAATCCTCCCTGGATGAACAAACCATGGAGAGCATACGTGAACAGACCTGGCAGGATATGGTCAGGGAGTACGTTACCATGGACGAATACCGGGAACTCGGGATCTCCGTTAGTACGGATGAACTGATGGACATGGTGCAGGGCAGGAATCCCCATCCCATCATTACCAGTCTTTTCTCAGACCCGCAAACCGGCATACTGAACCGTACCTTCCTCGTTCAGTTCATCCGCACCATGAACGAGGATCCCTCGGGCGCGCAGAAAACCATATGGCTTTACCTGGAAAACGAGATCCTGCGGGACCGGGAATTCTCCAAATTCAACAACCTCATTCAAAAGGGATTGTTTGTTACCGACCTTGAGGCAGATAACAATGCCATAGAAACCGGTAAAAGGACCGATATTAGCTATGTGATGAGGAGGTTTTCCAGCGTTCCGGATACATCCGTGAAAGTAGCTGAAAACGATGTCCAGAAGTATTACAGGAATCACGAAAAAGACTACCTGCAGGAGGCTTCCCGTGATGTTGAATACCTGGTATTCGAGGTCAAACCCTCGGAACAGGACGACCAGGCCGCACAGGACTGGATCAACCGGATGAAAGGTGAGTTCGAGATCGTCGATGACCCCATTGCCCTTGTCGGTATGGAATCCGACACGCCTTTTGATGATATGAATTATACCAACGGCAGCCTGCCGGAAACTATCAACGATTTCATGTTCTCCTCGGAAGTGGGAGCCATATACGGACCCTACGAGGATGAATCATCCTATCGCCTTGCCCGCCTGGTAAAGATCAACTACCTGCCCGATTCTCTCCGGGCCAGGCATATCCTCCTCCAGCCCGATGCATCCTCCGATCCGAAGAATCTGATTAAACTGGCGGACAGCCTCCAGAATATCCTGAACAAGGGAGGCAACTGGGATTTGCTTGCGCGCCAGTACGGTACGGATGCAACAGCTACACAGGGAGGGGATCTCGGATGGTTTACCGAAGGAGCCATGATTAAACCGTTCAGCGACACCTGCTTTTATGATGAAACGGGCAAGGTTAAGAAGGTTCAGACCCAGTTCGGGATCCATCTGGTCCAGGTAACGGCCCGAAGCCCGAAGGTCAAGAAAGTCAAGGTGGCTTACCTGACCCGTAACATCGAGCCCAGTTCAGAAACCTACCGTGAAGTTTACAGCCGGGCGGTTAAATTTGCCGGCGTGAACGATACCTATGAAAAATTCAATGAGGCGGTAGCCGCCCAGAACCTGACCAAAAGGTATGCCAGCGATCTGACCGAGTCGCAGAAAACCATCACCGGACTGGATAATCCCAGACCCTTGATCCGCTGGGCCTTTGAGGCAGATCTTCACGATGTGTCAAGCGAGATCTTCGAATTCGGAAACAAGTACGTCATTGCCGTGGTTACCGGGATCCGTGAAAAAGGAGTAGCCCCCCTCGAGCAGGTCCGGGCGGAAATTGAACTGGAAGTAAAGAAGGAAAAGAAAGCGGATAAAATCATCGCTGAGCTGGAAACCAGGCTGGCATCTGTTACGGATATCAGTGCCCTGGGGACCGAAACCGGACTTCCCGTTCAGACGGCAAACAACATCAGCTTTTCTTCGGTTTCGCTGCCGGGTGCGGGAATTGAACCCAGGATCATTGCCGCTGCAACCGTATTGCCGGCCGAAAAGCTTTCGCAACCGATCATGGGAAACAACGGCGTTTATGTGTTGGTGGTGACCAAGATCGATGAATCCGGCCGGCCGGACCTTGCCGGCATCCGGATGAGGATGACCACCCAGAGGGAATCACAGGCCAATTTCGAGGCTTACAATGCCCTGAGGGATGCTGCAAACATCAAGGACAACAGGGCCAAATTCTTCTAGTACGAATCAACCCCGTCTGCATTCACTGATCATCCGGAGGCATATTTAAACAAGGCTCCTACTAAAATTTCCGTACCTCATGCATTGTCAACTCCTCACGGATTTTTGCCTGCGGCAAAAAGTAGGCTCGTCATTTGACAATGCTATCGGTATTACGCGGAAATTTTGAAGCGCCGGTTTAAATGATACCGACGGTGAGTGAATGCAGACGGGGTTGATCAGTCCACGTTATCATGAAGGTAGGCATTGTCCTCCCGAAGTTTGGAGTTCTTTTCATCATCCTCCGATAGGCTGTACTTGGATATCCTGGATTCCTCCGATGGTTTGGCATCATCAATCCTGATCTTTTTCCGGACATAGGCCGGTTCATTTTCCAGTTCATCTATGGATTCATTGCTGCTGGCCCTGTTGTAAAGCTGCTCTTTCATCTTTTCATGGGATTTGCGAAGCTTTTTCACCCGTTCAGCAAGCTCCCTGGATTTTTTCTCGTCTGCCTCCGGTCCCTGGTCCCTCGCATCGCTCACAAAGAACTCCAGCTGACGGTTTTCACCCTGGATATCAAATTCAAAGGTTCGCTGAACGTTTGAACGCTCGAAGGGTTCATCTTCGGGTTTCTCTTCCCGGCTTTGCAGGTCGGCCTCTTTGACCTCGGAGGGTTCGGACAGTTTTACCCTGTCTGCTTTCGGTTTCCTGATGTACAATTCAGGAATGCTGTGAGCTTCGAACCCGGTGGCAATGATCGTAACGGAGATCTGCTCGCCCAGGCGTTTATCCTGGCCTGTACCCCAGATGATATGGGCATTCTTAGCTGCGGAATGACTGATAAAGTCGGTGATCTCTCCGATTTCATCCATGCTGAGCTCATTCTCCCCCGAAGTAATATTGAGCAAAATATTATCCGCCCCCGTGATGTCGTTATTGTTCAGCAGTGGAGAAGCCAGTGCCGCTTCCATGGCCCTGCCCGCACGGTCCTCCCCGGAAGCCAGGCCGGTACCCAGAATGGCTACGCCACTGTCCTTCATGACCGTCTCCACATCCGCAAAGTCAACATTGATGTAACCGTGTACCGTTATGATCTCGGCAATGCCCTTTGCAGCGATGGCCAGCACATCGTCGGCCTTTGCAAAAGCCTCGGACAGTTTAAGGTCACCGTAGATCTCCCTGAGTTTCTCATTATTGATCACAAGGAGGGAATCCACGTATTCCTTCAACTGTTTGATCCCCTCGATGGCCTGGTTGATCCTCAGCTGGCCTTCAAAGCGAAATGGAATGGTCACAATGGCGACCGTCAGAAGTCCCATTTCCTTGGTCGCTTTCGCAATTACCGGTGCCGCCCCGGTACCGGTACCGCCACCCATTCCCGCGGTCAGAAAGACCATTTTGGTGTTGCCTTCCAGTATCTCTTTGATATCCTGCAGGTTCTCAATGGCTGCCTGCCTGCCGATCTCCGGCTTGCTCCCGGCCCCGCGTCCCTCGGTCAGGGATTCCCCGATCTGTATCCGGACCGGGACAGGAGAATTGGACAGTGCCTGTGCATCCGTATTGCAAACAATGAAATCGACATCCTTGATCCCCTGTTTCCACATATGGTTAACAGCATTGCTGCCTCCACCCCCGATCCCGATCACCTTTATGATGCTGGACTGGTTCACCGGCAGTTCAAAATTTATCAATTCTTCCGCCATGATATTGCATTTTGGTTCCTACGTTTAAATCGAGGCATTTTTTACATCGAGGTATCGTTTTCCTCGAAAATGTCATTGATCTTCTCTTTCAGGCTGGTGAACAGGCTTACCTTTGGCTTGGCCGCAACTTCCTCCTTTTTCTGTTCCCCGGCCTCTTTCTCCCGTGGTGTTTCATCTGTTTCCCCGAGGGTTTGCCTCCTCTTGTTCTCATATCCCTTGAGCAGCAATCCCACACTCGTCGAATACATGGGCTGGTTAACCTCTTCGATGCTTTCGGTCGCCAGTTGCTCAACCGGGTAACCGATCCTCACATCCAGTCCCGTTCTGAACTTGACCAGCTGCGGCAGGTGCCTCAGCAAAGCCCCTCCACCGGTGAAAACGATCCCGGCGGAAAGTTTGTCAAGTACCCCGGAATTCTCGATCTCAAACATTGCGGCATCGATGATCTCTTCCATTCTGGATTGTATGATGTAGGCCAGGCTCTTGAAGGATATTTCCTTGGGATCACGACCGCTGATCCCCGGTATGGTAACAATCTTGTCTTCCTGTGCCAGGTCCCCCAAAGCCGAACCGAAGGTCACCTTAAGGGATTCCGCCTGCCTGCCAAGGATGGAACATCCCTCCTTGATATCCTTGGTAACGACGTTGCCTCCGAATGGGATAACCGCCGTATGGCGGATGATGTCGTCATAAAAAACCGCGATGTCGGTAGTCCCGCCCCCGATGTCAACCAGGGCCACACCGGCTTCTTTTTCATCCTCCGTCAGGACCGCCTCGGATGAGGCCAGAGGTTCCAGTATCAGTTCCTCGACGTTCAGGCCGACCCGGTTTATGCATTTTGAGATATTTTTTGCCGATGCGATCTGTCCGATCACAATGTGAAAATTTCCCTCCAGCCTTTTACCTGACATTCCAACCGGATTTTTAACCCCGGTTTCATTGTCGACGATGAAATTCTGGGGAAGCACATGGATGATCTCTTCGCCCGCATCGATCGGGATCTTGTACATATCATCGATCAGGCGCTGTATGTCATGCCTGGTGATCTCGTCGTCGTAGGAATCGCGGTTGAAATAACCCCGGTTTCGCACGCTTTTGATGTGCTGTCCCGCGATCCCCACGAACACATCCCTGAAGTTAATGCCCGTTTGCTTTTTCACCTCGCTTACCGTGGTGTTGATCGCACTCACCGTTTCCTCAATATTCAGCACAACTCCCCGCTTTACTCCTTTCGAAGCGGTTTTGCTCATACCCAGGATCTCGAGTTTCCTGTTCTCGGTTTGTTTGCCGACAATGGCAACGATCTTGGTAGTACCGATATCGACCGCCGCCAGAAGATGTTCCTTATTTGCCATGATGTTATCGTTTAGTACAGATTACTTGTTTATCGTATTTAAGGTTGATGATCTCGTACTGATTCCAGCCGGTGTGGCTGAAACCTTCCCGGTAAAGGGTTTTCAGCTTGAAGAACTTGGTCTCCATCTGTTCCCCGTTCCCGAAAAGGATGATCTGTGCACCCACCCTTGGCACCAGTTCAAATTCCCCGTTGCGGTTTACATAGACCTGTACGATCTGTGATCTCCAGAAAGGATCAGAATCGATGTAAAGTGACAGTTTCAGCAGGTCAGGCATGAGATTGCCGGAGCCTTCCCTGTTTTCCGCCTTTAAGATATTCTTCTCTTTCCTGAACTTTGCGGGGATCTCCCCGTTTATATGCAGAAGATGTGGCGTATAGTTCAGGCCGACCGGAATGACATAACCCTTTTCATCCAGGTAATACTGGTTATGATCCCTGTCTTCGATCCTTGCAACGGGTGTGCGCTGTGTGATCTCTATGATCAGCCGGCCCTTGATATCGGTATACACCTGGGCATTTGAGATGGCCGGGATACGATTCAGGTTTTCCTCGATGTTCCCGGCATCCACCTGTGTTATGGGCATCCCCGCAATCCCGGGATGCTCCAGGCGTACCCTGTTTCTTATATCCCCGGCAGTTACCAGTCCCCTTTCCAGGCTGTCCCGCACCACGACGTCCAAACCCCTGCATAGCACACCTTCGTATTGTTTCCCTGCAAATCCCAGTACGACGATCATATAGGCGCCGATGAACAACAACATCAGTATTTTGACAAGGGTCTTCAAGTTGTTTTTTCCTTTTTATACAGGTTCACGATTGGTTCCACGAACTGGTCGATATCGCCGGCTCCGAGTGTAAGGAGCAATTCGGGTTTTTTCCCGGACAGGACCTCCATAAGCTGTTCCTTCCCGATCCGGACCTTCTTTTTCAGCCTGACCCGGTCAAAGATTATGGCCGAGGTCACACCCTCTATGGGCTCTTCCCTTGCCGGATAGATCGAAAGCAGGATCAGTTCATCCAGGGCGGAAAGGCTTTCTGCGAACCCTTGGGCGAAATCACGGGTCCTGCTGTACAGGTGGGGCTGAAAAACGCCGGTAATCTTCCTTCCCGGGTAATTTTCCCTGACCGAGCGGATGCATGCTTCAAGTTCTTTCGGATGATGGGCATAATCATCGATGTAAACGAGGTCGTCGCGCTGGATCTTCACGTCAAAACGCCGTTTTACGCCCCTGAAGGTGGCAAGTGCCTCACGAATCCGGTCATCACCGATATCCAGGAGTTTCCCGATGCAGATGGCAGCCAGAGCATTTTCAATGTTGATGAGTCCCGGGATGCCCAGTTCCATGTCCCCTATGACCTTTTCCCCGGCAACCGCATCAAAACGGTAACGTCCCCCGGTGGTCCGGATATTCCCTGCGTGGCAGTAAGCCGGACCCTCCAGGTCGTAGGATTGTAACCCCGGACCCGGGGACTTCAGGCATGACAGGCTTAATTTCCTGTGATGAACCAGCCGGCCCCCCGGCCGGATATGGCTGATGAATTCACAGAAAGCCTCTTCCATCCTTTCCCTCGTGCCGTATATATCCAGGTGGTCGGGATCACAGGAGGATACCACGGCCAGGCGGGGGAACAGGTGCAGGAAGGAGCGGTCGTATTCATCCGCTTCAAGCACCATCCATTTCCCCTCGTCCGAAAGAATGGCATTGCTCATGTAATTTTTCGAAATACCTCCCAGGAAAGCGTTACAGGGTATTTCTGCCACTTTCAGCAGGTGCGCGATCATGGTCGAGATGGTGGTTTTCCCATGGGTGCCGGCAACGGCGATGCAGTCTTTGTCCCTGCTCAGTATTCCGAGCATTTCGGCCCTTTTCATGATCCGGTACCCTCCCTTCCTGAAGTATTGCAGTTCCAGGTGATCCGGCGGCACGGCCGGCGTGTAGATCACGAGCAGGTTGCCCGGATCTGGAAAACTCTCCTTAATGTAGGTAAGGTCCGCCGTAAAATGAATGTCCGAGCCCTCCCTGGCAAGATCGTCCGTAAGCCGCGTGGATACCCGGTCATACCCTGCCACCTTCTTGCCCTGCGCCAGGAAGTACCTGGCCAGTGCGCTCATGCCGATGCCGCCGATCCCGATCATATAGATATTGCCAACCCTATGTATTTCTTCCAGGTTCATGTGCTCATGATTTCAATTACCTCCCTGGCGATCCGGCCGGCTGAATCATCGATAGCCAGACCGGATATATTCCCTGATAATTTGTTCATCCTGGACCTATCGCCAAGCAGTTCCAGGGCTTCTGGTATCATCCTTTCCGAAGCTTCAGGATCCGGGATGAGAATTGCCGCGGAGCGGATGGCCAGGGCCTCTGCGTTTTTTGTCTGGTGGTCTTCCGCGACATTCGGGGAAGGCACCAGGATGACCGGTTTGCCGACATGGCAGAGTTCCGAGATGGTTATGGCACCGGCCCTGGCAATGATGGCATCCGCCGCCAGGTAGGCCTGGTCCATGCGGCTGATGAAATCCTTCAGGATGATCCTGCCAGAGGGGATTCCCCGCAGCGACTGCCTGGCTTCCTCAAAATAATATTTCCCGCACTGCCAGATAAGCGTAATGCCTGAATCGATGATCAGTTTCAGTCCCCCTGCAACCGCCCGGTTAATGCTGCGTGCCCCCAGGCTACCGCCCAGGACCAGCAGGACAGTCGCGGCGGGATCGATCCCCAGGGCCGCCCTCGCCTCACTGCAGTCTCCCTTCCCGGCCAGTTCCCTGATTTCCCGCCGCACCGGGTTTCCGGCCAGGACCAGTTTCCCGGCCGGGAAGTATTTCTCCATCCCTTCGTAAGCCACGCAGATCTTCCGGACTTTTTTGGCCAGCAGGCGGTTGGTTACACCGGCAAAGGAATTCTGTTCCTGGATCAGGGTTGGTATTCCCATCCCGGCAGCTTTACGCAGTACCGGTCCGCTTACGTATCCGCCAACGCCCACGACCGCGTCGGGGGAGAATTCGCGTATTATTTTACCGGCCATATTCAGGCTGGATACCAGCTTCACGATCACCCTGAGGTTTGCAAGGGAAAGTTTGCGGCGGAATCCTTCAACAGGCAATCCTACGATGCGGTAACCGGCCTCGGGGACCTTTTCCATTTCCATCCTTCCTTTTGCCCCGACAAAAAGGATCTCCGGATCCCTGAGCTCGAGGCACAGGGCATCGGCGATGGCAATGGCCGGGAATACATGTCCCCCGGTGCCTCCACCGCTGATGATGATCTTTTTATGTGCCGCCTTCTGCTGCATCAGCGATCGTTTAAACCATTTTCACTTTGCGCTGCTGCCTCCGCCTGCATGCGCTGCTCCTTTATCCCCCTGCTTACGCTCAGGATCATGCCCAGCGACAGGCTGGTCAGGATCAGGGAGGTTCCCCCCATGCTGACCAGGGGCAGGGGTTGTCCGGTTACGGGAAGCAGGTTAACCGAGACGGCCATATGAACCATGGCCTGGAACACCAGTCCCAGGGTCAGTCCGATGGCCAGGAAGGCAGGAAAGGTCCGGGTACTTTTCCGGACCATCACTCCGGCCCGGTACAACAGGATCAGGTACATCAGAAGGATAGGGATCCCCCCGAGCAGGAGACCGTATTCTTCGATAATGACGGCATAAATAAAATCGGAATACGAATGGGGCAGGAAGTTCCGCTGTGTACTGTTGCCCGGGAACCTGCCCAGCAATCCTCCCCTGGCGATCGCAATTTTGGCCTGTTCCACCTGGTAATTCTCCGTTCCACCTTCCAGGTAGGATTCGATCCGGTTCTTCCATGTGCTTACCCTTCCTTCCCTGTCCACCAGCAGGGAGATTCCGGCGTATGAGCCGATCACGATCATCCCGCCCATGATAAGCAGAAGCAGGTGACGGGTGTTGATCCGGCCGATGTACATAAGGATGACGCATGTGGCAAGCAGGATCATTGATGTGGAAAGGTTTTCCGGCAGGATAAGCAGGCAGATGATGCCTACGGGAATGATCATGGGCAGGAATGAGCGGTAAAAATCCCCGATCTCATCCTGGCGCTGTGAGAGCAGCCTGGCCAGGTACATGATAAGGGCAAGCTTGGCAAAGTCGGAGGTCTGGAACGTCAGTCCGATGAGGGGAAGTTCAAGCCAGCGGTTTGCCTCGTTGATGTTCTTCCCGAAGAACAGGGTGATGACAAGCAGGGGGATGGCAATGACAACCATTAACTGGGACAGGCGTGAAAAATACCGGTAAGGGACAAGGTGGGTAAAATAGATCAGCAGGAGCCCTGCCGCCAGAAACATGGAGTGGCGGAGGATGAAGTACGCGGGACTGCTTCCCGGGTGCCTGTAAACCAGTATCCCGGCGGTGCTGTAGACCGCCAGAAGGGAATACAGGGACAGAACGATGATCACCGCCCAAATGATCCG
>Ga0307425_1001866_pt1 | contig 12270 bp, 5 predicted proteins | sample SalMarWE160330MG_FD_202152 | JGI IMG/M metagenome (GOLD analysis project Ga0307425, IMG submission 202152) | Salt marsh sediment microbial communities from the Plum Island Ecosystem LTER, Massachusetts, United States - WE1603-30 | ecosystem: Environmental > Aquatic > Marine > Intertidal zone >... | reverse complement strand
TTCGGCCAGGCTGGATGTCAACCAACATCGACACTCAGACTTATATTTTTCTCAACGATGTAATTCATCAGCCGGGCGCTCCGTTTGGCTTCCCGGACAGGTGGGGTTCGACCACAGCGGACTACGAGATGGATCCCGAGGTAGTTAACGACCCGCAGTACCGCAACATGATGAAAGACTCACTTTTATCGCTCCCAACCATGTCAATTGTGACCGAAACAGACAACCTTTTCGGCGGCAGCGGCATCTATTCGAATTCAAGTTCAACCGGCGTAGCATGGGAAAGGCCGACTTCGGTTGAATACATCTATCCCGACGGCACGACGGGATTTCAGGTGAATGCCGGTTTGCGAATCTACGGCGGTGACCCGTTCCGCGGCATGAATCTCACAAGAAAGAAATCGTTCCGCCTGCTCTTTAAGAGACAGTACGGCCCGACCAAGCTGAATTTCCCGCTGTTCGACGCCAAAGACGCCGCCACGAGTTTTGACACGATTGTACTTAGGGCAGGATCGAATGACGGGTGGAACAACTGGGGAGATACGGATACTCAGTACATTATCGACGAGTTCATGCATCGCTTTCAGTTGGCTTTGGGGCAGGTCTCGCCTCACGGGACATTTGTGCACTTGTACGTTGATGGGCTTTACTGGGGCCTGTATCACGCGACAGAACGGCCCATGGCTTCTTTCTGCGCCAATTATTATGGTGGTGATAAGGAAGAATGGGATGCTCTCAATGCCGGCACACCTACAGGTGAGAGCAGAACAACCACATGGAACGCCATGTTGAGCCAGGTAGGCGGAGGACTGGCGGACACGGAATCCTATCAGAAAATACAGGGCAACAATCCGGACGGCACAAACAATCCCAATTACGACGATCTGCTGGATATCGAAAACTATATCGACTGGCTGTTCACGAACTTCTGGGGTGGTACGGGTGACTGGCCCAATCATAACTTTTATGTCGGCTGCCGCCGGCCGCCAAATGCCACCGGATTCAAATTCATCAACTGGGACTCGGAAGGGGCGATCACCATTTGGTCGAGCCTCGGCGCAAACGTCACCGGCGTAAACAGTAATGGCGCTCGGCCATACGTCACACTCAGAGATAACGAGGAGTTTCGTATGCTCTTTGCCGATCACACCTACCGGCACATGTTTAATGGCGGCCCGGGAACGACGGAGGCATCTTACGCCCGATACAAGGAGCTTGCCGACCGGATCGAGCTGGCCATCATCGCCGAGTCGGCACGCTGGGGCGACCAGGCACGCAGCAACCCCTATACGCTGGCCGACTGGCAGAACTCACGCGACTACATCCTCGGCACTTACATGCCACAGCGTCCGGCGATTGTCCTGGGACAATTACGCAACGCTGGGCTCTATCCGTCCATCGACCCACCTGTCTTCAATATCGACGGCCGGCCCCGGCACGGGGGACAGATTCCATCGACTCACGTGCTTTCGATGACAGCTCCTTTAGGGACGATTTACTACTCGACCGACGGCAACGACCCGCGCCTTCCCACCAAGGAGAATTTTATTAGCAATGTGACTCTTGTTGCTGAGAACGCCGCCAAGCGCGTTATAGTTCCATCCGGCCCGATCAGTGACAACTGGAGAGGCGGCAGTGCTTTCAACGACTCGACATGGACACTCGTCACAGGCAGTCCCGGCGGAGTCGGTTACGAAAGAAGCGCCGGTTATGAAAGCTTCATCAGTCTCGATCTCGAAGCCCAGATGTACAACGGCAATAACACCTGCTACATCCGCATCCCGTTCACAGCCGACCCTGCCGAGGTGACCGGCTTCAATTTTATGAGATTGCTGATTCGGTACGACGACGGATTTGTCGCTTACCTGAACGGGACGGAAGTTGCCCGGCGCAATGCTCCAGGCACACCGGAATGGAACTCCAGTTCGAGCGGCACGCATGATGATTCGGCGGCCGTCAATCTGGAATCGATCGATATATCAGCCTACACCGATAGTCTCAAGCAGGGCAGCAACATTTTGGCCATCCAGGGTCTGAACACCTCTCAAACAAGTTCCGATATGCTAATCTCCTGCCGGCTTGAGGCCGGCGAAAGCTCACCTGTCGGCGATTTCCTCTCGGACAGCGCGGTCAAATATACCGGGCCGATCCAGTTGGCCAAGAGCACTGCCTTCAAGGCGCGTCTGTTGAACGGTGCCGTATGGAGCGCCCTGAACGAGGTGACCTTTGCCGTCGGACCGGTTGCTGATAATTTGCGGATCACCGAGGTTATGTACAATCCTAAGGATACGGGTAATCCCGACGATCCGAACAGAGAATTCATCGAGCTGAAGAACATCGGAACCGAAACGCTGAACTTAAACCTGGTCCGCTTCACGAACGGCATTGATTTCACCTTCCCGTCTCTGGAGCTTGCAGCAGGTCAGTACGCCGTCGTGGTCAAAGACATCGAGGCGTTTTCAGCCCGGTACGGCTCGGACCTGACGATCGCCGGCGAATATTCCGGCAGCCTCAACAACGCCGGCGAAAGAATCGAGCTTCAAGATGCCGTCGGCCAAACCATACTGAATTTCAGTTACAGCGACGGCTGGTATGATATTACCGACGGGATGGATTTCTCTCTGACAATAGAAGATCCGACCGCTGCCGATCCGAACCAGTGGGACGGCAAGAGCGCCTGGCGCCCGAGCGCCGATGCAGGCGGCTCGCCCGGTTGGGATGATACAGGCCGGCTTCCGGCGCTCGGCGAGGTGGTAATTAACGAGCTGTTGGCGCATTCACACGCCGGCGAGCCGGACTGGATCGAGCTGCACAACACTACCGATACAGCGATTAACATTGGCGGCTGGTTCCTAAGCGACAGCTCTGTTGACTTGATGAAATACGAGATTGCCGCCGGCACGACTATCGAGCCGTTCGGCTACATTGTTTTCTATGAAGACCTGCATTTCTCCAATCCGGACGATCCGGGCTGCCATGTGCCTTTCGCGCTCAGTGAAAACGGCGAAACGCTCTATCTGCATTCCGGCGCCGACGGCGCATTAACCGGATACAACGACCAGGAGAAATTCGACGCTTCGGAGACCGGCGTCACCTTTGGCCGTTATCAGAAAAGCACCGGGGCGTACAATTTTATCGCAATGAGCGTTAACACTCCGGGCGGCGAAAATGCATATCCCAAAGTCGGCCCTGTTGTCATCAACGAAATTATGTACAATCCCACCTCGGGCAACCAGGACGAGGAGTATATCGAGCTGCTAAATATAAGTGATTCTATGGTTACATTGGCTGAATACGACAATGAACAGCTCATGGATGTCCCCTGGAGGCTTACCGACAGCGACGGCATCAGTTTTGATTTCCCGCTCGGCACAACTATAGCCCCAGGTGAATATCTGCTGCTGGTCAGGGACAAGGACGTGTTCGATTCGGCGTATCACGCCGGAGCCGGAGACTTGCAAATCTTCGAATGGGGTACCGGCAGACTGAGCAACGGAGGCGAGAAAGTGGAGCTCTCCAAGCCGGGCGACCAGCTCGAAGGAACTCGCTATTATATCCGCGTCGACCGAGTCAATTACAGCGACGGTTTTCATCCTTTTGGCGAGGATCCCTGGCCGCTCGGACCGGACGGATATGGAAAATCGCTCACTCGGAAGGAGCCCGCTAATTACGGAAATGACCCTGAAAACTGGATCGCGGCGGACCCTTCGCCCGGACGATAGATTCACTCGGCGTCAAAGAAATGATAATCAGTTGCCAGATTTTTTCCTATTATTGGGGCTGATATAATTTCAAAATGAAGTTGAAAGTCTCGAGTTTTCGAGATAGATTTGATATTATATTAGAAAACAGGCCCATCGGCGTAGCCGGGCAATGATATAAAATTTTATATGGGAAATGCCGGATGGAGCAAAACTTCAAACCAATGACCAAACAACTGGCAATCGCGGCGTTCATCCTGACATCAGTCACCGTCTTGTCCCTTGGCATTCGCCAGATCCGCTTCAGCACGCACCGGGCCAACACCCTCAAAAGCCCCGTCATCGCCGATACCGGAGAGTCCACCCCAGTTCGTCCCTCGTATCCCGAAGGCCAACACCAACCCAGGCAGCCCCTCGGCGCCGGCGCCGAAGTGGACAATTACCCGGCCGACTCACTCACAGTCGATGTTGAACCTGATCCACAGCACGCCAACGCGTCGGAGTCGGATATGGAAGTGCTCTCCGACGATCACGCCGAAGCGCAAACCGACTCGGGCGAACAAGGCAAAGCCGTCTCCACGACCAAATCCTTCAAAGGCGACTACGCCAAGTCAGAAGGGAAGAAAGGCCTCGAAAAAATATCCCTGAGCGACCACGAGGATCTCTATTTCTCCGAAAAGGGCGAGGCCTGGTATGTCAGTAAACAGCCCGACGGCAAAGTCATCAAGATGCAAGTGCAGATCGATGACACCACCGGCGAGTTCACTGCCGTTAGTGGCGGCTACTACGACAAGTCCGAAGGCTCGCAAGACCTCCACAGAATACCTATAGGCGATTACGAGGATGTTTATATCACCGGAGAGGGCGAGGCCTGGTATGTCAGTGAACAGCCTGACGGCTTAACCGCCAAGGTAAAACTGCAACCCGAATAACGTCAACGGCGAGGCTGGATTTGCATGTTCCTGTCATACTCCATTGTAAAGCTGTATTTTACTATGGTTACATCTTTCTCTACAGTATTTGGCGACAGCTTCATGTCCCAGCGAAGAATTCCCTTTTTCCTTGCCGTGCGTAGATATTCACTGTTTGTGCTTAACGCAGGCTCGGTTTTTTCAAGCTCTATCTTGATCGAAGAATCATCAGTGTAGGCCAATCGGTCCAGCAACTGCAATTCAACCGATGTATTTTTGTAGTTACTCATAGCGATACGATAGTCATACGTATCTATGCGGTTTCCACCCTGGATGCGCGTCTTTTTATTCTCAAGCTCGCGAATCACCTGGACCTGCGAATCTATACCGAAGCCGGCGGTGAATGTCTCGCCGATGGTGACCTGAGGCAGTCGGCTTCTGCCGACAAATTCGCCGTTGCGGAATATATTTGCTTGTCCCGTTAATAGTACAATGTCACTGTCATTAAGCAGGTCCGCCTGGAGATAGACATAATCGGTCAAAAGTGGAGTCGCAATGAGTGTAAAATCGGCCTTGGTGGTAATCGAAGCTATGCTGACAAGCTGCTGGTCGCTTCTGCTGGGCAGTGTTAATCTTCCGGGTAAATCGTACGTAACACTAATGCCCTCGATACGGGAAATCTCGGCCATCTGCTGCTGGAATTCCTGCAGCTCTTTTTGACCTGCATTGAGGAAAAACGCCTGGTTGTTTATTGCCAGCTCGTTTAGTTCGGTATTGGCCGCTATACCTTTTTTAATATTGGCTTTTCGAGACTCCTGGTATTGTCTGGCCTGGGCGGCCCCGATGAAAGCCGGCGGGCCGGCCTGCTGGGTCTGGGCTGGATTCGAAAGAGCCACAAACATAGACTCCAGGACGGGCGCCGCCGCGACCATAGTCGGCTCGGCAGTGGAAAGGCTAAGTGCCACGCCATCCCAGTCTTCGCCGCTTGTCTGATTCACCACGGCGTTGTACTCGATAAGGACGTTTGATTTTTCAGGATTCGCACGCAGATTATACTGCTGCTGCCAGTTTGCGCCGCCGACAAGGTAGCTTAGTTCAATCGCGATTCTTTTCCCGCCGGTTCTCCGTAAGGAGTCCCCGGGACTGCTTATAAACAGAACGGCTTCCCGATCGGTTCGGGACTGGCCGGCAACCAGCTCGTTGCGCTTTCGATCGAGCAACTCCTGCTCTTTTTTTAATCCGTCAATTTTGTCCTCAATCTCCATTCTTTGCTCATAGTACTCGAGCCCTTTTTTCTCTATCAGCCCGGTTAAGCTTTCCACAGGCTCAAATGTCAAAAGCCCTCTGTTGAGGTCGCTATTCGCCGCGGCGAGTGTGAAGTCCTTGAGTTTCTCGAACATTTGCCACTGCATATCCAAATGTTTATGCTCGCTTTCGGCATATTTAAACTGATGCCGTACATCCTCAATCTGAGCGTCGAGCTGCTTGACTTCCTCTCGTGTGTCCTCTCTGACCGCCTGTTCGCGATACCTCACGCTGAGCACTTTCGTGTCGTCCGAAGTCTGGGCGTAAATACTTTCGGGCACAATCATAGCCGGCAGGTCTTTTACTATGAACTCCGACGCTCCCGGCGACAAATCAATGCCGACGGTTCGGGTCACAAGAGCCTGGCCGCGATATACCGTGACTTTCGAGATGGTGCCGGTTGTTGTCGGCACGTCAGCCGAAGCAGCGGATGCAGCTATTGCCGTTAGAGCGACCGCCATAACGAGTCTCTGTGTTAGAATTTTCATGTTACAGCTCCTTTCAAAATTTGTGATTACGAAATTTTACTCCGACAAATCATTTTGTGCCTTGCTGGCTTTTGTTGTCGAATTGATGCTCACGCATTATTTTCCGCTGCCTTGCCCAGTTTGATTCGTCCATATTATCTCTGTCCTCTCTTTGTTGCTCGGCGTATTTTTTTAGCTTTTGAGAATCGTACCGGACCGCATTGTCTTTGAGATACGCTTCATTCTCGAACAACAGTTCACAAGCCTGCTTCATTTCTCCTTTATCCCTTAGTTTCAATGCCAGTTCGTTGCGTTCGGTGGCGATAAGCTCAATCACATCGGCCATCACACCATGATTGGTTTGTCTTTCGATTAGTTCTTCTGAATTTGAAAAATTCACCTCCACCTGACTGCCAAGTCTGTCGGTCGTATGGGTTTTAAGATTCGAGTAGCTGACGTTAACCGCAGCTATATTTCGTATGTGCCCCCTGGCGGTTTCGGGCACTTCGACTTGAAGCATAATGAACTTCTCGTGTTTGCTATAAAGCTGATTGATGAAAACCTCGACATTTTGTCCCTCGATTCGGCCTTGTCTTCCGAGCAGGCGGACAGGCCTTATACCTTGTGCACATTTGATTTTTATCTGAATCTCCTGGGCTACTACGGAAAGCGCCCGTCCAAATTCGCTGTCAAAAACACCGGAAAGTTCATTGGCACTTTCAGCAAAGTAATGGCTGCCATCGCTTTTATAAGCCAACTGAGTCATCAAATCTTCGTTATAACCCAGTCCCAGGCCGATAGTCGTTACAGAGATACCATCCTTAATCAAATAGGCTCCGAGCCGACCTAATTCTGTCGGAGTTTGCGGGCCGACATTTGCCAGGCCGTCCGACAATAAAACCAGTCGATTAACTCGATCGTCGTCAACGAACTTCCTCAGCTCTTGTGCCCCTTTGCTGACGCCGTCGTACAAAGCCGTACTTCCGCCGGCGCTGATGTCTCTTATCCTGCGGAATATCATTTCCTTGTCCACAGCTTTCGTAGCAGGCACCAAAACATTTACCCTTGAATCATAAGTAACAACAGAAATAATGTCGTTGCAATTGAGACGGTCGATAGCCATGATCGCTGCATCCTTTGCTTTGGCAATTTTATCGCCGTTCATCGAGCCGGATTTGTCGATTACAATTGCGATGTTGACTGGCGCACGATCCTGCCGGGTCGGCAATTCAAAACCAGTCAGCCCTATGCGAAGATAAGCGACCTGCTTTTTGTGAGCTAACATGACAGGCTGGCCCATTGTTGCATCGAGCCTCAACTGACTGACAGGCGAAATGTCGGCGAAAACCAGATTTGCCTGCAGTACCAAAAGGCCGAACAGAATTGTTTGCATTAACTTTCTCATTTTCAGTTCCTTTCAAAAAGTTCTGTGCATGGGCAGGTTTCCGCCATAAGGCGTCCTGTGGACTGCCCATGCGGTTTATGTTTTTTCCTTACCGGCGCCAGAAATAATGCCACTTGTACTGAAGTTCGATTGACTTTCCTGGCTTGAGTTCGTATTCCCATGTCACACGGCCTACGGCATTGAAATGGTACCACCAGTATGGCCAATTGTACCAGCCCCACCAGAATGGCAGGCTGTTTGGGTCCATCCATCCGCCCTCGTGCCTGCCCAAGTGCTCGATTGAACCTTCATGACTGGCACTGTCGATTTGTCCCAGTATGGACCGGCGGATTTCCAGGCTGACCGTATCGGAGCGGCGGTTTGTCAGGGTGATTGTCCCGGTCAGATTACTCCGGGCGTAGGTATTGTTGTCCCATTTAGCGGCATCGGGGACACGTTCGGTTTCGTTGTCGAGCTTCTCGACGGCGATATCCACGGCGGCTGTCAGCTCAAGGTCACTCGATGCGCCGATTGCCGTGTAAGTCATCATGCCCTGTGCGATGATGCTGCCCTGACGAAGAATCATTGCCGGAGCGGTCGTCAACGGGCATTTGGCGTTGTTGGCAAGACGTATCTTGTGCATTACCTTGGGAGAATGATAAAGCTGCGCCAGTCTGGCCTGTTGCTCATTGTTTAGGTTTTGCCGAACCTCCGGCGGCGGTCCGAATGGAAGATCGAGCACGAAAACGTCCCGGTATTTCAGCTCGTATTCGGCCACCGGCACGACCATACGCTGACCTTTTTTCAGGGTGACATGTTCGAGCGTGAAGATGTACAGGTCCTCGTTTTTGCCGGAGCCGGCAACGTCGGGGCCAAGGTCAAGCATGCCGCCGCTATCCGGAACATCAACGCGAGGTGCGGGCATCGTGGCCTGGGTCATAATCATATTGGAAAAGGCGTAGGCGGCTTGACTATCGGGACGGAAGTGTCTTGAAAGCTGCGCCACCGTTTGCTGCAGCGATATCGGGTCCGGCGTGTTTTCGAATGCGAACTTCGGCACACCGATTACGAGATGGGCTTTGACGTCCTCGACGTCCGCCAGCTCATTGATAATGGTTGCCTGGAGTTTGATGGTGGCGTTGCCCTTGCCGTCGATGTCGATTCGATAGTTGGGTATCCAGCGAATTCCCCGCTGGACATAGACCATGCCTACTTCCACATCCGGTTCAGGCTTGCGCCTGCCCCAATCGAGTTTTAGGGTCATCATATCCCGGAACTGCTCGCCGGCAAGTTGCAGCTTTGGCTCATCGATAAAAGTCACTTCCTGAATCCGGCTGATTGGAATGGCCTTGATGCCACCTTCAAACTTCAATAAAACAATGTCACCTCGCTGCGGCAGCTTTTCCGGGCTTCCCGGCGGCTCGGCACTGCTAAGCTCTTCGGTGCTTCGAGTCGGAATTCCAACAATGGTCGTCTCGTAGGCGGCAAGCCCCGCCTCGGTAATGCGGACTTTTGCCCCGATGTTTCCTTCGATAAGCTCGGGGATTGTCAGAGCGGTCCTTTTAACCGGCACAACACGTTTGTGAGAGACCACAGCAGTAAGTTTGGCGCTGGCGTCCGCAGAATAGGCCCAGAATGTGCCGATGATAGGTCTTGGCAGGTAATCGATCGTAACATTGCCGTCGGTGTCGGTCGGCATCTTTCCTTCGTGCAGAACGAAAGCGTGTCCGTCTTTGAAGATGGTAACCTCCTTCACAGGCATACTTGCCATCGTTCCGTCGGAAACATTCGCCGTTGCATCGCTCTGAATGAAAAATGTCACACATATTCCGAAAAGAACAACAAATCCATACAGCCATTTTTGATTCTTGCTTACGGACTTCATTTCGTTTCCTCCTTACAAAAAGATTTTTAATTGGGCTCTCGAACTATATAAATTATACGATAGTTCCGGTTGAGAGATGGGTAAAATGGACGTAAAATAGCAGCGATGCTTTTTTACAAAACATTTACAAAACATCAGCGGCGATATAGCCTATAATATACATAGGAGCAAATATGACTATGGAAGAAAAAGAATCCATATTGGTAGTTGAAGACGAAGAGAAGATTCGCTCGGCCCTGGCGGACTTTCTGGAGTTTCACAACTTCGAAGTAGCCGAGGCAGCGGACGGGCTCGAAGCCGAGCGCATCGTTGCCGGACGGCGGTTCGATTTGATTATGCTTGATTTGATGCTGCCGAAAATCAGCGGCGAACAACTGTGCAGCAAATGGCGTCACGATGGTTTGCAAACGCCTATCATCATGCTGACCGCCAAGGGGCAGGAGAAAGAAAAGGTCGCCGGGTTGAACCTGGGCGCCGACGACTATATCACCAAGCCGTTCTCGCTCGAAGAGCTGCTGGCGCGGATTAATGCGGTGCTGAGGCGAACTGACCCGGCTCGTGCCGTCGGGCAGAGCTTCGAGTTTGCAGATTTGGATGTTGACATCCCGGCTCTGAAAGCAAGACGCAAAAACAGGGACATAGAAATCAGCAAGCGAGAAGCGGCAATTATACAGTACTTAACCGCCAATCCGAACCGAATCATCAGCAGGGATGAGCTATACAAAGCGGTCTGGAACGAAACGATGAGCGAACTGGGGACACGGACTGTCGATATGCACATCGCCAAGCTCAGGAGCAAAATCGAGCTGGACGTCGCAGATCCGCAGATTATAAAAACCGTTCGCGGCGCGGGCTATAAATATGAAAGCGGCAGATAACAAATGTATAAACGGCTCATCATATTATCGATAATCATTCTTACCGCACTGTGCGGGCTGGTCTGGATGGGATACCATTCCATCCGGATACGGGCGCAGGGTATGCAAGGCGCTCGCCTGGGCGAGTTTGCCGCCGTAGCGGAACAAATCAGGCAGGATGTCACGCGCACGCTCGATGAATTCATGCAGACCGAACAAAGCCGCCCGTATACGGATTATCAACATTACTATGTGCCGGAGAACATCGCGCCCGGCCGGCAGCAAATGCCCGTGCTGCGCAGCCCTCTGGCCGGCCGCATGGAGCAGGGCCTGGCTTACGGCAATTTCCAAATCGAGCCGGACGGCAGTGTCATCACGCCAAACGACAACGTCAATCAAAGACAGGATTTGACCGAATCTGATAACAAGTTGTATACCGAAGCTATCTCGAACAGAAAAAATATAGAGGACAACCTGTTGCCTGTGATGCACGGAACTGTGCCAGGCTCTCTGAAAATGAATTTTTATAGCCGAAACGGTATCACGCCGCTGAAGGAGCCGGAAACGGTCGAGCCGGATCAGTTCGCTAAAGAGGCTTCTCAGAAAGATAAATTGTCTCAAAGTTATCCCATTGAGAGCTTGCAAAGTAAAGGCCAAAAGACGCAGGTGATCGAGCAAAGGCGAGCGGTTTTTGAGCAGAATGTTCTTTCGAACGTAGCTCCTCAACCACAGCAGCAAACTCAGGAATTAACAGCTCAGACCGAGCAGGCGGGTGGTCCGTACGAACAGCAGGCAGGGAGCACGAACGAAAGTCAAACAGATACGGTTCAGGTACGCATCGAGCCGTTCTTTCCTGTAGTCGTTCCCGGCGGAGACTCCGCTTCACAACAGGACGACTCCATCTTTGGCGGACAGGTGTTCCTGCTGCGGCACGTACAAATCGAAGACAGACATTTGCTGCAGGGCTTCCAGCTCAATGAGAAATTGCTCATCGGACAGATAGAGGATTCCGCATCACGATTCATGCGCAAGGGCATGAGTTTTGAATTATCACCGGGAGAAAATACACGTGACAATGGAAATGTTGCCTACACTGCTATCCTGAATTTTGGCTTTGGCGATATAGTACTGAACCTCAAAGAAATCGATCCCGGCTGGATCGGCAAAGAGATTCGTCACCTGCGAATCTGGTATTTCAGCATCATTGCAATTGTGCTTTTAGCGGTCACTCTTGGGCTGGTAAGTCTGTGGCGCAACGCCACGGCACAAATCAGGTTGGCGCAGAAAAAGGACGATTTCATATCGGCAGTCTCGCATGAGCTGAGAACTCCGCTGACCAGTATTCGAATGTACTCTGAGATGCTGGAGAAGAACTGGGTAAAATCGCAGGACAAAGCCGTCGAGTATTACGGGAATATGCGGCAGGAAAGCGAAAGGCTCAGCCGGCTGATCGAAAACGTGCTGGACTTCTCGCGGATACAGAGGGGACGGAAAAAATACGCCTTCAATGCAGGTGATATTAACAAGTGCATCGCGGACGTGGTCGAGATGATGAGACCCTATGCTACGCAGAAGGGCTTTTCGATCCAGACCGAGCCTGCGCCGATTGAGCAGGCGACTTTTGATGCCGATGCAGTGACGCAGATCATTGTAAACCTGCTGGACAATGCAATCAAGTATGCTCGTGACGCCGAGGACAAAACGATTATAGTGCGGACCAAAACCGAGGAGAAATTCACCGTTATCGAGGTCGAAGATCA